>Ga0318496_10000813_pt1 | contig 11641 bp, 10 predicted proteins | sample GRESIP109b1f22_FD_203296 | JGI IMG/M metagenome (GOLD analysis project Ga0318496, IMG submission 203296) | Tropical soil microbial communities from Luquillo Experimental Forest, Puerto Rico - GRE.SIPMG.109b1f22 | ecosystem: Environmental > Terrestrial > Soil > Tropical forest > Bulk soil... | reverse complement strand
GCCGGGGCGGGCCTCGCGGGGCCGTGCTCGTGCTCGTGACGCTCCACCGCGTTCAGATGGCCACCGCTCGCTGAGTCCGCCCGGTCGCCCGCGCTGGGGCAGCAGGCACCCTCTCGGTCTCATCCCACCCCTCGCGGTACTCTGCGTGGGATGCGCCGTCTGGCCCGCCTGCTCCTCGTCCCCGCCGTCCTATCGCTCGCCTCCTCGGCCGCCGCCGAGGCCTGCGCCCCGGGCCCGACCCTGCTCGTGGACGACCTCAACACCCCCTGGGACGACCTGCTCCGCAGCGCCGACACCGCGGGCGCGGTCCCGCCCTCGCCGGGCGTGATCCGACGCGCCGGCGCGCGCGAGGCGACGCTCTGCGGCGACGGGACCGAGCTCCCCTGGACGCCGCCCGCCGCGGCGCGCGTCGAGCCGGGCGCGGACTACCTGCGGGCGCTCCCCCTCCGCCTCACCGGCGCGTTCAACTCGCACTACCCATCAGGCGAGAACGACGAGCTGCTCTGGGCCGGGCGCGGCGCGAGCGCGATGCTCTCGGGCGGCGTCGCGGCGCGCTGGAGCATCTTCTCCGCGGCGATCGACCCGCAGCTCGCCTGGAGCGAGAACGCGACCTTCCAGATCGTCCCGAACGGCCGGACCGGCGACGGGCGCTTCCTGAATCCCTACTACGGCACGACCATCGACTACCCGCAGCGCTTCGGCGCCGCGCCGTACTACGCGTGGGCGCCCGGGCAGAGCTACCTCCGGGCCGACGTCTTCAACGTCGGCTTCGGCGTCTCCACCGAGAACATGTGGTTCGGCCCGGGCGTCCGGAACGCGATCACGATGTCGAGCGCCGGCCCCGGGTTCCCTCACGCCTTCGTCGGGACGTCGCGCCCGGCCGACATCTGGATCGGCAAGGCCGAGGTGCTCGCCTACTGGGGGCGGCTCGAGCGCTCGCGCTACATGCCGGACGGCACGCACCCGCTCATCACCGGCGTCGTGATCGACTACACCCCGCGCTGGCTGCCGGACCTCACGATCGGCCTCTCGCGCAACTTCACGCAGGTGTGGGACCACCTCCGGTTCCGCGACTACTTCAACGCGCTCCAGCCGTTCATGAAGAGGGACCTCGGGAGCTGGTACGGGACCAACGCGACGGGGGAGGTCGGGAACAACCCGAGGGACAACCAGCTCGCGTCCCTCTTCTTCCGCTGGCGCTTCCCGGAGAGCGCGGTCGAGCTTCACGGTGAGTGGGCGCGCGAGGACCACGAGGCCAGCATCTACCAGCTGATCCGCGAGCCCGATCACTCGCAGGGCTGGCTCATCGGGATGGAGAAGCTCTGGCGGGCCGGGCCGCGCTGGGTCCGCTTCCAGGCCGAGCTCGTGAACCTGAGCGAGGTCCGGCCGCTCGGCGCGTTGCGCGGCACGCCCGTCTACTACATCCACCCGAACGACCTCTCGTGGACGAACGAGGGGCAGCTCCTCGGCGCGTGGGTCGGGCCGGCCGGGTCGGCGCAGACGCTCGCGGTGGACGTGTTCGGCCTCGGCGGACGGTTCGGCGGATACATCGAGCGCGTGCGGCGGACCGACGACTACTACTGGCGCGTCGTCGAGCCGGCGGCCGGGACGCACGACGCCGAGCTCGCCGCGGGGCTCCGCCAGGTGATCTTCGCCGGGCCCGTGGACATCTCGTGGGACGCCGCGCTCATGTACCGCTGGAGCCGCGACTACCTCCAGAACGAGGGGAACGTCCGGCTCGGGGTGCAGGTGTCGGTGCCGCTCGGCGGTCGCTAGCCGGTGACGTCGAGGTCCGCGCGGAGCACCAGCCCGACGGACGGCCCGCTCACGGTGACGCCCCCGCGCGAGAGCCACGTCCAGCTCGCCCGTGCGCCGATCCCGGTCCGCGTGCGCGGGGAGACGATCCACTCGGCCTCCGCGACCGCGGACGGCGCGGATTGGAAGCCGTGCCCCGCGCCCTCGAAGAGCCCCGACCCGCGCAGGCGAGGCCCGAGGAGGAGCGATCCTCCTGCGCCGACGCGCAGCGGTCCGGCGTAGGCGAACTCGAGCAGCTCGACCGGGAACGCGGTGAACCCGGCCGAGCCGTTCGAGGCCCAGAGGAGCTGCCCCTTCGCGCCCGCGGTCACGCGGGTCCCGAGGCGCCCGCCCGCGAGCGGGAGGAAGCTCACGCCGAGCGCGAGCGCCGTCCCGCCGTTCACCGTGAGCGACGCGCGCCGCCCGTCGAGGAAGTGGACGCCTACGAGCGGCGTGAAGCCGAAGTCGTTCCGGAGCTCGACCACCGCGCCGAAGGCCGTCGCGCGCGGGGCGATATCCGGCGCGTCACTCACGCGCGGGACGAGCTCCTGACCCCGCGCTGCGTGAACGGCCACGACGAGGGCTACGGCGAGGACGGTGCGCACCGGACGGGCTCTCGAGACGCGATCACGAAGCGCATCAGCGCTCGACCTGGCGACCGCACGTACCCAAGATTGTTGACCGGGTGTGCTGCCGTCCTCCCGGCCGGTCAGGTGCCACCGCCGCACGGCGTCGCTAGGTTCGATCGCGATGAGCGCTCGGATGGGCGGTCGTGCTCCTGGCGTGAGGGCGGCGGTGCTCCTCGTGCCCGGGCTCGCGCTATTACTTTCCGTGAGGGTGGACGCCGAGGATCCGTCGGTCTCCCCCATCGCGACGGCCCCTGTCCAGGCGACGCTCCCGCACGCGAGCGAGCGGCGCGTGTCGGGCGCGGCGTTCGTCGGCTATCGCGGGTTCGACGGCCAGACCACTGGCGCGATCCTCACGGTCTCTCCCGGGTGGGACCTCTTCGTCCGGGGCGGGGGCGAGGCGACGCCGTCGTCCCCCCGTTCCGAAGCGCGCTTCCTGTGGGAGGTCGGGTTCGAGTCGCCGCGGGACGGGACGTTCTTCGCGAACGTCCACGACTGGGGCCCCGCTCGCGTGGGCGCTGTCACGCAGAGTTCAGCGGAGCTGAGCGCCGGGTACAAGATCCCCCGCGCCTGCGCCGGCCCCTTGTGCCTCGCGACGAGCGCCTTCGCTGCGCTCCCCCTCGCGGGAGGTCCTTATGTGGGAGGCAGCGGGGCGCTGATCCTGGCGCGCGCGTGGTTCGCCTCCGCCGCGCTCGGCCGGAGCGTGCCCGGTGCGCTCGCGCGGGGCGACGATCCCCGCTGGCGCATCTTCTACTCGGTCGGGCGCTGGGATGGTCAGCCCGGCACGTTCTTCGTCACGTACCACGACGAGGTGCGGCTCGCGTCGCTCCGCGGCGCGCCGACCGCTCACCGCCAGGGGAACGGCGTTCTCGCGGCGGGGATGAGCTGGGCCCTGTAGCCGGAGGAGACCGCATGCGAGCGAGCACGATCGCGATCGCCGTCTCCGCGCTCGGCCTCGCCGCGTGCGGCCTCGTCCCGACCGGCCTCGCGCCGGCACGGAACGCCGCGCCCGGGATCGAGGGCGTGCCGATCCCGACCTCCGGCGAGGATCCGTCGATCCCGCGGCTGCCCGGGTATCAGCTCGCCTGGAGCGACGAGTTCGACGGGACGGCCCTCGACGCGACGAAGTGGAACGTGAACGTCGGCCCGCGCCACGACGCCGTCATGACGACCGACGCCGCGGTGGTGAACGGCGGCGAGCTCGAGATCCTGACCTACACGGACGCGACCGGGCACCACACGGGGTTCCTCGACACGATCGGCAAGTACGAGGCGCAGTACGGCTACTACGAGGCGCGCATCCGGTTCTGGACGGAGCCGGGCGAGTGGTGCGCGTTCTGGAACCTGTCGCCGACGTTCGGCGATCCGATCGGCGACCCCGGCACCGCCGGGACCGAGATCGACATCGAGCACCGGGCCGTCGACGACGCGGGCGTGAACATCGAGGACATGGTGTACGTCGGGATCAACTGGGACGGCTACGGCGCGTATGCGAAGCGGAAGCACGTCCTCGTCGGAGCCACGAGCCTCGGTCCGCTCCGCGGAGCGTGGCACCACTACGCGTGGCTCTGGACCGAGACGGGCTACGTCTTCTACGTCGACGAGGTCCCGCTGTGGAGCTTCTCCGAGGCGGTCTCGCACCACCCGCACACGATCTACCTGAGCTGCGAGGTGGCGAACGCGACGTGGGCGGGATCGATCCCGCCCGGCGGCTTCGGCCCGCGCGACCTCTCGCATCCGGCGATGGAGGTCGACTGGGTGCGGGTCTGGCAGCAGGCGCCGTGAGGCGATGACGCCCTCGTCGTTCGTGAGGAGAGCCGTGGCGCGTCTCCCCCTTGCACGCCGCGTCGGGGTTGTCGTAAGGAACCGGGGAACGCCGCCGGGAGCGCGCGCGAACCCCCCGATGAACGTCCGCCCGACCGCCATCCCCGACGTCGTCGTCATCGAGCCGAAGGTGTTCGGCGACGCGCGCGGCTTCTTCTTCGAAAGCTTCAACCGGAAGGAGCTCGAGGCCGCGCTCGGTCGTCCGCTCGACTTCGTCCAGGACAACCACAGCCGCTCGGCGAAGAACGTGCTCCGCGGGCTGCACTATCAGCTCCCGAATCCGCAGGGGAAGCTCGTGCGCGTGGTGCGGGGCGCGGTGTTCGACGTCGCGGTCGATCTCCGCCGCAGCTCGCCGACCTTCCAGCGGTGGATCGGCGAGGTCCTCTCGGCCGACAACAAGCGCCAGCTCTGGATCCCGGAGGGCTTCGCGCACGGCTTCCTCGTCCTGAGCGACGAGGCGGAGTTCCTCTACAAGACGACGGACTACTGGCATCCCGAGCACGAGCGGACCATCCGCTGGAACGACCCCGCGCTCGGCATCGAGTGGCCTACGGGCGGTATCGCGCCGGTCGTGTCCGGGAAGGACGCGGCCGGCACCGCGGTCGCGGACGCCGCGCTCTTTCCGTAGGCGAGCAACCACCGTCAACCTGGGTCGCGGTCGGTGAGGGCTGACGACCGCGCAACGGAGCGCCGCGGATGAGATTCGACTGGGTCGTCGTCGGGGCCGGGTTCACGGGCGCGACGTTCGCGCGGGCCGCCGCCGACCGCGGTCGCAGGGTGCTCGTCGTCGAGTCGCGGCTCCACCTCGGCGGGAACTCCTACGACGAGCAGGACGAGCGGGGCGTGCTCGTGCACGCGTACGGCCCGCACATCTTCCACACGAACGACGGGCGCGTCTGGAGCTTCCTATCGGCCTTCACCGAGTGGCGCCCGTACATGCATCGGGTGCTCGCGCTCATCGACGGATCCTGGGCTCCGCTGCCGTTCAACCTCAACTCGATCGAGCGGCTCCTCCCCCGCAAGCTCGCCGACGATCTCGCGAGCAAGCTCGTCGCGACGTTTGGCTACGGGGCCCGCGTCCCCATCCTCGAGCTCCGCGAGACGGACGACGCGCAGCTCCGGTTCCTCGCGGACTACGTGTACCAGCGTGTGTTCCTGAGCTACACGCGCAAGCAGTGGGGTGTCGCGCCGGACCAGCTCGATCCCCAGGTGACGGCGCGCGTCCCCGTGCTCGTGTCCAGGGACGATCGCTATTTCCAGGACACCCACCAGGCGATGCCCGCGCGAGGGTACGCGCCGCTCTTCCGGCGCATGCTCGATCACCCGAACATCCAGGTGCTGCTGGGCGCGCGTCACTCCGACGTCCTCGGTGAGGTCCCGTCCGCGCGCGTCCTCTTCACCGGCCCGATCGACGCCTTCTTCGGCCACCGCCTCGGCGTGCTCCCCTACCGCTCGATCCGGTTCGAGTTCCGAGGAGCGAACGTCGACCGGTACCAGGAGGTCGCCGTCCACAACTACCCGGAGACCGAGGCGTTCACGCGGATCACGGAGTGCAAGCAGCTCTCCGGCCAGGTCATCCCGGGCCTCACGACCCTCTGCACCGAGTACCCGCAGGACCATGTCCACGGCGTGACCGAGGCCTACTATCCGGTTCCGCGGGCGGAGAGCCGCGAGCTGTACGCCAGGTACGCCGCCCTCGCGAAGGCCGAAGCGCCGGGCGTCGTCTTCGCCGGGAGGCTCGGCGAGTTCCAGTACCTCAACATGGACCAGGCGGTCGCGAGGGGGCTGGCCCTCGCGGAGGCGGCATGAGCGCAGGCGGCCGCAGGATCTACGTCTGCTGCTGGCCCGAGACGACCACGGGCGGGCCGGAGGCGCTCCACCAGCTCGTCGACGCGCTCCGTCGGCAGGGGGTCGAGGCGTACATCTCGTACTATCCATTCTCGGACGGGCACCGCGTGACGCCCGCCTACGCGCGCTACGACGTCGTCGCGCGCGCTCCCGAGGACGTGCCCGGGGCGCTGATCGTCGTTCCGGAGAGCCTGACGTCGATCCTGCGCGGCTTCTCGCGCGCCACCCCGATGGTGTGGTGGCTCTCGATCGACTTCTACTTCGGGTGGAAGGGCCGGTCTCGCCTCAGCGACGCCTGGGCGTACCTGCGCCGGCGCCTGAAGGGGAAGTGCATGCCGTTTCGGGAGCTGCGAAGGTACGCGCACGCAGCGCAGAGCGAGTACGCCCGGGCGTTCCTGGGCAAGCGCGGCATCGACGCGGTCCCGCTCTCGGACTACCTGAACGACGAGCTCCTCGTTCCTCCCGCGCCGACGCCTCGGAACCGCACGATCCTCTACAACCCGAAGAAGGGGCTGCACACGACGCGCGCGCTCATGGCGCGCTGCCCCGACTACGAGTTCCGCGCGCTCGCGGGGCTGACGAGGACGGAGCTGCGCGAGCTGCTCGGCAAGAGCATGGTCTACATCGACTTCGGGAACCACCCGGGCAAGGATCGGATGCCTCGGGAGGCGGCCGCGAGCGGCTGCGTCGTGATCACGAACCGGCGCGGGAGCGCCGGGTACGTGGAGGACGTGGGGATCCCGGAGGCGTACAAGATCGACGACACGCGGCGCGGGTACGAGGACGCCTTCCGGCGCGTCGTCGAGGGGGTGTTCCACGACTTCGAGCGGAGCGCCGCGGCGCTCGCGGGCTACACCGGCCGCGTCCGCGACGAGAAGCGCGTGTTCTTCGAGGAGGCCGCGGCGCTCGCCGCGATCGGGTCGAGCGCTCGGAAGGCCGCCCCGGAGTAGACGCCGCCCCTGCGCTCGACGGCGGCGCCAGCCGGTCGTCGATTACCCGTGGCGTGACACCGCCGGGCCGGCCCCGGCGCGCTGCTCGCGCGCGGCGAGCTCGAGGTCCGACTCCATCATGAGCCGGATGAGCTCCTTGAAGCTCGTGCGCGGCTTCCAGCCGAGCTGCTTCTCAGCCTTCGACGGATCGGCGAGCAGGTCGTCGACCTCGGTCGGGCGGAGATAGCGAGGATCGAGCTCGACGAACTCGCGGTAGTCGAGGCCGACCTGGCCGAAGGCGAGCTCGCAGAGCTCGCGGACCGAGTGCGACTCCCCCGTGCCGATCACGAAGTCGTCGCCCCGCGGCTGCTGCAGCATGAGCCACATCGCCTCGACGTAGTCCTTCGCGAAGCCCCAGTCGCGCTTCGCGTCGAGGTTGCCGAGGAAGAGCCGCTTCTGGAGGCCGAGCTTGATGCGGCTCGCGGCGCGCGTCACCTTGCGGGTGACGAACGTCTCGCCGCGACGCGGCGACTCGTGGTTGAAGAGGATGCCGTTCGAGACGTGGAGCTCGTACGCCTCGCGGTAGTTCACGCCGATCCAGTAGGCGTAGACCTTGGCGCAGCCGTACGGGCTCCGCGGGTAGAACGGCGTCTTCTCGTTCTGCGGCGGCGGCGAGGCGCCGAACATCTCCGACGACGACGCCTGGTAGATGCGCGTGTCCTTGAGGCCGAGCTCGCGGACCGACTCGAGGAGCCGCACCGCGCCGACGCCGGTCACCTCGGCGGTGTACTCCGGGACGTCGAACGAGACCTTCACGTGGCTCTGCGCGCCGAGGTTGTAGATCTCGTCGGGTCGGAGGCGCTTCAGGAGAAGGTTGAGCGACGAGCTGTCGTTGAGGTCGCCGTAGTGGAGGAAGAGCCGGCAGTTGGGCTCGTGGGGGTCCTGGTAGATGTGATCGATGCGCGTCGTGTTGAAGGACGACGAGCGGCGGATGATGCCGTGGACCTCGTAGCCCTTCTCGAGGAGGAGCTCGGCGAGGAAGCTGCCGTCCTGGCCGGTGATGCCGGTGATGAGCGCCTTCTTCACTGGTGGTTCCCCCGAGCCTGCTCGTACCACGCGATCGTCTCGCGCAGCCCTTCCTCGAACCCGATCCGCGCCTTCCACCCGAACTCGCGGAGCGCCCGGGAGGTGTCGAGCATTCGCCGCGGCTGCCCGTCGGGCTTCGTCGTGTCCCAGACGAGCTCGCCCTCGAACCGGCACAGGCGCGCGACGAGCGGAACGAGGTCCCGGATCTTGATCTCGAACCCCGCGCCGAGGTTCACAGGCTCCGACTTTTCGTACTTCTCGGCTGCCTCGACGATCCCTTCCGCCGCGTCGCGCACGTGCAGGAACTCGCGCGAGGCCGCGCCGGTGCCCCAGACCACGATCTGCCGGTCGCCGCGATCGCGCGCCTCGACGCACTTCCGGATGAGGGCGGGGATGACGTGCGAGGAGTGGAGGTCGAAGTTGTCGCGCGGGCCGTAGAGGTTCACCGGGAAGAGGACGATCGAGTCGAGCCCGTACTGCTGGCGGTACGCCTGGCTCTGCACGAGCAGCATCTTCTTCGCGAGCCCGTACGGTGCGTTCGTCTCCTCAGGATAGCCGTTCCAGATGTCCTCTTCCTTGAACGGCACCGGGCAGAACTTCGGGTAGGCGCAGATGGTGCCGAGCGCGACCAGCTTCCTCAGGCCCACCTGGCGAGCCACCTCGATGAGCTGAACGCCCATCATGAGGTTGTCGTAGAAGAACTTGCCCGGGTTGTCCCGGTTCGCGCCGATGCCGCCGACGCGCGCCGCGAGGTGGAGCACCAGCGTCGGTCGCGCGTCGCGGTAAAGGCGCTTCACCGCGTCCATGTCGACGAGGTCGTACTCGGCCGAGCGCGGGACGAAGATCTCGCGCGCGCCGCGCCGGCGCAGCTCCTCCACGACGAAGCTCCCGAGGAAGCCGGCGCCCCCGGTGACGACGACCCGCTCGCTGGACCAGTTCATTTGGGAGGGCGATCTCCGGCTCACCCGGCCTTGAACGACGGCGGCACCGGCTCGAGCACGTCGGGCGGCACGACCGGCGCCGCGGCGGCCCCGTCGCGGCGCGGCTCGAGGATGGCGATGAGCGACAGCGCAGGGAACGGCAGCGCGGTGTCGATGAGGCGGAAGAGCGGCGTGAGCGCGTTGAGCGCCATGATCTGGAGGAGGCCGAAGGAGCGGCGCTTGAGGAGCCTCCCGTTCAGCCACCACGCCGGGGACCCGACGCGGTTGAAGCGGATCACCTGCTTCACCTCGAACCCCGACTCGACCGCGAGCAGCCGGAGCGAGGCCTCGGTGTAGCGCCGCTTGTGGCCGAGCACCTCGTCGAGCGTGCCGAAGAGCTGCGGCCCTTGAGGCACGAGCACGATGGCGCGGCCGCCGTCGGCGAGCACGCGGCGGATGTTCCCGAGCGCGCCCCGGTCGTCGTCGACATGCTCGATGACGTTCAGGCAGACGACGGTGTCGAAGCCGCCTGGGACCTCGGGGAAGGAGCCGCCCTCCGTGACGTCGGTCAGCGTGACGTCGAGGTAGGGCCGGTCGGCGGTGAGGCTCCGGAGCGTCTGGAGGTAGAGCGGGTTCACGTCGGAGGCGACGTAGAGGCCGCGCGGGACGAGCCTGCGGGTCAGGTTCCCCGTGCCGCTGCCGATCTCGAGGACCTTCTGGCCGCAGAACGGGCGGATGACGTCGGCCATCCAGCCGTTGAAGCGTGGCGCGCGGGCGATCCGGCCGAGGATCTGCGAGCCGTACGCGTCCGCGACGTAGATGCGGTCGGAGATCCAGAAGCGAAGGATGGCGAGCAGCGCCTTCACGCCGTCGCGCCAGTTGATCTTCTTCCCCTCCTGGTAGGTGCGCCCCGAGTAGCTGATCGGGACCTCGAAGATGCGCGCCTCGCGCTTCGCGAGCTTGATGGTGAGCTCGGGCTCCATCCGGAAGTCGTTCGAGACGATGGGGATGGACTTGAGGAGGTCGGTGCGGACGGCCTTGTAGCAGGTCTCCATGTCCGTCAGGTTCACGTTGGTCACCATGTTGGTGAGGAACGTGAGCAGCCGGTTGCCGAGCTCGTGCCGGTAGAAGAGCGCGCGCCGCGCCTCGCCGCCCGCGAAGCGCGATCCGAACACCGCGTCCGCCTGCTCCTCGACGAAGACCTTCACGATGCGGGCGAGGTCCTTCGGGTGGTACTCGAGGTCCGCGTCGTGGATGACCGTGATCTCGCCGTCCGCCTCTGCGAGCGCCGTCTTGATGGCCCGGCCCTTCCCGCCGTTCAGGACGTGCTTCAGGAAGACCCACTCGAACTTGCCGTGCTGGCCGTGGCCCTTCAGCTCTACGCCGTTCTCGGTGGGCCCCTGCTCCTGCCAGGCGATCCCCCTCTCGGCAGCGAAGGCGCGGAGGACGGCCGAGGTCTGGTCCTTGGAGCAGTCGTCGACGACGATGACCTGGACGCGAGCGAGGTGGGGCGAGCCCTCCAGGACCTCCAGCCGCGAGAGCGAGGTCGCGACGAGGTGCTGCTCGTTGTAGGCGGGGACGAGGACGGAGAGGGATGTCGCCATGTTGGGGTCGGTTCTAGCAGACCCAGGGGGAGGCGGGAACGTTCGGGCGAACGCTCGCCCGGCGAAGATCGCGCGCCGAGGCGGCGCGGAGCTCCTCAGCTCGCCTTGGAGCGGTACTCGTACTGGTAGTGGTATCCGTATCCGTACGCCTTGCCGGCGATCCTCGTCACGTCGTTGAAGACGACGCCGGTCGGCTGGACGCCGCCCTGGGCGAAGCGCTTCACGGCGGTCGTGATCTCGCGCATCGGGTGCTGCCCGGCGCGGAGCACGAGCAGCGTGGCGGCGCAGAGCCGGCCGATGATGGCCGCGTCCGTGACCGCGAGGATGGGCGGCGTGTCGATCACGACGAGCTCGTACTCCTTGGCGAGCCGCTGGAGCAGGTCGCGGAACCGCGCGCTCACGAGCAGCGCGGAGGCATTGGGCGGGATGGCGCCCTGGGTGAGGAGGTCGACCGTCGGCGCGATGCCGCGGTGCACCACGTCCTCGAACCGCGCCTGTCCCGCGATGACCTCGGAGAGCCCCGGCCCCCGCTCGAACCCGTGCGCCCGGTGCAGCGACCCGTTGCGCAGGTCGGCGTCGACGAGGAGCACCCGCGCACCCCCCTCGGCGAGGATGTGGGCGAGGTTCGACGTCACGAACGACTTGCCAATCCCAGGCGCCGGCCCGCCGACTGCGATGATCTTGGACGGCGCGTCCATCACGGTGAACTGGAGGGCGGTGCGGAGGCTGCGCAGGCTCTCCACCGCGAGGTCGCCGGGCTCCCGCACCGCCAGCACGCCCTGGGGCGCGCCGCGGCGCGTGGACTTGGCGAGCTGCTGCTGGGCGGCGCTGCGCGGGACGCTCGCGAGGACGGGGAGCGTGGTGATCGCCTCGATCTGGTCGGGGTCCTCGACGCCCTGGTCGAGCGAGCGCCGCACGAACGCCGCGACGACGCCGAGCACGAGCCCGAGCACGAGCGCGAGCCCGGTCGTCTGGATGGGGTCGGGGAAGACCGGCTTCAGCGGCTGCAC
>Ga0318496_10000807_pt1 | contig 11661 bp, 8 predicted proteins | sample GRESIP109b1f22_FD_203296 | JGI IMG/M metagenome (GOLD analysis project Ga0318496, IMG submission 203296) | Tropical soil microbial communities from Luquillo Experimental Forest, Puerto Rico - GRE.SIPMG.109b1f22 | ecosystem: Environmental > Terrestrial > Soil > Tropical forest > Bulk soil... | reverse complement strand
TCCCGGTTTCTCGCGGAACTGGCCGGCGACGACATCGAGCCCGAGCAGGTGACCGGGCCCGGGCGGCGCTGGCTGTCGCTGCCCGCGCTCACCGCGGAACTGCGCCGCGCCGCGGCCGACCGCGCGCGGGCCATGCCGGTGCGGCGGGCGGCCGCGGCCCAGCTGGCCCGGCTGGCCGCGGTCGGGGTGCGCGGGGCCAGCCCGCGGCAGTGGTACGCGCTCACCGAGCTGTCGAGCCCGGACCCGGTGATCGAGGGGACGGTCCGGCTGTCGCCGTCCCAGGTGGAGAACTTCACCAAGTGCGGGCTGCGCTGGCTGCTCGAATCGGCCTCGGGAGTCAGCACCCCCGGCGTGCTCCGGCATTTCGGGATCGTGATCCACGCCGCGGCCGCGCTGGCCGCCGACGGCGCGGACGACGCCGACATCACCAAGCGCATCGACGAGGCCTGGCGTCATCTCGACTTCGGCAGCGCCTGGTACAGCGCCAAGCAGCGCGACCAGGCCGAACGGATGGTCCGCAAGTTCCTCGACTGGCACCGTGCCAACCCGCGCGAGCTGGTAGCCGTCGAGAGAGACCTGCGGGTCAAGGTCGGGCAGGTAGAGATCACCGGCCGGGTGGACCGGCTGGAGGCCGATGACGACGGCAGCGCGATCGTGGTCGACCTCAAGACCGGATCGACCCGGCCGGCCGACGACGAGCTCGACCGGAATCCGCAGCTCGGGGTCTATCAGCTGGCCGTGCTGCTGGGCGCGTTCGAGGAACTTGGCCTGACCCAGCCGGGAGGCGCCGAGCTGGTACAGGTCGGCAAAGCCGGCCTGACGGCGCGGGCGCGGGTGCAACAGCAGCGCTCGCTGGCCAGCGACCCCGAACCCGGCTGGGCCAACGACCTGGTGCAGACTGTGGCTACCGGGATGTCGGGCTCGGTGTTCAAGGCCACGGCGAATCCTGGCTGCCGGGTCTGCCCGGTCGCCGCCTGCTGCCCGGTCCACGAGCGCGGCGGGCAGGTATCGCCGTGACCACGACCCGGTACAGCCCCGCCCAGCTGGCGCGCCTGCTTGGCGTGGCCGAGCCGACCGCGGAGCAGGCCGCCGTGATCGGCGCGCCGCTCGGCCCGGTGGCCGTGATCGCGGGCGCGGGCTCGGGCAAGAGCGAGACGATGGCGGCCCGGCTGGTCTGGCTGGTCGCCAACGGGATGGTCAGGCCGGAGCGGGTGCTCGGGCTCACCTTCACCAGGAAGGCCGCGGCCGAGCTCGCGGACCGAGTGCGCAGTCGGCTCGACGGCCTCAGGCGGGCCGGGCTCGCGCGGCCCGGCGCGGCTCCCGCCGATGACCAGCTCCAGTCGGACCCGGTCATCGCGACCTACCACTCCTACGCCGGGCGGCTCGTCGCCGACCACGCGCTGCGTGAGGCGGTCGAGCCGTCGCTCCGGCTGATCACTCCCGCTATCTCGTGGCAGCTGGCCGCGCGGGTGGTGGCCGCTTACGACGGCCCGATGGACGCCATCTCCTGGACCCCGTCTACCGTCACCGCGGCCATCCTCGACCTGTCCGGCGAACTGGCCGAGCACCTGCGCCGCCCGGCTGACGTGACCGAGGTCGGGGAGTGGCTGGACCGGGGGCTTCGCGGGGCGGTCCCCCGGGGGAAGCAGAACGGCGGGATCCCGGCCCAGGTCCAGAAGATCCGGCAATGCCAGCGGGTCCGCGAGCAGCTGCTCCCGATGGTGGCTGCGTACAACGCGGCCAAGGCGGCCCGTGAGGTCATGGACTTCGGCGACCAGATGGCCCTCGCGGCCCGCATCGCCGACCGGCATCCCGAGGTGGGCACGGCCGAGCGGGCCCGGTACCAGGTGGTGCTGCTGGACGAGTACCAGGACACCAGCCACGCTCAGCTGGTTTTGCTCCGGGCGCTGTTCGGCGGCGGTCACCCGGTGACCGCGGTCGGCGACCCGTGCCAGTCGATCTACGGCTGGCGCGGCGCGAGCGCCGGCAACCTGCGCCGGTTCGCCGGCGACTTCCCGGCCCGCGGTGGGGCCCGGTCCCCGACCGCGCTGCTGTCCACCAGCTTCCGTAACACCGGCCGGGTCCTCGACGCCGCCGCCGCGATCCAGGAGGGCCTGCGCACCGCGGCCGCGGAGGTGCCCCGCCTGGTGGCCCCGCCGCTACGGGCCGCGCGCGGGACGGTGGCATGCGCGCTGCTGCCGACCGCCGCGGAGGAGGCTGAGTGGATCGGGGACCGGGTCGCGGAGCTGCTGAGCCTCCCGCCAGGCGTCGCCCCCGACGGGGCCCGCTGGCCCGATGACCGGCCGGATCCCGTCCGTGCGTCCGACATAGCGGTGCTCTGCCGTAAGCGCGCCCAGTTTCCCGCGCTGCGCGCGGCGCTTGAGGCCAGGGGCATCCCGGTGGAGGTGGTCGGGCTGGGCGGCCTGCTGACCGTGCCCGAGGTCCAGGACATCGTGGCCACGCTGCGGGTGATGCACGATCCGACCGCGGCCGACGCCCTGGCCAGGCTGCTGACCTCGCCCCGGTGGCGGATCGGCCCGCGTGACCTGGTGACGCTGGGACGGCGCTCCCGCTGGCTGGCCCGTTCGGCCGGGCGGTCCGCGGGCCAGGAACAGACCCAGCCCGGCGAGGCGGATCCCGACGTGATGCGCCAAGCGGTCACGGACCTGACCGCCGATCCGGGCAGCCTGGTCGAGGCGCTCGATGACCTCGGCGATCCGGCGGCCTACTCGGCGGCCGGCTACGCGCGGCTCACGGCACTGGCCGCCGAGCTGCGGGCGCTGCGCGGCCACGCGGGCCGGCCGCTGCCCGAGCTCGTGGGCGAAGTGGAGCGCGCGCTCGGGCTGGACATCGAGGTCGCCGCGCGGCCCGGCGCCGACCCGGCGGGCTCGCACGCCGACCTGGACGCGTTCGCCGACGCGGCCGCGGCCTTCGCCGGCGACCAGGAGGAGCCGACGCTTGGCGCGTTCCTGGCCTACCTCACCGCGGCCGAGGCCGAGGAATTCGGCCTGGAGGCCGGGCGGGTCGGCGACACCGACTCGGTCAAGCTGGCGACCGTGCACGCGTCCAAGGGCCTGCAGTGGGCCGCGGTGTTCGTGCCCGGCCTGTCGGCGGGGCCGCACGGGCATGTCTTCCCGGCCCGGCCGAAGCTGGTCACGCGGTGGACCGAGAACCCGCGGCTGCTGCCGTTCGGGCTCCGCGGGGACGCCGCCGACCTGCCGGTCCTGGTCGGCCTGGACCCGCAGGCACTGGCCTCGTTCACCGAGGCGTGCGCCGACCGCGAACTGGCCGAGGAGCGCCGGCTGGCGTACGTGGCCTGCACCCGGGCCGCGTTCTGGCTCGGCTGCACCGGCTACTGGTGGGGCAGCGGCGTGTCCCGGCTCGGCCCCTCGGTGTTCCTGGACGAGGTGCGGGCCGCGTGCGAGTCAGGCGCCGGGACGGTCGCGGCCTGGGCCGAGGCACCCGCCGAGGACGCGCAGAACCCGGCGCTGGCCGAGTCGGCCACGGCGTCGTGGCCCGCCGCCGCGTCAGGCTCGCGGCACGACGCGGTACGTGAGGCCGGTGACCTGGTGGCCGAGGCGGCGGCCGCCGGCCCGGCCGCGGAAGCCGACCTGGACGAGATGAGCCCGGACGACCGGGAACTGGTCGCCGCCTGGCAGCGAGACGCCGGCCTGCTGCTGGCCGAACGGGCGCAGCGCCGCGCCGACGATGCGGTCACCGTCGGGCTGCCCTGGCGGCTTCCCGTGTCCTCGCTGGTGACTGTGGCCGCCGACCCCGCCGGGCTGGCCCAGCAGGTGCGGCGGCCGATGCCACGGCCCCCGGCCCCGCTGGCCCGCCGCGGCACCGACTTCCACCGCTGGCTGGAGCAGCGGTTCGGGCCGCAGCGGCTGATCGACCCCGGCGACCTGCTCGGCGCGGCCGACGCCGGCCCGGACGCCGGCGACGACCAGGATCTCGCCGGGCTCCGGGAGCGCTTCGAGGCTGGCGAATGGTCGGACCGGTGGCCGCATGAGGTCGAGGTGCCGTTCGAGACGCTGATCGGTGACCGGCTGGTCCGGGGGCGGATCGACGCGGTGTTCGCCGATGCGCCTGGCGGCGGGTTCGACGTCGTGGACTGGAAGACCGGCCGCCGGCCGGCCTCCCCCGAGGAGGAGCGGGCCGTCGCCGTGCAGCTGGCCGCTTACCGGCTGGCCTGGGCCGCCCTGGCCGAGGTGCCGGTCGAGCGGGTCCGCGCGGCGTTCTACTACGTGCGCGACGACGCCACCGTACGTCCCGCCGACCTGCTCGACGAGGCGGGCCTCGCGGCGCTGATCGAGGACATCCCGGCCGGCTAGCGGCCCGGCCGATAGTCTCGGGTGCGCACTTGAATGCCGGGCGTCGCGTGAACGGAGGCAGATCGTTGCCGGAGCCACGGGTATCGATGAACGACGGGCTCGCCGAGCGCGTGGTGCGCCGCGCGATCGCCGCTCTGGCCAGCTCCTACGGCCGGGCGCCGGCGCGAGCCGTGGCGGCGAAGGAACTGCTGGTCCACGCCCTGGAGGGTGCCTCCGGCCCGGCCGATGAGGTGGATGGCTACGCCGCCGCGGCTGCCATCGCGGCGCTGGCCCACGGAATCGAGGCCGAGGCTGGCCGGGGCCTGGACTGGCTGTCGGTGGCGGCGCTCGAGGAATGGGACTTCCACCACCCGGAAAGCCCGATCTGACGGTCCCGTGGCCCGCGGACGCGTCAGGCCCACGCCGGGTCGGCTCGCTGCCCGCCCGGGCTCTTCTCAGCCGCCGAGGCGGCGCTCCACGGCCTCGACCTTCGCGTCCAGGGCCCCGGTCACGCCGGGGCGGACGTCGGCCTTGAGCGAGAGGCTGACCCGCGGCGCCCTCGCGGCGACCGCGTCCACGGCGCGCCTGACGACGTCCATGACCTCGTCCCAGTCACCCTCGACCGTGGTGAACATGGCGTCGGTCCGGTTGGGCAGGCCGCTCTCGCGGACGACGCGGACGGCGTCGGCGACATAATCCGCGACGTCTTCGCCGACTCCGAGCGGCGTGACCGAGAACGCGACCAGCACTGCCCCTCCTTAAATGATCGTTACGAGCGTCTCAGCGGATGCCGGGCGCGATGGCCGACTCGAAGCGGCCCAGCACCTGGGAATCTCCCGACGGCTCGACCGGCGTGAGCGGCGGCCGGTGCCACAGCCAGCAGTCGAGGGCGGCGGCGGCGCCGGTCACCTCGGCGGCCGCCTCGGTCCCCGGGTCGCGGTCGGCGGCGTGGATGTCGGGCTCGTCGTAGGAGGTCCCGTCGCCGGGGTCGGTGCCGGTGAACCGGCCGAACGTCACCAGCCAGGAGCCGCCGGTGTCGGTGGCCCGCAGCCGGAACGCCGGCGCGCTGTCGTCGGGCGTGAAGGTTCCCCACCCGGGCAGCCCGCCGTACATGACGCGCAGCGCCTCGTCGACCCCGTCCGCGGACAAGGCCGGGTCCAGTGGGGTGCGGGTGCCCGCGGTCAGCTCGGCGTCGACGCGGTGGATCAGCGCCTCATGAGCCTGACGCCTCCGGATGAAGCCGACCGTGCGGTCATCCGACCAGGTCCAGGCCGCGGTGTCCGGTGACGTCGCGGCGAGGACCTCGGTCAGGTCGTGGCTCGCGCGCTCGTAGAACGCCAGCAGCCCGGCCCGGCCCGCCGGGCGCGGCGGCTTCATGGCCTCGGCCTGCTTTTCGTTCACCTGCTCGCGCACGATCGTGCCCCAGAACCACTGCACCTCCCCGAGGTGCCACAGCAGATCGTCGGCGTTCCAGCCCGGGCAGGACGGCACGCCAACGTCTGGCGGCACATCGCGGAGGACCTCCGCAAATCGTGCTGATTCCCGGGTCACGTGGCCGACATAGTCCAGGTCCGCGTTCACCCGATGCAGGCTACTCCGCGCCGCCGACACCGCTCGCTCGGCCCGGCCATCCGGCAGGCCACGGCCGGCGCCGCCGGGCCGGCCACGGTCACGGCAGCGAGTCCAGGGACGCGCCCGCGGCCCGTGCCTCGGCGGCCAGCGAGGTGATCGCGGCGGCCACCTCGCCGGGGCTCACCAGCATGTGCAGGTGCTCGCCCGGCAGCTCGCGCACCGGCCAGCCGGCCCGCACGGCCTGGCCGGCCTCCTGGCGGTAGGCCTCGGAGAAAACCAGGTAGGCGGCCGCGCACGGCGGCCAGCCCTCAGGCAGGAGGGGCAGGGTCTCTTCGAAGAAACGCAACGGGAGGGCGCCGGCCTCGCTGGTCACCGCCTGGCGGGTCGCCTCGTCGGGAAACAGCGCGGACAGGTCCTCCCCGGGCCACCACTGCGGCCACGGCGGGACGACGCCGCCGCTCGCGCGCTCGCGCAGGAACGGGAGGAACTCGCCCTCGACCACCGTGCTGGCTCCCGACTGGCGCGGCAGCGCCGCGTCGGCGAATACCGCGGTGGCCTCGCGGGCCGCGACCGCCCGGACCAGGTGCGGCACGAAGACGCCGGCGCCGGAGTGGGTGACCAGGATGATCTCGCCGGGCGGGCCGGCGGGTACCTGCCCGGCGGCCAGGCGAACCAGCCGCGGGACATAGGGAGGGCCGTCGTCGGTGAATCCGGCCAGCGACGGCACCACGACCGGGTGCCCGGCCCGGGACAGCTCGTCGGCTACCGGCCGCCAGCTGCCCGGCCCCAGGTTGGGGGAGTGTAGGAGCACGATGACAGGCGCCACGGTCTGGCTGCTCATGCCTCGGTAGAGTCCAGGCAGGATCTCCGGCATTCCCGGCTGGCGCGCCCGGCCGTGGCCTGGGCGCGGGCCGGAGCCACGAGGGAGGACCATGGACGTTCGCGGCTACGTCGACGAGAACGCGGCCGGCTTCTTCGGCGCGCTCAGGCAGTGGCTGGCCATACCGTCGATCTCTGGCGACCCGGCGCACCGCGCCGACGTGCGCCGCAGCGCGGAATGGCTGGCGGGGTACCTGCGCCAGAGCGGCTTCCCGGTCGCGGAGATCTGGGAAACCGGCGCGGACGGCGCCGGGCTTCCCGCGGTGTTCGCGCACTGGCCGGCCGCGGACCCGTCGGCTCCCACGGTGCTCGTCTACGGTCACCACGACGTGCAGCCGGTCGAGCCGCTCGACCAGTGGGAGTCGCCGCCGTTCGAGCCCGCGCAGCGCGACGGGCAGTTGCTGGGGCGCGGGGCCTCCGACGACAAGGGCCAGGTGCTCTTCCACGCCCTGGCCGCGCGGGCCAGCGCCGTCGCGGGCGGGCTGGACGCTGACGGCCGCGGCGCGCTGCCGGTCACGCTCAAGCTCCTGATCGAAGGCGAGGAGGAGTCGGGGTCGCCCAACTTCCCCGCCCTGCTGCAGAGCAACTCTGATCGGCTCGGTTGCGACGTGATCGTCATCTCGGACACCACGATGTGGGCGGCGGACGTGCCGTCGATGTGCACCGGCATGCGGGGCCTGGCCGAGGCGCAGATTGACCTGCGCGGCCCGGAGCGGGACCTGCACTCGGGGTCGTTCGGCGGGGCGGTGCCGAACCCGCTGCACGTCCTGGCGGACCTGCTGGCCGGGCTGCACGACCGTGACGGCCGGGTCACCCTGCCCGGGTTCTACGACAAGGTGCTCCCGGTCTCGGCCGCCGAGCGCGAGATGTTCGCCCGGCTGCCGTTCGACCAGCAGGCCTGGCTCGACGACGCTGGCCACAGCCGCGCCGCGGCGGGCGAGGCCGGGTTCAGCACGCTGGAGCGGATCTGGGCCCGGCCGACGGCGGAGATCAACGGGATGTGGGGCGGCCACACCGGGCCGGGCGGCAAGACGATCATCCCCGGCCAGGCGCACGCGAAATTGTCGTTCCGGCTGGTCGCGAACCAGGAACCCGCCGACGTCGCCACCGCGCTGCGCGAGTACGTGGCCCAGCGCACGCCGCCGGGCATCGAGGCCGTCGTCACCGTCCCGGGCCCCGGTGTCCGCCCCAGCTTCTCGCCGGTCGACTCGGCCGCCGTGCAGGCGGCGAAACGGGCCATGGAGCGCGCCTTCGGGTCCGAGGTCCTGTTCACCCGGGAAGGCGGAAGCGGTCACGAAGCCGACCTGGCCGCCATTCTCGGGGCGCCGCTGGTCTTCCTGGCCGTGGGGCTGGACTCCGACCGCATTCACGCGCCGAATGAGAAGGTCGAGATGAACTTGCTGCTCAAGGGCGCCGAGGCCGCCGCGTATCTGTGGGACGAGTTCGCGGCGGCCGGCGATCTCACGGCGGCGCGGTGAGCGCCGCGCCGGGCCTGCCGCCGGACCGGCACGGCAAGCTCGGCTCCGCCGAGTTGACCGACAGCGGCGGGTTGCGCAACCTCGCCCTGGGCCGCGGCGAGGTGGACCGGTCCACGGTCCGCCGCGCCGACGCCGAGTGGCTCGCCGCGGCCTGGGCCGACCCCGGTACCCGCGTGCTCGTGGTCGAGGACGGGCAGGCCCTGATCCGGACCGCGGGCGGCGACGATCAGGCGGACCTGGTTTTCTTGTCCCCGCAACGGGCCCCGAACGGGGTCAGGTTCCTGCTGGGGGTCGACGCCGACGGGGTCATCTACTTCGGCGTGGCCGGGCCGCTCCCGCGGCCGGAGACGGGGGAAAACCCGGGCTCCGAGGCCCGGCCGATCAGCCTGCGGCAGGCCGGGCCGGTGCTGTCCGACCGCGACGCCGGGCTGATGACCGAGGCCGTGGCGCTCGGCAACTGGCACTCCACGCACGGGCACTGCCCGCGGGACGGCGCGGTCACCGAGCCGGTGCTGGCCGGCCACGCCCGGCGCTGCATGACCGACGGAAGCGAGCACTTCCCGCGGCTCGACCCCGCGGTGATCATGCTGGTCACCGACCCCGACGACCGGTGCCTGCTGGCCAGGAATGCGATGTGGCCCGAGCGGCGGGTGTCCATCCTGGCCGGGTTCGTGGAGCCGGGCGAGTCTGCCGAGCAGGCGGTCGCGCGCGAGGTGCACGAGGAAACCGGGATCGTCGTCGGTGACGCCCATTACGTGGGCAGCCAGCCCTGGCCGATGCCGCACAGCCTGATGCTCGGCTTCCGCGCCCGCGCCACCGGCAGCCTGAAGATCATGGTCGACTCCCACGAGATCGTCGAGGCGCACTGGTTCAGCCGGGATGAGCTGCGAGCCTCCATCGCGAACGGCGAGATCAGGCTGCCGCCACCGGTGTCGATCGCGCACCGGATCATCGAGTCCTGGTACGGCAGCGACCTCGGCGGCAGCTGGTAGGGCCGCCCGCTACGACCACCGGGCGCGACACGGCCGTCACATTGGCCGTATTTAGCCTCACGAGGTGGCCAGAACGACTACCATACCGGTACTTTGCTCGCCCATTACCAGCTGATGACCGCATGTCTGCTGGGGCGCCGTCATCGAATCGGGTGTCAGGTTGGCATCACGCGATACCGCGGGCCGGGTTCCGGCCGACAGGAAGAACCGGGTGCCGGGTGGCCGCCGCCCGCGCATCTACGTGCACATCGGCGAGCCGAAGACGGGCACGACGTTCCTGCAACGTGCCCTGTGGTCCAACCGGGCCCGGCTGGCCGCCCAGGGCATCCTGCTGCCGGGGTACGAAGGCCGCGATCATAACCGGGCCAGCCGGGACCTGCGTGAGGCCCCGCGGGAAGCCGCCGACCCCACCGATCCGTGGACCGGCGACTGGGACGTCCTGGCCGGCCAGGCCCTGCTGGCCCCCGAGGCGGCCGTCATCTCGGACGAGGTGCTGGCCGCGTGCAACCCGCCGCAGGCCGATCGCGCCGTCCGGTCGCTGCTGCCGGCCGAGGTGCACGTCATCCTCACCGTGCGCGCCCTCGCCACCCTGCTGCCGGCCGAATGGCAGGAGACGGTCAAGACCCGCGGCACCGCCGGATGGGACGAATGGCTGAGCGATGTCATCGACGTCCAGTCGGACGCCGCCGACCGGCGCCAGTGGCGATTCTGGACGTTCCACGACACGCTGGCCATCCTCGACATGTGGTCGCGGCACCTCCCGCCGGACCAGGTGCATGTGATCACCGTGCCGCAGCACGGCCCGGCCAGCACCCTCTGGGTCAGGTTCGCGTCGGTCCTCGGCATCGATCCCGGCCGCGCCGACCTCGCCGAGGCGTACGCCAATCCCTCGCTCGGGCTGGCCGAGGTCGAGTTCCTGCGCAGGCTGAACGAGACGCTGCCCGAGGAGATGCCCTACTGGTTCTACACCCGGAACGTCAAGCGAATCCTCGCGCACAACGTGCTGGCCGCGCGGGCGCGCCAGGCCCGGCTGACCATACCCGCCAGCCGGGAGGCGTGGGTCAAAGAACAGTCGGAGATCCTGGTCGCGGGCTTGCGTGACTCCAAATTCCACATCGTCGGCGATCTCGGCGAGCTCCTGCCGCAACCCGCGGCGGGGCCGTACCGGGGGCCCGCCGACCTGCCCGCCGACCAGGTCCTGGACGCCGCCGTGGCCGCGACGGCCGCGCTGACCGACCAGCGGTACCGGGACAGGTACCCGGCCCCGCCGCCGCGGACGAGGCGGGGCACCCTGCGGCAGACGGTCGTCCGGCTGGAATGGGCCACGCTGAACGGGCGCCGGGTCCGGCGGGTGCTACGCAAGAGGAGCCGCCTCCCGGCCGTGCGGCGCCTGCGGGTGCTCATCTGGCGCCTGCTCCTGCATCCCGAACGCCACCGCGGGTGACCTTGCTAGGGAGGGTCAGCGCAGCAGCAGGCGGGCGGCGAGCTCGAGGTGGTTGCTCACGTCGTCCGCGGAGGCGCGGCGGGTCACCCAGGCGACCAGGTTGGACAGCCAGACATCGCCGATGACCCGGGCGATGGCCTTGTCGTCGGCGGACGGCTCGCCGTCGTGCATAGCCTTCGTGAGTACCTGCTCCATCAGCCGCGCCACCGCGTTGACCTCGGCCGCGGCGCTCGGGTCCGCGAACATGAACGCCCGGGTCATCGCCTCGGTCAGCATAGGCTCGCGCTGCATGGAGCGGGTGACCCGGCCCAGCACGTACATCATCCGCTCGTAGGGCGTCTGACCGGGGATGGGCTTGCGGTCGAGCTTCTCCTGGGTCTGCTCGAACTCCCGGGCCAGCTCGGACACCAGCAGGTGGATCTTGGACGGGAAGTACCGGTACAGCGTCCCGAGGGCCACGTCGGCCCGCTCGGCCACGGTCCGCATCTGCACCGCGTCGTAGCCCCCCTTGGACGCCAGCGCCAGCGTGGCGTCGAGGATCCGCTTGCGGCGGTCACGCTGCGCCGCCGAGCCGAGCTCGGCCGCGGCCGCGTTCGGCGCGACGGTGCCGGTGATACGTGTTCTCGGTGCTGCCATCCAGGCCTCTCGTGATGCCAACAAAGCCGGAGCCGCTGCCCGCGATCTCCGGCTGGCGATTTGCGCGGGCCAGGACGTTGCAGCGGTCCGCGCCGTCATCAAGAGTATCAACGCCGAAAGGGCCCGGCCGGGAGCTCCGCGGTGGCCGACGGCCGGTAAAACGTGTTCTAATTTTGCGAGCCGCGGCCACGAGGAGGACCGGTGCCGACCGCTATGGACTTCGCCCTCGACGAGACCCAGCAGGCCGTCGCCCGGGTCGCCGCCGAGGTGCTCGGCCAGGCCCGGCCGGCCGGGCCGCGGGCGGCGGCCGGGGACGAGGGCGGGTTCGACACGGCGCTGTGGAAGGA
>Ga0318496_10000798_pt1 | contig 11704 bp, 7 predicted proteins | sample GRESIP109b1f22_FD_203296 | JGI IMG/M metagenome (GOLD analysis project Ga0318496, IMG submission 203296) | Tropical soil microbial communities from Luquillo Experimental Forest, Puerto Rico - GRE.SIPMG.109b1f22 | ecosystem: Environmental > Terrestrial > Soil > Tropical forest > Bulk soil... | reverse complement strand
TACGGATCGGGCGCCATCGCCGGCGTGGTCAACATCGTGACGCGGGATCCCGGGAGGAGCGGCGCCGAGGTCGAGGTCAAGGGGCGGACCTGGACGACGGGATTCGGGAACACCGCCAAATCGGTCCAGGGGAACGTCTTCGGGGCGATGGACGACGCCCAGTCCTTCCGGGCCAGCATGGGTTGGGAGCAGTCCGACGGCGTGGGCTCCCACGTGAGCCGCATCTACGGGCAGGCGACCTGGCCCAGCGCGGGAATTCCCCAGCCGGACGGTTCCCCGGTGAACGGAAGCGCGCTGTCGACCCCCGGCAACTGGAAGGCCGACGCCGATTGGCGCTGGAAGGACCTCCGCGTCTACGGGCGATTCACCCACCAGGTCCAGGAGGCGTCCGGCTGGTTCGCGGAGCAGCCGTGGCCGAACCTGCTCGACTCCGTCGGCAAGTACAACGGCCTGCACAACAGCTACGCGAGCCTCTCCCAGAAGATCGGGAGCGGGCAGGGGACCTCGACCGACAGCGCGAGCCTCCCCGTGCTGGCGGCCAAGCTCGACGCCCTGGCGGCCTACCTCGAATCCGCCGCACCCTCCGTCGAGATCAACGGCCGATCGGTGTCCCCCACCGACCCCTACTGGTCCAGCACGGCCACCGGCGGCACCAATCCCCGGCGCGAGTACATCGCCGACGGGATCTCCCTGGAGTCCGACTGGTCCGTCTCGTGGGGCGACGACCAGCTGAAGCTCCGGGCGGCCTTCGACGGCGTGACCAACAAGATCGGAGTCCAGCAGCTTCCCGGGTACGACAACTCCACGAGCCAGGTCCAGACCATCGAGGACTTCGGCGAGAAGCGGTACACCCTGGGCGCGCTGTACCTCCTGAAGTCGATCCCGAAGCTGCAGCTCGCGCTGGGGGCCGAGCAGCGCTTCGACGACCTCGGCGACGGACTGGACGGCAACAACATGGAGAACGAGGTCTCCACCCACGCGACCGTCACGCCCGTGTGGTACTCCAACACGGCCGTGTTCTCCGAGGGCTACTACGACGTCGGGGACGCGCTGAGCGTCGACGCCGGAATCCGGTGGGACGGGCACACGCGCACCATCGACCAGGGCGGGACCCTCAACGGGAAGCTCGCGACCATCTGGATGCCCGCGAAGGGGCATTCCATCAAGCTGATCTTCCAGTCGTCGTCCAACAACGGTTCGGTCGACAACTACGAACCCAACCGGTTCCAGATGGACGACGCCGGAACGGTGTATCCCAACGCCCACTTCCAGAGTCCCAACCTTCCCGGGAACGCGAACAACCAGGTGATCCCCGGCGTGACCACCGCCGAACTCCACAAGCTCAAGCCGGAGAAGAACTACTCCTTCGAGCTCACCAGCACCGACGACCTCGGGAACGGGTTCAGCCTCGCGCCGTCGCTCTCCTACAGCATCGTCGAGGACATGTTCATCTGGAACCAGCCCCTCCTGCGCGTGGTGAACTGCGGCGGGTACAGCTTCTTGAACTTCGACCTCGAGGGCGCCTACAAGGCGAAGACCTTCGAGATCGGCGCGAACCACACGGCGCAGTACGTGGTGAACACCGACGTGGACGCCCAGGCCCTGTACGTCACCATGCCCTACGAGAAGAACGATCCCGGGGTGTACGACTCGGCGACGAAGACCTACCTGCCCACGCCGGGCAAGACCAGCGTCGACACGCTGAACCCCATCCGCGACGCCATCACGGCCGACGGTCGGCACTTCCTGAGCCTGGCCTCCAACGTGACCAAGTTCTTCGTGAACTGGAGGCCGTTTCCGAGCCTGGCGCTGCACTCCGATGTCAGGGTGTTCTGGGCCCTCGACGGACGGGACTCCACCTTCGGCGCCAAGGAGAAGGAGGGGTACGACTTCCTGAACATCAGCCGCGATCCGTCCATCAAGTGGAACGCGAGCATCCACGTCGAGCTTCCCGACAACTGGAGCGTGGGGCTGTACGCCTACGACATCCTCGGGATCAACGACGCCAAGAACGGCGGTCCCGGGACCTTCGCGACCAACACGCTGCGCTGGCAGCAGTCGTACGATCCCAACGCCAACGACGTGTACGCGCAGGACCTGCAATCCTTCGCGCTGGAGCTGCGTCGGAGCTTCTGAGCCGTCGCCCGAGGGGCGGGCGGTTTCGGTTTCAGGTCGCGGGGAGGATCCCCCGGGCCCGGAGCGCGGCCCGCGCCCCCGCCGGGCCGTCGACCCGTTCCGCCTCGATCCCCGCCCGGCGCGCGCCGAGGCAGTTCACCTCGTTGTCGTCGAGGAACAGGACGCTCGATGCGGGACGATCCCACCGGTGCAGCAGCTCCACGAACGCCTCGGGGTGGGGTTTGCACAGGCCCAGCCGGTGGCTGGGGAAGTTGGCGTGGAAGGCCGTGTCGGTGTCCTGGTGCCTCTCCATGATGGGCCAGTGCACCTCGTTGGAGTTCGAGAAGCTCGCCACCGCCATCCCACGTTCGCGCAGATCGGCCAGGAGTTCCAGCGCGCCGTCGTAGGGACCCGCGAGCCACGTGCGGAAGTCGTGGAGGAACTCGTCCGGGGAGATCTCCAGACCCAGCTCCGACACGGCGAGGACGGAGAACTCCCGCGCGGGCAGGCGGCCCGTCTCGAAGCGCTGGACGGAATCCGCCGAGAGCCAACGCGCCCAGAACTCGGAGGCCGGGATCCGGCCCCGGGTCCAGGCGTCCACCCGCGGGGCGGCCGCCACCTTCTCGAGGACGCCGCCCAGATCGAAGAGCACCGCTTCGATCAAGCCGGGATCCGGGCCGAAGTCAGGATCCGTCCGAGGGCGCTCCGGTTGGCGCGGGCCCATTCGACCACGGCTCCGACCACGACCAGGACGGGAGAGGCCAGACCGGCCTCGCGGATGCGTTCGTCGAGGTCGGCCAGGGTGGCGAACACCTCGCGCTGTTCGGGGCGGGTGCCGGATTGGACCGCCGCGCAGGCGGTGCTCGGCGCCCAACCCGCCTCCAGGAACCGGTCGCGGACGGAGCGCAGCGAGTGCAGGGGCATCATCACCACCACCGTCTCGACGTCGGGGATGCGGGCGGGGGTGCCGTCGGCGTGGAAGGCCGAGACGACCGCGAAGCTGCGCGAGACGCCGCGGTGCGTGATGGGGATTCCCGCCCAGGCGGGAGCGGCCAGGCTCGCCGAGACGCCGGGGACCACCTCGACGTGGATTCCCGCCGCCGCGCAGGCCTCGATCTCCTCGCCCCCGCGTCCGAACACGAACGGGTCGCCGCCCTTCAGGCGGACCACCAGGTGGCCCTCCTGGGCCAACCGGACCACCAGGGCGTTGATGTCTTCCTGGCGGTGCGATTCGCCGAAGCCCGTCTTTCCCACCGGGAAGAGCCGGCACGAGGTCGGGACGGCGCGCAGGAGCTCCGGGGCCACCAGGCGATCGTGGACCAGGGCCGTCGCCCGTGCGAGCATGCGCAGGCCCAGGCGCGTCACCAGATCGGGGTGTCCCGGACCCGCGCCCACCAGCACGACGCGCCCGGAAACGGGGCGGATGGCCGGGTTCGATCCGGTCCGGGCCGAGGCGAGTCCGCGGATCCGCTCCTCGACCTCCGCCACTCCACGGGTGCGCAGGAGGTCCAGGAGATCGGGGACGTCGAGGTCCTTCCAGAACCTCTCCCGCGCCTCGGGGAGCAGGGAGGATCGCAGCTCTTCCCGGAGCCGGCCGAACAGTTCCACCAGGTCCGAGAAGCCCTCGGACATCCACGCCTCCAGCTCCCGGCGCGCGTGCGAGGCCAGGCTGGGGGCCGCGCCCCCGGTGGAGACGGCGACCTGGACGGGGCCCGATCGCGCCACGGCGGGGGCCTGCCAGTCGCAGAGGTCGGGGACGTCCACCACGTTGCAGAGGATCCCCCGCTGCGAGCACACCGCGTAGACGGCGCGGTTGGTGGCGGAATCGGAGGTGGCGGCGACCACCAGGCGTGCCGTTCCCTCGTCGCCGGGGCGCCAGTGGCGCTCGATCCTCTGGAACTTCCCGTCCAGGTCGGCGAATCCGGGGTGGAAGACGGGAGAGACCACGCGGACGCGCGCCCCGCAGACGACCAGTTCGGACACCTTGCGCAGCGAGACCTCGCCGGCCCCCACCACCAGGACGTCCCGGCGTTGGAGGTCCAGGAAGGCCGGATAGAGCGGCGGGCGGTCCCGCGGTGTGACATTTCCTGTCGTCATGGGCTGTCCGGACAAGTTAGGAATCCGGATCGGCCCGTGCGCCCTACTTCATGATGTCGAGCAGGTCGCCCAGCATCTGGTTCTGGACCTTGAGGGCCTTCAGGTTGTAGGCCCCGGCCAGGCGGTCGGTGGAGAGGCCCACCACGTCGGAGGTGATGTCCGGGGTCTGCGCGGGCGGCGCCTTGCCCGCGTCGACGGCCGACACGTCCTGCGAGGCCTGGGTGGTCGCCTTGGCGATCCGGTCCCCGCGCGCGGCCAGCGAAGCCTCGGCCGACCGGTAGCCCTCGACGCTGCTCGATCCTCCGATGGTCATGGCCGTCCTCCGGTGCAGGTTCCCGGGGTCGGACGCCGCGGCTGCGGACATCCGGCTCCACCTTCAATGATTACCATGATCCCTCATCGGAATCAAGAGGGGGAAGATGTCGCGGTATTTCGGTTGGGGCGCCCTCCTGTGCGCCGGAGCGGCTTCCGCGGCGTCGTGGAACGTGGGGATCTGGGCGGAACGGACTCCGGACCGGGACACGGCCCGGGTGCGGGCCTGGGCCGATTCCCTGGTGCGCGACTTCTCGGGGCGCGTCGATGGGGGAGCCCGGTTGGGCAAACTGGTCTTCGTGCCGTCCGGCGCCCTGCCGCTGGCCGGAGGAGAAGCCCACTTCCACCCCGATCTGCGGGACACCGCCCTGGACGCGGCCTGGGGATTGCCGGCCTCCGATTCCCTCGACGCGCGATCGGCCCGAGCGGCGGAGCGCGCCTGGCTCTCCATCCGCGGATGTCCCGACGAGCGCAACTTCGCGGTGGGCTGGGACCTGTTCCGGCTGCCCGACGACCCGTCGAACAAGCCCGATTCCATCTTCTGGAGGCGCGACGCGCACCACTACGTGCGGTTCCCCACCTGGTCGGAGGTCCCCGACAGCGGCCTGGACCCGGCCTGCGTCCGGGCGCTGCGGTTGGACCCGCCCCGGGGACGTCTGAAGCTGTTCTCGGTCGACACCCTCCGCCGCCGCCTGGGGCAACTGGTCCCGCGCCGGCTCGAAGTCTCCGTGACCGACCAGGGTCGCCCGGCTCCCGGCGCGATCCTGGAGATCTGGCGCGCCAAGCCCGACGCGCGCCGCTCCTTCGCCGCCCGGCTGGAGGGGCGCCCCGACGCCTGGATCTCCGACACCACCGGCACCTTCCCCCTCCGGACCGGGCTCGAATGGCTGACGGGCGATACCCTCGCCTTCGGGGCCGCCGGCTCCAACGCGGTCTCCTACTGGCGCGTGAAGTACCGGCGCAAGCAGGTCGAGGGCTGGATGGACGCCACCGACCTCGCCCGGTTGGCCGACGATTCGGGCCTGGCCCGGATCCGCTGGGAGCTCCCCGGCGGAAGCTCGGGCCCTTGGAAGGAAGCCTCGGAGAAGTGGCCGCACGGCTGGTTGGCCGCCCAGGCCGATTCCTCGGGGATTCTGGTCCTGGGGATCTCGGCGCCCGAGGAGACCGACTACGTGCTGCGCATCGTCGATGCGCGCGGCCGCGAATTCCTGCGCGCGCGGCCCGTGCACCTGGTCCGGGGCGTGCACGAACGGATCCTCTCCCCGGGCCTGCCCGAGGGTTGGTGGGACATCCGTCTGGACGGCCCCTCCGAGCGCTGGCAGGTGCGGGTGCGGCAGCCACCCCGGAAGGGAAGCACGCCGCGTCCGTGAGGAGAGTCCGGTCCTACCAGTGGTAGGCGACCGAGACGATCCCGGCCAGCAACGGGATTCCCAGGAGGAGGATCTTCCCCCACGGGATGTCCATGTGGTGCCGGGTCTTGGGCGCGACCGTGGAGGTGTCGGTGCCCAGGAGCCGGTGCGCGATCCACGGGCTGAGTTCCGCGGGGCGTCCGTTCCAGGAGCTCCGGTCGGCGACCGAGACCTCGGAGGCGGTCTTGCCGGTGGCGAGGTCGACGAGCTTGGCCTGGATCCGCCAGCCGTTCTCGCCCTTGACGGCCGACGAGACCAGGAGCCGCTGGGCGCCGGTCCGGCAGCGCACGCGGGCGCCGGTGCTGTCGGCGGCGAGGGCGGAGTCGACGCCGTCGTGGAGCACCTGCAGATCGGCTTCCCGGACCAGGACCTGCTCCAGGGAATCGGCGAAGGCGGCGCGGACCGAGTCGGGGGCACCGCCCCAGACCGGGGTCGCGAACGCCAGTCCGGCCTCGAGGGTGTCGGTGGAGGCGCAGGAGTCGCAGGGCTTGGGGCGGGGGACCAGCTGGCTCAGCCCCTGGCCCGCCATCCGGGCCAGCGCCTCGACGGGCGAGCCGGTGTCGCGAGCCGTGACGGAATCCGTCCAGTCCATGGCGTCGGCGTCGCGGGACCGGATGATCGCCGTCCAGGACGAATCCTGCTCGTGGTAGACGGAGGTCCAGAGTTCGCGCGCGATGCCGCGGGCCATGGACAGGGAGTCGATGCACGATTCCCACCGGCACGGCAGCGGATCGGGGAGGGAGACCAGCTTGCCGCCGCCCCTCTTGAGGAACGCGTCCGAAAGGCGGTCGACCATCACGGCGGTGGCGACGGGGTCGGAGGCGGGATCGGCGACGACCGTCCACGCGAGGTGGGTGGTCCGGACCGAATCGAGCCGGCAGGCGTCCCCGCAGGCGGGACGGGTCCTGGACAGCATCTCCGCGGCGTGGCGGGCCATCCAGGGGACCACGCGACCGGGCTTGCCGCCGCGCCGGAACAACGACGTGTCGACGGAGCCGTCGTGGAGATCCCGGACGACGGCGCGCATCACGCGGTGGACAGAGTCGGTGGAGATCTGGGCCCACAGCAGCTTGCGCGCGCCCAACGCCCGGGCCGCCGAATCGATCGCCGCGGAATCGGATCCCAGGGCGAGCTCCTCGGGGAGCGGGAGGAACTGGCGGTCGGAGCGTGCCCGGAAGGCCGAGTTCAGGGCCGGAAGCAGGAGCGGGAGCCAGGTCTTGGAACCGTGGTCCCCCGAGAGGCGGAAGGTCCACAGGTTGCGGGTCTGGGTCGAACCGCAGGCTTCGGCGGCGCAGGTGGTGGCCGACGGGAGCAGTTCGGGCAGCAGGCGGGAGGCGAGTCGGGCCGGATCGACGTCGACCACGCGCAGCGAATCGAGGGTGGAATCGTCGGAGGTGCGCGAGAGCCAGGCCGAGAGCACCCACGAGGAGTCGGCCCCGCGGGAGAGGACGGTGTGGACGGCCCGTTCGATGCCCGCCGCCTTGGCGGTGGAATCGACGCAATGGCGCTTGCGGCAGGTGTCGGTCAACCCCAGGACGCGCCAGGTCGCCCGGTTGGAACGCCGGAGTCCCGAAGAGATCGAGTCTCCGACGGCGTTGGCGGTGGGCTGCAGACCGGTCCAATCCCGGACGGGAGCCACGCCCCAGGTCCGGCGCGCCAGGGCCAGCGAGTCGGCGCGGCAGGTGGAATCGGCGGCGGTGGGCCGCACCGGAGCCACCAGGGACCGGGCGAGCTGGGAGATCTGGCGCGGGGACGTTCCGGGGACCTCGGCCTTGGACGAGTCGAGCTTGTGGCCGTCGGTCATGTCGAAGACCCAGGCGACCGCCGCGCGGGAGCCGTTGGGGCCCGCGTAGAGGGCGGCGTAGAGCATGCGCCCCGCGCCGCTGGCGCGGGCGGCCTTCCAGGTGCCGTCGAAGGTGGTGCTCGTGTCCCAGCCGCGGGCCGGGGTGGCGCGTCCGGTCCGTCCCAGTTCCAGCGAAAGCCGGCGCTGCAACCGGGGAGCGAGGTCGGAGGACTGCGAGAAGTCGCGGGGTCTCGCGACGAACCAGGTGCGGGCGGCGGTCGAGATCGAATCGACCCGCCGCGTGGAATCGGCGCGGCGGGTGGAGTCGGCGATCCGCTGGTGTTCCCGGCCGGCCAGGGAGTCGGCGCCCCGGGCGACCTGCACCCGCGACAGGGAGTCGTGCCGGAGCGAATCGGCCTTGCGGAGCGAATCGATCTTGCGCACGGGAGCCAGATGCATCGTGGAGTCGGCGCGCCGCAGCGAATCGGCGTGCGCGCTGTCGGCGGCGGTCATCGTCTCGGAGACCGCCTTCCCCTTCTTCTTGGGGACGGGCTTGGCCGTCTTCTTGACGGCCTTCGAGGGCGCCGAGAGCACGGCCGTGGCCGGTACGGCGAGGGTGCAGAGGAGCGCGATGGCTCCGAGTCGCGAAGGGAGTTTCATGGCAGGATCTCCATCGGTCCACCAGAATACCTCCATTGGCGCGGATCTGTCGACCATCCAGAGCGTCCGACCTCCGGAATCGGCTTGTTCCCCCGGTCCCCGCGTGGGTATTTTGCGGTCAGAGCATGAGCTACGCCACTCGGATCGCCGGAATCTCCTTCCACCTTTCGGACCTGGACCAGTCCTTTCCGGACCTGGTCCGGGAAATCGAGGAACTGCAGCACGCCCTCCTGAACCACGAGGAGGGCCCCCCGGTCGATGCGCGGTTCCACGAGGTGGGAAAGCTCGCCATCCGGATCTTCCGGCGCGAGGAGGAGGCCATGGACCTGTGCCGCGATCGATCGGCCGCCCTGCACAAGACCGCGCACCAGAAGTTCCTGCGCACGCTCTTCCAGTACCGGGCGCGGTTCGAAGCCGAAGGGCCCTCGCTCCCCCTGGCCCAGGAGGCGAAGACGAATCTCCTGGATTGGATCGTCGACCACCACCGGCTCCTCAACGCCGGTCTGGGCCGCGTGGTCCACGACATGGTGGAGCGATCGGTGAGACACCACGAATCGACCGGGATCGCGATCAGCTCGCACACCGCCTGATCCGTCGACCCCCCCACCGGGGAAGGGGAGTGGCTCAGAGGTCGAGGACGGCCTGGTCGTGCGCGGAGTGGACCGAATAACCCAGGTGGCTGCGCGCCGCCCGCGTGGCCACGCGCCCCCGGGGAGTGCGCGCGAGGAGCCCCAGCTGGATGAGGAAGGGCTCGTGGACCTCTTCGATGGTCTCGGGCTCCTCGTTGAGGGCGGCCGAAAGGGTCGAAAGTCCCAAGGGGCCGCCGTCGAACCGGTCGATCAGGACCGTGAGGATCCGGCGGTCCATCTCGTCCAAACCCAGTTCGTCGAGCCCGAGGATGGACAGGGTCTTCTCGGCCACCAGGCGGTCGATGGAATCCTTGCGCATGACCTGGGCGACGTCGCGGCACCGGCGCACCACGCGGTTGACCACGCGCGGCGTCCCGCGGCAGCGGCGGCCCAGCAGGGCCGATGCCTCGGGATCGAGCTGGAAGCCCAGGAGACCCGAGGTCCGGCGCGCGATCGCCTCGATCTCCTCGGCCTGGTAGGGGTCCAGCCGGAAGGTCAGGCCGAACCGGTCGCGCAGGGGTCCGGTGAGCATTCCCGTGCGCGTGGTGGCGCCCACCAGCGTGAAGCGGGGCAGGGGCAGGTGGACCGAACGCGCCGAGGGCCCGTTCTCCAGGAGGATGTCGATGGAGAAGTCCTCCATCGCCGGATAGAGGTACTCCTCGACGCTGCGGTCCAGCCGGTGGATCTCGTCGATGAACAGGACGTCGCCGGTCTGCAGGTTGGTGAGCATCCCGGCCAGGTCGGAGGGGCGTCCCAGCACGGGGCCCGAGGTGATCCGCAGGTTGGTCCCCATCTCCTGGGCGATGATGGCGGCCAGCGTGGTCTTGCCCAGTCCGGGAGGTCCCGCGAACAGGACGTGGTCCAGGGATTCCCCGCGTTCGCGCGCGGCCTGCAGGAAGATCGACAGGTTCCGGCGCAGATCGGGTTGCCCCACGAAGTCGTCCAGGCGCTTGGGGCGGAGGAGGTTCTCGTTCTCGAGATCCTCCGTCCTCTGGACGGGATTGAGGAGCCGATCGGACATGGGCGGGAAACATAACCGCAGCCGGGACATCTATCTTGGCCCGCCATGTCCTTGGTCCTTCTCGCCGGCCTCGCCCTGGCGGCCTCCCCGGTGGGGGATTCCCTTCCCGATCCCCTGACCCTCCATGCCGCTCCGGCGCCGCGCCGGATCGACACGATCGTCCTGCTGCCCCACGGCGCGCTGGAAGGATCCAAGATCCTGACGGCCGGCGACAGCCTCGCCTACGACATCGCCGAGTGGCTGCGCGACAACGTCTTCCACTCGCGCACCAGCCCGAACACCGTGCGGGCGCGCCTGGGATTCCGGGAAGGGGATCCGGTCGACTCGCTGCGCCTGGCCGAATCGGAACGCTCCCTGCGCACCGAGAAGTTCCTCGCCGACGCGAAGGTGCGCAGACAGGATCTGCCCGACGGGCGCACCGCGGTCGAGGTCGAGACCTGGGACCGCTGGAGCACCACCATCCTCGCCTCCCTCGCCCGCTCGGGCGGGGAGACCAGCTGGCTCCTGGGCGCGCACGAGGCGAACCTGGCGGGGACCGGCCAGGACGTTGCCTTCTGGTACTCCAGCTCGTCGGTCCGGAGTTCCTGGACGGAATCCTACACGAACACGGCGTTCCTCCTCCCCGGCGGACTCTTCTCTCTCACCTGGGCCGAGCTGACCGACGGGCACCAGGTCCTGGCCTCGGTGGGGCAGCCCGTGCGGACCGTCTTCCAGGAGTGGGCCTGGGGCCTGGACTTCTCGGACCTGATCTCGACCCGGCGTTCGCTGGCCTCCCGCTCCCAGCGCGAAACCCTCGATTCGCGCTACGACCTGGCGTGGTCGGAGGACTCCTGGCTCTCGAGCATGCCCCGGAGCCGCAACCGGACGGCGCGCTTCTCGGTCTCCAACATCCAGGGGCGCGACACGCGGCTCCAGATCTCCGGGATCGCCGAGTCGGAGCTCGACAGCGCCTCGACCCCGCGGTCGGCCTTCGGGTTCGACACCACCCAGCTCGCCGCCCTGCGCGCCGACCCGGAACTGCATTCCTGGCTCCGGCGCCCGTCCCAGCGGGACGACCGCCGCCTGGGCATGTCGGTTTCCGTCCAGTCTTTGAAGTACGCCCGGCTGCGCAACTTCAACCAGCTCAAGTGGACCGAGGACATCCCCACCGGCTGGAAGCTGACGGGAACCGCCATGGCGAACGTCCTCTCGCGCGGCGACGTCCGCGACGACGGCTACCTCTACGGGCAGGGCTCGTGGACCGGCATCGAGGGGGCGTGGTACGGCACCGCCGCCGGCGCCTGGAAGAGCTTCTTCCGCGACGGCGATCCCCAGGCGGGTTCGGCGGCGCTGCGCACCGAAGGACGCTGGCTCGCCGCCCCCGGGGTGCAGGCCATCGCCAACGCCTCCTCGCAGGTGGTGACCGGGGTTCCCGTGGGCGTGACCGAGGTCTCGCTGGGCGAGGACAACGGTCTGCCCGGCTATCCCGCGCGGTACCTCTCCGGACGCGGACTGTTCCTGTCCACCGCCGAGGTCCGCTGGGCCCTTCCCCTGGAGGCGCTCACCGTGGCACCGGCGCTCGCGCTGGTCGCGGGAGCCGGTCGCGTGTCCGACGGACCCGACGTGCTGGGCGACGGTCCCTGGCGCCAGGGCGTGGGTTTCGGGATCCGGCTGGGCATGACGCGATCGCCCGCGGCGA
>Ga0318496_10000790_pt1 | contig 11747 bp, 12 predicted proteins | sample GRESIP109b1f22_FD_203296 | JGI IMG/M metagenome (GOLD analysis project Ga0318496, IMG submission 203296) | Tropical soil microbial communities from Luquillo Experimental Forest, Puerto Rico - GRE.SIPMG.109b1f22 | ecosystem: Environmental > Terrestrial > Soil > Tropical forest > Bulk soil... | reverse complement strand
GTCCCAACCCAGCGCACCCGCCACGAACTACAGGGACGCTCTAGTAGCGGACCGGGGTGGCGTACCGCGGGTCCTCGTGGCTGGCCCAGTACAGGTCTCTCAGTCTCCGGGTGAGCGGCGAACCGGTCCAGGTGGGCGTCGAGCCGGTAGAACCGGCCCTCCCAGACGTGCACCACGTCGTAGGTGCAGTCAGAACGGGTCACGCCCAGGTCGAGCACGGAGATCTTGGCGTCTCCGACGGGACGGTACTGCCCGTCGATCCAGGCCGCTCCGGCCGGCCACGGGGGGCCGGCCATGGTCCCGCTCACTCGTCGTCCACGCAGCCGATCATGCCTCTTCTGGAAGGCCGAGCAGCTTGGCTGGCACGAGATCATCGGCTGACACCGAATCAAGCGCGTCGCCGGGCCTCGGCTCGCCGACGGAGGGAATCGAAGCCTGGCGGCCAGTTCCCGGCAGGCTAGCCGTCCAGCGTTGGGTGCACGACTTGACGTCCTTGCAGTACCAGCGGATGTCGGCGCAGGCCTGTCCGCCATCGGGCACCATCAGCTCGAGCGGAAACACGATGCCGCACAGTGAACACTGGGTTGACTGCGATAGGCGGGGGCGGTCCTTACGCGGCCTGGCCATCGGCGCGCCCCGGGCTCGTGAGATGCTGGTTCATCGGAACAGTGCTACCTCTTCGGGAACCCCAGCCGTGTGGACTGCCGTAGCTGACAGGGCATATGCGCCATTGCGGCCACAGTTCCTCCCCGCGAACAGGATCATCAAGGTCCTCGGCGCTGTGCCGACTCGCTGCTATAACGGTAATCACTCTGGCCTGGACAACTCAGGCAAACCGGTAAAGTTCTCCGTTCCCCCCGAAGAATACTGAAATGTCACGGAGACGACCGTCATAGTTAAGAGGAATGCGGGTTTGCCGTTACCTGACTCTCGGTCATGGCGCCGATCCTCGTGGCTGGTGCCACGACTGCGCAGGTCAGGGGGTGGCGGCCAACCAGCCCGGCGCTGCGACGATTTCTGGAGAACTCATCTTTCCTGACCTTCGCCGGATCAGGACCACGATGACATCGCGGCACGTCGATGATTCAACTCAGCCCTTCTCGCTCGTGGATCTCCACCGACCGGCGGGCAAGTGCGGCCGAAAGCCGGGCGTAAGGGAACGACGCTGGCGCAGCTGGCCGGGCCGGACCGGCAAGGGCGCCATGAGCCGGGCTGCTGCAGCCGGTGCGGGCTGAGGTGACCTGCCGCCGAAATCACCGGATCTGACCCCACGCGCGGTGCCGCACAGTCACGATGGTGCCGTAAGCAGAATCCGCCCAGCCAGGCAGGCTGCGGATCACAAGGCTAGGCGGCCAAGCCGTCCGGGCATGCGCGACAACGATCCCTGTCGCCGGCAACGGAGGCTTCAGCGGCCGGCACAAGCGACGCGGAAGGATCAGCATGCGGCGTTCTGCGAGAAGACTTCCCCTCCCAGTGACCCTACTTGCCGCCGGATTGCTGGCGGCGGGATGCGGGAGCACCATCAGCAGCTCGATCGGCAGCTTGCCGAGCCGGACCGCGACCGTCCCGGCCAGGCCCAGCGTCACGGTGACCGTGACGTCAGCGCCGACCACGCCGGCCACCAGTTCCGCAGCGCCCGTCGCCTCCTCCGGCACCAACCTGATCTGGCTCTGGGTCCTGCTGGGCGCCCTGGTCCTGGCCGGGCTGATCGCATTGATCGCGCGCTCGGCTCGCCGTCGCTCGGCGGCCGCGGCCGGCGGGCGGTCCCGGCTCGTCGATGCGTACGCGAAAGGCTCGGCCCTGCATGACGCGATGAGCGTGGCCGAAGCGCCCGGTGGGCTAGCCGCCGCCGACGCGCCCGCCCGGTGGGCCGACATCCAGCGGCGCGCCGATGATCTGGCGCAGACGCTGTACGCCCTGCGCGAGGCGGTCCCGCCGGACTCCGCCGACCGGGCCAGGATCGATGACACGCTCGCCTCGCTGCAGGCCGTCCGCTCGGCGATGGGCGCCGAGCGGGTCCCGGGCGGCGCCAGCCTGGGGCAGGCCGACGTGGTCCGTAGCCGTCTGGCCTCCTTCGAATACTCCCTCCGCGCACTGGGGCCTGCCGCCCCGTAATGACCATGGCCTCGCCGCCAGGACCGAGCCCCGGGTCAGAACGCGAACTGGGTGAGTGACAGGACGTTCCCGCCTGGATCGGCGAACCAGGCGATCTTGTCGCCGCCCGGGGTCGTCCAGACGCCGTTCTCGTCCTGGTCCATGCCGTCATACCGCAGGAACACGACGCCCCGTTCGGCGAGGCCGCGCGCGGTGGCCGCGATGTCGGCGACCCGCCAGCCCAGAACCGTGTAGCCGGGCCGGGCCACCTCGGCGACCGCCGTGACGCGGAGCATCGTGCCGTTCGCGTCGAACACGCAGGCGAAGTCGTTCTGCTCGATCACCGGCAGGCCCAGTACCTGCTCGTAGAACGCTCGCGCCTGGCGCAGATCGGCGGAGGCGACGAACGCGATGACCTCACTAGCCTGAAGCATGCGCCCCCTTCGTCGGGACGGCGCCGTTCGGGCACGCCGTCGTCGGCGAAGGCATCGTAGGCCAGCCGGAAGGCACGGATCCCGGCGAGGCCGTGTTCTGGCCCGGGCCGGACGCGGCCTGGCCCTGAGCCGCCCCCGGCCTCGCCTGGTTCGGAGCCGGGCTCGGCACGACCGGGTTCTGGCTGCGGCCCAGCGCCCGGCCACGGTCCTGGCCCGGCGTGGCGGGGCAGCTGGCCAGGCCCGGCGCGGCGCCCTTCCCCTTCCACCCGGGACTCCCCGGCGGCCCGGAGCGGGTCTTGCCGCCGGCCGGGCCGGAGGAGGCCGCCGAGTGCCTTCTCGCCGATCCTGACGTGCCGGGCGTGGGGTGGCTGGACGCCAGCGAGCCGGTGATCGTGAGGGGACCCGGGGGGGCGTCTTGGGACGGCGCGGGCGCCCCGAACGTCACGTGCGCGAAATGCTGAATCGGGCTGGGCAGCACGCCGACGTATGCCGCGGCGGCGCTGCCCAGCCCGGCGGCTACCACGGCCAGCGCGGCTAGGGGGAGCCTGCCGCGAGCTGGCCTGTCGGACAGCGAGCGCCGGGCTGACCGCAGGGCAGCGTGCGAGGTGCCCTGCGGGGACGTGAGCCGGGTGAACGCCGCTTGCGCGGCGTCCTGCCCGGCCAGGTCCCCGGGTTCAGCCGACCCGGCTACGGCGGCGAGCATGCGCGCTAGGCCATGAATCTCTGGCGGCGCCCCGGGGGGGAGAGGGCGCCGCTCCAAGATCATGTCCAGCAGCGGCTCGTCGTGCTCGCCGCCGGGCCGGCCGGGGAAGAACCCAGGCATCTCACCATGCATAGCGTCGGGCCCGCTCAAAGTGTTACACCCGCCTGTTCGACCTGGCCGGCGAGCCGCCGCAGGCCGCGATGCGCCGCCACCCGGACCGCTCCCGGGCTCTTGCCCACGATCTTGGCCACGTCACCGGCATCCAGGCCGGCCACCACCCGCAGCATGATGATCTCGGCCTGGTCCGGCGGCAGCGACTTGATCAGCGCCATCGCGGCCTGCGTGGATACCGCCTCCAGGGCCTGGTCGGCGGCGTCAGGGGTGGTCAGCAGCTGCGCCGCTTCGGTCATGTCGAGCGGCACCGCCGGACGGCGGGCCCGTGACCGGCCGGCGTCTGCCGCCCGGTTCCTGGCGATGGTGAACAGCCACGCCCGGAAGTCCTGCTCCCCGCCCCGGAAGCGCCGCAGCCCGGTCACCACCTGGACCCAGGTCTCGCCGGCCACGTCCTCGGGATCGGTCGCGATCACCCGGAGATAGCGCAGCAGCGCCGGCTGTATGTCGCGGAAAATGCGGGCGAAAGCCGCCTCATCTCCGGTCCGCGCGCTGGCGAGCGCGACCCCGAACGCCCCTCCGATCACCGATCAAGTATCGGCCCAGCACACCCGGCCGCGCAGCACAAACGGTGACGCTCCCGGCACAATCTTCCGCTCGGGTCGCGTCCGTCCCCTGAGTAGCGGCAGTACCGCATCCGTTTGGGGTCGGTATCCGTTTGGGGCCATGAGCGCGGGGAAGGGGGCGTGGCTGATCAGAACTCACTCAGAAAGGTGAGCCCATGAGGATCGGTGCAGGACTTTTGCTCATCGCGGTGGGAGCCATCCTGCGGTTCGGGATTTCCACCGTGTCCACGCATGGCATCGCTATCCACACGATCGGTGACATCCTGATCGTCGTAGGCGTGCTCGGGGTGGTGCTCTGGATGGTCGTGTGGGCGCCCTGGAGCCGGAGCCGCCGGCCTGCCTACCGGGACGAGCCGCCGGCGTACCGCGAGGATCCCGTCTACCGTGAGGAGCGGTCGGTCTACCGGGCGGACGCCCCGGCCGACGAGGTACCCCCGGCGGACCGGTATCCCGCCGACCGCCGGTACTACGACGACTACCGCCGCTGAGGCGGGTGGCGCAGGCGCGGGGCCGACGCTGACGCCCGGGGTAGGATCCGGGCCATGGCCACCCCTGACACGGGTCTGCCCCGGGGCATCGGCGCGGGTAGGTTGGCCTGGTGAGCTTTGATGTCAGCGCAGACGCCTACCTGCGTTTCATGGGGCGGTATTCCGAGCCGCTCGCGGCCCAGTTCGCGAACCTGGCCGGGGTCGGCAGCGGCCAGCGGGTGCTCGATGTGGGCTGCGGGCCGGGTGCGCTGACGGCAGAACTGGTGAACCGGGTCGGCACGGACGCGGTCAGCGCGGTGGAACCGTCCGCATCGTTCGCCGCCGCGGCGCGCGAGCGGCTGCCCGGGGTGGATATCCGGCAGTCCGGCGCCGAGCGGTTGCCGTTCCCGGATGCCGCCTTCGACGCCGCGCTGGCGCAGCTGGTCGTTCACTTCATGGCGGACCCGGTGACGGGCCTGCGGGAGATGGGCCGGGTTACCCGGCCCGGCGGCGCGGTCGCGGCCTGCGTGTGGGATCACGCGGGCGGGCGCGGGCCGCTGAGCACGTTCTGGCGTGCGGTGCGTGAACTCGATCCTGGCGCCGACGACGAGTCGGGCCTGGCAGGCGTCCGCGAAGGTCACCTGGCCGAGCTCTTCACGCAGGCCGGGCTGGCCGCGGTCCGGGTCACCACGCTGACCGTCCGGGTCCGCCAGGCCGGATTCGAGTCGTGGTGGGAGACGTTCACGCTCGGCGTCGGCCCGGCCGGAGCGTACCTGACGTCGCTGCCCGCCGCCCGCCAGGATGAGCTGCGCGAGCGGTGCCGGCGGCTGCTGCCCGCGGGCCCCTTCGAGGTCAGCGCCACCGTGTGGGCGGCGACCAGCCGCATCTGACCAGCCTCCGGATCCATGCCGTGACCCGGATGTGATGACGGGCACCGACGCTGGAGACATGGGCAATACGACGCTTCGCGCGCTGGCCGCGACGGCGGTCCTGCTCGGCCTGATGTCGGGCTGCGGGACGTCCAGCCGTGCCCGGGGATCCCCGGGTTCAGCTGCGGGTCGCTGAGTGTCCGGCTGGATCCGTTCGGCTTGACACCGGGACGGCTGTCGCTGCGGGTCGCGATGTCCGACGTCGCCTCCGCTCCGCACGGCGTGCTCGTGTTCCTGACCGGCGGCCCCGGCCAGCCCGGAGTGCCGTTCGTCCCGCGGCTCGCGGGCCGGCTGGGACCGGCGCTGCGCGGCTACCGGCTGGTGATGTTCGACCAGCGCGGCACCGGGGCGGGGGCGCTGGACTGCCCGACGCTGCAGCGCCAGATGGGAGCGTCGGACCTGACGGTGCCCTCGCCCGCCGCGGTCCGCTCGTGCGCGGGGGCTCTCGGCCCGGACCGGCGGTTCTTCGCCACCGCGGACACGGTCGCCGACATCGAGGCGCTGCGGGCCGCGCTGGGCGTCGCCCGGATCACCCTGGACGGGGTCTCGTACGGCTCCTACGTCGCGGGGCAGTTCGCGCTGGCGCACCCGGGCGAGGTGAGCCGGCTCGTGCTGGATTCGGTGGTGCCGAGCTGGAACGTGGATCCGCTCCAGCTGGTGAACATGCGGCAGACCGCCGTCGTGCTGCGCGACGCCTGCGCGGCCCAGGGGTGCGGCTTCGATCCCGCCAGCGACCTGGCCGCGGTGGTCCGCCGGTATCACGACGGGCCCGCGCTGCTCGACATGCTGGTCGCGTCGAGCGTGGGCGATCCGTCCTTCCCCGGCGTCCCCGCCGCGCTGCACGCGGCCGCGGCCGGGCGGACGGCCGCGCTCGATGCGCTGGTCGCCCAGGTCCACGCGGCTGACTCCGCCACGGCGGGTGAGCTGAGCCAGGGGCTGCACGCCAGCACGCTCTGCGCGGACATGCCGATGCCCTGGGGCGGACCCGATACCCCGCTGGCCGCTAGGCCTGCGGCGCTGGCCCGGGCGGTCGCCCGGCTCACGACGGCCCAGGTCTGGCCGTTCGACCAGGCCACGGCGGCGGGGAACGGCTTCATCCAGACCTGCCTGCACTGGCCGCCTGCCCCGGCCCCGGCGGCCGTGGCGGCGCCACACGCCGAACTGCCCTCGGTTCCCGTCCTGCTGCTGGCCGGCGGCCACGACCTGTCGACCCCGCTGGCAGGCGCCCGGGCCCAGGCCGCGCTGGCGCCCGACGGCCACCTGTTCGTGGTACCGACGGCCGGCCACTCCGTGCAGAGCCGGGCGGACGGCAACCCGGCGGAGGCCGAACTCGCCCGGTTCCTCAGCTGAGCTCAACCGGCTGGGCTCAACCGGCTGGGCTCAGATGCGCTGCTCGGTCGCGGCGTCGGGCAGCCCGCCGAAATACTGCTCCAGGACCTGGCGGAACACCGGCTTGCCGGGATCGGCGCGCATGAACAGCGTGATGGAAGAGCACAGCTTCAGCGCGTCGATCTCGCCGAAGATCTGCTCCGCGGTGCGGCCGCGCAACCCGGCCAGCACGTAGGCGCACTCGGTCAGCCGCGCGCCCAGGACCGGATGCGCCAGGTACGCCCTCGCCTCCGCCAGCGAGGTAATCGCGTAGGTCCGTGAGGTCGGGCTGTAACCCAGGCCGGCGATCTGCGGGAAGACGAACCACATCCAGTGGCTGGTCTTGCGCCCGGCCCGTAGCTCGGCGAGAGCGTGCTGGTAGGTGCCGCCTGCGTCCTGGGCCGCCACGAACCGCCGCAGATCATACGGATCGTCCGTCTCCATAACGGTCATTCTGCCGGGAAGTAATGCGTTGAAACCGGCGGCTGGCACGGGCGATACTCCCGTGGTGACGAGACAAGGCGGGCGGACGTCGTTCGAGGTGACCGGGGAACCGCTCAAGGTGCAACTGGAGACGTTCCTCGACGAGCACAGGGCCGCGCTGTACGGGTGCCTGGACGGGCTGACCGAGGAGCAGGCCAGGCGCCGCCTTGTCCCCTCGGACACGACGCTGCTCGGCCTGGTCAAGCACGTGACCTACGCGGAGAGGGTGTGGTTCGGCGAGGCCGTCACCGGGCGCCCGCGGCAGGAGATGGGGCTGCCGCCGAGAGCCGCTGATGCGTTCATCCTGACCGGTGCGGACACCATCGCCTCGGTCCGCCGCGCGCACGAGGAGGCGTGCGCGGCGTCCCGCCGGGCCACCGCCGGCCTGGACCTGGACGACGTGCTCCGCGGGCACTGGCTGGGGCCGCTCCCGCTGCGCTGGGTCTACCTGCACGCGCTGCGTGAGTTCGCGCAGCACTGCGGGCACGCGGACATCCTCAGGGAACAGATCCTCAGCGACCGGTCCACTGCGGCGGACGGCCCTCGTTGAACGCCGCGTGGAACTCGGCGTAGTCCTCCCCCTTCATCAGCAGGGCCTGAGTCATCGCCTCGAGCTCGATCGCGGCCGAAAGGCTCATGTCCTGCTCCCTGGTCAGCAGGGCCTTGGTCTGTGCGAAGGCCTGGACCGGGCCGGAGGCCAGCCGCCGGGCGAGGCCGATGACCTCGTCGTCGAACGAGTCCTTGTCGGCGAGGTAGGAGACCAGCCCGATCCGTTCGGCCTCCTCGGCGTCTACCGTGTCCCCCAGCATCAGTAGCCGGGTAGCGTGCCCGAGCCCGACCAGCCGCGGCAGCAGGTAGGCCGCGCCCATGTCCCCGCCGGACAGGCCCACCTTGGTGAACAGGAAGGCGAACCTGACCGCCGGGGTGCACACCCGGAAGTCGGCCGCGAGCGCGATCACCGCGCCGGCCCCGGCCGCCATGCCGTGCACCGCCGCGATGACAGGCACCGGGCAGTCCCGCATCTCCCGGATAACCTCGCCGCTCATCCGGGTGAAGGCGAGCAGTTCGTCCGGCGACATGGCCAGCGTGGCGCCGATGATCTCGTTGACGTCCCCGCCCGAGCAGAACGCCCGGCCGCTCCCCCGGATGACGAGCACCCGCGTGTCACCGCGGTGCGGCAGCTCCGCGAGCAGATCGCGCAGGTCGGCGTACGCTTCGAAGGTGAGCGCGTTGAGCTTGCCGGGCCGGTCCAGGGTCACCGTGCCGATGCCCTCGGACACCGAGAACCGGAAGTGCTCCCATGTGCCGGTCAGCGGCGCCGAGGCTCGGAACGGGCTCATCGCGGGCACTCCCATTGCGGACTCTTGACTGTCGTCACAGAAGTTAAATACTGGTGATCTACCCTACGGGAAAGAAGGAAGTGGGGCCAGATGCGGCTATCCCCTTCGGCGCACCTCGACACCTTCTGCCGTGATCGCCTCCCGCCGCAGGAGCAGTGGCCGGAATTCCGCTTCGACCTGCCGGAACTGAACTACCCGGAGCGGCTCAACTGCGCCGCCGAGCTCCTCGACGTGACCGCGACCAAGGTCGGCCATGGCCGCCCCTGCCTGTCGTCCCCGGCCGGGACCTGGACCTACGGGAATACCATCCGGTATACGAACCAGCTGGCCCAGGTGCTGACCGAGGACTTCGGCCTCCAGCCGGGCAATCGGGTGCTGCTCCGCGGCCCGAACAACCCCTGGCTCGCGGCCGCCTGGCTCGCCGTGATCAAGGCCGGCGGGGTAGCGGTCACCACCATGGCCCTGCTGCGCGCCAGGGAGATCGCCACCATCGTGGCGCTGACCGAACCGAGCCTGGCCATCTGCGATCACCGGTTCGCCGAGGATCTCGCGGCCGGGGCGCCGACGCTGACCACCGTGCATTACGGCGGGGACGGCCCCGATGACCTCACCGCCCGGTGCGCGGCCAAGGACGGCGCGTTCACGCCGGTGGACACCGCCGCGGACGACGTGGCCATGCTCGCATCCACCTCAGGCACCACCGGCCAGCCGAAGGTGGCCATGCACTTCCACCGCGACGTGCTCGCCACCGCCGACACCTTCTCCAAGTACCTGATCAGGCCGCGTCCGGACGACGTCTTCACCGGCACTCCCCCGCTCGGCTTCACGTACGGGCTCGGCGGGCTGCTGCTGTTTCCCCTGCGAGCCGGCGCGTCAGCGCTGCTCATCGAGCGCGCCACGCCAGCGGAGCTGGCCGACGCTATCGCCGCCCATGGCGTAACCGTGCTGTCCACCGCCCCCACGGCCTACCGGGCGATGCTGGCCGCGGGCAAGGCGCCGGCGCTGAAGAACCTGCAGCGCTGCGTGTCGGCCGGCGAACACCTGCCCAAGTCGGTGTGGGAAGAGTTCCGCGAAGCCACCGGCCTGGCCATCATCGACGGCATCGGCTCGACCGAGATGCTGCACATCTTCATCGCCGCGGCTGACCGTGCCATCAGGCCCGGTTCGACCGGCAAGGCCGTCCCCGGCTACCGGGCGACGATCCTGGACGAGAACGGCGAGGAGGTGCCTGACGGCGAGCCCGGGCGGCTCGCGGTGCAGGGCCCGACCGGCTGCCGCTACCTGTCCGACGAGCGACAGAAGAACTACGTGCAGCACGGCTGGAACATCACCGGCGACACCTACGTCCGCGACGCCGACGGCTACTTCTGGTTCCAGGCGCGCAGCGACGACATGATCATCTCCTCTGGTTACAACATCGCCGGGCCCGAGGTCGAAGAGGCGTTGCTCGGCCACCCGGACGTGCTCGAGGTGGCCGTCATCGGCGCGCCCGACCCGGGCCGCGGCATGGTCGTGCAGGCCTACGTGGTGCTGCGCGAGGGCGCCGCGGCGGACGCCGCGAAGGTCGCCGAGTTGCAGGAGTTCACCAAGTCCTCGATCGCTCCCTACAAGTACCCGCGGGTGATCGAGTTCGTCTCCGAGTTGCCCAAGACCATAAGCGGGAAGACCCAGCGATACCGGCTCCGGCAGATGGCAGGGGAGAAACTGCAGGCCCGTTCGGGTTAAAGACCTGGGACCGAACGTACCCGGGTTCCCGCCCGGCCTCAGCTGAAGATCCCGCGGGGCAGGGTCATCGACACGACCCAGTTCGGCAGGTCCACGACCTCGCTGATCTTCAGGTCGCCCGCCACGCTGCACAGCGCGTAGGCCTCGTGCAGGCTCACCCCCTGGTCGCTGACCAGCCAGTCGATCATGTCCCGGACCGCGTTCTTGGCGTTCTCCATCAGGTCGGGCCCGGTGCCGGTGGTGTGATAGTAACCGTGGCCGAGCATCTCGGCGGACATGGCCAGCTGGGTCGGGTCCGCGGCGGGGACGATGGCCCGGGTGCCGGCGATGACCGTGTTCTTGATCACCTGGAACCGCAGCGTCACCGCCATCAGCGTCTCGACCGCCGCCACGCATACCTCGCCGTCGCCCTGGGCCATGTGCCCGTCGCCCGTGGAGAACCTGGCGCCCTCGGCGTAGACCGGAAGCTGGATCCGCGCCCCCTTCACGAACTGGCGGATGTCGGCGTTGCCGCCCATGGCGCCGCTGACGTTCGGCGGGAGGGTGCGGTACATGCCCTTGCGCATGGGCGCGACCCCGAAGATGCCCATGAAGGGCGTGATCGGGATGCGCGCCTGCTTGCCGGTGTCAGCGCCGGTGAAGGTGGCGAAGCCGGTGTTCTGGCTCCGCTCGAAGTGAAACAGCTGGACGAACGGGGCGCCGCTGTTGTACGGCTGGTGCTCGGGGATCGCGCCCGCCGCCGGGCCGGGGGTCGGGTCGCTGAGCTGCGAGGCCTCGGTGAAGGCGGACAGCGGCGCGGCCACGTGCGGGCGCAGTGACCCGAACAGGCCCAGGGCCGGGCTGATCACTACGTAGCCGAAGTCCACCAGCGGGCTGACGTCCAGGACCTCGACCTCGAGGATGTCGCCTGGCTCGGCACCCTCGACCTCGACCGGTCCGGTCAGCGGGTGCACCCCGCCCAGGTCCAGGGTGAGGGTCCTCTCGGGGGTGAGCGTCCGCGCCGCCTCGCCGATGTCCAGGGCGTCGCGGCACAGCAGCTGGATCACCTCGCCGGGACGCACGGTGGCGGCCGGCGGCAAGTCACGGTTCCAGCGGTTGTGCAGGACCTGCTTGTATCCGTCGAGCACCCGGGCCTCACCGGGCCCAGCGACCGAGTCGGGGCTACCGGATCCGGCGACGTCCATGCCGGTGGACCAGGTACCGGCGGCGGCTCCTGCGAACGCGGCCGCAGCCGCCTCACCGATCGCGGCCCGCTGCACCAGCCTCCCGCCCGCGCTGCCGGAATGGACGAAACACATCGTGGCCTCCCTCGCACCTGGACAAGATCACTGTCCCTACCTTGACGCAGAACGAGGTGCCTGGGAAGGGTGTTACGGAGCAGTGCTACGGGGGGCGCGGGCGCGCGAACAGGCGGCGCGGGCGCGCGAACAGGCGGCGCGGGCGCGCGAACAGGCGGGCGCGGACACA
>Ga0318496_10000773_pt1 | contig 11870 bp, 9 predicted proteins | sample GRESIP109b1f22_FD_203296 | JGI IMG/M metagenome (GOLD analysis project Ga0318496, IMG submission 203296) | Tropical soil microbial communities from Luquillo Experimental Forest, Puerto Rico - GRE.SIPMG.109b1f22 | ecosystem: Environmental > Terrestrial > Soil > Tropical forest > Bulk soil... | reverse complement strand
CGGATCGCCGGTCCCCGCCCTCGAGGACGTCGCCGCCGAGGTCCGCGCGCAGGGCGCCCGCCGCATGGGGCGGGTGGTCTCGGTCGTGCCGCCGCACGGGAGCCTCCACGACCTCGTCGTCCCCGCCGCGGTCCGGGCGGCGCTCGACGACCTCCTCGCCTTCCACCGCGCGGCGCCGACGGTCTGGGCCGATCCGGCGCTGGCGCGCAGCTCCACGCTCGGACGCGGGCTCTCGTGCCTCTTCTCGGGGCCGCCGGGGACCGGGAAGACGTTCGCCGCCCAGTGCCTCGCCCATGCGCTCGGGCTCAACCTGTACCGGATCGACCTCTCACAGGTGGTCTCGAAGTACATCGGCGAGACGGAGAAGGCCCTGGCGCGGATCTTCGAGGAGGCGGAGGCGGGGCACGGCATCCTGCTCTTCGACGAGGCCGACGCGCTGTTCGGGAAGCGCAGCGAGGTGAAGGACGCCCACGATCGCTACGCGAACGTCGAGGTGGCCTACCTGCTCCAGCGCATGGAGTCCTTCGAGGGCATCAGCGTCCTCACCACCAACATGCGGGCGAGCCTCGACGCCGCCTTCGTCCGGCGCCTGCGCTTCATCGTCGAGTTCCCCGTCCCCGATCGCGCCGCGCGGGCGCGCCTGTGGGAGCAGTCGCTCCCGCTGCGCGATCGGTGGGAGGCGGGCCTGGAGCTCTCGCCCTTCGTGGACCGGTTCGGCCTGTGCGGGGGCGACATCCACAACATCGGGGTCGCCGCCGCCCACCTCGCCGCCGCGGACGGCGGGACGCTGCGCGTCGGCCACCTCGTGCGCGCGACCTTCCGGGAGCTGGAGAAGGCCGGGGTGTCCCGCGCCCGCAGCGACTTCGGCCCGCTCGCGCGTCACCTTCCTGCGGGGGTCCCGTGAGCGGCGTGACCTTCCGCGTGGACACCTTCGAGATCCGCGGCGTCGACGCCGGCGACGGCGGCGCCCGGGTCCGCGCCGTGGTCGAGGAGGCGCTGGCGCGGGTCGCGGCGCGGCTCGCCGCGAGCCCGTTCGGGGATGCCAGGATCCGCGAGCTCATCCTCGAACGGCTCGAGCTCGGAGGCCTCGCCGCGGAGGAGCTCTGCGGCCCGCGCGGCGCCGAGCGCCTCGCCGACGAGCTGTACGCCCAGCTGAGCCGGAGGATCGCGTGACCGAGGTGACGAAATACCTGCGCGGCGCGTTCATCGCGTTCGAGCCGAAGTCGTACCCGGGCGGCAAGCGGATGCTCATCCCGTTCCGCTTCAACCCCGAGACCCTCTCCCGCTCGCTCCAGGTCGAGGCGGGGAAGAGCGGCGGCGGCACCGAGGCCGCGAAGCAGGGGGCGACGAAGGGTGACGCCGCCGCGGACGCGTCGCTCGGGTCGCTCAGGCAGACGTTCACCGTCCAGGTCCGGTTCGACTTTGACGACCGCCACGAGTCGGTCCAGACCTTGCCGCCCGAGCTCGGGATCCTCCCGGAGATCTCGGCGCTCGAGAACCTGCTCTACCCGGCGGCGAGCCCGGGCGACGCGAACAGCGACGGCAAGGAGCCCGTGAAGGCCCGCCGGGCCCGCCCGACGGTGCTCTTCGTGTGGGGGACGCGGCGCGTCCTCCCCGTGCGGATCACGGGGATGACCATCAACGAGACCCGGTTCAACTGGCAGCTCAACCCGACCCGGGCCGAGGTGGACGTCGTCCTCGAGGTGCTGGGCGAGGGCGACGCCAAGGACAACCGGGCGGTGAGCGACGCCCTCGACTTCACCGGGCGAAAGCGAGCGGAGATGGCGGAACAGTTCTTCGCCGGCGCCGCCGCCCAGGGCACGAACATCCTGCCGCTCTAGGAGGCGCCGTGATCGACAAGACGAGCCGCTACGCCAAGGTCGAGACGCGCGTCGCCCGCGACGCCGGCGGCGAGGAGGTGGAGGCGCTCGAGCTGCGGCCCATCCCGCGGACCGGCGGCGTGTACCTCCATACCGCCACGGAGGGCGAGCGGCTCGATCACCTCGCCAACCAGTACCTGAGCGACCCGCGGAAGTTCTGGCGCATCTGCGACGCAGCGGACGTGCTGGATCCCGTCGAGGTGGTGGTGCCCGGGCGCGGGGTCCTCATCCCGCCCGAGCGCTGAGGGAGATCGTCCGTGGCGCAGCCCGAGTACCGCGTCACCCTCGACGGGACCGCGATCGACGCGGCGGAGCTGAAGCTCACGCGCCTCGAGGTGCGGGAGAGCGACTCCGATCCCACCTTCTGCGCGCTCCGCTTCGATCTCGCGCAGCGGGAGGACGGCACCTTCGCGCTCCTGGACGACGACCTGTTCCGCCCCGGCCTCGCCCTCGGGATCGATCTGGCCATGCCCGGCGGGACGCCGCTGCGGCTGTTCGAGGGCTACGTCACGCACCTGCGCCCGCACTTCGAGACGATCGCGGCGAACTCGTATGTCGAGGTGCTCGGGATGGACGCGGCGGTGCTGATGTCCGCGGAGGAGCGAGCCGCCTCCTGGCCGGACTCCAGCGACGCGCAGATCGTCGATGAGGTCTGCGGCCGGTACAACCTGAGCTTCCAGGGCGACGACACCGACGCGACCTGGGCGGCCGACCGCCAGCTGTTCGTCCATCGCGGCACCGACTGGGACCTCGTCCAGCGCCTCGCCCGGCGCAACGGCTTCCTCTGCTACCTCGAGCCGGATCCGCACTCCGGCGCGATGACCGTCTTCTTCCGGCCGCGCGGCGTCGCCGATCCGCCCCAGGCCGACCTGACCTTGCTGCGCGACGGCGCGAACCTCACCTGGCTCGACCTGCAGTGGGTGATGACCGGTCCGGTGCGCTGCGCCGGCGCGGCCATCGATCCCCTCGCCAAGCGGATCGTCCGCGCCGAGGGCGTCCCCGGCCTCGACCCCATGGGCGACGGTCTCCTCGACACGCCGATCGAGGACGGGCTTCGCCGCGCAGGCGCGAGCGCCGCGACGGCGCTGCTGCGCGATCCGCTTCCCCTCGAGGCCGCGCTCCAGGCGGAGGGGCGCGCCGCGACCGATCGCGCCCTCTTCACGGTCGAGGCCCGCGGTGAGGTGGATCCCACCCTGTACCGCGGCCTGCTCCGGGCGCGCCGCCCCGTGCTCATCAAGGGGGTCGGCCGGACCTTCGCCGGCGCCTACTGGGTCCGGGCGGTGCGGACCACCGTCGACGAGGGCGTCGCGACCCAGACCTTCGTGGCGGAGCGAAACGCGGTCGGCACCTCGGGGCGCGAGCGCTTCGGCGGGAGCGCCGAGGAGGTCCCGGCGCGATGAGGCTCGAGGACCTGCTCCGCGTCGTCGAGGAGCGGCTCTCCGGCCGCTTCTACGGGAAGTACGAGGGCGTCGTCACCGACAACGCCGATCCCCTCGAGATCGGCCGCGTCCGCGCGCGGGTCCCGGCGGTGCTCGGCGAGCAGACCGAGACCGGTTGGGCCCTGCCCTGCGCGCCCGCCGGCGGCGGCCGGGACCGCGGCTTCCTGTTCCTGCCCGAGGTCGGCGACACCGTCTGGATCGAGTTCGCCGGCGGCGACCCGAGCCGGCCGATCTGGTCCGGGACGTTCTGGGGTGCGCCCGAGTCCACCGGCCAGGACGGCGACCTGGGCGAGGCGACGGGGAGCGAGGTCCCGACCTCCGACGGCGATCGCGCCGGGCCCGGGCGGCGGATCCTCAAGACCAAGGCGGGCCACCGGGTGGTGCTCGACGACGACGGCGCGGTCGTCGTCCTCGCCCACGGCGGCGGCAGCGCCGAGATTCGCCTCACCGCCCAGGGCGAGGTGATCGTGAAGGCGGACCACGTCTTCCTCGGCAGCGACGGCGCCTCCGAGCCCGTCGTCCTCGGGAACGCGTTCAAGACCTTCTTCAACGCCCACACGCACCCGACCGGCGTCGGGCCGTCGGGGCCGCCGACCCAGCCGATGCAGGACGACGTGCTCTCCACCAAGTCGAAGACGGAGTGAGCGATGCCACTCACCCCCGCCGCGCTCAAGTCGTCGCTCGAGGCCAGCTGGATCGTCCCCGAGGGCGGCGCCTACCCCGGCGACGTCCAGGAGTCCGCCGATCGCTTCGCGGACGCCGTCTCCGGCTGGTTCGCGGCGGCGCTGGCGATGGGCTTTCCTTGCGCGACCGCCCAGGCGCGCCGCGCGCAGCTCGCCGGGCAGGCGGCGAGCGCCCTCGCGGCGCGCAGCGCCCCCGCCGCCGGCCAGCTCCTCGCGGCGGCGGTGGCGAGCTACTACGCGGGCCAGAGCTTCGGGAGCGGGGTCGCCTCCTTCCCCCTCGCGCTCCCCGCGGCGGCGAGCCTCATCGGCGAAACCTTCGCCGACCTCCAGGCCCCCCGCTCCAAGCGCGCCCAGGACGTGGCGACCGCGTGTCACCTCCTTGCGCTCTCGACGCTGGTCTTGTTCACCGCCCCGCCGGGCTCCGCCCCCATCACCTAGCGACGCCGCCATGCCCGACCGCTTCCTCCAGCACCCGTTCCGGTTCGGCGCCCAGGGCGGCGTCGCGGTCATCGACGACGCCGACCAGCACCTGCGCGACAAGGTGGAGGCGGTCCTCTTCACCGCGCCTGGCGAGCGGCTGAACGACCCCGGCTTCGGGGCGGGGCTTCACCGCGCCGTCTTCGACCCCCTCGACGAGCTCTCCATCGCCGCCCTCGAGTTCCGGATCCACCAGGCGCTCCGCCGCGATCTCGGCGACGAGCTCCTCGTCGACGCGGTCGCCGTCGAGTCCGAGCCCGCCGAGGGCGCGCTGGTCGTCCGGCTCGCGTTCCGCCGGCGCCGCGACCGCGTCCCCCGCAACCTCGAGGTGCGGCTGTGAGGTGGCTCGAGTGGGCGGACGCGACCGAGGACGGCGCGCAGCAGGGGATCGACCTCGTCGAGCTCCTCCCGGCGGGCGCGTCCGGCGCGCCGCGCCTCGTCGTGCACCTTCAGCTCCCGATCGCCGCGCCCTTCACGGCCGCCGCCTTCCGCGTGACCGGGACGACCCGGGGCGAGCCCGTCGTCCTCGCGGTGCCCTCGCCGCAACCGGCGGGGCTGCCGCCCCGGTGCGTCGCCGTCGATCTCGCGGTGCTGGGCGACGAGGCGGAGTACGTCATCACCCTCGTCGCGGACCCCGGCGGTCGCCCGGTCCACCCGTTCTTCGCGACCGCCACCTTCGCGCCTCGCCTCGACCGCGACCGGGGGGACTGGCGCTCGCCGCCGGCGCCGGCGCCGGCGGCCCGGGATCCCCGGCCCGCCGTCGACCTGCTCACCAAGGACTTCACCGGGTTCGTCCGGCTCCTCTCCGAGTGGGTGAAGGTGAAGAACGCCCACTGGGCGGACCTCTCGCCCGCGTCGCTCGAGCGCGTCCTCCTCGAGGACCTGGCCCACCACGGCGATCTCCTCAGCTACTACCAGGACCGGGTCGGCAACGAGGCGTTCCTGGAGGACGCGACGCAGCGCCACTCCGCCCGCCAGCACTCGCTCCTCCTCGGGGCGTCCCTCGCGGACGGCGCCGCCGCGGAGTCCGTCGTCGCCTTCACCGCGCAGGCCGACGGCTTCGTCCCGGCCGGGACCGAGATCACGACCGCCCTCGGCGGCACCGACGCGCCGGTGGTGTTCCACACGGCAGAGCGCACGCGAGTCGTCGCCGAGCACTCGCGGCTGGCCCTCGCCGCCTGGCCCGGCGCGCGGACCGCGGCGGTGCCCGCCGGCGCGACCGAGCTCCTGCTCTGGGGACACACCAAGCGGCTCGCGGCGGGGCAGCGCCTCGCCGTCGTGCAGGGGACGCCCGGGCGCGAGGGCTCCTTCGTCCAGCTCGTGGAGGTCACCGGGCTCCGGTTCGTCCACCTCGCGGGCTGGGTCGCGGACTGGCACGAGGACGCCCTCGCGACGCCGCGCGCGCTCACCGTCGTGCAGATCGCCCCGCCGCTCGCTCGCGCGGTCTCGCCCTGGGCGGGCACCTTCGCGCTCCACGGGAACCTCGCGCACGTGTACCACGGCGAGCTGCGGGAGCTGCGCGGCGGCCGCGACGGGCAGCCCGGCCTCCCCCTCGAGGCCGCGGCGTTCCGCGATCCGCACGCGGCGGTCGTCGAGCCGCGCGACGACGGGGGCGCGGCGCTCCTCCGCGCGTACCGGCTCCCCGAGGGCCCTGTCCTGTTCCGGCAGACGACGCTGCCTTCCGGCGCCGTCACCGCCGCGCCACTCGTCGAGGTCGAGATCGCGGACGAGCCGTGGCAGCGGGTGGACCACCTCCACGGCTCCGAGGCGTTCGACCGGCACTTCGTCGCCACCGCCGACGAGGACGGCTCGCTCTGGCTCCACTTCGGCGACGGCCTCCGCGGGGCGGCCGTCCCCCTCGCGGCGGACGCCCCGGCGGGCGGGCGGACCGCGCCGGCGCGGCTCCAGGCGCGGTACCGGGTCGGCGATCCCATCGCCGGCAACTGCGGCGCGGGTGCGCTGCGCCGGTTCGTTCCGGAGGAGGGCGCGCAGGCGCGGGTGGAGCGGGAGGTCCCCGGCCTCTGCGTGGTGAACGTGCTCCCAGGGCGCGGCGGCCGCGAGCGCGAGAGCCTCGACGCCGCCCGCCTGCGCGTCCCCGCGTCGCTCCGGCACGGCGCACCCGAGCGCGCGGTCACCCCCGCCGACTACGCGGCCGCCGCCCGCGCCGTGCCCGGCGTGGCGCGGGCGACGGCGCGGCGCCTCGGCGGCCCCTTCAACGCGATCCTCGTCCTGGTCGAGCCGCGCGGCCGGGGCGCGCTCGACGACGCGCTCGCCGCGCAGGTGTGGGCCCACCTCGACGCCCTGCGGATGACCGGCCGCGAGCACTTCGTGGTCGGCGCGGTGTACGTGCCGGTGGAGGTGCGCCTCGCGATCTGCGTCGAGCCGGGGGCGGTGCCGAACCAGGTCCGCGACGCGGCGCTCGCGGCGCTCGCGCCGGGGACGGACGCCGCTCCCGGGTGGTTCCATCCCGACCGGATGGACTTCGGCGACTCGCTCGACCTCGACGAGGTGCTCGCCGTCGTCCAGCGCGTCGCCGGCGTCCGATCGGTGAAGGCGCTCTCCTTCCGGCGGACCGACGTGTCGGGCGGGCGGGCGGTGGTGCGGCACGTCGCGCTCGGCCCGGCCGAGGTGATCCGCATGGACGCCGACCCGCTCTTCCCCGAGCGCGGGCGGCTCGAGGTGCTGGTGACCGGGCTCGACGAGGGGGTGTCGCCCGGCGACTTCCTCGTGGCTCGGCCGCCGGTGCAGGGCTGAGGGGAGCGGCGATGGGACGTCCTCCGATTCCGAGACGCAGGACCTCGACCAGCGGCGCGCTCGCCGCGGGGCAAGCGCTCCTCGACTACCTCCCGAGCGAGTTCGGCGACTTCGCCCGGCGCCAGCGCGAGCTCGCGGCGGAGGAGCTCGGGTTCCCGCCCCCCGCGGCCGCGGGCGACGCCGCGGAGGGCGACTTCGCCGGGACGCTGATGGAGCTCTCGGCGCTCGTGGCGCACGTGCTCGCCGTCTACCAGCGCCGGTTCGCGAACGAGGCGTTCCTCCGCACGGCCCAGTCGCCGCGCAGCCTCGTCCGGCACGGGCGGCGGCTCGGGTACGAGCCGAGCCCGGGCCTCTCCTCCACCGGGCACGTCGTGCTCTGGGCGAAGAAGGGGGTGAGCGGGTCCCTCCCGCAGGGGTTCGCCCTCGGGTCCGGCCCGGCGGGCGACCGGAAGGAGCAGGACTACGAGACGACCGCGGACGTCGCGGTCGACGTCGACCTGAATGAGCTCTGGCCGGCGGGGCGGTCGGTGGACGCGAGCCCCTGGGCGAGGTCGGTGGTGGTCCGCGGCGCCGTGCGGCGGCTGCGCGCGGGCGACGTCGTCGTCCAGCGGATCGGCGTCGGCCCGTTCGCCGGCAGGCAGGTCCACGTCGCCGCACGGACCCTGGCGGAGGCGCCGGCGCCACTCCCCGACGGCACCACGCGGCTCACCTTCGACGCCGAGCTGCAGCCGCGCGCCGGCGTCAGCCCGTCCAGCTCGGAGATCCTCGCCGACCCCGCCGAGAGCCACCACCTGTTTGCGTGGGACACGCCGCCCAGCCTGTTCGAGGACGACGCGCTGACCGGCGACGCGCTGCCGCCGACGATGGTGTTCGAGCTCCCGCCCTTCGAGATGATCCTCAAGCCCCCGATGGTCACGCAGCTCGCGACGTCGGTGGCGCTCCCGGAGCGCACGCGCAACGCGTTCGCGAAGATCCTGAAGGAGGGCGCCCCGCCCCAGATGCTCGAGAAGCTCAGCCGCACGTACCGGAATGATCCGGACGTCAAGAAGGCCGTCGAGTCGCTCCGGCGCGCGAACGCGACGGACACCGGCGCAGAGCCATCCGCCGGAGCGGGGTCGCAGGGAGCGGCGACGACGCCGTCGACGCCCGCGGAGGTGGCGGTGGCCGGGTACACCGCCCCCTCGCCCCTCGAGGACGGGGACCTGTTCCTCGACGGGGAGGCAGGGGCGTCGCCCGCGGGAGGGCCGGTGCTGTGTCTCTCCGACGACGGCGACCCGGTCGCCTACTGGTGCGAGTCGGCGATCACGACCGCGGTGGAGCTGACGAAGCGGTTCGACCGCAGCTACGAGTACCCCGCCGGCGGCGGGACCAAGACCGCGAGCGTCACCACGGCCACCTCGGTCGCGCGTACGGTGACGGCCCTCCGGCTCCAGGACGAGCGCCGGGTGGCGCTCACCCGCGGCGGGACCGGGGCATCGCCCCGCGCCACACGCTGGCTCTTCGGCTGGCGCGCAGTCCTGCCCGTCATCGCGAGCGAGGCTTCGGTGGACCCGGTCGTCAACACCCTCGAGCTCGAGGGCAAGCACGAAGGGCTGAAGCCTGGCCGGCTCGTCGCGCTCGAGGACGTCGGCGCCACCCCCGAGACGGAGGCCGCGATCGTCCGGCTCACCAGCGCCGACGTGGTCGGGGGCACGACGGTCATCGGCTGGGAACCGGTGGATCCCGCGGACCAGAAGCCGTTCCGGGCAGGCGCCGTGCGGGTCCTCGGCAACCTCGTCGCCGTGGCGCACGGGAAGACGTTCTCCGACGTGCTGGGCGACTCCGACGGCGTGACGCCGTTCCTCCACTTCGAGCTGAAGAAGGCGCCGCTCTCGTGGCTCCCCGGCCCCGGCGGGGCCGAGCCGGTCCTCGAGGTGCGGGTCGGGGGCGTGCGCTGGACCCGGGTGCTCGACTTCGAGGACAGCAGCCCAGAGGACCGGGACTACCTGCTTCAGCGGGACGAGCGCGGGCGGACCTTCGTCGTGTTCGGCGACGGGAAGAAGGGCGCCGTCCCGGCCGCGGGCACGCGCCACATCACCGCGCGCTGGCGCGTCGGGATCGGGACGGTCGGCGACGTGGCGCCGCGCGTGGTGAGCCGCATCAAGAAGGCGAGCCCGCTCCTCGAGCGCGCCTGGAACCCGCGGGCGATCGGGGGCGGCGCCGAGCCCGCCGGCGCCGACGACGTCCGCCGCGGCGCGACGGGGCTCGTGCAGACCTTCGACCGGGCGGTGTCGGTGGAGGACCACGCCCGCCTCGCACTCCTGTTCCCCGGGATCGCGCGGGCGCGCGCCGGGTGGGCGCTCCTCGACGGCGGCGTCGAGGGGGTGCGGCTCGTCGTGGGGACCACCACCGGCGCGACGCCGGACACCGCCCCGCTGCGCCACTACCTCGACGCGCGGCGAGACCCGTCGGTGCCGCTCGCCGTCGTCGGCCCGACCGCCGTCCCCCTCCGCCTCGAGCTGGGCGTCGAGCACGACCCGGCGTTCGAGCGACCGGCGGTGGAGCGCGCAATCCGCGACCGGCTGTGCAGCCCCGACCCGCGCGCGCCCGGGCTCTTCAGCTTCGGCGGGCGCGACCTCGGCCAGCCGGCCTTCCTGAGCGAGATCTACGAGGCGGTCCAGGCGGTCGCCGGGGTGAGCTACGTGGAGGTCGCGGCATTCGACACCGCTCCGAGCTCCGACGTGGGCCCGGCCAAGGTGGTGCCGCCGCGCTTGCTGGACACGGTCCTCGCGGCGCCCGATCAGTGGCTGTCGCTCTCCTCGTCCCGCCTCACCTTCGCCACGCCGGAGCGGGAGGAGCCATGAGCTATCCGTTCGACGCGGTGCTCCGGGAGCGCGTGACGGACCTGCTTTACGAGGTCCTCCCGGCGCTCTACCGCACCCGCGACCTCGGCCACGGCGGCCCCGAGCCGCTCAAGGACGCCGCGCCGCCGGGGACCGAGGAGCTGCGCAAGTTCCTGCGGGTCCTCGCCGCGCCGCTCGCCGAGGTCCGGCAGAGCGTCGACGAGCTCCACGCCGACCTGTTCGTCGACTCCTGCCAGGACGCGATCCTCCCGTACCTCGCCGAGATGATCGGGATGCGCCTCGTGTTCCCGGACGCGGACGCGAACCGACGCGACGTCCGCGGGACGGTCGGGTGGCGGCGCCGCAAGGGCACGCCGCTCATGCTCCAGGAGATGGCGAGCGCGCTCGCCGCGCAGATCGTGGTCACGCACGAGGGCTGGAAACGGCTCGCCCTCACGCAGCACCTCGCGCGGCTCCGCCCGGAGCGCGTCATCCCCGCGCTCGTGGATCCGGCCATCGCCGAGCGGGCCGCCGGCCCCCTCGACGCCGCGTTCCACGCGGTCGACCTGCGGACCGTGGACCGCGCCACCGGGCGCTACCACCCGCTCCACGTCGCGCACTGGCTGCACCCCACGCGGCTCTTCCCGGTGCGGGAGGGGACGCCGGCGCGCTTCGTCCGGCCCGGTCCGGCCTCGCCGCCGGTGGCGGGTCAGGACTCCCGCTGGACGTTCCACCCCCTCGGCGCCCTCGCGCCGCTCCGGGTCCGGCGGCGCACCCCGTCCGATCCCCTCGCCACCGACCGCGTGCCGCCGATGAACTTCGCCGCCTCCCCCGCGACGTGGTTCGACCAGACCGGCGAGGACGGTGCGCGCTTCACGGTGCGGATCGCGGGCCTCCCGGCCGCCGTCGCCGAGCCGGTGCGGGAGGAGCGCGCAGCGAGCGGGCTCGCCGCCCACGCCGCGCTCACCGCCGCTGCGGTGGACCTCCAGGTGCTGGACCTCCGGCCCGACCGGCTCACCCGGGCGGTCGCCGTCGACGTGATGGCGGTCCCCCTCGCCGCCTCCCGGGCGGGCGGCCCGCCGGACACGCCGAAGCCGGGCGCCGCGGTCCGGCGCGGGACGCTGGAGGTGAGCGACGCCGGGGGCGCGTTCACGGTCGGTGACGACACCTCCGTCCCCGGTCCGGTCGCGGCGATGCTGCGGCTGCGGCCGCTCAACGGTCCGTTCGCGTTCTTCCCGGGAACGGTGATCGAGGTCGCCTCGCGCTCCGCGGAGGCCCGGCGCGCCCTCGACGGCGGCGATCTCGGTCAGCGAGGGTTCCTGCGCGGCGCCCTGCTCGTCGAGGTGCCGCCCATCTGGATCCGCCTCGAGCGCTGGCTCTACGTGTCCGTCGACGGCTCCCTCCACGACGCCCAGACCGACGCCGCCGCCGAGGCGGGCGCTGCCCCGGACGTCCCTGTCCTCGTGGACGCCGGCGGCGCGGTCTCGCTGCCCGGCGACCCGCTCGTGGTCGGGCCGCACCCCGCCTGGCCGCCGTCGGCCGCGACCTGCTCCCCCGAGCCGTTCGCCGGCGGGCCGGTCGCGCCCGGGCGCGGGCCAGTCGTCCTCCGGGCGGCGCCGGCCCTCGACCTCCAGGCCGGCGCGCGCGCCGCCGCGGGGCTCACGATGGCGCTCGCCTTCGCGCTCCACGCCCGCGGCCGGTACCGGCCCCTCCTCCGGCTCGAGTGGACCGGTCCGGACCCCGCGGCCGCCGCGAGGTTCACGCTCCTCGGGGCGGGCAGCGCGGCCGCCACGACCGCCGCGGAGGCGCAGGACG
>Ga0318496_10000772_pt1 | contig 11872 bp, 11 predicted proteins | sample GRESIP109b1f22_FD_203296 | JGI IMG/M metagenome (GOLD analysis project Ga0318496, IMG submission 203296) | Tropical soil microbial communities from Luquillo Experimental Forest, Puerto Rico - GRE.SIPMG.109b1f22 | ecosystem: Environmental > Terrestrial > Soil > Tropical forest > Bulk soil... | reverse complement strand
GGCGAATAGTCCGGCACATTGGGCAGCTCGACCGGAAGCGCGGCCTCGTCGAGCGCGTGCGGGCGTCCGTCGCCGTCGTAGACGATCGGGAAAGGCTCCCCCCAATAGCGCTGCCGAGCGAAAAGCCAGTCGCGCAACTTGAATTCGATGCGCGCCCGGCCACGGCCCTCGGCCTCCAAACGCGCGGTGATGGTCTCCTTGGCCGCCGCCACATCCACACCGTCGAGATAGCCGGAGTTAACGAGCACGCCGTCGCCCACGTGTGCTGCCTCTGAAATATCGCCGCCGGCAATGACTTCCACGATCGGAAGGCCAAACTCATGGGCGAAGTCCCAGTCACGTTGGTCATGGCCCGGAACCGCCATGATCGCCCCGGTGCCGTACCCGGCCAGCACGTAGTCGGCGATGAAGATCGGCACCGGTTTACCGTTGGCGGGATTGGTCGCGTAGCTGCCCAGGAAGACGCCGGTCTTCTCCTTGCTTTCCTGGCGCTCGAGGTCCGACTTCGCGGCAATCGCGCGGCGATAGGCGGCGACGGCCTCGTCCGGTGTGGCGGCGCCGTACGTCCAACGCGAGTCAACGGCGTCTGGCCAAGCGGCGGCGACCAGGTCGTCGACCAGGTCGTGCTCGGGCGCCAGCACCAGATACGTGGCGCCGAACAGAGTGTCCGGCCGGGTGGTGAACACCTCGATGTCGATCTCCGAGCCAGCCCGGGCGCCATTGAGAATCGTCGCCGAGAACAGCGCCATCGCCCCCGTGGACCGGCCGATCCAGTTGCGCTGCATGGTTTTTATTTGCTCGGGCCAGTCCAGCTCGTCTAGGTCGTCGATGAGGCGGTCGGCATAGGCGGTGATACGCATCATCCACTGCCGCAATCGTTTCCGGAATACCGGGAAATTTCCGCGGTCGCTGCGGCCGTCGGCGGTGACCTCTTCGTTGGCCAGCACGGTGCCGAGCCCTGGACACCAGTTCACCATCGAGTCGGCCCGGTAGACCAGTCGGTAGCTGTCGACCACGTCGGCCCGGTCCCCCACCGATAGCTTGGCCCAGTCCCGTGCGTCGTCGAGACGGCGCGCACCGGAGTCGAATTCGGCGATCAGCTCGGCGATCGGACGGGCCTTGTTGGCAGCGGTGTCGAACCAGGCGCCATAGATCTGCAGGAAGATCCACTGGGTCCACTTATAGAACTCGACATCGGTGGTTGAGAAGCTGCGCCGGCTGTCGTGGCCCAGACCCAGCCGGCCCAGTTGCCGCCGGAAGTTCACGACGTTGGCCTCGGTCCTGGTGCGCGGGTGGGTGCCGGTTTGCACGGCGTACTGTTCGGCGGGCAGCCCGAAGGAGTCGAACCCCAACGCGTGCAGCACATTATGGCCCGTCATCCGGAAGTAGCGGGCGTAGACGTCGGTGGCGATGTAGCCCAATGGGTGGCCGACGTGCAGCCCATCACCCGAGGGATAGGGGAACATGTCCTGCACGAACAACTTGTCGTCGGGCACCGAGGTTCCGTTTGTCGGGGCCAGGTCACCGACGGGGTTGGGTACGTTGAACGTCCCGAGCCTGGCCCAGTTGTCCTGCCAGGTGCTTTCGATGCGACCCGCGAGCGCCGCGGTGTAGCGGTACGGCGGCGCATCGGAGTCCGGCGCGGCGGCACCAGAGTTGCTCCCGGGCGCGGCGGTCGGGGATTCGGTCACGTGAACAGGGTATAAGGGACGCCTCGGCGGGCCCGCCGGCCACGGCTTGGTCTCGGTTGCGTTGCGCGCCGGTCAGAGCTTCATCCCAGCTCTATTTCGAGCCTGTTCACCACGTTTGACCACTGGTTACAGTCAGCCTTTAGTGACGGGCGCGGAGGCCCGGGCCATGGGGAAGGACCGACGCAGATGATTGAGATCGCCCGTACGTTGCGGGTACTCGCGGGGGGCCTGGCCGTCGGCGCGATCGGTGTCACGGTCTTCGCGGGCGCCACCGCGTCGGCCGATCCTTTGCAGCCAGCGCCCCAACCCGTGCCCGCCGTGCCGGCAGTGCCCGCGCAGGCGGCGGCGCCGCAGAACGTCATGGCCGCTCCGGGGCAGGTCCCCAACAACAGGTTGCTCGCCGCGCCGCCGGCGGCAAATCCGTTTGCGCCGCCGAACCCCGCTACGGCGCCCGCGGCGCCGGCGCCCGCGGCGGTCGCTCCAGCGGGACCAACGCCTGCGACGGTGACCCCCGCGCTCTCCGGCACGATCCGTGAATATCTGCAGTCGAAGGGCGTCAAGCTCGAGCCGCAAAAGCCCCAGGACCTCAAGGCGCTCGACATCACGCTGCCGGTGCCCACCCGCTGGACCCAGGTGCCCGATCCCAACGTGCCGGACGCGTTCGCGGTGATCGCCGACCGGCAGGGCAACAGCGTTTACACATCGAATGCGCAGGTGGTGGTGTACAAGCTGGTCGGCAATTTCGATCCCCAGGAAACGATTACGCGCGGCTACGTCGACAGCCAGAAGCTGCTCGCCTGGCAGACCACCAATGCCTCAATGGCTGACTTCGGCGGCTTTCCGTCGTCGATCATCGAGGGCACGTACCGTGACGGCGACGTGACGGTCAACACATCGCGGCGCAATGTCATTGCCACGTCCGGGCGTGACAAGTACCTGGTGTCTCTTGCGGTGAGCACCGACCGCGCGGTGGCGGTCGGAGACGCACCGGCCACCGACGCGATCGTCAACGGATTCCGGGTGACCGCGCCCGGGTCTGCGGCCGCGGCGCCCACCCAAGCGCCGGCGCCGGTCGGGCTTCCCGCGCAGACACCCGGGCCGGCGCCGGTCGGGCTTCCCGCACAAGCGCCCGGGGCGGCGCCGGTCGGGCTTCCCGCGCAGACATCCGTGCCCAACCAGGCGACCGCGTCGCGCCCCACGCCCAACCTATTGACCCTGGTGCCAGGCCTGCCGCCGCTGCCGAACTTCACGTTCCTGCAAGGCCACTGATCCAGCGCGGATACGCGCGGTAGAGCCGGGCGAGCGCATCCGCGGCCCGCCTCGTATTGTGAGGCCCATGTTGATCGCGGGGGTGCTGTGCGTGTGTGCGGCGGTGGCTTCGGCCGGGTTCGGGACCTGGTCGCTATCCCACAACCAGGCCCCCAAACAGGCAATTGACACCACTCAGGCGGCCCTGCGCGCCATGGCGCCGACCCAGTTGGCGGCCGCGGTGATGCTGACCGCAGGCGGCGTGGTGGCGCTGGCCGCCTCCGCGCACACCGCGTTGGTGGTGCTGATCGTCTGCGTCGCCGGCGCCCTGGGGACGCTGGCCACCGGCTCCTGGCAGAGCGCGCGTTTCGCGCTACGCCAGGGTGCGGCGGCGCCGAGCTGCGCCGGCAACTGCGCCGTCTGCACGCAGTCCTGCCACTGAGCCCCGAGAGGCCTCGGTGCCGGCGGTCCCGACCCGGAAGGTGCGGAGGGAGCCCTAGTTCCGGCTGACGTCGATTGGGTGGGTAGCGAGCAATGAAAGCGGCAGCGGCTGCCGTCGTAGGATCTGCCCCCACAGGTCGGCTCTCGGCCCGACCATAACGTCGGATGGCAACGCCGACAACACAATCCAGTCGTCGCGCTCAATCTCGCCTTCAAGCTGACCGATGGTCCAGCCCGAGTATCCGGCGAAGATTCGCACCCCCTCGACCAGCGGCGCGATCAGGTCGGGCTCGGCGTCCAGATCGACCATCGCGATCCGGCCGGCCACGTGCCGCAAGCCGGGCGCGCTTTCCGAATCGGCGCCGACCCGCAAGGTCGCCAAACACAGGGCCGCGTCGCGCTTGACCGGCCCGCCGATGAACATGGTCTTGGGCTTGGCCGCCAATTTGGCCCACTGGGGCAACACGTTGTACACCGCGGTCTCGCTGGCCCGGTTGAGCACCACGCCCAAGGTGCCGCCATCGTTGTGCTCCACGATGTAGATCACGCTGCGCCGAAACGTCGGTTCGAGGAGATCCGTGTTGGCGAGCAGCAATGTACCCGCACGCACCCGCTGTGCAGCGGGTGCGACATAGTCCTCTGGATCCTCCGGTGGCGGCACCAGAACATCATCGCACCTCCGCCTCGCCGTCCGGGAGAATCGAGCGCGGCCGCCGAATATTTGTAATGTTGGTGCAGCGGCGTCGACCGCGGCGATCCTGCCAAGCCCCCTCGCGGAAGTCGGTTGTGTGATTCAATCCCGGATGCACTCACGCGCACCCGCCGACTTGTGGCGGTCGGTGCGCAGTTTGCCCGATTTCTGGCGACTGCTGCAGGTGCGCATGGCGAGTCAGTTCGGTGACGGTCTCTTTCAGGCGACGCTGGCCGGAGCGCTGCTGTTCAACCCGGATCGAGCAGCGGACCCCATGGCGATCGCGCGCGCGTTTGCGGTGCTGTTCTTGCCCTACTCGCTGCTGGGACCGTTCGCGGGGGCGTTGATGGACCGTTGGGATCGGCGGCTGGTGCTCGTCGGCGCCACCGTCGGCCGCCTGATTCTGATCGCCGCGATCGGCACCATCCTGGCTGTCGGCGCCGGCGACGTGCCGCTGCTGATCGGAGCGCTGTTGGCCAACGGCCTAGCGAGGTTTGTCGTGTCCGGGCTGTCGGCGTCCCTGCCCCACGTGGTGCCGCGCGAACAGGTGGTGACGATGAACTCGGTAGCCATCGCGTCCGGCGCCATCGCGGCCTTCCTGGGGGCCAACTTCATGCTCGTACCTCGTTTCTTCGTCGGCGCCGGCGATGGGGGCGCCTCGGTGATCGTCTTCATCACGATCATTCCGATATCGATCGCGTTGCTGCTGTCGTTCCGATTCGGCTCCCGCGTCCTGGGCCCGGACGACACCCGGCGGGCGATCCACGGATCCGCCGTATATGCGGTGATCACCGGCTGGCTGCACGGCGCGCGCACGGTAGCGCAGCGCCCAACGGTGGCCGCCACCTTGTCCGGCTTGGCCGCGCATCGGATGGTGGTCGGGGTCAATTCGCTGGTCATGCTGGTGCTCGTCCATCACCTGCCCGTACCGGCCGCCGGGGGTTTGGGTATCGCGTTGCTGTTCTTCGCCGCTGCCGGTCTCGGAGGTTTCCTGGCCAACGTGTTGACGCCGTCCATGGTGCGCCGGTGGGGGCGCTACGCCACCGCGAATGGGGCGTTGACCGTGGCCGCGATCATCCAGATCCCCGGCGCCGGCCTGCGGCTTCCGGTGATGGTGGTGTGCGGCTTTTTGCTCGGGGTGGCCGGTCAAATGGTCAAGCTGTGCGCCGACTCGGCGATCCAGATGGACGTCGACGACGCTCTTCGCGGACACGTGTTCGCCGTCCAGGATGCCCTGTTCTGGGTCGCCTTCATCGTCTCGATCACGGTGGCAGCGGCTTTCATCCCTGATGACGGGCGCGCGCCGATGTTCGTGCTGTTCGGGTCGGTGCTCTACCTAATCGGGCTCGCAACGCACAGCATCCTCGGCAGGCGCGGCCAGCCGGTGAACAATCGCTAAGGTACTTACGTGATTTCCCCGACGGGATGCCGGAGGCGATGATGGCCGGTCCTGGACCGATCGTCGCCGACCTGAGTGCCGAAAGCGACGACCTCGACGCGCTGGTCGCCCCGCTGCCGGCGCACCGCTGGGCCGAGCCGACGCCCGCGGCGGGCTGGACCATCGCCCACCAGATCGGGCATCTGTTGTGGACCGACCGGGTGGCCCTGACCGCGGTCACCGACGACGCTGGGTTTGCTGCTTTGCTGGAGGCCGCTCAAGCCGACCCGATTGGCTTCGTCGACGCGGGTGCCGACGAACAGGCGGCCCTGGCGCCGGCCGAGCTGCTCACCGACTGGCGCGTGACCCGCCGGCGGCTGCACGAGACGCTGCTGACGGTGCCCGACGGCCGCAAACTGCCGTGGTTCGGGCCACCGATGAGCGCGACGTCGATGGCCACCGCCCGGTTGATGGAGACATGGGCGCATGGACTTGACGTCGCCGATGCGCTTGGCGTCAAACGGCCCGCCACCGAGCGACTCAGGTCGATCGCGCACATCGGGGTGCGGACCCGCGATTACGCCTTCGTCATCAACGGTCTGGCCCCGCCGGCGGAACCGTTCCTGGTCGAGCTGCGCGGGCCCGGCGGCGAAACCTGGACCTGGGGACCGCCGGACGCCGCGCAGCGAGTCACCGGCTCCGCCCAGGACTTCTGTTTCCTGGTAACCCAGCGGCGCCCGCTAAGCGCTCTCGACGTCGCAGCGCACGGTCCGGATGCGCAGCGCTGGCTGCAGATCGCTCAAGCGTTTGCGGGCCCCCCGGGCCCCGGTCGATGAGCGCGGGTTCGCGGACTAGAGGTCGTCCGTTGGCGCACTGAGCTTCTGGAACCAGGCCAGGTGATAGTTCGCCGAAAGGGAGTCTCCGGTAACGGCGGCTTCGGTGGCGGCCAACAGCAGGCAGTTGAGCAGAAGCGCTGGATTGACGTTCGGAGACTGGGTCAGCAGCTGATAACGCGCGGTGTCGAGGTGGACCCGCAGCAAGTCGATCTCCTCTTCGGCGACGCCAGTTCCCGCGGCGGCCGCCCTGGCCAACGTGTACACCATCCGCGGCAATCCGTCGCGCCAGTGGGTGGCCTGGCTTAACTCCCATCCCAGGTCTTCAGCGGCGGGCAGGTCCCGCGGCTCCGCCGAGGCCTTCGTCTCGGCGAAGTCATCCAGCCGGCCAAGGGAATCTCCCGGGGCATAAGTCACCGTGCGCTCATTCTCGCCGACCAGCGCGGCGATTTTGCCGGTGCGTCGGTCGGGTTCCAACAACCGCACGCCCGCCGGAAGGGTGATGCCGGGTGGTATCCAACCGTGCGCGAGGTCGGTGACCAATACCGCGGTGCCGTCGGAGCGGTCGCCGACGGCCCAATTCAGTCGTGGTTCTTGATGCACCACGAACGCGAGGAGCCGCTGCAACCGCTCGTCGTCGGATTCGCTTGTGACCGTGGGTTCGCTGGCCTCGCGTGTGGGGGTCTCCTCGTCAACGTCTACGTCGTCAGCGGCTCGATGCCGGCCTTCCACAGCCTCGGGTTCGTCCCCTTGGTCAATTGCCGGGCCGGCCACCGCATCAGCCACCGGCACATTGTTGCGTTCCTTCTCGATGGCTGCTTGTTCCTCGTCCGCGACGGCGGGAGCGGCTGGCGCCACGCCGATATCGGGCCAACCGGCCCCGGTCTTGACCGTGTGCAAACTGCGAATCGTCGACTCGACTCGTCGCACCGCGCGGGCGCGGGCCTCATCGATCACCCGCGCCTCTTCCGCCCGCCGGGCAAGATCGGGCATTCCCGCTCGCTTGATGATCTTGAGCTGGTCGTTGGCGCTGGTGGTGATCCGCTCCAGGTCGGCCTTCAGATACGCTGCGAGAGTGGTGCTTTCGGCGGTAGCTGTCGTCAGTTCGGCAGGCCAAAGCCCGCCTGTCACCCAAGGGGTGCAATCGACGGGAGAGCTAAAGGCCGGAATCGCCAGTGATTCGCGGGTAGCTCTCCGGAGACGCTGGCGCGCCGTTATTCGACCGAAAATAGCCACTGGCTAAGCGTACCGGGATCCAACGGGTGGTCTATTCAGTCGGTGAATTGTGCAGCTGCGACCGCCTGGGTAGCGTGGAGCCATGGCTGATTCTGCGCTGCAGCAGCAACTCGATGAAGTGCGCGTCCTGCTGGCGCGTGCGCGAGAGTTGTTCGGCCCCAATCCCGTAGAGCCGCCCACGGATATCACGCCGGATCCCGATGCCGCAAAGACCTGGCTGCTCTAGGCCGTCAGCGTGTTGAAGTCCGGTTAAAGCCGCTCAGTGGGCGCGGTCGCGGCGTCGCAGTTTGTGCGCCAGCAGCTTTTCAATGGCCGCATCAAGATCGTGAGGGGTCGGAACCTCCGCCGACGGTGTGTGTCCGGCCGCCACGATCTCGTCGCGAACTTCCAGTAACGCCTTGAGGCAAGACACGTCGGCCGTCAACAGGATGCCCTGCGCCAGGATCTCCGCGTCGGTTTCCATCGCCTCTTCGCTCAGCGCGACGCTGTGCATATATCCGCCGCGGCACGAGCGGACGAGGATGTGTCCACTCGGGTGAACAGTGTCGAAGGCGGGATTGGCGTCCGTCATGGACCGCCGTCAACGATGCCGCCGAATTTTTGCGCCGCGTCTTCGTCGTGCTGTTCCCACATCGTCGCCGATACACTTAGTTTTTCGGCCATGTCGGCGTGGTCGTCGGCTTGTTGTTCGTAGCACTGGCGCCTGAGCTCGAGCAGTTCGCGTCCGGCATCGCGAAGTTCGCTGAAGATGGGCCCCAGCGACTCCAGGCTCTCTTGGATCGCCGCATGCGACGACGGAACGGTGCGCAGGTAGTCGGAGGTCTCCTGGTGATGCGCAGCGGCTTCGCGTAAGTGCGCGGGCACCACACGGATCGAATCTGCCATCTGCTGTCTCCTATTCGTGCGCCGACGGGTCGGGCCGGCGAATTCTCTATTGTCGTATGGTCGACGTGGCCGCCGGCCGGGTGGGTGTCGGTGCCTGGGGCTCAGCCGGCGCAGTCGCCGCTGGTGGATGCTCCCAGCCTAGAAAGTTGGGTCCCCCCACGGTGGCGAGGTGTTGAATCTGGCCATCGAGAAGGGCCTTTTCGTGGCCCAGTGCAAGGGAGTGACGATCGGTGAAGACACCTACGTCTCCAGGTATTACTTGCCGCGGGTCGATTGGGTTGGTGACGGCGGTTCCCGGTGGGGGAATGGTAATACCCTGCTGATGGAACGCATCTGCGATCGGCGCTCCGGCCACCGCGGCTTGGATGACCGCAGCAAGTTGTGGGCTTGCCGCCGTCACCGTTTCGCCGTCGGGCAGGGTCACCGTTGTCGGGCCCGGTGATTCGCGCTTGTCCGCCGAGGTGTCCTCGCCGTGCTTCTCATTGCCAGGTTCGTGTGACGAGCCGTGATCGCTCGGGTCCACGTCATGGGATCCCAGCGGCGCTTCGTCGTCCGGCTCCCGCAGTGCGGGATCGGTTCGGCCGCCGTCCTGCAGCCAGGGCAGCGGCAAGCCACCGGGCATGTCCCAACCGGCCGCGGAACCCGGGGCTGCGCCCAGCCCCGGCATAGGCCCCGCGCTGAAGTTGGGAATGGTTGGCATCGCCGGCGCCATCGGCATCGCCGCGGGCGTGGCGCCCTGCGCGGGGCCCTGCCCCAGTGAGTCCCCGGCCAGCAGGCCGGGATCGTCCGCGAACATCGGATCCAGCAACGGATCCCACCCGGTGTCGGTATCGGCAACCGGGACGGCCGCTGTCGACGGGTGGCCTCCGGGATCGTTCGGTCCGCCCTTGGAGGCGTCGTACAGCGATGTCCATGCGGCCATCAGCGCTGATTTCGAGGTGTCATCCAAACTCGCGTTCAGGACTACCGCGCGAATGTCCTTGAGTTTGCCGATGAGAAACCGTTGGAAATCACGCGCTCCTGCCGGAGTGTCGAGGTCCGACCGCGTCAAAACAGCGGCTTCGGTCTCCCGCTGCAGATTGGTAAGCGCTTCCCTGCCCTCGACGGCCTTCAGGTGTGCGTTCAGGATGGCCGAAATGACTTGCATATCGAGCTGCGAGCTTGCCGAATTTTGGTGTGCCAGAGCGGCTTCCGCGTCTGCCATCGCCTCGGCAGCGCCGCCCTCCCCGCGCTCCGAAGGCACCTCGGGTATGCCCGGTGTCGGTTTGCCGGCCGGGCCGCCCGGGGTCCCCGCACCGAACAGGTCCGAATGTTGTTGTCGGATCTTGCGCAGGACCGCCTCGAGTTGTTCGCGCCGTGACGTTGGCGTGATTACGGCGGTCACCTCGTTCGGCGCCAAACCCGCCTGCCACGCATTCGGGTCGCCGGTGCGGTCGCGGACATATTTGACCGTCGAAAGCAGCTGTTCATACACAGACATCGTCTAGGCCGACAGCGCTGCGCCCCGGCGCGGGCCCCGCCGCGGGATGTGTCGCGACCCCTCCATGCCGGGCGACAGTACCCAGGCATGTTCCCGCCGACAATTCACCCCGAGGCGCCTGTGAACGAAAGGCCCACGTGGGTCCGACTAGCCCGCACGTACGGCGTACTGCGCGCGCAAACCATCCAGCGCAGCCCGTTTCGCGCGATCGAGCTCGCGAACGTCCGCCACGACTGCCGCTATCTCGCGTTGCTTGGCCACCAGAAACCTCTGAAACTCGCGCACGCCCATGGGGGTATCGACGGCAAGGTCCGCCCGGTCGGCGGCGGCGCGATCGATCTCCTCGCCGATCGCGTCGAGTCGCCGGATGCTTTCGCGGGCCGCGGCATGAGCGCTGGCGAGCACCTCTGCCAGCACACGGTCGGCCTCGGCGGCCGTGCGGTGTTGGCTCACCAGCGCTGACTGCCGCGCCTGTATCGCGCCCAGTGAAGGTCCGGCGTGTTCGGACATCGGTTCATTGCTCGTCATAGGGGCCGCCGAATCGTAACGTTGCTGCCGAGTGGACTGATTCGCACCGAGGCACCCGAGTAGGGCGCTTCGACAACCAGATTGTGGCCAATGGCCAGCTGTACGTGGCCGGTGTGCGGAAAGACGAGATCTCCCGGGCGGACCTGCGAACGGGGCACAGGGATCCCGTCGTTTATCTGCTGATAGGTGGTGCGGTGCAAGGGAACGCCCGCTTGCGCGTAGGACCACTGGACCAGCCCTGAACAGTCGAACTGATCAGGCCCGGTGGCACCCCAGACATACGGGCGTCCCAGCCGCGACAACGCGGCTCGCACCGCGATTGCGACGCGGCCGTTCGGCGGCACCGGCCATCCGGCCGAGCCGGAACCGCGATGGTGCGGCATGCGGTAGCGCAGCGCCCGCAGCGCCGCAGAGTGCCGTCGCGCGCGTAAGCGCGCCGACACAACGTGCGCCCGTTGCGCGCGCAGTCGGGCCACTTGCCGACGCGTCGCTTCGCGCTGGGCCATCGGCGTCGTCGGGGTCACGGCGGTATCGGCGCGGGCCTCGTCGACAACGTTCTTGGTGAGCTCACGGATCTCGGCGCGATCCTGGTGTGCCCTGGCGATGACCCCGGCGGCCTCGGCGTCCGTGCGGGCTGCCGACGATAGCCGTCGCCGGCCGTCGTCCGCCGCGAGCGGATAACCATCATGTCCCACACCGTTATTCAGGCCGGCGGCTCGCTGCAATAATCCGCGGTGATGCGACGTGTCCGCGTCCAGCGTCGCGGGCCAAGTGCTACCGGCGAACAATCGGTGAGCACGGCTCAACACCTCGACTTCGCTGTCGGTCACCGCTGCCCCTCGCCGTTGTCGTGATCTGTCGTGTCCTGGCTCGTCGACTCGACCACCTCGGCGAAGGCGCGAACGCGGGGGAGTGCTCCCGGAGGAATCACTCCCCGGTTGCGGATATCCCACATTTCGTCGTTGCCGACACCGACCAGCGCCGCGATGACCGTCTCCGGCAACGACGACTGCGCGCATGCCCGATCGAACCGCGCGCTCAAGCTCGTGGGCATTCGCTTCAGCAAGGCCCTGCGCGTGGCCTCCAGTGCCCGGAGATGCTCCATGAGCCGGCCCGTCGAATCCGCGCCGGCGTTCACGGCCACCCGCCACGAGCTGGCGGCCAGCATCTCGGCCTTCACGCACTGAGCGATCACAGACAGAATATACGTCTCATATTCGTTTGATGTCGTCGCGGGCAGTCGATCGATGACGGATTTGAGGGCGTCGAGTTGCGCTTCGGCGTAGCCTTCCAGCACTTCCGTATCGCTGCGACGGTCGACCACCACGCCGGCACGCCCGACGGACTCAGCGTCAGATGCGTGCGCGGCCATCAGTCGGGCCAGCTCAGCATCCGGATCGGCGGCTACCAACAGCCGGGAATAGGTACCCGGCGGCAGGCCAAGCCCATTTTCGACCTTCT
>Ga0318496_10000770_pt1 | contig 11880 bp, 8 predicted proteins | sample GRESIP109b1f22_FD_203296 | JGI IMG/M metagenome (GOLD analysis project Ga0318496, IMG submission 203296) | Tropical soil microbial communities from Luquillo Experimental Forest, Puerto Rico - GRE.SIPMG.109b1f22 | ecosystem: Environmental > Terrestrial > Soil > Tropical forest > Bulk soil... | reverse complement strand
CGCCGTCGCGCGCGGCGCACCGGCTGACCAGCGGATACGGCTAGCCGGCGGGAACGGGCGGGCTCTCCCGCCCCGTGGTCGTACGCTCTGTGGTCGCACGCTCTGCGGTAGCGCGTACCGCCATCTCCTGCACGCCGGCGATGAACAGGTCGATCCCGAAGGTGTAGTGGAAGTCCTGGTGCTCCGTGGCGCAGGCGGTCATCGGGGCCGCCGCCTCCACCAGGCGCGGGTAGCGATCGGGCGGCAGCATGGCCAGCCGGACCTGATTGCGGCGCATCATCTCGGCGCGCTCAGCGTCGGCCAGGGCCGGGTCGAAGCCCGGCGCGCTCATCACCAGCATGAGGCCGGTCCACAGCCCGCTGCGAGCGATCTCGCTCGCCTGTACCGCATCGAATCCGCCACGCCGCAGCACCTCCAGCGTGGTCTCGGTGACGCCGAGCGCGGCATCGCCGTGCAGCTTCTCGGTCGACGCCAGGAGCTGGGAAGCGCACGGGTGCGCGCGCAGCACCCGCACCAGCGACTCCAGTATGCGGCGCAGCTGCTGCGCCCAGTCGCCGGCGGACCCGACGTCGATATCGATCTCGCCCCAGATGCGCTCGGCCAGGCCGGCCAGTAGCTGGTCCTTGGCGCGGAAATGCCAGTAGAGCGCCATCGGCGTGACCCCGAGCTCGTTCGCGACCCGCCGGATAGTGACCGCCTCCAGGCCCTCGGCGTCGCCGATGGCCAGGGCGCGGTCGATCACCGCGGCCTTGCTCAGCCGCGTTCGCTCCGCATCGGATGCCTCTGTGGAAGTCATGACTTGACAACTATACGCCGTACAAGGCAGGCTGAGCTAGTGCTGTACAACGTATAGGTACTAAGTACAGTGACGACGTATAGGACGACCGGAGGGAGCGGGCAGATGCCCAGACGCTGGTGGGCCCTGGTGGCGGTGGCCCTCGCCACGTTCATGACCTATCTCGACAACAACGTGACCAACGTCGCTATCCCGACGATCCAGCGCAGCCTGCACCTGTCGGTCGCAGGCCTGGAGTGGGTGGTCAGTAGCTACCTGCTGGCCTTCGCCGCGCTGCTGCTGGCCGGGGGCAAGCTGGCCGACGTCTACGGGCGGCGCCGGGTGTTCTTCGCCGGGCTAACGGTGTTCACCCTGGCCTCGCTCGGAGCGGGCCTGGCCGGCAGCGGCGGCGTGCTGATCGTGATGCGGCTGCTTCAGGGCATCGGCGCCGCGATGCTGGTGCCGACCACGCTCGCGATCATCGTGGCGACCTTCGATGACCTCAGGGAGCGCACTGCCGCCATCGCGGTGTGGACCGCGATCGGCGCCATGGCCCTGGCGTTCGGGCCGCTCATCGGCGGCCTCATCAGCCAGCACCTGCACTGGGGCTGGATCTTCTACATCAACGTGCCGGTGGGCCTGGTCACGGCCGCCATCGCGCTGCCGGCCGTCCAGGAGTCGCGGGACACCTCCGCAGGGCGCCACCTGGACCTGCCCGGCCTGATCGTCTCGGCTATCGCGCTGTTCTCGCTCGTCTACGCACTGATCGAGGGCCACGACAAGGGCTGGACCTCGGGCCTGATCCTCGGCGCGTTCGCGCTCGCGGCGGTGGCCGCAGCGGTGTTCATGCTGATCGAGGCGCGCAGCGAGCACCCGATGATCCCGCTGGCGCTGTTCCGCTCCCAGGTGTTCAGCGGCGGCATCGGGATCATGATGCTGTGGGCGTTCGGGATCTTCGGCATCTACTTCTTCACCTCGATCTACCTGCAGGAAATCCTGGGCTTCTCGCCCACCAAGGCGGGCCTGACCTTCCTCCCGATGGCGCTGTGCATCGCGCTGTTCGCGGGGATCAGCGGGCCGCTGGCCGCGCGAATGGGCGCGCACCGGCTGGTCGCGCTCGGCATGCTGCTCAACGCGGCCGGCCTGGTCCTGTTCGCCCGGCTCGGCGCCGGCGCGACGTTCGCCGACCTGATGCCTGGCTTCGTGCTCTTCGGCGCCGGCTCCGGGCTGATGCAGGTGCCGCTGACCAACGCGGTTCTCGGGGCCATGCCGCGGGAGCGCTCGGGCATCGCGTCGGCCATCCTGAACAACTCCCGGGAGGTGGCCGGGCTGCTCGGCATCACCGTGATCGGCGCCGTGCTCCGGTCGCGTCAGGGCGCGGCCCTGCGCCACGGGGTGCTGCCGAGCCCGGCCTTCCTCGACGGCTACCACGCGGGGCTGGTCGTCACGATCGCTCTCGTGATCGTCGGCGCGGCCGTCGGCTACCTGGCGCTGCGCCGCGCGCCGCGCCCCGCGGCCACGGTGACCGACGTCGCCGCCGCGGCCGAGGCCGGGCCCGCCGTGGCGGAGCTCCCCGCCGTCGCCGAGATCCTGGCGACCGAGGAGGCCCAGGCCGGCACGCGGGCGTAGCCACCGCAGCGCGCTGATCTGCGGCCCGGCCCCGTCCCGGGGGCCGGGCCGCAGGCGCGTGGCCGAGGGCCGCGAGCCGCGGGGAAGGCGGCTCAGCGCGGAGGCGGCCGGCGAGCCGCGGGCGGCCGAGCCGCTTACTTAGCGTTATGTCCTGTTATCGTGGCCGGCGTGGCAGCCACCATAACCGTGCGCGACCTGCGCAAGTCCTACGGCTCCGTCAAGGCCGTCGACGGGGTCAGCTTCGAGGTGCGCCAGGGCGAGTTCTTCGGGATCCTGGGGCCCAACGGGGCCGGCAAGACCACGACGCTCGAGATCATCGAGGGACTGCGTGAGGCCGACGGCGGCGAGATCAGCGTGCTCGGCCTGCCGGTCTGGCCGCGCAACCCGGCGCTGCTGCCGAGGATCGGGGTCCAGCTGCAGGCGTCGTCGTTCTTCGAGCGGCTCACCGCCCGCGAACAGCTGGAGACCTTCGCCTCCCTCTACGGGGTCCCGGCGCGGCGGGCGGACGTGATGCTCGCCGTGGTGGGCCTGGAGGAGCAGGCGGCCACCCGCACCGAGAAGCTGTCCGGCGGCCAGGCGCAGCGGCTGTCGATCGCGTGCGCGCTGGTCCACGACCCGGAGGTGGTATTCCTGGACGAGCCGACCGGGGCGCTCGACCCGCAGGCCCGGCGGAACCTGTGGGACTTGCTCCGGCAGATCAGCGCCCAGGGCCGCACCGTGGTACTGACCACGCACCACATGGACGAGGCGGAGACGCTCTGCGACCGGGTGGCGATCATGGATCACGGCGTGATCCTCGAGGAGGGCCCGCCGGCCGCGCTGGTCCGGCAGCTGGACGAGCCGCTGCGGGTCAGCGTGGAATCCGGCCAGCTCCCGGACGACGACGCGCGGGCGCTGGCCGCCCGCGCCGGAGCCTCGCCCGAGAGCGTGACCGACGACGGGGTGTCGCTGACGATCGCCACCCGGGACCCGGCCGTAGTCCTCGCCGGGCTGGCCGACCGCCACGCGCTCGCGGGCCTGCGCGTGTCCGGCGCCACGCTGGAGGACGTGTTCTTGAACCTCACCGGGCGGGAGTACCGGGCATGACCGCGTTCCGCAGCCTGTCCCGGGCCATGTTCCGCGGCTTCGTCCGGGACCGGACCGCCCTGGTGTTCACGATCCTGATCCCGATCCTGTTCCTGGCGCTGTTCGGCTCGATCTACAAGAGCACGTCCGCGCCGAAAGTGAGCGTGATCGAGGTGGGCCGGGTCCCCCTGCTCGACCAGGCGGTCGCGGGCAGCCACGGCCAGCTGGGCAAGGTGATGACCATCACCCGGAACGACAACCTGGACGCGGCGCTAGCCGACGTCCGCAAGGGCACCGACAGCGCCGCGGTGTTCCAGCAGGGCAACAAGCTGGTCGTGCGCTACTCGATCGCCGACCAGGTCACCGCGGGCGTGGTTCAGGCCGTGTTCTCATCGATCGTGCAGCAGGCCAACCTGGCGGCCACCGGGCGGCCCGCCGCCTACCAGCTGACCTCGGCGCAGGTCGAAGACAAGTCGCTGAAGCCGATCCAGTACATCGCGCCCGGCCTGCTCGGCTGGGCGATCGCCTCCGGGGCCACGTTCGGCGCGGCGATCACGCTGGTGAACTGGCGGGAGACCAAGCTCTTGCGGCGGCTCCGGCTGGCGCCGGTCAGCACCGCCTCGGTGGTCACCGCGCGGATCGGGGTGAGCCTGGCCGTCGCGCTGGTCCAGCTGGCCGCGTTCCTGCTCATCGCGACCACGCCGTACTTCGGGCTGAAGCTCACGGCGTCCTGGTGGATGGCGATCCCCGTGGTGCTCGTCGGGACGCTCGCGTTCATGGCGATCGGGCTGGTCGCCGGGGCCATCGCCAAGACCCAGCAGGCCGCGACGGCCATCGCCAACCTGGTGATCCTGCCGATGGCGTTCCTCGGCGGCGCCTTCATCCCGCTGGATTACGCGCCGGCCTGGATACGCCAGATCTCCTACGCGATGCCGCTGCGCTACCTGGTCACCGGGATGCAGAACGTGATGGCGCGCGGCGAGGGCCCGGCCTCGGCGGTGCCGGCCATCGCGGTGATGCTCGCCCTTACCGCCGTGCTGACGCTGATCGCCGTCCGGGTGTTCCGCTGGGACAGCGTCTGACCGGCCAGGAATCCTGATCATGGAAGGGTCGCTGACCTGCGTCCGGCCCCGCGGGAGGGTAGGCTCGGGTGCGCTGACGACACCGCCCGGGAGAGTTCCCGCGCAGCCAGCGCCGGGACGCCGAAGGGGCAACCTCCCCGGAACCTCTCAGGCACCAGGGACCGGGCGGGACAAGCGGCTCTGAACCCGCGCGCGGACGCGGCGGACAGAGGGGGACTCCGGAAACAGCAACTGGCCGCCCGCGTAACGGGCGGGCCAGCCAGGGGAGGCTCCCATGAACTTCGCGCACCGTCACATCGGGCCATCCGATGACGATCAGGCTCACATGCTGAAGACCGTCGGCCACGCCTCGCTCGACGAGCTGACCTCGGCCGCGCTGCCCGCCGGGCTCGCCGACCGCGCGCTGAGCCTGCCCGGGGCCCTGAGCGAGGACCAGGCGCTGGCCGAGATGCGCCGCCTGGCCAGCCGGAACCAGGTGCTCACCTCGATGATCGGCCTGGGCTACTACGGCACGCTGACCCCCGCGGTGATCCGCCGCAACGTGCTGGAGAACCCGGCCTGGTACACCGCGTACACGCCGTACCAGCCGGAGATATCCCAGGGCCGCCTGGAGGCGCTGCTCAACTTCCAGACCATGGTCGAGGACCTGACCGGGCTGCCGGTGGCCGGCGCGTCCATGCTGGACGAGGCGACCGCGGCCGTCGAGGCGATGACCCTGGCCCGGCGGGCCGCGGGGAAGGGCCGGGTCTTCCTGGCCGACGCCGACTGCCTGCCGCAGACGCTGGCGGTGCTGGCCACCCGGGCCGAGCCGCTCGGCATCGAGCTGGTCACCGCGGAGGTCACCCCCGAGCTGATCGCCGCGCAGCCGGACGGCGAGCTGTTCGGCGTGCTGCTGCAGTACCCGGCGGCCAGCGGCGCGGTCCGCGACCCGGCGCCCGTGATCGAGGCGGCCCGCGCCCGCGGCGCCCTGACCGCGGTGGCCGCCGACCTGCTGGCGCTGACGCTGCTCCGGCCGCCGGGGGAGTTCGGCGCGGACATCGCGGTCGGCAGCACGCAGCGGTTCGGCGTGCCGATGGGCTTCGGCGGGCCGCACGCGGGTTACATCTGCGTCCGCGACGCGCTCAAGCGCCAGCTGCCGGGCCGGCTGGTCGGCGTATCGGTCGACGCGGACGGCCATCCGGCGTACCGGCTCGCGCTGCAGGCCCGCGAGCAGCACATCCGCCGGGAGAAGGCGACCAGCAACATCTGCACGGCACAGGTGCTGCTGGCCGTGATCGCGGCGATGTACGCGGCCTACCACGGCCCGGACGGGCTGACCGCGATCGCCCGGCGTGTGCACCGCCGGGCCGCGGTCCTGGCCGCGACCCTGCACGAGCAAGGGTTCGCAACGGACTCCCGTGCCTTCTTCGACACGGTCCGGGTGCTCATCCCCGGGGGGGCCGCCGAGGCGGCGGCCCGGGCCCGCGCGGCCGGGTACAACCTCTACCAGGCCGGGGCGGACGTGGTGCAGATCGCCTGTGACGAGACCACGACCGAGGCGCAGCTGCGGGAGGTGGCGGCGGCGCTGGCCGGCCGGGAGGTCGAGCTGGCCGCGGATGCTGCGGACGCGCTGCCCGACGGGCTGCGGCGGCACGGCGAGTTCCTCGCCCACCCGGTGTTCCACGCCCACCGCAGCGAGACCTCGATGCTGCGGTACCTGCGCCGGCTGGCCGACTTCGACATCGCGCTCGACCGGTCGATGATCCCGCTCGGCTCCTGCACGATGAAGCTGAACGCGGCCGCCGAGATGGAGCCGATCACCTGGCCGGAGTTCGCCCAGCTGCACCCGTTCGCCCCGGCCGAGCAGGCCGCGGGCTACCTGGAGCTGATCCGCGGGCTGCAGGACGCCCTGGCCGAGATCACCGGGTACGACGCGGTGTCGCTGCAGCCGAACGCCGGGTCCCAGGGCGAGCTGGCCGGGCTGCTCGCGATCCGGCACTACCACGCGTCCCGCGGCGAGCCGGGGCGCGACGTGTGCCTGATCCCCGAGTCCGCCCACGGCACCAACGCGGCCAGCGCGGTGCTCGCCGGGCTGCGCGTGGTCGTGGTGAAGTGCGGCTCGGACGGCGCCATCGACGTGGGCGACCTGCACGCCAAGCTGGACGCGCACGCTGGCAGCGTCGCCGCGATCATGCTGACGTACCCGTCCACCAACGGCGTGTTCGAGGAGACCATCGGCCAGGTGTGCGCGGAGGTGCACGCGGCCGGCGGGCAGGTGTACGTGGACGGGGCGAACCTGAACGCGCTGGTCGGCCTGGCCCGGCCGGGCACGTTCGGCGCCGACGTCTCGCACCTGAACCTGCACAAGACGTTCTGCATCCCGCACGGCGGCGGCGGCCCCGGCGTCGGCCCGGTCGCGGTCCGGTCGCACCTGGCCGAGTTCCTGCCCTCCCCGTTCCGGCCGGGCACCTCGGCCGGCCCGGTCGGCCCGGTGGCGGCCGCCCCGTACGGCTCGGCCGGGATCCTGCCGATCTCCTGGGCCTACATCCGGATGATGGGAGCTGAGGGCTTGCGCTGCGCCACCGGCGTGGCCATCCTGTCCGCCAACTACGTGGCCCGGCGCCTGGACCCGCACTTCCCCGTGCTGTACACCGGCCGCGACGGGCTGGTCGCTCACGAGTGCATCCTGGACTTGCGGCCGCTGGCCAACCAGACCGGGATCACCGCCGAGGACGTGGCCAAGCGCCTGATCGACTACGGCTTCCACGCGCCCACGATGTCGTTCCCCGTGGCCGGCACGCTGATGGTCGAGCCGACCGAGAGCGAGGACCTGGCCGAGCTGGACCGGTTCTGCGACGCCATGATCGCGATCAGGCGGGAGATCGCGAAGGTCGCCTCCGGCGAGTTCGACGCGCGGGACAACCCGCTGAAGAACGCCCCGCACACGGCGAGCATGCTGGTGTCCGCCGACTGGGCGCACCCCTACGAGCGCGCCGTGGGAGGCTATCCGATGCCGGGCGACCGGCGGGGCAAGTACTGGCCCCCGGTGCGCCGGATCGACCAGGCCTACGGCGACCGGAACCTGATGTGCGCCTGCCCGCCGCCGGAGGCCTTCGAGGACTGAGAGAGGCGGGCATGAAGGTGATCAGCGAGGCCGGCCGGTTCACGCCGCCGGCCGGCTCGGACGCGAACCACTGGGTGGAGCAGCTGCGGGTCACCGACCTGAGCGTCGGCACCTATTCGATCCCCTGTGACGGGATCGACGACCAGGTACCGCACACCGAGGACGAGATCTACGTGATCACCGCCGGGCGGGCGGTGCTGGAGGCCGGCGGGGACAGCGTTCCGGTGGGCCCGGGGTCGGTCGTTTACGTGGCCGCCGGCGAGGAGCACCGGTTTACCGGCGTCACCCAGGACCTGGCGGCCATCGTGGTGTTCGCGCCCGCGGAGGGCGCCCGCAGCCCCGGGTAGCCACCAGCGCCGGGCCTTGGAGCGGGGCATGCGGAGACGTCAATGACCAATCTCGGGCTGACGCTGCTCATCGGCGCGGCCGTGGTGCTGGCCGCGATCATCGCGGCCCGGGTCGCGCACGGGATCGGGCTGCCCGGCCTGCTCGTCTTCCTCGGCCTCGGCCTCGCGCTGGGTGAGGCCGGGCTCGGCATCCGGTTCGACAACGCCGCACTGGCCCAGGCGCTGGGGCTCAGCGCGCTGGTGCTGATCCTCGCCGAAGGCGGTCTGACCACCAGCTGGGCCCACGCCCGCGCCGCCGCGCCCGCCGCGCTCAGCCTGGCCACGGTGGGGGAGGTGGTGAGCATCCTGGTCGTCGCGGTGGTCACCCGCTGGCTGTTGCACCTGGAGTGGCGGGACGCGGTGCTGCTCGGCGCGGTGCTGGCCCCGACCGACGCGGCCGCGGTCTTCTCGGTGCTGCGCAAGCTGCCGCTCCCGCCGGCGCTGTCCGGCATGCTCGAGGGCGAGTCCGGGCTGAACGACGCGCCAGCGGTGCTGGTGGTGACCATCCTCAGCGAGGCGGGCCGCCACGCACCGTCGCTGGCGCTGATCGCCGGGGAGGTGGCCTACCAGCTGGCGGCCGGCGCCGCGATCGGCCTGGCCGCCGGGCTGCTCGGCGCGCTCGGGCTGCGGCGGATGGCCCTGCCGGCCTCCGGGCTGTACCCGATCGCCATCCTGGCGCTCATCGTCGCGGGCTACGGGGCCGCGTCCGTGGCCCACGCGAGCGGCTTCCTCGCCGTCTATGTCTCCGCGCTGGTGCTCGGCAACGCCCGGCTCCCGCACGGCCCGGCCATCCGCGGCTTCGCCGAGGGGGTCGCCTGGCTCGCCCAGATCGGGCTTTTCGTGATGCTCGGGCTGCTGGCCTCCCCGGTCCGGCTGCCCGGCCAGATCCTGCCCGCGATCGCCGCCGCGGCGGCGCTCATGCTGCTGGCCCGGCCCGCCTCGGTGCTCGTGGCGACGCTGCCGTTGCGGGTGCCGTGGCGCCAGCAGGCGTTCCTGTCCTGGGCCGGGCTGCGCGGCGCGGTGCCCATCGTGCTGGCCACGATCCCGATGAACGCCCGGGTACCGGGCGCGACCCGGCTGTTCGACGTGGTGTTCATCGTCGTCACGATCAACGTCGCGCTGCAGGGGCCCACCCTGCCGCTCGCCGCCCGGCGGCTGCGGGTGATCACGCCGGCGGAGCCGCTCGACGTCGCGGTCGAGGCGGCGCCGCTGGAGGCGCTGCACGCCGACCTGCTCCAGGCGCAGATCCCGGACGGTTCGCGGCTGCACGGCGTGGAGATCTTCGAGCTCCGGCTCCCCGCCCAGGCGAACCTGGCCCTGATCGTCCGCGACGGAAAGGGCTTCGTCCCCGGGCCCACCACCACGCTGCGATCCGGCGACCGGCTGCTCATCGTGGCCTCCGCCGCGGTGCGGGAGCAGACCGAGCGCCGGCTGCGCGCGGTCGGCCGGGCCGGCAAGCTCGCCGGCTGGCTGGGAGAACACGGATTTTGACTCCCGGCCCGCTCGCGGAGCGGTAACGTCATCTCTGCACAATAGTGACTAAATTCTTGAAAGCGAAGTATCATGAAAAACCGCCACGCGCCCCGCCGCGTCACGGCCGCGGCCGCCGTCGCCCTGGGCCTGGCCGTGACCCTGGGGACGGGGGCCGTAGCCGCGTGCGCCGCGGCGGATCCGGTATCTGCCCCGGCCGCATCGCCGCTGTCGGGGCTGACTCCGCTGCAGCTGGCCGGCCAGCGGGTGATCTACAGCTACACCGGCCTCACCCCGCCGGCCAGCCTGCTCGCGCTGATCAGGCACGGCGAGGCGGCCGGCGTCATCTTCTTCGGGGACAACATTTCCAGCGAGGCGCAGATCAGGGGGGTGATCAAGAAGCTGGAGGCGGCTGACGCCAGCCGGGCTAACCCGGTGCGCGCGCCGCTGCTGCTGATGACCGATCAGGAGGGCGGCGAGGTCCGCCGCCTCCCGGGCGCGCCGGATCTGTCGGAGAAGCAGATCGGCGAGTCCGCCCACCCCGGGGCCGCGGCGACCGCCGCCGGCTCGAGGGCCGGGGCGAACCTCCTCGGTGTCGGCATGAACGTCAACCTGGCTCCGGTGCTCGACGTGTACCGCAAGGCAGGTGATTTCGACGACCAGTTCCAGCGCTCGTACAGCCGGAATCCGCGTGTCGTCTCCCGGCTGGGCGCCGACTTCATCCGGGCGCAGCAGAAGACCGGCGTCGCGGCCACCGCCAAGCACTTTCCCGGCCTGGGCGCGGCCGCCGCGTCCCAGGACACCGACACCGGGCCGGTGACGCTGCACCTGCCCGCCGCCATGATCCGCCGCGTCGACGAGTTCCCGTACCGGGCGGCGATCGCGGCCGGCGTCAAGCTCGTCATGATGTCATGGGCCGTTTACCCGTCGCTGGACCGCGAGCGCCCGGCCGGGCTGTCCTCCGTCATCGTCGGCCGGGAACTGCGGGCCCGCCTCGGCTTCACCGGCGTGACGATCACCGACGCCCTCGAAGCGGGCGCGCTCAGGGCATTCGGCGGCTTCGGCCACCGCGCGGTGCTGGCGGCCGGCGCCGGCATGGACCTCATCCTCTGCGCGGACGGGAGCGACACCGAGGGCACCGCCGCGATGGACGGGCTGCGGGCCGCCTACGGTGACGGCGCGCTGAACAGGGCGGCCTTCCGGGCCGCGGTCACACGGATCATCGCCCTCCGGCGCGGCCTGCCCGGCTAGCCGGGATCGTCCGCCCCTTCCACTGCCCGCCCCGGCCGAGGTGATAGCGGCGCGCGGAGTCGGCGGTCATCCCCGCGTACAGCAGGGCGATCAGCGGCAGCGCCGGTGCCCGCCACGCCGAGAGCCGGTACAGCCGCAGGACCGGGATGTAGCTGACCGACATGATGGCCCAGCCGGCCAGTCCCGTCGCGGCCAGCCAGCCCGCCGCGGGGCCGCCGCCCGCGGCCAGCCAGCCCAGCCCGCCCAGCGCGGCGGCCGGCGGCAGGGCGTAGAGCCACACCAGGCCGGCGAGCGTCGCGGCGAGCACGGCGGGCGAGTAGCGCAGCTGGGTGTAGGCGCTCCGGGCGACCATGTCCCACAGGTCCGGCAGTCTCGGGTACGGGCGCCGGCTGGTGACGTCCGTGGTGAACCCGAGCCAGCAGCGCACTCGCGCGGGCGGGCTCTTCAACAGGCGGCCGAGCGCCACGTCGTCGATGCGGGCGCCGCGGATAGGCTCCAGGCCGCCGACGGCCGCCAGGGCGCTGCGGCGCACCAGCATGCACCCGCCCGCGGCCGCCGCGGTCCGCGCGCTGGGCCGGTTGACCCGGCGGAACGGGTAAAGCTGGGCAAAGAAGTAGACGAACGCGGGCACGATCAGCCGCTCCCAGAACGCGTCCGCCCGCAGCAGCGCCATCTGCGACACCAGCCCGCGGTCGTCGTCCTCGGCCGCGCGGACCAGGGCGGCGACGACCCCGGGCGCGTAGCCGATGTCAGCGTCGGTGAACAGGATGTACCCCGCGTCGCCCGGGGCGCCGTCCGCGGCGCACAGTCCCTGCTGCATGGCCCAGACCTTCCCGGCCCAGCCGGGCGGGCTGGGGCTCCCCGGCAGAACGCGCAGCCGCCCTGGCCGGGCCCGGCGGCCGATCGACGTGGCGACCTCGGACGTCCCGTCGGAGCTGTCGTCGTCGACGAGCACGACGCGGAAGTCGCCCGGGTAATCCTGGCCGAGCAGCGTCGGCAGCGTGCCGGGAAGGGCCGCGGACTCGTTCCTGGCGGGCACGATCGCCGTCACGCCCGGCCAGGCCGCCGGGTCGCCCGCCGTGCTGGCCTCGGGGGGCGCCCCCCCAGACCCCTCCGGGC
>Ga0318496_10000767_pt1 | contig 11914 bp, 8 predicted proteins | sample GRESIP109b1f22_FD_203296 | JGI IMG/M metagenome (GOLD analysis project Ga0318496, IMG submission 203296) | Tropical soil microbial communities from Luquillo Experimental Forest, Puerto Rico - GRE.SIPMG.109b1f22 | ecosystem: Environmental > Terrestrial > Soil > Tropical forest > Bulk soil... | reverse complement strand
CCGGCAGCTGAGTCTGCAAGGCGGCCCGGGTGATGTCGTGGAACAGCTCGACGTCTGTAATCAGGCCGCCTGGCGGTAGTTCCGCGGCCTCCTGCAGGTCCAGGCCCGCCGAGAAGGCCCGCCCGGTGCCGGTGACCACGATGCCGCGGACCTGCCCGCCCCCGCCGAAGTGCCGCAGGATCGCGGCAAGCTCCCGGCGCATGCCGGCGGTGAGCGCGTTGAGCCGGTCCGGCCGCCGCAGCGTGACCACCGCGACGTCGTTCTGCACGCCCACGGTGATGTGGCCGGATTCGGCGCCCCAGGCAGCCATGGCGTCCCTCCGTCCTGTCATACCCACGTGTTCGCAGCGGCGTCGAATACGCCGGTGCGCTGGTCGCGGTCCTGCTCGAGGAGCTTGGTCTTCTGGATGCGCGCCGATGGCGTCATGGGGAAGGTCTCCACGAACTCCAGGTAGGCGGGAACCTTGAAGCTCGCCAGCTTCCCGCGTGCGTGGCCGAGTACGCTCTCGGCGGTCTGCGTGCTCGGCTGGTGCCCGGGCGCGAGCTGGATGAACGCCTTGGGCAGCTCGCCGAACATCTCATCGGGGATGGGCACCAAGGCCACCGCGGCGACCGCCGGGTGCAGGGCCAGGACGTGCTCCACCTCGACCGCGGAGATGTTCTCGCCGCCGCGGCGGATCATATCTTTCAGCCGTCCGGCGTGATGGATCCAGCCTTCGGCGTCACGGAAACCGAGATCGCCGGTGTGGTACCAGCCGCCGCGGAAGGCGCGCTCGGTGCTGTCCGGGTGGTTCCAGTACCCCGTCATCATCGGTTTGCCCTGGATGAGGATCTGGCCGACTTCGCCGTCGGGCAGCGTGCCGTCGGCTTCGCCGCCGATCCTGACCTGCTTGCCCGGCGGCGGCCTGCCCATCGCGCCGGTCCCGACGCTCTGCGTGGCGCCGGGCGGGACCGCGAGGTCCAGGCCGCTCTCCGTGCTGCCGTACAGCTCCCGCCATGGCACCCCCCAGCGTTCTTCAAACTTCCGGTGCAGGTCCGGGACGATGCCGGAGCACAGCACCAGGCGCATCCGGTGGTCCCGGTCCAGCGCGCTGGCGGGCTGCGCGAACATCAGCATCGGCATGGCCCCGAGCACGTAGATCAGGGTCGCGCCGTGCTCGCGAACCGAGTTCCAGAAGCCGGACGCGGAGAACCGGGGCAGCACCACCAGCGGGCACCCGCCCATCAGGCACATCAGCGAGGCCCATTGCGGATCCATGTAGGAGAACGCCTGAGCCATCAGCATCACGTCCCCGGCCCGCAGTTCGGCCTCGATCGCGGTCAGCCATCCGGTGCGGAGCCAGTAGTCATGCGAGAGCATGCACGCCTTGGGGAATCCGGTGGTACCCGAGGTGTACTGGAAGTTGGCGACGCCATCCGGCTCCAGCGGGACCACCGGGTCGCTGGCACGGGCCGCTGCAAGCTCGCTGGTCAGCTGCGCCGGTGTCAAGACTTCCCGGACCGTCCCGGTCGCCGCGGCTACCGCCCGCACCAGGCCCGCGTGCTCGTCGGTGGCCAGCACCACCACCGCGGCCGAATCGGCGAGCACGAAGCCCAGGTCAGCCTCCCGGTAGCGGGCATTGACCGGGACCGCGATCGCGCCGGCCTTCCCGATCGCGAACCAGCTCAGCGGCCAGTCCGGAACGTTGCCCATCATGATCGCCACCCGGTCGCCGGGGCGGACCCCGTGCGCGATGAGCACGTGTGCGAGCTTGTTGCTGGCCGCGTGCGCGCCAGCGAAGCTGAGCGACGCGCCGGGGAAGCGGAGGAACTCCCGGTCCGCGAACCGCTCCGCCGCGTCGCCGAGCAGTTCGCCGATCGTGCGCCAGCCCGGATCCGGGCTCGAGCGAGCGCGGTCGAACAGTATGCCGCCCACGCGGGCATCCTAATAACAGTCCCGTGACCCATGACCAGGCCGTGGTGGGGTTGGCTATCGATTCTGGCGGCGGTGCCACAGGGCGGCGTTGAGCCCCGCCGATGCCACGATGATCCGGCCCAGGATGTAAACCCACAGCAGAACGGCCAGGGCGATCCCCACCGAACCGTAGGTGTGGGTCTTTCTGGCCACCAGGTGGCCGATCCAATAGGTCGTCAGCAAATGGAGCACGTCGGCCCCGACCGCCATCAGCAGCGCCCCGGGAACCAGGGCGAGGGCCGGGACGGGCGCGTGAGGCAGCTTCCAGGACACCCACCACCACAGGGCGAACACCCCCGCGGTGATCACCACGATGGCGATCACCGCTCCCGCGACACCCGATGAGCTGCGCACGTGGTTGACAGCTACACCCAGAGCCGACGCGGTCAAGGCAACGCCGATCAGGGCCAGCCTTGGGGCCAGCCCGGCAGGCATCACCCGTGGTATCCGCCAGACGAGCCAGTGCACCACATACAGGGCCTTCGCCAGGCTGCCCGCGGTGAGGAACAGCGCCACTGCCCCGCCGGCGACCAGGACGGCCAGGGTCCACGGGCTATGATCCTGCGCCTGTACCACGGCGCTCGCCAGCACGCCCGTGATCCCGATATCCCTGGCCAGCTGCGCCGGGTCCTTGCTGGCAGCAGCGGATGCCGCGCCCAGCACCGTGAAGGCCACGTACACCAGCGGCACCATGAACAGGAAAATCCGGAAGGCCAGCGCGCCTGCCAGGATGCCGCCGCCGACCCGGGCGTCCAGCTCCTGAACCAGAAATCCCGCGTCCACCATGCCGGACCGCTGGCGGCGGGTGGTCAGCTCCCGTTCCAGCCGCGTGCGCCCCAAAGCCAGCCGCTGGCGTGCCTGGCCCGCTGACCCGCGGATCCGCCCAGGCGCGTGATCCTGTGCTGGGACCTGCGCCGGGGCGTCACCGCCGCCGGCGGGCGCGCGAGCGGCCCGCGGTTCAGCCGGCGATTGCGGCACGCCAGAGAGGGCAGGCCGGTGATCGTCCGGCATGGGCTCAGGTTAGTACTCCAGCCCAGTCCGCCCCCGGCATGAGCGCGTATATACGCACCGGTTTAGACCTGACCGGTCCGGGCGGGGGCGAAGAAGTCGGTGAGCAGTTGAGTGACGCGCTCAGCCTGGTCGTGATGGACCCAGTGCGAGGCACCGGGCACGCGCTCGACGCGGTCGAGGTTGGGCACGTCGTCGTGCTCGGGCTCGGCGAGCTCGGGACCGAGGTAGCGGTCGTCTTCTCCCCAGATGACCAGGGTGGGTGCGCTGATCGGGCGAAGGGCCGCCTCGGCCTTCTTTGGCGGGGTGCGCACCGAGGACCGGTAGTAGTTGATCATGCCGGTGGCCGCGCCGGGCTGTGCCCACGCCGCGATGTATCGGTCGATCTCCTCTGGCGTATAGGCCGGCTGGGCGTCGTGGAGGAAGTGCCGGAAGAAGTGCCAGTGGTTGGCGTGCACGACGGTCTCGGGCAGCTCCGGCAGGTCGAAGAAGAAGAAGTACCAGGACTTGCGGAGCTGGCCGGGGTGGTGCAGGCCCTGCGACAGCTTCCGCGGGTGTGCCGCGTTGAGGATGGCCAGCCGGTCCACCACCTCGGGGTGGTTCATCGCGGTGGCCCAGGCGATGGATCCGCCCCAGTCGTGCCCGGCCAGCAGCGCGGTCTCGGCGCCGCGTTCGTGGATCAGGTCGCGGATGTCGGCGGCCAGCAGGCCGATGTCGTAAGCGTGCACGCCGTCCGGCTTGGAGGACAGGTTGTAGCCGCGCGTGTCGGGTGCGACGACGCGGAATCCTGCCGCCGCGAGCGGCTGGATCTGCCGCCGCCAGCCGTACCAGAACTCCGGGAAGCCGTGCAGCAAAACGATCAGCGGCCCCTCGCCGGCCTCGACGTAATGCAACCGTTGGTCACCGAGCTCGGCGTAGCCCTCACGAACATCGCTGCCCAGGAGTTCTGCCGCCTGCTGTTCCGCCGGTGCACTCGTGCCGGTGGGCCCGGCGGCCGGGTCCGGTGCCGCGGACATGGCGCCGGGGCTTTGGGGGGAAGACATCGAGGTCATGGGGGGCTCCTTTCATGCCTGCTATCGCCTGATAATCACGCCTCGGCCAGGTACTTCGGACCCGTGACGATCCCTGGCCAGTGCCTGGTCGTACCCTGGCCGGGCGATACGGGCGGTGCGAGGAGGGCGCCGCACGCCCTCCTCACGAATCGGGAGGGCGTGCGGCGACAGGGGGTGTTACCCGGCGGCCCAGAAGGCGCAGTTGTGCCGGGCGGCGAAATCTGTGCTCAGTTGTGGCTGAGGCGGGACCAGCGACAGCATCCTCGTGCTGGCCGAGTTGAAGGCGGGCCAGGGCAGGGTCTTGGTGGTGGGGTTGCCGGTGGCGGCGAAGTTCGCCCAAGCCGCTTGCATGCTGGCCGCGAGTGCTTGCTGGCCGGAGCTGAGTGGGGCGGGGTGCTGCGCGTTGGGCAGGTCGAACAGGTACTGGAGTTCGGACTCGTGTGTTGCCACGGGCGGTGGCAGGAGCGGCCCGGTGAAGTTCGGCGGCGCGTTGTCGTCGTTGAACTCGTAGGCGTAGGCCGGCGCCCGCTGCGAGGTCTCCTGGTCGATCTGCAGCGCCGGGCAGGCGAAGCTGGCGTCCCCGACCGCGGTGCTGAACGCCACCCACGGGAAGGGGTAGGCCGTGAGCGGGTATTCGGCGGCGATCTCGGCGGCGCGCGTGGCGGTCACGCCCAGCGCTACAGCGATGTTGGCCTGGTAATTGCCGGGGGTTATTGGCAGGTCGGCGATGGGCACGTCGGTGCCCTGGCTGACGGTCAGGCCGACGCTGACGAAGATCCGCTCCTCCTCGTGGTTGGTGCCGTTGAGGACCGGCACGCGGGCGAACCGCCCGGCGGCCAGCGCGGTCCCGATCGGCTCGGTCAGGACCTTGCCGTCGACGACGCCGGGGATCACGACGTAGGTGGGGCTCACCAGGGCGGAGACGGGCAGATGGCGCAGGCAGGCCGCGGTCTGGTCCGGGCAGCCCGCCTGGGTGGCGAAGGCCTCGCCTGCGGCCTCGGCGGTCGCGAGGGGCTGCTGGTTGAGCGCGAACGAGCCGCTTTGGATGATCGCCTTGCTGAACAGCCCGCGTGCGCCGGGCGAGACCATCTGGGCAAGCACCGACAGACCGCCTGCGGACTGGCCTGCGATGGTGACGTTGCCCGGGTCGCCGCCGAAGCGGGCGATGTTGTCCTGGACCCAGCGCAGCGCGGCCTGCTGGTCCATCAGCCCGTAGTTGCCGGCCGGGCCGCCGGGCCGCGAGGCCAGCGCCGGGTGCGCGAGGAAGCCGAGCGCGCCGAGCCGGTAGTTGATCGTGACCACCACGGTGCCGTCCGCCGCGAGCTTGGCGGGGTCGTAGTTGCGGCCGGCCTCTTCGGTGAGGCCGCCGCCGTGGATCCACATCAGCACCGGCCGGCCGCCGTCGCCACCGTTGCGCAGCAGCCCTTGGTCTCCGTCATCGCTAGGCCTGTACACGTTGAGGTACAGGCAGTCCTCGCTGAACGGAGCGGGCGGCGCGAACAGGCCCGGCGGCTGCGGGCAACTCGGCGCGAACTGGGTGGCGTCGCGGACGCCCCGCCAGTCGGCCGGCGGCTGCGGCGGGCGCCACCTAAGGTGGCCGGTCGGCGGAGCGGCGTAGGGAATGCCAAGAAACTCATCAATGCCGCCCGCGGTCGCGCCGCGGACGGGACCGTTGCCGGTGGCCACGACCGGGCCGCCGCCCGAGCGCGAAGCCGCGGCACTGGTGCCGGCCGTGGCAGCGGCGGCGCCGGTAGCTACGAGGGTCAGCGCGGTCAGCGCCGCGCAGCAGACGGCGCCCAGCCGGGCGCGCCCCCAGTGGATCGTGTTCATGATCGTGACTCCTTCTGTTTCGCCGTTGTGCCGCATGCCACTGTTTCCGGGGTGGCCGCATGCCACGGTGACACCCGCGCGCTGCACATCGGATCCGGCAGATCCCTGGCCGGCACGCGGGTCGCGTCGCGGCCGCCCCGGCGCCCGGTTCGCGGCAGGGCGGGGGCAGCGCGAGCCGTCGTTATGACAAAGCGAGCGGCTGCGACGCCGGGACAGGCACCGGGCCGCCAACAGGCGCGCCGCGGACGGATGGCCCGCGACGGTGGCTATCGGGTGGATGCGCAGCGGGAAGGACCGCTATTCCGGCTGGCGCAGTGACCGGAACGCCGCCCGTATCTCGGCGGCGAACAGTTCAGGCTCTTCCCATGCTGCGAAGTGGCCCCCCTTGTCCACTTCGTTGAAGTAGATGAGCTCGTGGTAACAGCGCTGCGCCCAGCTACGCGGTGCACGGTAGATCTCACCGGGAAAGACCGTGATGGCAGCGGGCAGCCAGACGTCCACGGCATTGAAGTTGTCCGCGTTATTCTCCCAGTACAACCGGGCCCCGGAGGTCGCGGTCCCGGTGAACCAGTACAGCGAGATGTCATCGAGCATCTCGTCTTTGGTCAGTGACCGCTCCGGATCGCCGCCGCTATAGGTCCAGTCGGCGAATTTGTCGTAGAACCAGGCGGCCAGCCCCACCGGTGAATCGGCCAGCGAGTAGCCCAGGGTCTGCGGGCGGGTCACCATCATCCCTGCGTAACCGGAGCCAAGCCGGTACAGGGCAGCCATCTGCTGGTAGGCGGCCCTTTCCGCATCCCACAGCCCCGGCGGTGGCGGATCGCCGGCCCGAAGCGCTTTGGCGATTTCCGGTGGCACGGTCGCGGGCATGTTGACGTGGATTCCCGCCAGCCCCGGCGGCGCCTGCCGGGCCAGTTCGTCCGAGATCACCGAGCCCCAATCACCGCCCTGCGACACATAGCGCTGGTAGCCCAGCCGGCGCATCAGCTCATCCCAGGCGCGGCCGATCCGGTCCGGGCCCCAGCCCACCGACGCAGGTCTGCCTGAGAAGCCGTAGCCGGGGATCGAGGGCAGTACCACGTCGAAGGCGTCCTCCGCGCGGCCGCCGTGCGCGGCAGGGTCGGTCAGCGGGCCGATGACCTTGAGCAGCTCCAGGACAGATCCGGGCCAGCCGTGGGTCATGATCATGGGCAGGGCACCCGGGTGGGCGGAGCGGACGTGGATGAAGTGGATGTCGAGGCCGTCGATCTCGGTGATGAACTGCGGCAGAGCGTTCAGCTTCGCCTCTGCCTCCCGCCAGTCGTAGCCAGTCCCCCAGTAGCGCACCAGCTCTTGGATCTTCGCCAGCTGCGCGCCCTGGGACCGGTCAGCAACCGTCTCCCGGTCCGGCCACCGCGTCGCCGCCACGCGCCGGCGCAGCTCGGCGAGTTCGTCTTCGGGAACGTCGACGTGGAACGGGCGGATCATGTTGCCTTCGGCCGCTGTGCCGGGTTCTGCGGGAATCGGGCCCGTGCCGGTGGGGTGCGGGTCCGGAACAGCAGGAACGGACATGTGCGTCTCCTCGCGCCCGCGAGTACAGGTCTCCGGCGAGCCGCTGCTCTGTAGCCAGTCCTGAGATCGACGGTCACGCTCCGGACGGCCCCGTCGGACCCGGGCACACACTGGTGGATGCCCTGGTCCCCGATCGCTGGGGCCAGCACCCGCCGGTCATCAGCTCGCGCGAGCAGGCGATGCGAGGTCCGCCAGAGCCCGGCCCAGCTCCCGGCGCGAGGTGATGCCCAGCTTGCTGAACACCTTGCGCAGGTGCCATTCGACGGTGCGGGCAGACAGGAACAGCTGGGAGCCGATCTCCGGGTTGGTAAGCCCGTCACCAGCGAGCCGGGCGATCTGCACTTCCTGCGCGGTGAGCTCATACCGCGCCTGGACCGTGCGCTTGTGCACTGTCTCGCCGGTGGCCACCAGCTCGACACGGGCGCGCTCCGCGAACGCCTCCATGCCCATCGCGGTGAGCCCTTCGTAGGCAATTCGGAGGTGCTCTCGCGCGTTCGCGCGGCGCTTTTCCCGGCGGAGCCATTCGCCGTACAACAGGTGCGCGCGGGCCAGGGCTGAGCGCATACGGGTGCCGCCTAGCCGCTGGATCGCCTCGCGGTAGCCGCGTTCGGCGGGCTCACCGTCGCTGAGCAACGCTCGTGACCGCGCTTCGATGCCGAGCGCCAGCTCGGTCCCGGCCGCTTGCGTTCGCTCGGAGAGCCGCTCTAGGGCGTCGGCCGCGAGCTCGGCCTCCCCGCAGCGGGCGGCCGCTTCTACCAGTTCGGGCAGCGACCAGACCGAATACTTCAGCTCGTCCTGTGCGCTCGCGCTCTGGGCGGGATTCAGCGCCGCCTGATAGTGGCCAAGACCGTTGTGGAGCACGGCGCGCGTGTGCTCACCGATGGTGAGCATCACCCCTTCACCCCGGGCGATCGCCGCGCGCTCGCTGGCCTCGATCACCGCCGATGCCTGTGGCTCGTCGCCGCGATATCCGGCGAGCAGCAATCGTCCGAACGCGACGGGCGCGGTGCCGGTCGCGTCCGCGATCGCCTCGGACTCCTCGAGCAGCGCCGCCGCGGCTTCCAGGCTGCCTTCGTAGATGCGCTCCGTGGCGAGGTAGTTCAGGGCCAGCGGGAGCACTGCCAGCGCGCCGGCATCGCGTGCGATCTGCACGTTGCGGGTGGCCAGCGAATGCCAGGCATCGTCATCGAACAACTCCGGCGCGACCCGGCGGGCCGTCCACGGCCAGCGCACGTCCTGCCCGGGACGCTCGCCTTGGTCGCGGACCGCGCTGAGTGCCCGCTTGAGCGCCGGCGCGCTGGCCGGGTAACCATCGGTGAAACGCAGGGCCAGGCCTTCGAGCAGCAGGTCAACGGCACGTGGGACCCCCTCGGGGGAGGGTGCCCGGTGAGCGGCCTCGGCCGGGGCCCGCGTGCCTTCGCCGAGCCGGCCGGCGACGCTCGCCGCCCGCAACGCCTCCAGGCAGGTCTCGCGCGCGAGGGCAGGATCGAGCGGTTCGAGCTGACTGGCCGCATCAAGGAGCAGCGGCACCGCGTCCCCGCCGCGCCTCAGGTCCAGGGCGATCTGCCCTTGCAGGCGCTGGAGCATGGCTTTGTCGAAGTCGCCCAGCGGGCCGGCACCTGCGGCCGCGACAAGTGTCAAGGCTTCTTGAGGTGCTCCGGCCAGCTGCTTGGACCGCGCGGCATAGAGCGCGCGCCGGGCCCGGCGGCCGCGGTCGGGTGTCAGTGCGGCGGCGCGTTCCAGGAAAGCGGCAGCCGCGGCCAGGCCGCCGCGCGCCTGGGCCCGCCCGGCCGAGCGCTCTAGTTCGTCCGCGACGTCCTCATCGGGCGCGAGCGTCGCATGGGCGCGGTGCCAGGCCCGGCGGTCGGGATCGTGGTCGGCATCGGTGGCCATGGCAAGCGCCAGGTGCGCGGTTTGGCGTTCTTCGGCCGGCGCGGCGCGGTAGACCGCCGAACGCAGCAGCGAGTGGCGGAAGGCAACTTGCGGGCCAAGCTCAAGCAGGCCATCCGCCTGCGCGGGGCCCACGGCCTCGGCTGGGATACCAAGCATCCCGGCAGCTCGCCACAGCAGGGCCGGCTCGCCGGTCGGCTCGGCCGCGGCCACCAGCAGCAGCCGCTGGGTAGGGCCGGGAAGCTGCTGCACGCGGCGCCGGAAGCTGGCTTCGATCCGGCCAGGCAACGGCACCGCGCCTGGCAGGCCGAACCCGCCGGCCAGCTTCACCAGGGTCAGCTCATGCGGCAGCTCAATGAGTGCCAGCGGGTTGCCGCGCGCCTCGGCAAGAATCCGATCCCGCACACGGTCATCGAGTGGCCCGCTGATGGCCGACGCGAGCAGCTCGCGTGCGCAGTCGTCCGGCAAGCCGGGGAGCGGCAGATCGGGCAGCCCGGCCAGCTGGTCAAGCTCGCCCGGCTCGCGCTCGGCGAACAACAGCACTACCGACTCCGCCTGCAAGCGCCGCGCCACGAACGCGAGCACCTGTGCCGAAGACCGGTCAAGCCACTGGGCATCATCAATCAGGCAGAGCAGCGGCCGTTCCTCGGCGGTGTCGGAGAGCAGGCTGAGCACCGCCAGGCCGACCAGAAACCGGTCGGGCTGTGACCCGGGGCCCAATCCAAACGCAGTCCCGAGCGCATCGCGTTGCGGCGAAGGCAGCCGCCGCAGGCCGCCCAGCATGGGCCTGCACAGCTGATGCAGGCCGGCAAAGGGAAGCTCCATCTCCGACTCCACCCCAGCCGCCCGGGCGACCTGGAAGCCCCCGGCGCTCTCGGCCGCGTAACCGAGCAGCGCCGTTTTTCCCATTCCCGGTTCGCCGCGCAGCACCAGCACAGCGCTCTGCCCCGTCCGCGCATCCGCGAGCACCTGGTCCAGCCGGGCACCCTGGGCATCGCGGCCTGCCAGCGCCTTTGGTCTTTCGAAACGGGGGGAAGTCATGCGTTGGACCCAGGCCGGGCGCTAGCCACCGTAGAGCATGGCGACGATCAGTACTTCACGGACACCGGCTAGCGGGCACGCAGGTCCACCCAGCTCGCGCGCGTTTCTGTCGTCCACGAACACGTTCAGGTGCCTCCTCCATTCGCCTCGTTCGTTAACGAGAAGGTCGGCGACGGGCAGCGCGCGCAGCGCCTCGCCCACGGTCGTTGCCTCAACGTCGAAGCGCTGCCTGCCATCAGCTTGCGCGGCGAGGATGCTCGGGAGGACTACCTGGACCACTGTGTCACCTCAACCGACAGGATTGGCGGAAGATGGCGCGCCCCCTCGACCCACGTATCCCCGTCGGCGAGCGCGAAGAGGGAGCCGCTCTGGGTGCCAAAGTAGACCGAGTCCGCATCGAATGACGAGGCCTCGCGCAGCACTGCCGCCCAGGCTGGCCGCGGCACTCCGTCCGACAGCTCCTCCCACGTCTGCCCGCCGTCCCGCGTGCGGTAGACGGCAAATTTCCCGTTCGGGGTGTAGTGATACTCGGGGCTCGTCTCCGGGATCACCAGGGCCGTGTCCGGGTCTTTCGGGTCGATCATGATCGGGAAGCCGAAGCTGCTGGGCAGCCCGTTCTGATCTAGCCGCTCCCAGGAGTCGCCACAGTTGTCAGAGCGGTAGACACCGCAGTGGTTCTGCTGCCAGAGGCGTTCCGGCCGCATCGGGTGCAGGAGCAGCTTGTGCACGCACTGCCCGACCTCCGGATACGGGGTGGGGAGGTAGTCGACCATGACGTTCTTATTGAGCGGCAACCAGGTCTGCCCGCCGTCATCAGATCGGAATGTGCCTGCCGCGGTGATGCCAACGTGAATGCGTTGCGGGTCGCCCGGGTCTAGCTGGATCGAATGACAACACAACCCGCCGGCGCCGGGAACCCAGCGATCACGTGTGGGGTGCTCCAGAATGCCACGATTTGGCTCCCAGGATTCGCCGGCATCGTCAGAGCGGAAGAGAAGCCCCGGATCCGCTCCGAGGTACAGCGTCCCGGGCTCCTGGGGAAGGCCCGGCTCGATGTGCCAGGCCGCGTTCACCGTCAGCCCCGACCACCCGGGCAGGCCGATCTTCTTCGAGCGCGTCCACGTCTTGCCACCGTCGGTCGACCGCTGGACCGTCGCACCATAGACGACATGGTTCGCCGCCGCGTAGAACGTGCCGTCGCGCGCATCGACCGTCGCGTGGTACACGCTCCAGCCGTCGAGCAGTGGGCCCCCCACCTGCCACTCACGGCGATCATCATTGGTTTCGAGAACGAAGAGCCCCTTGCGCGTGCCTGCCAGGGCCAAGACGCCGATAGCCATGAGCCTAATCCGCCAGGCAACAGCTGCACGATGACCCCACCTCGGCACCCCCCTACCACGGGCACAATCGCGGGCGGCCGACTGCGGCCATGGTTACGAGGCGCCTCACATACTCTCCCTTCGAGCCCACCCCGCCGAAGGGCAAACAGCCCCAGAGAACCAACGTACCCTTGGCCCGTCACCATTGCAATATCTAGATAGACCATAGGTAAAGTAGGATTAAAGTTTACCTGTTCAGCGCGTTGAGTC
>Ga0318496_10000762_pt1 | contig 11945 bp, 7 predicted proteins | sample GRESIP109b1f22_FD_203296 | JGI IMG/M metagenome (GOLD analysis project Ga0318496, IMG submission 203296) | Tropical soil microbial communities from Luquillo Experimental Forest, Puerto Rico - GRE.SIPMG.109b1f22 | ecosystem: Environmental > Terrestrial > Soil > Tropical forest > Bulk soil... | reverse complement strand
AGCTGGGGGGGCGGGGTCAGGGCTGCCTGGGGGGCGTGGACCGGGCGCGCGGCGTTACACTTCGGCCGTGCCCGTGTACCGCCTCCCGCGCGAACCCGTCTTCCCGGAGCCGGCCGAGGCCGAGCCGGACGGCCTCCTCGCCGTCGGCGGCGATCTCTCGCCGGAGCGGCTCCTGGAGGCGTACGCAGCGGGAATCTTTCCCTGGTACTCGGAGGGAGGCCCGATCCTGTGGTGGTCTCCCGACCCGCGCCTCGTGCTCGACCCAGCGGCGCTCCATGTCCCGCGCTCGCTCGAGCGGGCGCTCCGCCGCGGGCGGTACCACGTGCGGTCGGACACCGCCTTCGGCGAGGTCATCCGCCGCTGCGCGGACAAGCCGCGCCCTGGGCAGGACGGGACGTGGATCACCGCCGCGATGATCCACGCCTACGAACACCTACACCGGCTCGGGTTCGCGCACTCCTTCGAGGCATGGGAGGGCGACACGCTGGCGGGCGGGCTCTATGGCGTTTCGCTCGGCGGCGCGTTCTTCGGGGAGTCGATGTTCGCGGACCGGCCCGACGCTTCCAAGGCCGCCTTCGTGGAGGGCGTGAGGTGGCTCGCCGCGCGCGGCGTCGACCTCGTCGACTGTCAGGTCCGGACCGAGCACCTGGTCCGATTCGGCGCCGTCGAGCTCGCCCGCCCGGCGTTCCTCGATCGCCTCGCCGCCGCCCTCGGGCGGCCGACGCTCCGCGGGCGGTGGAACGCGGCTCGCCCCATGAGGCCGTCCCCGCCATGACCGCCGGCAGGGGATGCTGATCGGACGGCCGGTGAGGAGACGGGCGCGCTCGGGAGGCGAAGCGTCCCCATTTTGCTTACAATGGCGACCGCATGGCCGAGCCACCCCGTCAGCCGGGCGACACGGCTGTCGCGATCCCGAAGACCAGGACCTCGAAGAAGCTCGCGAAGCCGCCGCTCTTCAAGGTTCTGTTGCACAACGACGACTACACGACCATGGAGTTCGTGGTCGACGTCCTCAGGACGGTCTTCCACCACGACGTCGAGCGCGCCACGCGGATCATGCTGGCGATCCACCACCGCGGCGTCGGCGTGGCGGGGACCTATCCCATGGAGGTCGCGGAGACGAAGGCCGAGAAGGTGATGTCCCTGGCGCGGGAGGCGCAGTTCCCCCTCCTGTGTACGGTCGAGCCGGAGTAGGAGCCGATGGTGACGGTCACGAAGGAATTGCAGCTCACGCTCCAGGCGGCGGTCGCCGACGCGAAGAAGCGCCGGCACGAGTACGTCACGCTGGAACACCTCCTCCACGCGATGACGAAGGACAAGGTCGCGACGGAGATCCTGCTCGCCTGCGGCGCCGATCTCGAGCTGCTCCAGCGCGAACTGGAGGATTACCTCGACCGGACGCTCGAGTCCCTCCCCAACCGCTCCCAGGATCCGGAGCAGACCGCCGCGTTCCAGCGCGTGCTGCAGCGCGCCGCGTGGCACGTCCAGGGCTCGGGCCGGAACGAGCTGAACGCCGGAGACGTCCTCGTCGCCATCACGCGCGAGCGGGGCTCGCACGCCGTCTACCTCCTCGAGCGGCAGGGGGTCCGCCGCCTCGACATCCTGTCGTACATCTCGCACGGGATCGCCAAGGACGGCGCTGGCTCGGGCGAGGACGAGTCCGAGTCGGGAGAAGGCGGGGAGGAGGCGCCGCGGACGGTCCGCGACCCGTTCCGCACCTTCACCGTGAACCTGAACGAGCGGGCGGCCAAGGGCCTGATCGATCCGCTCATCGGCCGCCGCTCCGAGATCGAGCGCACGGTCCAGGTGCTGTGCCGGCGGCGCAAGAACAACCCGGTCTTCGTGGGCGAGCCCGGGGTGGGCAAGACCGCCATCGTGGAGGGGCTCGCGCTGGCCATCCACGAGAAGCGCGTCCCCAGGGTCCTCCAGGATGCGAAGATCTTCTCGCTCGACATGGGCGCGCTCCTCGCCGGCACGAAGTTCCGCGGCGAGTTCGAGCAGCGCCTCAAGGGCGTCATCGCCGGGGTGAAGAAGACGCCCGGCGCCATCCTCTTCATCGACGAGATCCACACCATCGTCGGCGCCGGCGCGACCACCGGCAGCTCGATGGACGCCTCCAACCTGCTCAAGCCCGGGCTCGCGTCGGGCGAGCTGCGCTGCATCGGTTCGACCACCTTCCACGACTACAAGCAGACCTTCGACCGCGACCACGCGCTGGCGCGCCGCTTCCAGAAGATCGAGGTGCAGCAGCCGACGGTCGAGGAAACGGTCAAGATCCTGAAGGGGCTGAAGAAGGTCTACGAGGACCACCACGGCGTCGCCTTCACGCCGAAGGCGCTGCGCGCGGCCGCAGAGCTCTCGGCGAAGCACATCAACGACCGGCAGCTCCCGGACAAGGCCATCGACGTGCTCGACGAGGCGGGGGCCGCCGACCGCCTCCGCCCCGACGGCAAGCGGCACGTGAAGATCACCGCCCGCGACGTGGAGCGGGTCGTCGCGAAGATCGCCAGGATCCCCGAGCGGACCGTCTCCACCGACGACGAGCTGGCGCTGGCCCAGCTCGAGCCCGATCTGCGGAAGGTCATCTTCGGGCAGGATCAGGCCATCGCGGCCATGGCGAGCGCCATCAAGCTCTCGCGCTCCGGGCTCGCCAGCCCGGAGAAGCCCATCGGCTGCTTCCTCTTCTCGGGCCCCACGGGCGTCGGCAAGACCGAGCTCGCGAAGCAGCTCGCCCGCATCCTCGGGGTCGAGTTCCTCCGCTTCGACATGACCGAGTACCAGGAGAAGCACACGGTCTCGCGGCTCATCGGCGCCCCGCCTGGCTACGTCGGCTTCGATCAGGGCGGGCTCCTCACCGACGCCATCCGCAAGACGCCCTACGCCGTGCTGCTCCTCGACGAGATCGAGAAGGCGCACCCGGACATCTACAACATCCTGCTGCAGGTCATGGATCACGCCACGTTGACCGACAACAACGGCCGCAAGGCGGACTTCCGGCACATCGTCCTCATCATGACCACCAACGCCGGCGCGCAGGAGCTGTCGGCGCGGCGGCTCGGCTTCGGCGCCGCGGCGCAGAACCCCGGCAACGCCCGCAGTGCGATCGAGAAGACCTTCAGCCCCGAGTTCCGGAACCGGCTCGACGGCTGGGTCTCGTTCGAGGCGCTCCCTCCGGAGGTCATCCGCCGCGTGGTCGACAAGCTGGTCAAGGAGCTCGCCGATCAGCTGGCGGAGAAGAAGATCGCGATCGAGCTGACGGAGGAAGGCCGGGGCTGGCTCGCCGAGCACGGGTTCGACCAGACCATGGGCGCCCGCCCCATGGCGCGGCTCATCCAGAACGAGCTGAAGAAGCCGCTCGCGGAGAAGATCCTGTTCGGCGAGCTGCGCCACGGCGGCACGGTGCGCGTCGGCGTGAAGGGCGACGCGCTCCACCTCGACGTCACCCCAGCCCCGGCGCCGGCTCCGCCAGCGCCCGCCATCGCCTGAAGCGCCCCCTGGACGGTAGGGCGGGGCTCGTCCCCCGCCGCGGCGTCCCATTCCCCCGATCCGCTTCGACGGGTCGCGCGCCCTCGCGGGGTGGTTCCGGGTTATGACGCGGCCGTGGACCCGCTTCCGATCGACGAACTCCTTCCGGAGGTGACCTCGGCGCTCCGCGCCGGACCGGCGTTGGTCGTGGAGGCGCCGCCGGGGGCCGGGAAGACCACCCGGCTCCCCCCCGCGCTGCTCCGCGCCGGACTGGCCGGCGCCGGGGAGGTGGTGGTGCTCGAGCCGAGGCGGCTCGCGGCACGCATGGCGGCGCGGCGCGTCGCGGCCGAGCTGGGGGAACGCCCCGGCGAGACGGTCGGGTGGCAGGTGCGATTCGAGGACGTCTCCGGGCCCCGGACGCGCCTGCGCTTCGTCACCGAGGCGCTCCTCACGCGTCGCCTGCTCGCGGGACCCGACCTGCCCGGCGTGGGCGTGGTCGTGCTGGACGAGTTCCACGAGCGGCACCTCGACGGCGACCTCGCGCTGGCGCTGCTCGCCCGCCTCGCCGCCCGCCGCCGCGACCTCAAGCTCGTCGTGATGTCCGCCACCCTGGACGCGGCGCCGGTGGCGCGCTTCCTGGGCGCGCCGTCGCTGCGCTCCGAGGGGCGCGCCTTTCCGGTGCAGCTGGAGCACCTCTCCCCGGAGGACTCCGCCCGCGACCTCCGGCTGGAGGAGCGGGTGGCGTCCGCGGTCCGGCGCGCGCTGCGCGACGAGCCCGATGGGCACGTCCTCGTCTTCCTGCCCGGCGCGGCCGAGATCCGGCGCGCCCGCGAGGCGCTCGCCGGCCTGACGGTGGCCGAGGTGCTGCCGCTGCACGGCGACCTCTCGCCCGAGGAGCAGGATCGCGCCGTCGGCCCCTCCTCCCGCCGGAAGGTGATCCTCTCCACGAACGTGGCCGAGACGTCGGTGACGATCGAGGGCGTGGTCGCGGTGGTCGACAGCGGCCTCGCCCGCGTCGCGGCGCACTCACCCTGGTCCGGCCTGCCCACGCTCGAGCTGCGCAAGGTGAGCCGCGCCTCGGCGGCGCAGCGGGCCGGGCGGGCCGGCCGCACTCGCCCCGGGCGCTGCCTCCGGCTCTACACGCGCCACGATCACGACGCGCGCCCCGAGTTCGACGTGCCCGAGATCCGGCGCGAGGACCTCGCCGGGACCGCGCTCGCGCTGGCGCAGCTCGAGCTCGTGCCGGGCGAGGAATTCTGGCTCGACCCGCCGCCGCCCGCCGCCTGGGAGGCGGCGCAGGCGCTGCTGCGAGATCTCGGCGCGCTGGACGCGGCGGGGCGGATCACCGGCCTCGGCCGGCGCCTGGCGCGATTCCCGCTCCACCCGCGTCTGGCGCGGCTGGTCGTCGCCGCCGACGAGGCCGGCGCCGGCTCCGGCGGCGCGCTCCTCGCCGCGCTGCTCGGGGAGCGCGACATCCGCGCCTTCGACGCGGGGCGGCTCGCCGGAGCCGGCGCCCCGGTCCCGCGGCGAGACGTCCCGACGGGACCCTCCGACCTGCTCGAGCTGGCCTCGCTCTTCGAGGAGGCCGCCGGGGCGCGCTTCTCCGACGCCGCGCTGCGGCGGCTCAGGCTCGCGCCCGGCGCGGTGCAAGCCGTCGAGCGCGCGCGGAAGCAGCTCGAGAGGCTCCTTTCCGTTCGCCCTGAGTCCTTCGACTCCGGCCGCTCCGCGGCCTACGCTCAGGACAGGCTCCGCGCCGCGAACGCGGCGCGAAGTCGAAGGGCGACGGCAACCTCCACCTCGAGTTCGACCGCGACCGCGACCGCAGAGGACGCCCTCCTCCGCGCCACGCTGGCCGGCTTCCCGGATCGGGTGGCGCGGCGGCGCGCGCCAGGATCGGACGAGGTGGTGCTGGCGGGGGGCGGGAGCGCACGGCTCGCCCCCGAGAGCGCCGTCCGCGAGGCGCCGCTCCTCGTGGCGGTGGACGCGGAGGAGCGGCGGGCGCGCGTCGCAGGTCGACCCGGCGCCGGCGGCGCCGTCGTGCGGCTCGCCAGCGCCGTCACGCAGGAGATGTTGCTCGACCTCTTCCCGGGGTCGCTCCGCTACGACGAGGAGATGCGCTGGGACGCCGCCGCCGAGCGGGCGGATGGGTTCGAGCGGCTCGTGTACCGCGACCTCGTGCTCGAGGAGACGCGCGCCGCGCGCACCGACCCGGAGCGCGCCGCCAGCGTCCTCTTCGAGGCCGCCCGTGCCCGTGGCGCGCGCTCGTTCGCCGCCGAGGGCGCGCTGGATCGCCTCCTGGCGCGCATCGCGTTCGCCGCGCGCCACGCGCCAGACGCGGGCCTGGTCGCGCCGGGGGACGGGGCCCTCGAGCCGGCGCTGCGAGCGGCCTGCCAGGGCCGGCGGAGCTTCGCGGAGCTGCGCGAGGTGGGCCTCGACGCCGCGCTGCTCGGCGCCCTCGCGCCACCGGCGCGCGCCGCGCTGGAGCGGCTCGCGCCCGAGCGCGTGACGCTCCCCGGCGGGCGGACGGTGAAGGTGCAGTACGAGGCGGGCGACAAGCCGCCCTGGATCGAGAGCCGGCTGCAGGATTTCTTCGGCCTGGCGGATGGGCCGCGCCTGGCTCAGGGGCGCGTGCCACTCGTGCTTCACCTCCTCGCGCCGAACGGGCGCGCCCAGCAGGTGACGACCGACCTGGCCGGCTTCTGGTCGCGCCACTACCCCGCGGTCCGCCGCGAGCTCATGCGCCGCTACCCGCGCCATGCCTGGCCGGAGGATCCGCTGCACGCCGAGCCGCCGCAGGCCAGGCGAAGGTAACGCTCCGCGCTCGTGCTTACCTTGCGTCCATGGGCCGCGTCCTCGTCGGGACGAGCGGGTTCGTCTACCAGCACTGGCGCGGCATCCTGTATCCGAAAGACCTTCCGCAGCGGCTGTGGCTCGCGCAGTACGTGACGGAGTTCCCCACCGTCGAGCTCAACGCCACCTACTACCGGCTGCCCCGTCCGGAGGCGGTGGCACGCTGGCGCGCCGACACGCCGGCCGAGTTCGTCTTCGCCGCCAAGGGCAGCCGCTTCCTGACGCACATGAAGCGGCTGCTCGACCCGGAGCCGGGCCTCCGGCGCTACTTCGCGCCGGTGGCGCTCCTCGGCCACAAGCTGGCGGTCGTGCTGTGGCAGCTACCGCCGCGCTGGCACGCCAACGCCGAGCGGCTCGACGCCTTCCTCGCCGCCCTGCCCGGCCGGTTCCGGTACGCCGTCGAGTTCCGGGACGAGAGCTGGTACGACGAGGCGATCTGCGAGGTGCTCGATCGCCACGGCACCGCGTTCTGCGAGCACGACCTCGTCGCGCGCCCGCCGCCGCGCCTCACCGGCGGCTTCCGTTACCTCCGCTTCCACGGTACCACCGGCAAGTACCGGGGCCGCTACGGCGCCGAGGCGCTGGCGCCCGTCGCGCGCGACCTCGCCCGCTTCGCCTCGCGCGGCGACGCGTTCGTCTACTTCAACAACGACGTCGGCGGCCACGCCGTCCACGACGCGCGCGACCTCATGGCTCTCCTGCCGGCACGCGTGAGGGGGCCGGAACCGTCACGGGCGGAAGGATCACCGCACCCGTGAGCGGGTCGCCCCCGACGAGAGGAGCGCCGAAGCCATGCGGCAGAGCGATGTCCTGATCGTCGGAGCCGGCCCGACGGGCCTCGTCCTCGCGCTGTGGCTCACGCGGCTCGGCGTGCGCGTGCGCGTCGTCGACAAGGCGCCCGAGCCGGGGCGGACCTCTCGGGCGGTCGTCGTCCAGGCACGGACCCTCGAGCTGTACCGGCAGATGGATCTGGCGGCGCCCGTCGTCGACCGAGGCCTCCGGTTCTCAGCCGTGAACATGTGGGTCCTGGGGGAGCACGCGGCCCGCGCGGAGGTCGGCTCGATGGGGAGCGGACGCAGCCCTTTCCCCTACATGCTGATGTATCCGCAGGACGAGCACGAGGAGCTGCTGATCCAGAGGCTCGCGACGGCGGGCGTCGAGGTCGACCGGCCGACGGAGCTGGTCGAGCTCGAGGAGGAGGGCGACCGCGTCGTCGCGCGGCTCGAGCACCCCGATGGCTCCGTCGAGACCTGCGCGGCGCCTTGGGTCGCCGGCTGCGATGGAGCGCACTCGTTCGTGCGCGCCGCGTGCGGGATCGAGTTTCCGGGCGGTACCTACGGACACCTGTTCTACGTCGCCGACGTGGAGGCCTCGGGGCCACAGATGAACGGCGAGCTGCACGTGGCCCTGGACGACGCCGATTTCCTCGCCTGCTTCCCGTTGAAGGAACGGACGCACGCGCGGCTGATCGGGACGGTGCGGAGAGACCCCGAACGCGAGGGTGAGCGGCTCGACTGGGGCGACGTCCAGGGGCGGGTGATCGAGCGCCTCCGGCTGATGGTCGATCGCGTGAACTGGTTCTCCACGTACCACGTCCACCACCGCGTCGCCTCCGCGTTCCGGGCCGGGCGCGCCTTCCTCCTCGGAGACGCCGCTCACGTCCACAGTCCGGTGGGCGGTCAGGGCATGAACACCGGGATCGGCGACGCCGTCAACCTCGCCTGGAAGCTGGCTGCGACGCTGCATCGGAGCGCGGACGCGAGGATCCTCGACTCGTACGAGGAGGAGCGGGTCCCGTTCGCCCGGCGCCTCGTGCACACGACCGATCGCGTGTTCGAGCTCGCCTCCGCCACCGGGCGGATCGCGAACCGCGTGCGCATCGAGGTGGTGCCGCGCGTGCTGGCCACGCTCTTCCGCTCGGCGACCGTCCGCCGCTTCCTGTTCGACACGGTCTCCCAGACGGAGCTGAGCTACCGGAACTCCCTCCTGAGCGAAGGGCGCGCCGGGCGCGTCCGCGGCGGGGATCGCCTCCCGTGGGTCCCGTACGAGGACGGCTCCGACAACTTCAAGCCCCTTCGTGCGCTCGGCTGGCAGGTCCACGTCTACGGAGATGCCGGCGGGGAGCTCCCGAAGGCGTGCGGAGCGCACCACCTGTCGCTGCGCGTGTTCCCCTGGGACCGCGCCGCGAACAGCGCAGGGCTGGCGCGCGACGCACCGTACCTCGTCCGTCCCGACGGATACGTGGCGCTGGCGATGGCGGCGCGCGGGGCGCCGCGGCGGCTGGAGCGGTACCTCGAGGCGCACGGCTTGCGTCTCGAGGACGAGGCCGGCGTGTGACGCGACGTGTCCGCTCACCCTGAGCGTGGGCCGCGACAGCGGCCGAAGTCGAAGGGCGAGCGGAAAGCGCGGCGGCGGGGGACGAGCCCCCCGCCCTACAGCTCGAACAAGATCCGCTCCGGATCCTCGATGCACTCCTTCACGCGCACGAGGAACGAGACGGCCTCGCGGCCGTCGACGAGGCGGTGGTCGTAGCTGAGCGCGACGTACATCATCGGGCGCACCACCACCGTCTCGCCGGCGCCGACCACGGGCCGCTTCTCGATCTTGTGCAGCCCGAGGATGCCGGACTGCGGCGGGTTCAGGATGGGCGTCGAGAGGAGCGAGCCGTAGATGCCGCCGTTCGAGATGGTGAAGGTGCCGCCCTCGAGATCCTGCATCGCGATCCGGTTCTCGCGCGCCTTCTTGCCCAGCTCCCCGATCCGTTGCTCGATCTCGGCGAACGACAGGCGATCCGCGTCGCGCAGCACCGGGACCACGAGCCCCTTGCCGCCGCCCACCGCCACGCCGATGTCGTAGTGGTCCTTGAAGACGATGTCCTGCCCGCGCACCTCGCCGTTCACCGCCGGCCAGGCGCGCAGCGCCTCCACCGACGCCTTCACGAAGAAGGACATGAAGCCGAGCTTCACGCCGTGCGCCTTGAGGAACGCCTCGCCGTGCCTCTCGCGCAGCGCGATGACGCGCGACATGTCGATCTCGTTGAAGGTCGTCAGGATGGCGGCGTTCTGCTGCGCCTCGAGGAGCCGCCGCGCCACCGTGCGCCGGAGCGGCGTCATGGGGACGACCCGCTCGCGCTCGCGGACACCCGCGCCGTCGCCGCCGGCCGGCCGCGGCGCTGGAGCCGGCGCTCCGCGGGCCTCCAGGGCGCGCCGACGTCGGCGCGCCTCACGACCGCGACGCCGCCACCCAGCTCCGCGGGGGCGAGGCCTCGCTCCGCCATGAGGCGCCGGACGGAGGGCGGAGCGCGGACGGCCGCGCGCCCAGAGGCCCCGTTCCCGCGGCCGGCCGAGGTCGTGGTCGCGGCCGCGGCGGGTGCGGACGGCGCGCTCGCAGGCGACGGCGCGGCCGGCGTCGAGGTCTCGCTCGGCCTCGAGGGAGCGGCCGCCGTCGCGGTTCCGGCCCGGCTCGCCGGCGGCGGGGAGGTCACCTGCGGCGGCGCGGCCGCGACCGCCCCCTCCTCCAGCTCGCCGATCACCTCGCCCACCGCGACGTTCGCGCCGCTCTCCTTCACGATCCGGCGAAGCACCCCGGCGGCGGGCGCGGGCAGCGCCACGGTCGCCTTCTCGCTCTCCACCTCCACCACCGGCTCGTCCGCCTGGACCGGGTCGCCTTCCTTCTTCAGCCAGGTCCCGACCGTCGCCTGGGTGATGGACTCGCCCAGGGCCGGGACGCGCAGCTCGATCGACATCGGGTCATCCACCTTTCGTCAACTGGAGGCCCGCGCCATCGCGGCCTCGGGCGGGGCTCCGATGGCCTGCTGCACGAGCGCCTCCTGCTCGAGCTTGTGGCGGGTGGCGGACCCGGCCGCGGGACTCGCCGACGGCGGGCGCGAGACGCAGGAGAGCTCCGCGACGCCGCGCAGCACCGGCGAGAGGTGCAGGTTCACGAACTCCCACGCTCCCATGTTGCGCGGCTCCTCCTGGGTCCACACCACCTCGGTGAGCCGGCCGTACCGGGCCAGGATGGCGAGCAGGTCATCGGTGTTCAGCGGATAGAGCTGCTCCATCCGCACGATCGCGACGTGCCGCGCGTCCGCCTGCGCCCGCGTTGCCCTCACCTCGTAGGCGATCTTGCCCGAGCAGAGCACGACGCGTGTCACCTCCGACGGGTCGCCCAGCTCATCCGCGATGAAGTACCGGAAGCCACCGTCCGTGAACTCCGAGAGCGAAGAGACCGCCTCGGGGTGCCGCAGGAGGCTCTTCGGTGACATGACCACCAGCGGCTTGCGCCAGTCGGCCAGGACCTGGCGGCGAAGCGCGTGGAAGATCTGGGCCGGCGTCGTCAGGTTCATCACCTGCCAGTTGTCGTCGACCGACAGCTCGAGGAAGCGTTCCAGCCGCGCGGAAGAATGCTCGGGCCCTTGCCCCTCCATCCCGTGCGGGAGGAGCAGCACAAGGCCGGAGAGCCGGCTCCACTTTGCCTCGGACGAGGAGAGGAACTGGTCGATGATCACCTGCGCTGCATTGACGAAGTCGCCGAACTGCGCCTCCCAGATGATGAGCCCGTCCGGCATTTCCAGGCTGTAGCCGTACTCGAAGCCGAGCACGCCCGCCTCGCTGAGCGGGCTGTCGCAGATCTCCACGACGCCCTGCCCCTCGCGGAGGTGTGAGAGCGGCGAGTAAGGCTGCCCGGTCTGCTGGTCGAACAGCACCGCGTGCCGGTGGCTGAAGGTGCCGCGTCGGACGTCTTGGCCGGAGAGGCGCACCCGCACGCCCTCCCAGGCCAGCGTCCCGTAGGCGAGCGCCTCGCCCATGCCCCAGTCCACCGGGCGGTGCCCGGCCGCCATCTCGGCGCGCCCCTCGAGCAGCTTCGCGATCTTGGGGTGGACGTTGAAGCCCTGCGGCGTCGCGGTCAGCCCGTGCCCCACCTCCGCGAGCACGTCGGCGCGGACGGACGTGACGATCCGGCCGGAGGTGCCGGCGATCGCGCCGCCGCGGTAACGCGCCCGCACCCCCTCCATGACCGGCGGCCCGGGCGAGACCGCGATCGCGGCGGACTCGCGGTAGGCCTCCTCCAGCTTGCGTCGCGTCTCGGCCGCGAGCGCGTCGACGTCCTCCTTCGAGACCACCTTCTTCTCGACCAGCTGGGCGGCGTACGTCTGGCGCAGCGACGGCTTGCGCTGGATGGCACGGTACATGACGGGCTGGGTGAAGGATGGCTCGTCGCCCTCGTTGTGGCCGTACTTGCGGTAGCACCACATGTCGATCACGGCGTCGGAGCGGAACCGCTGCCGGAAGTCGACCGCCAGCAGCACCGCCTGCGCGACGGCCTCCAGGTCCTCGCCGTTCACGTGGAACACCGGGACCTGCAGCATGCGCGCGACGTCGGTGGCGTAGAACGTCGAGCGCCCGTCGCGCGGCGAGGTGGTGAAGCCGACCTGGTTGTTCACCACGACGTGGATCGTCCCACCGACCGTGTAGCCGTCGAGGAGCGCCATGTTGAGGCTCTCGGCCACGATCCCCTGCCCCGCGAACGCGGCGTCGCCGTGCACCACGATGGGCAAGACGCCGGAGCGGGCGTGATCGCGGTAGCGGTCCTGGCGCGCCCGGACCTTCCCCTGAACGACCGTGTCA
>Ga0318496_10000761_pt1 | contig 11948 bp, 11 predicted proteins | sample GRESIP109b1f22_FD_203296 | JGI IMG/M metagenome (GOLD analysis project Ga0318496, IMG submission 203296) | Tropical soil microbial communities from Luquillo Experimental Forest, Puerto Rico - GRE.SIPMG.109b1f22 | ecosystem: Environmental > Terrestrial > Soil > Tropical forest > Bulk soil... | reverse complement strand
CCTGCGGCCGTGTTGTGTGACCACAGCTTGGCCGCCGACATGGTTGTGGTGGGCTCGCGCGGCCGCGGCGGCATGTCCGGGCTGCTGCTGGGATCGGTCGGCCTGCAGGTCGCCGCGCATGCGCCCGGACGGGCGGTTGTGGTACGCGGGCACTGGCGGCGGAACGGCTACATTCCGGGCCCGGTCGTGCTGGGCGCCGACGGCTCCGCGTGCTCGCGGGCTGCCGCGGCGTTCGCCTTCGAGGAGGCCGAACTTCGGCATGCCCCGCTGCTGGCCGTGTGCGCCCTGGCCGACACGCCAGGATGCCTGGGTGGCGCGGACCGGCTACAGGACGGATTCGAGAACCTCATCAGCCAGTTCGAGAAGGAGCATCCGGAGGTCACGGTGCTCCGGCAGGTCTCGCCCGGCAGCCCGCGTCCCGCGTTGCTGGAAGCGGCACACCGCGCCCAGATGCTGGTCGTTGGCGCCCGGGGGCTAGGCGGCATCCGGGGCATGATGCTCGGCTCGGTCAGCCACGCGGTGGTGTACCACGCACCATGCCCGGTCGCGGTGGTGCATGGATCATGATCGGCACCCGGGTGCTCCGGAGACTGAAGCTGAGGGTTAGTGATGGGAAGAGGCGAGAACGATGAATGCCAGGGTGGCGGACGTCATGGCCAAGGATGTGGTGGCGGTCCGCGCGAGTGCGTCGTTCAAGGAGATTGCCGCCCGGCTGCGCGAGCAGCGGGTTAGCGCATTCCCCGTCCTGGATGCCGACAACAAGGTGATCGGCGTGGTGTCAGAGGCGGACCTGCTGCCCAAGGAGGCACGGGAGGCCGGTTACGAGGGCCATCCGGGCCCGCTGTCCGGCATCCGGCACCGTAGCGAGCAGCACAAGGCCACGGCCGTGACTGCGGCCGGCCTGATGAGCCGCCCACCGGTCACCGTCCGCCCGCATGACCTCCTCAGCCATGCCGCCCACCTCATGTACGACCACCAGGTCCGCTGCCTGCCGGTCGTGGACATGGGCGGCCGCCTGGCCGGGATGATCAGCCGCGCGGACGTGCTGGGCGTCTTCGGCCGGCCGGACGAGGAGATCCGCCGCGAGATCATCGACACGGTCATTGTCACGCAGTTCCTCGCCGACCCGGCCAGGTTCACGGTGACCGTTGCGGATGGTGTGGTGACGCTCGGGGGCGTCCCGGAGACTGCGGTGGTGGGCCGGCAGGTCGCCAGCGCGGTGCAGCATATGGAGGGCGTGATCGCCGTGCGCGAGGAGTTCACCTACTTCCCTGGAGCTGCCACTTGAGGGAGGGGTCATGGCTATTTCCTCACCACCTCGTCGCGGTGGGCAGGCGGCACCGCACCGCCAGCGGGCCCTTATCACTGCCCTTGTCCTGGCCGTCATCGCCGTCCTCGTCCTGGCCGCAGCCGTGGTGGCGCTGCTAGCCCGTGGGGGGCCGTCGAGTCCGGGAGTGCAGGGGTCGGGTGTGCCGGCCGCACAGTCGCGTGCCCTGGCCAGGTTCAGCAGCCTTGATCTAGCGGGCAGCAACAACGTCACCGTCGTCGTCGGCGGGCGCCAGTCAGTTGTCGTGCACGCGGACAGCAACCTTATCCGTTACGTCACGACCCGTGTCGTGGCCGGGACCCTGGTGATCGGGACCACCGGCAGCTTCACCACAAGAAGTCCGATGGGCGTCGAAGTCAGCGTGCCATCACTGGCAGCGGTGAGACTGAGCGGCAGCGGCGATATATCCGTGACTGGGATCGAGGCCCGGCAGCTGACCGTCATGCTGTCCGGCAGCGGCGTCCTTTCCGCCAACGGAACCACCTCCCGGCTTGACGTTACCGTCGGCGGCTCGGGTCTGGCCCAGCTCAGCGATCTCGTGGCTCGCGACGTCCGCGCGGTCGTCACCGGCTCGGGCCTCATCCGCGTGACCGCCACAGCAAGCCTGAACGCGGCGGTGCCCGGCACCGGTGCGATCATCTACGGCGGCAATCCGCCCCACGTGATCAGCAGCGTCACCGGCACCGGGGCCGTGACCCGCGGATGAGGTCGATGTCCTCGAGCGTCGGCCAGGGCGGTCAGAGCAATTGCCGCAGGAAGGGGTCGTGGGCCTGAACCGGCGTCAGCCGGATCCGGGCACCGTAGGCGGATACGCCGTCCGCGCGGGCGATGACCGGACTGAGGTCGAGCTCCGCGACCTCGGGGAGGTCATCGGCCAGCCGGGACACTCGCAGCAGGATCTCCCGCAGGACCGCCAGATCGGCTGGTGGCGCGCCATCATAGCCAAGCAGAACCGGCGCTGAGCGGATTGAGCGGACGAGCTCCTCGGCGTCGCTGTCGGTGAGCGGGGTGAGCCGCGCCGCCCGATTGGCCAGCTCGCCTGGGCCAACTCCGCCTCGCCCGAATATCACCAGTGGGCCGAAGACGGGCTCCTGGGCGACGCCGATCATGACCTCGGTGCCGCTCAGGCGGCCAGCAGCGCCGGCGGCGGGCGTGCGGCTGGCCAGCGGGATACCGTAGCAGCTCAGTAGCCTGATCACCTGGTCGGAAGGCAACCAGCCGCCCCGAGGTGGCCGGGCCAGGAGTTCTCGCACCAGCTCTCGCGCGTCATCGGTCTTCACATCGCTGAACTCCGGAACCTGCCCCGATGGACGCGCGCGCCAGGCACCGTAGGCGGCGGCGCGCGCCAGCGCGCGGGCGGCGGCCTCGGGGTCGGCGTAGGCGGGTACGGAGCCGGTTCGGCCTGCGGTCCCTCCCTGCGCGCTGTCGGCGGACCGGGGGAGCAGCCGGACGGCCTCAGCCTGGTCGAGGACGACCGCAGCGAGCGGGACGCCAACCTCGGCGGCGCGGAGCGCGCTGATCAGGTCACCGGTGGCGGCGGTCGGCAGCACGAGCGCGAGGACCGCGTCCACTCCCGCGTCAGCGGCCACGAGTTCCAGGCAGCGCCGGAACGACGTTTCGGCGACGGCCACGGTCGTATTCACGGGCCCGGCCACGGCTCCGCCCGCCGGTACCAGCGCACGCAACCGCCGCCGGGTCTGCGCGCTCAGCTTGTGAACCGTCAGGCCGGCGTCGGTGCAGGCGTCGGCGGCCAGGACTCCGGCACCACCGATGTTGGAGATCACCGCAACGCGGCGGTCGGCTGGGGGAGGCTGGCTGGCGAGCAACGCGGCGGCGTCCATCAGCTCGCCCAGGCTGCCGGTGGCGACGATGCCGGCCTGTTCGAAGAGAGCCTCTCGCGTGACGAGCGGTATGGCCGCCGCCGCCTCAGCGTGACCGGCAGCAGCCTGCTGCCCGGCCTCCGACCTCGGGGCCTGCATGGCCAGGACCGGCATCGTACGGCCGACCCGCCGCGCAGTGCGGGCGAATTCACGCGGGTTGCCGAATGATTCGATGTAGAGCAGCGCCAGCCTGGTCGTATTATCCTGCTCCCACCACATCAGCAGATCATTGCCGGAGATGTCATACTTGCCGCCCACCGAGGCAAAGGAGGAGATCCCCAGTCCGAGCCGGGACAGGCGGTCGACCAAGGCGAAGCCCGGCCCGCCGGACTGCATTACCAGACCGACCGCTCCGGGTACCGGATGACGGACGGCGAAGGTGGCGTCCAGGCCGATGCCGGGCACGGCGATGCCGAAGCAGTTCGGGCCGACCAGCCGCATGCCGTAACGGCGGCAGGCGGCCAGCAGATCGGCGCCTTGCCCGGCGTCCAGGCTGGCGGTGACCACCACCAGGGCCTTGACGCCGCGCCGACCGCATTCGTCGGCCACAGCGGGCACGGCGCCGGGCGGCACGGCGATCACTGCCAGGTCGACCGGCTCAGGCAGGGCAATGACTGACGGCAAGCACGGCACGCCCTCCATCCGGGTGGCGTGCGGGTTGACCGCGTAAACCCTTCCCCCGTAGCCGGCGGTGACCACGTTGTGCAAGACGGCCCGGCCGACGGTCCTGGCGCGGCGGCTGGCGCCGACGACGGCCACCGAATCCGGCCGGAACACGTGGCGCAGGCTGGCTACGTCGGCCTGGGCCTCCCGTCGGGCGACCGCGCGCTGATAAGGCTCCCCGGATGGCCCTGTCGCCACCCGGGGCAGGTCGCAGGCGAGCTCGATCACTTCGCCGCCTGCCCGGCGCCGGGCGCTCAACCCGGCGTCGGCAAAGAGCTTCAGCATCTTGGCGTTCTCAGCCAGGACCGGGCCGGTGAAGGTCCGCACGCCCTGATGACGGGCGGCCGACCCGAGGTGCTCGAGCAGCAGCGTGCCAACACCTCGCCCGTGCATATCGTCGGCCACGGCCAGGGCGATCTCGGCCGCGCCCTCCCCGAGGACCTCATAGCTCCCCACGCCGACGAGCTCAGCGCCTCTCAGGGCGAGGAGCGCCAGATGGTCCGGAGCTGGCATGCGGCTCACCCGTTCGGCCTCACGCTGGGCGGACAGCTTGCCGAGGCCGAAGGAGCGCCGGTACTCGTTGCCGGGGGACATCGCCTGGTGCATCGTCTTAACCAGCCTGAAATCGGCTGGCGTGGCGGGCCGGATCTCGATCGCCGTGCCGTCCGCCAGCAGCGCGTACGCGCTGGCCAGGCTGCCTTGCACCAGCCGGTCGCCCGCTGAACCGCTCATCATGACCTCCAGCCAGACCGCGATCGCGCCCTTGCCCTGCCGTCCGCGCAGACCGGCTCGCTCACTTACATGGTCGGCCGTGGTGGTCCTGGCATGCACCGGTCCGAGGTCCCCAGGCGGCAGGCCGTTAGCCCCCAAACGGGACCAGCGAAGGGACGTTCGGCCCTCTTGCCAGCGGCACGGCCGGCAAATGCTTGGTGACGGGCGAACTGTGTGGCCCCGGCCGGCCGCGAGGCTGCGGCCGATGCTCGTTGCGCTGTCGTCGTCCCTGCCCGCTACCGCGACCAGCCACCCCGGCGCCCCGCTGGTATTCCTGACCGGACGGGACGCCAACGCGATCGGGTTCGGTGACTCGGTGCTCAACGGCATGAACTGGGCGGCGCAGGCGTTCCGGCAGCTGAACCGGACCACGGACCTGATGTTCGTCGACCAGCGCACCCCCGGATCGGGGCTGCAGACCTGTCCGGGCTGATGAACTGGCTGTCCAGCCCGGCCGCGATCCAGGCTGCGGCCCGCCGTTGTCTGGCCTCGGCGAGCCGGGACCCGCGCCCTGGCCGGCGAGCCCATGCCCTTCCCCGCACCCTGAAGCCGGGCCAGACGGAGGCTCCGCCAGGAATCTCCTTGACGGGATCCCCCAGTGCTTGTGAGAGCAGCTTGCTCCCGTATCGGGCCGCCGGCAGGAGCCTAAGGTCCCGTACCGGCAGGTGAACGGCCATGGCCCGCGCCTGGCGGGATGCAGGCGACTCGTTTCTCGACATCGGCCAGATTCAGTGGGCACGGCCGGACGCGCACGTCGCGATCGGGGTCTCCGACCAGGGATCGACGTCCACGCCGATCTACACCAACCACGGCTAATCGCGCCGGTAACCCACCCGCACGCGCTCGGGCGGCCTGCCGGACCAGGTGGTCGCGCTCGGCGACGTCCGTGGCCCGACGGGCGGCAGCCGCGTAGGCGGTAGCGGCGGCCTGGAAGTCGCCGTCGAGCTCGTGCAGGTGGCCGCGGACCGCATGCCACCGGTGACGGTCGCCGAGCACCTCGCGCAGCCGGTCGGTCTCGCGCAGCCCCGCGGCGGCGCCGAGGACGTGGCCGACCGCGACCGCGCGCCCGAGCACCGCGGCGGGGTCCTGGCGTACCGGGTCGCCGGTAAGGGCGACCAGGTCGTCGTACCAGGCGAGGATCTGCGGCCAGTCGGTCTCCTCGGCGCTGGCCGCGTCGTCGTGCAGGGCGGCGATGGCGGCTTCGACCTGGTAGCGGCCGGGGCGCGCAGCGGCCAGCGCCGACTGCAGGACGCGCACGCCCTCGGCGATCTCGCGGGTGTCCCACAGGCCGCGATCCTGCCGGTCGAGCGTGACGATGCGACCCTGTTCGTCGAATCGCGCCGGGAGACGGGCGTGATTGAGGAGCATCAGCGCGAGCAGCCCCCTCGCCTCCGGTTCCTCGGTGGCGAGGGTGAGCTGGCGGGCGAGCCGGATCGCCTCGCCGGCCAGGTCCACCCGGCCCGCGTGGCCGGCCGTGTAGGCGAGGTAGAGCACGCGCAGCACGACGGCGAGGTCGCCAGGCTGGTCCAGGCGGCGCCCCCGCAGGGCGCGCTTAGCCCGGCTGATCCGCTGCGCCATTGTCGCCTCCGGCAGGTAGAAGGCGTCGGCGATCTCCCGGGTGGTGAGGCCGCCGACGGCGCGCAGGGTCAGCGCCACCTGCGAGGCGGGGGCGAGGTCGGGGTGGCAGCAGCAGAAGAGCAGGAAGAGGGTGTCGTCGCCTTCCTCGGCGGCGCCGGGCCCTGGCTGGGCGTGCGTCGCCTCCTCGCGGCGGTGCCGGGCGGCCTCGCTGCGGCGGGCGTCGACGAGCCGCCGGGTCGCGACCGTCGCCAGCCACGCGCGCGGCTCGCGCGGTGGGTGCTCGGGCCACACCCGCAGCGCCTCCAGCAGCGCCTCCTGCAGCGCGTCCTCGGCGGCATCGAAGTCCTCGCCGCGGCGGACCAGGGTCGCGAGCACGCGAGGGACGAGGGCGCGCAGCGCGCCCTCGTCCAGCCCTCGCGTCGGCTCGCCGGTCACGCCGGGTCAGTTGTCCGAGGCCGCCTCGGACATGACCTCCCGGACGTCGATCCACTCGTACAGTGGCTCCCCGCCCGGGCCGGGCTCGGAGGAAACGTAGGCCGCGAGCTCGACCGCGCGCTCGTGCGACTCAACGTCGATCATGTACCAGCCCGCCACGAGATCGCTGGTCTCGGGCAGCGGGCCGTCGGTGGTGACCGGCGCCGCGTCCGGGCCGCCGTAGCGCACCCAGGTGCGCGCCGGCGTAAGCGCCTGCGCGTCGACGAACTCGCCGTTCTTCTCAAGCAGTTCGCTGACGTGCCTGAGGAAGGCCATGTGCGCCTCCACGTCCTCGGGGGCCCACTGGTCCATCGGGGGGAAGGGACGGTGCGGCTCCGGGCCGCCGCGGTAATGCTTGAGGAGCAGGTACTTCGGCATGGTGGTCTCCTGGTGTCGTGGGCCGTGCCTATCGTGGCCCTTCACCTGGTGAGCGGAGCCGGTCAGAGCTTCTCGACATAGAATCACCCATCTGGCTCCGAGACCGTCGCGGGGGCATTGATCCCAGGCGTGCCGGGCTCCCGCAGCCGGGTAGTCGGCTAGGCGAGCCTCTCCACCCCAGGGTGGCCCTACTGACACCGCAGTGATCACCGCGGCTGTCCTCAGGTCCGTGTGAGCAGCTTCTTCACCGCTGCTACGCCGGCGACGGCTTGTTCATAGTCGGGTGACTGCGGGATCAGGTTGAATTCGGTGCAGCCAGCATCCACGTAAGGCAGGAGGAACTCGGCGACGTCATCGGCAGTGCCGTACGGGCAGTAGCGCTCGAACCGCTCGAACGGGAGCTGGTAGAAGGCCTGCATCGCTGGGGCGATGCAGGCCCGGGCGGTCTGTTTGGAGTCCGCGAGCCCGCACCATACCTGCATCGCATGACGGTCGGGCGGGCAGGGTCGTCCCACCCGGGCCGCCTCTTCCGCCGCTAGCCGGGTCGCGGCGGCAAAGCGCGCGGGAGAATTCCAGATACCGAGCCAGCCATCGCCCAGCCGGCCTGCCCGCCTGATCGCCGTGTCGGAGCGCCCGCCGACAAGGATCGGAATCGGAGCGGCCGGCGCAGGCGCGATGACCGCTTCGTCGAGATCGAAGAATGCGCCGTGGAAGCTGACTGCCGTACCATCCAGGAGCTGGCGAACGATGGCGAGGCACTCTTCCATCCGCTTGCCCCGCGTCGCAGGATCCACCCCGCAGATCGAGATCTCGTGACGGTCCTCGCCACCCACCCCGACCCCCAAGACGAGCCGTCCTGGAGCAAGCTGGGCGACGTCAGCGAGCTGGCGGGCCACCAGCACGGGATGGCGCAGCGGCAGCAGGTAAACGCCAATGTGGACAGGCAACGTCGGATGGAGCATCGCCAGCGCGGTGGCTTGCACGAGGCCGTCGAATCCGAGGCCGAAGAAGCTGACATGGTCGCCGCAGCAGACATAGTCGATGCCCGCCTCCCCGGCCTGCGCCAGAAAGTCCCTGGCCACGGCCGGGTCCCCGCCGGGCAGCAAGGGGACCGGCGGGAACATGCCAACTCTGGTGGCCGGGGAGCGGGCGGATGGCGCGGCGTCAGTCATACCTTGACGTTAGGACCGCCCAGGCCCGCGCAGCAATCGGGTGACCTACCGGGGATCGCGCCTGTCCCCGGCCAGGACGGTGCAGCGAGGTGAGACACACGGGGTAAACGAAGACTAAGAAGATTCTCTTCAGGATCGAGCCACAAGCTGACGCCACCGTGGAGGAACCCGATGCGAACAGGCAGCGGCCAGGCCGACGATCTGCCAGCAGTCGGACAGCAGGCCGAGCCGGCTATCAGCTCTCCGTTCGCTACCACCCGGCTGGACGCCTGGCATAACGATCTGGCGACGTGGGTCGACCAGCTGGCCTGGCTCCGAACTGTGAGCGACTGGCTGACCGGTGTGCTGGGACCAGTCCGCGAGCAGTACCAGGACAATCTGGCCCTTGAGCTGCTGCATGGCGGCCGGTGGGTCGGCCACCCGCTGCACCCCGCCCTCAGCGACCTGCCCATCGGGCTGTGGGCAGGCGTCATGGTGCTGGACGCCACGGACCGCCACTCAGCTCCCCGGCGCGGACTCGATGCTGCTGGCATGCTCAGCGCGGCCGGCATCCTCGCCGCGGGCGCTACCGCCCTGACCGGCCTGAACGACTGGACCGTCAGCAACGAGCAGGATCGCCGCGTGGGACTCTTCCACGGCCTCCTCAACACGGTGGCCCTCGGGCTGCAAGGTGCCTCCCTGGGCACCCGGATGGCCGGCCACCGTGGCACGGCCCGCGCTCTGGGCGCGGCTAGCTTCACGGTCACGGCCGCGGCCGGCTACCTCGGCGGTCATCTCGTCTTCACCAAGGGTGTGATGGTCAACCGGGTGGCGTGGGCCATCGGGCCGCGACGGTGGACCCGTACGTTGCAGGAGGCCGAACTGCCGGACGACTCGCCGGCCGCCGTCGAGGCCGAGGGTCGTCAGATCCTGCTGTACCGCCACCGCGGACGGCTCTACGCCATCGACAACATCTGCAGCCACGCCGGCGGCCTGCTCAGCCGCGGCCCAGTCGCAGACCTGACCGTGACCTGCCCGCTGCATGGCTCCCGTTTCGCGCTCGCCGACGGCTGCGTCCGCCGCGGGCCGGCTAGCCAGCCGCAACCCGTGCTACCTACCCGGATCCGCAACGGCTGGATCGAGGTGCGCGGCAGCCAGCCGGCACCCCGGCGGCCCGCAAAAGGAAGGACACAGCCATGACGTTCGTAGTCGTCGCGAACCTCGATGACCTAGAGGTCGGTGACACCATGCTCGTTGACGAGCTGCGCGAACCGATCTGCCTCATCCGCCTCGATGATGACGACGTCAGGGCGATCCACAACACCTGCACCCACCAGCAGCAACCCCTGCACGAGGGCACGCTCCAAGAAGATGACACGCTGGTCTGCGCCGCCCACGCATCACGCTACGACCTGACCACGGGCGAGGCCGTCGGCGTGTTTGCCTGCGGCCCCATCCCGGTTTACGCATGCAAGATCGAAGACGACGCCATTCTCGTCGACATTGACCAGCAGCTGAACGACGCACCCATCCCTCGTCCTCCGGCACCCGGGTCGTTGGGGGCGCGCTAACGCCCGGCTAGCCAACGATGAGGACAGGCCGGGACTGTCCGGCCGATAACTTGACAGGCTCCCCGGGCACCACGCCCTACCACGCCTGTATATGGTCGCGCGGCTGGAAGGGCCACGGTACGTCGTCATAAGTAACCAGAGACGCCGGCGCGACCCTGAACAGCCGTGCGTGTCAGCGCCCCACGCGGTCAGCAGGCCGGCCCGGCCGAGTGATCAGGCGGCTGCCGGCGCGGCGCGAACGCTTACGGCCGAGCGCTACGCGAGCGCTCCGCGAACGCCGCGGTTCATATCTTCAGCTGTGCATCGATGCTGATGCACCCGAAGGAGGTCAGATGACCACCACGTCAGCGGGCCTGGCCGCCATGCTGTGCCCGGAACTGGCCGCTGCCCGGCGCGCCGGGGTGACCGCGCCGGGGGATCTGAGGCATGGCGGCGCGCCTGAGTCGGTGAGCCGGCGATGCTGACCGCGACGCAGATCGGGGGCTTCGCCGGCGCCGGGCTGGCCGGGGCGGCTTACCTGCCGCAGATTTCCCACCTGATCAGGGCCCGCTGCTCGGCTGGGATCAGCCGGCTGGCGTTCGGGGTGTGGCTGGTGTCGTCGGTTCTGGTCACGGCCCGCGCGGTCGCCATCGGCGCCGGGGTGTTCATCGTCCTTGGCGCGATCCAGATCGTGGCGACGGCACTGATCGTGGCCTGTGCGGCCCGGTACCAGGACACGCCCTGCCCGGTCCATCGCCCCCGCCCGCCCGCGGTCAGCACCGCCGCGGAGCCGGGCCCTCCGGGAACCGGGCCTGGTTCTTGGCGTCCGGCTGGCCGCCTGGTGGCTGGATCAGCCGCACCCGCCGGGCACGGCGGGGCGCGGCGCGCGTATGCCCCGGTCCTGCCCCCGCATGCCCACGAGGTCTCCGAATTCCGAACGACGCACTTGAGGGAGAGGGCATGAGTGCATCAGCTGTGGTTGCCGCCGTGGCGGATGAGGGACTGGCTGCCGCCGCGCGCGGTGAGGCTGCCGGGGCGCAGGCGGCCATCATCATTGTCGGCCGCGAGCCTGCCGCCCGGGAGATCTTGCGTGCGGAGCTGTCGAAGCGGTATGGCGCGGACTATCAGGTCGTGGTCTGCGGCCGGCCCGCGGACCTGGCACCCTGGATGCGGGACCTGCGCTCGGCTGGCCTGCCGGTGGCGCTGGTCATTGGCGGGGTCGGCGCGCAAGACCCCGATGGCATCGAGGTGCTGTCCGCGGTCCGGCTGATCGATCCGACGGCGCTGCGGGTGGCCGCGGTGGGCTGGGGTGACTGGCCGTGGCGGCGGTCGGTGTTCGACGCGTTCGCGCTGGGCCAGATCGATCACTGGGTGACGTGCCCGGCGCAGGCCCCGGCCGAGGAGTTCCACCGCTCGATCACCGACTTCCTAAGGGAATGGGGCAGCCAGCGCGGCGGCGGCTTCGAGGCGGTGCAGGTGATCGGCCAGCCATGGTCGGCGCGGTCGCAAGAGCTGCGGGACCTGTTGGCCCGCTACCGGGTCCCGGCCGGGTTTTACGACGCCGCGTCCGGCCGCGGCCGGCAGATCCTGGACGAGGCCGGGCTGGAAGCCCCGGACCTGCCGGTGGTCGTGCTGCGGTTCGGCGCCGGGCGGCCGGCGCTGGTCAACCCCTCCAACCGGCAGATCGCCGACGCCTTCGGCCTGATGCGGCCGATCCCGCCCGGGAAGGTCTTCGACGTGGCCGTGGCCGGCGCGGGCCCGGCCGGGCTGGCCGCCGCGGTCGGCGCCTCCTCCGAGGGCCTGTCGACCGTCGTGGTCGAAGATGAGGCCGTCGGCGGCCAGGCCGGGACCAGCTCGATGATCCGCAACTACCCCGGCTTCTCCCAGGGCATCAGCGGCGCCACCCTCGCGCAGGAGACCTGGCGGCAGGCCTGGACCTTCGGCACCACCTTCCTGTTTTTGCGCCGCGCCCAGAGCCTGACCCGAAACAACGGCCGGTACCAGCTGGCGCTATCTGACGGCACCGCCCTTACCTCGCGCACCGTCATCATCGCGACCGGCGCCACCTACCGCCGGCTCGGCATCGCGGCCCTGGAGGACCTGCACGGCCGGGGGGTGTTCTACGGCGCCGCGACCAGCGAGGCACCGGCCATGCGCGGGCGCACCGTGGTTGTCG
>Ga0318496_10000756_pt1 | contig 11972 bp, 10 predicted proteins | sample GRESIP109b1f22_FD_203296 | JGI IMG/M metagenome (GOLD analysis project Ga0318496, IMG submission 203296) | Tropical soil microbial communities from Luquillo Experimental Forest, Puerto Rico - GRE.SIPMG.109b1f22 | ecosystem: Environmental > Terrestrial > Soil > Tropical forest > Bulk soil... | reverse complement strand
CCGCGCGCACGAGCCCCTGCACCCCGAGGCCCACGGCGCGCGCGCGCACCGCCGCGCGGAACCGATCGGGCGCGACCTCGCCGAGGACGGGGGCCAGGAACAGGAGGTCCGCGGAGCGCCACGCCTCCGGGAGGGAGGCCGGATCGAGCGCCGGCGCCGCGGCGAGGACGCGCTGGGCGCGCGCGCCGTCCGGCGCGTGGACGTTCTCGAACACCGTCGTGCGCGGAGCGGGGACGAGCGCCACGTCGAGCCCGGCGAGCGCCGCCGGCGGGAAGTCCGCCCCGGCGCCGGCGAGGACGCGGACCCGCGCGCCGAGGGCGCGGAGCGCGTGGCCGGCGTAGTACGCGGCGCCCCCGGGGACGAGCGCGCCGGCCGCCCGGTCGAGCGTGACGTGGCCGCAGACGAGCGCGACGGGCGCGCTCGGGCGCGAACGAGACATGCGGACGAGCTTAGGCGGGCGCGGCGAGGTCGTCGAACGGGTCCCTCGACTCCGCTCCGCCGCGGGCGCCGCTTCGCTACGCTCGGGATGAACGGCCGTTAGCTCCGCGGTCGGGGTCGAGTCAAAAAACGAGGCGGCCTCGGCCGAGACCGCCTCGCCCTGGAGCTCGATCGTCGCGCCCGTCGCGGCGCCGGAGAGCCAGGAGGCCCAGGGTCCCGGCACGGCCGGCGACGGGGCAACGGACCGGGCCCCGGCGCGTCGCCGCGACCCCCCTCCGACTGGCGGGGATTCCGCGGTGACGCCGCGACAACGCTAGGGACGGCGCCGCACCTCGGCAACGGACCGACCTCGGCGCATTTCGTACGCGCTCGGCCGTCTGGTAGACGAGCAGGCGTGCTGCAGGGTTCCCTCCGCAGGATCGCCGTCGCCGCCGCGCTCGCGGCGGCCGTCCCCGCCGGAGGGTCGGCGGCGACGCTCGACGCTTACGGTGGTCCCGCGCTCGAGAGCGGGCGCGTCCTCGGCCTCGCCGGCGCGTACGTCGGCGTGGGGGAGGGGCTCGCGGGCGCGTCCGTGAACCCCGCCTCCGTCGCGGTTCGCAACCGCCACCTCGAGCGCCCGTGGGACGTCGACGGGGTGCTCACCTGGTACCTCCCGGCCGCGAACGAGCTCGCGCAGCTCGACTTCACGAACGACGGGGTCGTCGACGGCCGGCTCACCGGCGCGGGGAACCTCCTCGCCGGCGTCGGGGGGCAGGCGGGACGGCTCGGCGCCGGCGTGCTCGTGCGCGTGTGGGGGATCACCGCGCAGCGTCCGCCGTTCGCGTCGTCCGGCGTCTCGACGACCGACGTCTCGCTCTCGGTGGGCTGGTCCTCGCTCCGCGACGCGCTCGTCGTCGGCGCAGCGCTCACCGCTGCGTTCGGCGCGGTCGAGGTGACGCCGCCCGGCGCGAGCGCGAGCAGGCTCGACTACGAGGCGCGCATGCTCCGGCTCGGCGCGCTCTACCAGCCGCGCGGCGAGCCGTGGCGCCTGGGCGTGGCGCTCGACACCGGCGCGCGGGCGTCGCCGCGGGCCGACCGGAGCGCGTTCCCCGTCGCGACCCCCGACGCGTTCGTGTTCCCGTGGACGCTCTCGGTGGGCGCCTCCGCCTGGCTAGGCCCGAACGCGCGCCGTTACAACGAGCCGTCGCCGTTCGCGCTCGCGCAGCACACGGACTGGGGCGAGGGGCCGGAGTGGGAGCCGTCGACGCGCCTCCCCGTGCTCGTCACCGCGCAGCTCGATCTCGTCGGCCCCGCGCGCGGCGAGACGCTCGACAGCGCGCTCGGGCTCGGCGCGATGGCGTCCGGCGTGCGCCCGAGCGTCGTCCCGCGCGCCGGCGTCGAGTGGGAGCTGTCGCCGCGCCGCCTGCGAGCGCGCGCCGGCACCTACCTCGAGCCTTCGCGCACGGGCGCCGGCCCGCGCGGGCACGGCACCTTCGGCCTCGAGCTCCGCATCCCGTTCTGGCCGTGGGATCTGCAGCTCGCGGTCGGCGGCGACGTCGCGCCCCGGTTCCGCAACGTGGCGCTCTCGATCGGGTTCTGGAGCGAGCTCGGACCGGCGCCACCGCCGCGCCGGGACGTGCCCGCGCCGGAGCCGGACTCGACGTGAATCACGGCCGGACCGACACGACCCGGGCGCGCCGCACCGGCGCGTCCTCGATCTCCTCGGTCGTCGGCACGTCGTACTCGGCGAGGAGCTCGAGCCCGTCGGCCGGGGCATAGGCGCGCCCCGCGTCGCCTGCGAGCACGAGCACGCCGCGCGCGGCGAGCGCGCGGAACCAGGCCAGGCTCCGCGCCGCGAGCTCCCGCTCGTAGAACACGTCGCCGGCGAGGACGACGTCGAAGCCCGCGAGCGGGTCGTCGATGGGATCCTCCGCGCGGAACGGCACCTCGGCGCCGTTCAGCTCGGCGTTGGCGAGGACGGCGGCGGCGCAGAAGGGGTCGACGTCGTAGGCCACCACGGCCGCCGCGCCGGCGCGGAGGGCCGCGAGCGCGACGAGGCCGCTCCCGGTCGCGAAGTCGACGACGCGGCGGCCGCGGACGCGCTCCGGACGGTCGAGCAGGTGGCGCGCGAGCGCCTGGCCTCCGGCCCACGGGAACGCCCAGAACGGCGAGTCGTCCCACCCCGCGAGCTCGGCGGCCGTGGCGTGCCACAGGGGCGTGAGCTCCGACGCCTGGTACAGCCGGAGCTCGGGGACGAGCGGAACCGGCGCAGGGGCGGTCCGCTCCCGGACGAACGCGAGCAACTCGGCGGCGGTGGGCATCGGTCGCGGGCGAGAGAGAGCACGCCGTCGGGCGGCGCGCAACCGCCCGGCGTCGCCGCGCCGCGCTCGTGATCAGGCGGTCGCCGCGGTCGACGCGCGGAGCGCGTCGATCTCCGCCGGGATGCGGCCGACCAGCGCGTGCGGGTCGGGCATGACCGCGATGTCGGCGCGCGCACCCACCCGCACCTCGCCGGCGTAGCTCAGGATCGAGACGCCGAGGCCGAGCGTCGAGGGGTGCGGCACGCAGAACGAGATGCGCCGGATGAGGTGGCCGCCGAGGTGGAGCGGCTCGCGCGGGCCGGGCACGTTCGTGAGGACGAGCGACGCCTTCCTCGAGAAGAACGACGTCACGAGCCGCTCGAGGAGGCGCGGGAGGTGGCCGAGCGCGCAGAGCACGGCATAGGAGACGATGGCGTCGGGCGAGCGCTTCAGCTCCTCCATGCGCAGGTGGACGGCCTCGAGCCGCTCGGGCGCCGTCGCGACGTGGATCGGCAGCTCGAGGAAGACGAGGCCGAAGCAGTTGCCGAGGGCTCCGTCGAGCGCGGGGGGGAGCTGCGCGCGGAGATTCACGGGCACGAGGGCGCGCACGTCGAGCTGATCGACGGGCTCGCCGCAGTGCTCGAGGTAGTGCCGCAGCGCGCCGGTGAGCGCGCACGCGAGGACGTCGTTCACGGTCGCCCCGCGGCTGCGCGCCAGCTGGCGCAGGTGCGCGAGCGGCAGCGCGCGCGACCACGCGGCGCGGCGCGTTCCGGAGAGCGGCCGCGCGAGGATCGTCGGCGCGTCGGGCGGGATGGCCGTCAGCTTCGTGAGGGAGCGCGCGAAGGCGGCGCCATCCCCCGCGAGCGCGAGCGCGCGGGACGGATCGCCGAGCGCCCGCCACAGCGCCGTACCGGTCCCCTCCGGCGGGCGTACGTCGCGGTAGGCCGGCGTGCGGTGCGGCGTGCCCGCCGCGACGGTCGCGAGCTCGTCGGCGAGCGACAGGAGGAGCCCGACCAGCGCGAACCCGTCGCCGATGCAGTGGTGGAGCTTGGTGACGATCGCGCTCCCCTCGCCGAACCCCTCGGCGAGGTACATCCGCCAGAGCGGGTGCGCCGCGTCGAGCGGCTCGCTCGCGACCTCGCTCGCGAACGCGTCGAGGGAACGGGTGCCGCGGTGCGGGAGCCTCATCCTCACGACGTGGCGATCGAGCGAGAAGCTCGGGTCGTCCTCCCAGGCCGCGAGCGCCAGCGCGCCGTCCGGGACGATCCGACGGCGGAACCGGGCGTGGCGGAGGAGCCGCTCGTCGACGACACGGCGCAGGTCGTCCATCGAGACCACGTCGTCGAACGCCATCACCGACACCACGTCGGCCGTGTTCGTCGGCCGGTCCATGTGCAACCAGGCCGCATCGACGCCGGTCATGATCTCTCGGGCCACGCCAACCCCCCGCTGCGAGCTGACCTGATCGTGCCCCGTCTGCGCTCACACCGTCTCCCTCCCGCGCGGGCGCGCGCGGCGCAGCACACCCGGTGGTGGGTCCCCTTCGGGCAGTTGGAAGAGCGCCTGGCAGGACGGACGTTCGGGGTACGGCCATGTGGACGCTCATTCGATTCGCCCTCGCCGAGGGCGCGGGGTACGGCACGGCCTTCGAGATCCTGCGTCTGGCGGGGTTTCGTGCGCACCAGGTCCCTGACTCACCCCGGGCGTGCTCCGCGATGCCCGCCGCCGTGATCGCCGACGTCCTCCAGGATCCCGCGGTGATCTCGCGGGTGGTCTTCGAGGCGCTCGCGGAGGCGCGGCTCCGGCCCGTCGCCGTCGCGGGCTGCGAGATCGCGCCCGGGCGCCCGCGCGCCGCGGCGCTTGCGTCCCGCTGACGGTGCGTGGACGATCGCGAGCGGAGGCAGCCCATGGCCAACGCTCGCACCGTCGACGAGCGCCGAAGGTTCTCGCGCATCACGTTCCATCGCCCCGCGGAGCTCGACCTCCGGCGCGCGCAGGTGAAGGGTGAGCTGCTCGATGTCTCGCTCAAGGGCGCGCTCGTGCAGGTGCCGCACGGCTCCGACGCCGAGGTCGGCCAGCCCTGCGCCCTCGTCATCCGGCTCGACGCGGGCGACGCCGCCATCCGGATGGACGGCGTGGTCGCGCACCGCCGCGGCACGCTGCTCGGCTTCCGCTGCGACGCGATCGACCTCGAGAGCATCGCGCACCTCCGCCGCCTCGTGGAGCTGAACCTCGGCGACGAGGCGCTCCTCCACCGCGAGCTGGCGGCGCTCGTGGAGGCGAGGGGCGGGTAGGGGACCGCGGCCTCACTCGCCTCCCGCGCTCTCCCGCTCGGGCACCGGGTCGATGCGCCGCAGGATGCGCGCGATCGCTCGCTCGACGGCGTCCCGGACCGCGCGCGGCGGATCGTGGGGATCGCGGCGCAGCCGGCGGAACAGATCCTCGAGCCCGCGCCGCTCGTCGCGAGCGAACCCCGCGACGAGCCCGGCGCGCGCGTCCGCGCCGGGCGCCGGGGGTCCCCGCCGCGCGTGCGTCCGGCGCGCGACGACGTCGTAGTGGAGGAGGGCGCGATCGAGGAGCACCCAGGGGAAGTTGGGCTGCGCGTGCGGCCCGATGCGGAAGCGCCGCGCGCCGGCCCAGTAGCGCTGCACGTCGAGCAGGAGCCCGGGGAGGCCGGGCGCGCCGACGGAGCGGGCTCGCGCGAACCGCCGCCCGACGCCGTAGAGGGCGCTGCCCCCGCCGACGAGGCCGCCGAGCACGGTGCCGGCGAAGATGCTCGCCCCGCCCACCACGGCGTCGACGGCGCCGCCGATCGCCGCCCCCGCGAGCGTGCCCGCCGCGACGAGCTGCGCCGGGGAGAGCCCGAGCGTCCGCCACGCCTCCTCCGCGAACAGATCCTCCCGGAACACGGGGCGCGCGAGCGCCGCGTCCTGGACGTGTACCTCGCGGTGCCCGTACACGGCAGCCACCTCGCGCCGCGCTCGCTCCTCGCGCGCGCGGAGCCAGTCGTGGAAGCTCCGCTCCAGCCGATCGCGCTGCGCCTCGACGGCGGCCTCGTCCTCGACGGCGAGCTCCTCGGTGTGCGTGAGCGCGTCGCAGAGCAGCTCGGCGACGATCGCGGCGGCCTCGTCGCGGCGGCGCTGCCGCTGCGCGACGAGGGCGACGATCGCCTCGTCGATCGCCGGCCGCCAGTCGGGGCGGAGCTCCCGGAACGTCGCCAGCAGCCGCACGCGCTCCTCGAACGTGACGGCGAAGGCGTCGAAGTCGCGCACGATCTCGAAGTACCGGTCGAGCGCGCGGTGCCACTCGGCGCCGTGATCGCTCTCGCCGATCCGGTTGACGAGCGCCATGCCCGGCCGCCCCGTCCAGCGGAGGATCTCCATCTCCGCCTCGTAGTTCGGGCGGTACGGGTGGGCGCCGTCGACGACGTAGAGGACGCTCGCGCCGGCGAGGATGGGCGCGAGCAGCCGCCGCTCCTCCACGAGCTCGCCCGTCCCCTCGAACGCGCGGACCAGCTCGGCGACGCGCGCGGGGCGCTCCGCGGCGCTCACCGCGCGCGCCCGGAGCCACTCGAGCGCGCGGGCCGCGTCCTCGAACCCGGGCGTGTCGACGAGCACGAAGAGCGTCCGCCCATCGACGCGCACCGGGTACTCTCGCACGTCGGTCGTCGTGCCCGGGCGGGCGTCGATCCGCACGGACTCGTCCTCGGCGAGCGTCGCGACGATGCTCGACTTGCCCTTGTTCACCCGGCCGACGACGGCGAAGCGCGGCGCCTCGCTCACGGCGGCTCCCGCAGCGGCTCCACCGCGACGTACGGGTCCTCGAGGCGCGCGACGCCGTCGCGCCAGATCCGCACCTGTGCGTCGTCCGCGCCGCGGAGCGCGCCGGCGCTCGCGTCGACGACGACCACGACCAGATGCCGCCGCGGCCCGAGCGCGGTGCGGAGCGCGCGGAGCAGCCGGAGCGCCGCCTTGTCCGGCGCCTCGAACCCCTCGGCGACGATCACGACGGGCTCCGCCGCGTCGACCGCGTCGGCCCACGCCGTCTCCGCGTCGTCGCGGCCGCCCGCCGCGTGGACGGAGGCGACCGCGCTCCGGAGCTGGCGCGCGACGGCGGTCTCGAGGGCCGCGCCGCCGGGCACCTCGCGCCAGAGCACGATCGCGCACCGGCCGCCGCTGCCGACGCCGGGACTTTCGGCGCTCGCCGCACGCCGAACGCGCTCCGGCGGCGGCTCGGGCGCGAGCGCGCGCGTTTCCACGAACGGCTCGGACAGCCGGCGCACCACCCGCCCGACCTCCGCGTCGTCGAGCGGAGCCCGCGCGAGGAGGCGCGCGGTGCGGAGCCGCGCGACGGCGAGCGCGAGGGCGCGGGGGAGGAGCCCGTACGTGGCGAGCGCCGCGACGAGGAACCGCCACCACCCGCCGACCAGCGCGGGGTCCGCCGCGCGCCCGCCGCCCGCGACGAGGTAGGCGCCCTCGAGGCGCGAGTAGCGCGTCGCCTCGACGAGCGCGAGCGACGGCACGGCGTCGGGCCAGAGCGCCGCCCAGGGCCGCGCGAGGGCCGAGACCAGCGCGTGGAACGTGCGCGCGTCGAGGTCGACGAGCGTCGTGCTCCAGGCGAAGGCGACGTCCGAGAAGGCCACGAGCCTGAGGCAGGCGAGGAGCGCCCCGACGTTGAAGAGCACGCCGAACGTCTGCGTCGCCCCGAGGAGGAGCCACGGCTCGACGTGGTGGTACAGCGAGCGGCGGCTCCGCAGCCGGTGCCAGAGCGCCTCCCATTCGGCCGCGCGCCCCGGCGACGCGCGCGCCGCGAGGCGCGGGTAGGCCCACGCGACCGCCTCGCGGAGGAGGCCGACGAACGGGGCGCCGAGCGTCGCGATGGGGAAGAGGAACGCGCCGAGGAGGAGCGCGAGGAGCACGAGCTGGACGCCGACGAAGGCGAGCAGGAAGTCCCAGACGTTCACGGGCTGCGCGCCGGTGTACGCGAGGACGGCGGTCGCGGCCGCCCAGCCGAGGACGAGGCCGAGCGCGCCGAGCGCGAGGCGCACCGCCGAGAGGGCGCGCGCGACGGTGCGCCCCGGGAAGGCGCCGGCGAGAGCGCCGTCTCGGAGCGCCGCGAGCCAGCGCGAGAGGACGTCGGCCCTCCCGCGTGGCGAGTGCCCTGCCAGGAGCGCGCGATCCCGCTCCTCGAGCGCGCCCGGCGGCGCGTCGCGGTCGCGCGCGAGCTGCGCCTCGAGGTCGATGAGGTCGGCGAGGGTCACGGCGCGTCGACTGCAACATAAGGGAGCGGTCGACTGCGGGGTGAACCCCGCCGGGCCTGCGGCCGCGCGTCCGGCCGTCCGTCCGTCAGGCTCCCGGGACCGGCGAGGCGGCGACGCGGGCCGCGGGCGCTGCGCCTCCGTCCGCGCGGCGCGAGGCGCGCAGCTCCTCGAGGCGCCGGTCGAGGCGCGGCAGGACGTCCTCGGCGGTGTACTGGACGAGGTGCTCGCCGAGGACCGCGAAGGTCACGGCGCGCGGGACGGCCGGGAGCCCGCGCCGGAGCGCCTGCGCGACGAGCCGCCAGAACCAGCGGCGCCGCGCCCCGCGGATGCCGATCCGCCACACGACGCGGGCGAGCGCGGCGAGCGACCCCGGGCGCAGCGGCGCCTTCCGGGGCGGCGCCTGGGCGAGATGCAGCGCGCAGCGCGCGAAGTACGCCTCGGGCGTGAAGAGCTCCGAGAGGAGCCGGCGGTACCCCGCGAGCAGCGCCTCCTCGCCCATGGCCGGCTCGAAGTTCGTGCGGTCGAACTGGTCGCCCGTCGTGTCCGCGCGCAGCCGCCCCTCCCGCTCGAGCCGCCGCCAGAGCGCGGTGCCGGGCAGGGCCGTGAGCGTGCCCACCATCGCCCGCGGGATCGGCAGGGACTGGATGAAGGCACGCTGTCGCTCGAAGGCGCCCTCGTCGTCGGCGTCGAACCCGACGATGAAGCCGGCGAAAACCTCGAGCCCGGCGGTGGTGAGGCGGGCGACGGCTTCCGCGGCGGGGACGCGCAGGTTCTGGCGCTTCCCCGCCTCGCGGAGCGCCGCCTCGTCGGGCGTCTCGATCCCGACGAACACGGCCGAGAACCCCGCGTCGATCATGGCGGCGACGAGCTCCGGCAGCGCGGCGAGATCGAGGCTCGCCTCGGTGTAGAGATCGAACGGGCGCCCGTACGCGCGCTGCCACGCGGCGATCTCCGGCAGGAGCCGCGCCACGGCCTTGCGGTTTCCGATGAAGTTGTCGTCGACCAGGAAGAGCGGGCCGCGCGCGCCGAGGCGCCGCAGCGCGTCGAGCTCCGCGAGGACCTGGGCGGCGGCCTTGACGCGCGGGACGCGCCCGAACACCTCGATGATGTCACAGAACTCGCAGTTGAACGGGCAGCCGCGCGAGACCTGGATCGCCTGCGTCGCGTAACGATCCAGCGCGAGGAGGTCGAAGCGCGGCACGCGCGCGAGCGCGAGATCCGGCCGGGCGTCTCCCGGCGGGGAGACGATCCGGTCGGCCACGGAGCCGGGCCGCTCCAGCGCGCCCACGAACCGGTCGAGGCGCCCCTCCGCCTCGCCGCGGAAGACGTAGGTCGCCTCGGGGAAGCGCTCCGGCGCCGTGGTCGGCGCGGGACCGCCCGCGACGGTCGGTCTCCCCAGGGCGCGGGCGCGCGCGAGCACCTCGCGCATCGACGGCGCCTGGACCAGCATGCCGGACACGAGCACGGCGTCCGCGGCGCGGAGCGCCTCGTCGGGCAGCGGTCCGAGGTGCAGGTCGTGGACGGCGAGCTCCCACGCCTCCGGCAGGTGGGCGGCGAGCGTAGCCAGGCCGAGCGGCGGGAGCGTCGCGTCCTTGCGAATGAACGGCAGGCTCCGGCCGTAGCCCCAGTACGTCGGCGGCGAGGCCCCCTGCACGAGCAGCGCGCGCATGGAGGCGGATGTACCGCCGGTGCGTCACGCGGTGGTCACGGACCGTGCACTCGCGCGGGGCGGCCCCGTCACGGTGCCGCACCGCGCGCCCGGCTCGCCGCCGCGCCGCCGCCGGCGCGAGCGCCGGCCGAGCGGGCGGTGGCTCCCGCGAGCGGCGGGCGCCGCGCGGGGCGAAAGCGGCCGTTCGCGGCCTGCTCCGTTGCGGGCGGCGGCGGCACCGCACATATGGCGGGGGGGCCCTCGCACCGGGAGCCCGCAACGAACCCGAGAAGGAGTGGGATCCATGAAGCTCGTCGTACGACTCCTCGCCGCGCTCTCCCTCCTGGCGCTCGCGGCGCCCGCGCTGGCGTGCGGGGACATGAAGCAGACGACGACCGCCGCCGCGCAGACGAAGGCGACGAAGCAACCCGTCGCGAAGGCCGAGAAGAAGACGGACAAGAAGGCCCAGGCGAAGGACACGAAGCAGCAGGCTGCGGGGCAGAGCGCCCAGAACTGACGGTCCGGCCGGGCCGCCGCCCGGGGTCCGGGCGGCGCCCCGACCCCGTCAGGGCTTCATCTTGCCGAAGCCGTGGGCGCGGAACTCGGCGCAGGGGTCCTCGCGCTCCGCCACCGGGACGAAGACGACGAGGTCGAAGGGCAAGGCCTTGGCCCCGAACTCGGCGGCGTAGGCGTCCGGCGCGTCCTTGCCCGGCGAGACCTCGAGGATGCCGACCGACACCAGCGAGCGATTGGGCGCCTCGCGCGCGAGGTAGGCGGGGACGCCGCGGTCCTTGCGGGCGTGGCCGTCGCCGGTCACGAGGACGGCGCCGTCGCGGGTGGCGCCCTCGATCATGCGGTTCGCCATCTGCGCGTCGCGGGCCCGCTGCGCGAGCGCGAGCTTGTCGAGGAACGGCTCGGGGAGCGGGGCGTCGCAGTGCGACGCGCGCATCTCGTCGCGGAGCGACTTCGTGACCTCGGGGGGGAGGGGCTCGTAGCGCGCGAGCTGCGCGTCGAGCGCCGGGGTGAGGGCCTCGCGCCCCCGCTTCGCGACGTCCTTCGCGACCGGCCGCGTCAGGTTGGCGGCGATGACCGGCAGGCCGGCGGCGAGCCCGACCGCGAAGATCGGCCGGTACGTGGAGAACCCGTACCAACCGCCGTGCTCCCAGTCGACCGCGCGCGCGAGCGCGTCCGGGTCGCCGGGGTGGCGCGCGAGCGAGCTGTCCACCGCCGGCTGCTGGTCCTCGTCGAGCATCTCGAACGCGAGCGCCGGCCGCCGGCCGGCCGCCGTGATCGCTCCGAGCAGCCGCGCCTGGATGAGGTGGACGTCCTGGTTGTCGTGCACCTCGCCGAGCAGGACGAAGTGCGCCCGCGCGAGCGTGGCGCCCAGCGACGCCTCGTCGACGAAGGTCCGCGCGCCCGCGTCCCAGATCTTGCCCACGAGGGGGTGATCGCGGTGCTTCGTGGAGATCCAGGCGCGGCTCGAGGAGATGGGCTGCTGCGCGCTGGGGGCGGAGCGGTGCGCGCACCCCGGCGCGACGGCGGCGGCGGCGGCGAGTGCGGCGAGGGCGAGGGAGCGGGCGTTCACGGCCCGCGAGCATAAGCCACCGCGGCGCGACCCGCCCGTCCTATCGCGGAGCGGGAGCGCGCGCCGTCGCGGCGGTCTTCACCCCGTCACTTCGTCTTGCCAATCTGCTCGAGCTGCGCGCGCGCCTGCACGGCCTGCGGGCTCGACGGATCCGCCGCGACCACCTTGTTCCAGGCCTCCGCAGCCTTCTGCGGCTGCTTGAGGTCGTACGCGTACACGACCCCGAGGTTGAACAGGCTCTGGAGGTGCCGCGGATCGATCTCGTTCGCCTTGCGGAAGTTGTCGACCGCCTTCTGGTACTGCCCGACGGCGCGATACATGACACCCTGGTCCGTGAGGATGTCGGGGCTCCGCGGCTGCAGGTCGAGGGCGTGCTGGTACGCGTCGATCGCCTTCTGGGGCTGGTTCGAGTCGAAGTAGTCGTTGCCGAGTTGTGTCCACGCCTGGGCGTTCTTCGGATCCTTCGCCACGACCTGCTGGAGCGTCGCGATCCGCTGCGCCGAGTCCGCGCCGCCGGGAGCCGGCATCGGCGCCCCGCCCGGAACCCCGCCCGGCATCCCGCCGGGCATGCCGCCGCCGGGCATGCCGCCGCCGGGCATGCCGCCGCCGGGCGCGCCGGGCGCTGGCGCGACCGGCGCGGCCACGACGGGCGCGCCGGACGACACCATGCTCGAGCCGATGGAGTAGCCGATCCCGAGGCCGACGGCGAGGCCGACCACGAGCGCGATGACGGTGTTCTTGTTCAAGAGTTCCTCCTCGAAG
>Ga0318496_10000752_pt1 | contig 11993 bp, 9 predicted proteins | sample GRESIP109b1f22_FD_203296 | JGI IMG/M metagenome (GOLD analysis project Ga0318496, IMG submission 203296) | Tropical soil microbial communities from Luquillo Experimental Forest, Puerto Rico - GRE.SIPMG.109b1f22 | ecosystem: Environmental > Terrestrial > Soil > Tropical forest > Bulk soil... | reverse complement strand
CCGCGCAGCCGCAGGCGCCGCCGCTGCACGCCTCGAGCGACCCGCACGCGTGCGCGCACGCGCCGCAGTTCGCGGCATCGGTCTGGAGCGACACGCACTTGCCGCCGCAGTCGGTCTCGCCCTGGGGGCAGACCAGATCCTTTCGGCAGGCGGCGAGCGCGACGACGGCGAGGAGCGGCAGGAGGAGCTTGCTCATCGTTCACCTTGCGTGGGTTGGGGGGTCGTGCCGGCGCGAAGCGTGACCATCACGGTGCGGCCGGGCAGGGGTTGTCCGTAGCCGTCCTGGAGCGTGCGGACGTCGGCGAGGTTCTCGACCTCGACGTGGACGGCGAGGTGCGGGTGGCTCAGCACGCGCACGAACGCCCCGGCCGAGAACACGGTCTCGTCGGGCACGGGCTTCGTGTTCATGCGGTTCACCCAGGTGTCGCGAACGACGCGCGCCTCGACGTGGGCGCCGAACCGCCCCGGTGCGAACGACGCGCGCGCCTGGAGCCGCTGGCGCGGGCGGCGGGGCAGGGCGTTGCCGAGGACGCCGGTCGGGGCTTGCAGGAACTCGGTGTGCAGGAACGTGTAGGCTGCCTGGAGCGACAGCCCGAGCAGCCGCGGCGCGGGCGCGGTCGCCGCCTCAGCCTCGAGCCCCGAGGCGAGCGCGCGACCCGTGTTGTACGGCGTGAAGCGCCCGTTCGTCGCGGGCTCGTAGGTGATGACTTCATCGTAGATCGTCGCGTGACCCCCCACCGACGCGACGCCGAGCGCGCCGTCGTAAGCGAGCGCCGCGTCGACGCCCGTCCCGGTCTCGGGGCGGAGATCGGGATTCGGGATGAGCAGTCCCTGCTGCAGGTAGAGCTCGGCGAAGCTCGGCACGCGGTAGGTGCGGCCGGCGCTCGCGCGGAGCAGCAGGCCCCCGCCGAGCTCGAGCGCGGCGCCGAGCTTCGCAGACACGCCGCCGAACGGGCCGGTCCGCTCGGTCCGCACGGTCGGCTCGAGCTGGAGCCGGCCCGGGATCGCGCGCCACGCCTCCGTGAGAGAGGTGGCGATCGTCGTGCGCGTCCTCGTGCCGCCGAGCGCGTCCGACGCGTAGCCCTCGCCGCCGCCCTCGATCCCGAGCGTCGCGGCGCCGCCGGGGTGCGTGAGCCGCGCCTCGAGCGCAGCGCCGCCCGCGCCCCCGTGCTGACGTACGACGCCGAGCCCCGCGAGCCGCTCGTCGAGGACGTCGGCTCGCCCGTGCAGGCGGCCGGAGATCCTGATCCCTGGCGCCGGGGTGCCGGCGAGGCGGACCATCGCGAGGGCGCGCCCGTCCTCGCTCCAGTCGTCCGGGGTCAGGTTCCAGGGAGGCGCCCCGGGGAGCTCGCGCCGGCCGGCGGAGGCATGCGCGAGCGCGTCGAGCCGGAGGTCCCCCACCAGTCCGCCGAGCTTCACGAGGAGACCGGCTCGGCGCGCTGCGTTGTTCTCGCGCGTGAGCTCCTCTCCGGTCCCCGGGAGGTCAGGCGTCGTGTAGGACACATAGGGGAAGCTCCCGCGCGTCGTCTCCGCGGTGGCTGCGGCGAACGCGGTGAACGTGCCCACGCGCGCCGCGCCCTCGGTGGACGCCGAGTACGTCCCGAACGACCCGCCGGTCACCTCGCCCGACGCGCCACCCGCGTCCGCGTCCCGCGTGACGACGTTCACGGCGCCACCCAGTGCGCCCGCACCCAGCGCCGCCGCCGACGGCCCGCGTACGACGTCGATCCGGCCGATCCAGGCGCGCGGGATGGTCTCCAGGTCGATCCCGCCGCCGACGCTGCCGAGCGGGAGCCCGTCGACGAGGACCTTCACGCCCTCGGCGGCGACGCCTCGGATCTGCACGGTGGCGAGCTGCCCGCGCGTCCCGTAGCGCGTCACCTCCACGCCCGGAGACGCAGCGAGCAGCTCCGCGACCCCCTTCGCCTCGCCGGCGTACCGGTCCGCCGGGACGATCGTCGCGGCCGCGGTGGGCGTCGCCCCCGGCGTCGCGGCAGGGACGCGAACCACCACCTCCGGCAGCTCGACGGGCGGCTCGGCCGCGCTGGGCGGGGCGTCGCCGCTCGGCGGCTGCGACCCGGGCGGCGGCTGCGAGCCGGGATCGGCGAATGCGCACGGCGCGACGACAGCGCCGAGCGCGACCGAGAGAGCGAGGGCGCACGCGCCCCGCGATGCGAGCGAGCCGAGGGTCAGATTCGCCGGGTCTCCTCCGGACCCGAGAACGACGAGCCGCGAGCCATTCGCGGCGGACTCGGAGGGAGGTCTCCTGGCTTCCGGGGCCGCAGAACGACCGTGCTGCTCCGCGGGCGCCCCCCGCCTTCCCACCGCGAGCTTCCGCGGCAGTGGCGACATCCGAGGGCGCTTCAACCCCGGCTACAGTGGCGGGACCGCGCCGGACTTCGACCGGCTTCCCTGATCCTCCGAGCCGTGCTGCGCGCGTGACGATCAGCGAAGGAGCCTGACCTGTCAAGGCACGCCGCGAGGCGCGGTGACTCGCCGCGTGAACCAAGTCCGCCCCGCGAGCGCCCCGACCGGGAAAGGAGGGAAACCGGCAGGGGCGCCCGCAGGGCGAGAGGAAGGCCTCCGGCCTCGAACCCCGGGCCCCAGGGGAGCGCATCGAACGCTCCCCCTGAGGCCGGAAGCTCGACGCCCGAGGCAGGTCAGCGCTTCGGGGCGGGCGAAGCGGCGGCGACCGCAGCACCGACCGACACGTTCGGCTTCACCTTCGCGAGCCAGGCCTTGCCGACCCCCTTCACAGCGAGCACGTCCTCGACCCGCTGGAACGGCTTCTTCGCCCGGGCCGCGACGATCGCCTGCGCCCGCTTCTCGCCGATCCCCGGGAGCCGCATCAGCTCGGTCGCGCTCGCGCGGTTCAGATCGATCCGCTCCCCGGGCCCGAGCGGCCGCTTCGCAGCGAGCGCGGGCGTGGCCGCGGCGAGGAGGGCGATCGCGATCGCGGCGCGCGCGAGCGGCCTCACGACCGCACCTCCACGGTCTCGAGCGGGACGCGGCGCGCAGGCGCGCCGCCGTTCGAGGCGGGCCGGCGGTCGTCGCGGGCGGGCAGGTCGCGGACCTGCAGCTTGTTGGTCCCGAGCGGCAGCGCCTCCAGGATGATCGAGACGCTGCCGTCGCGATTCGTGAAGGCGATCCCGATCTTCGGCCAGAACTTCCGCTCACCGTCGGTGCTCTCGGGGATGGCGTAGACGCCGAGCATCCGGCCCCCGCCCTTTCCGTTCGTGTCGGTCATCTCTCTTCTCCGTGTCGTGCGACGCGCGGCGCGCGCGTCGGGGACCGGGAGAGCAGCGCGCGTGCCTGGCGCAACCCCGCGGGATCGCGGGCGCGCAGCACGGAACGAAGGTTCAGGTCCGGACCATCGGGCCGCGGCGCGGCCGATCAGGGAGCGTGAAATCCATCTACGGCGACCGGAGGTGCGGACGAGACGAGCGACACGGCGCGCTCGGGTGGCCGCTCGAGGACGACGGTCGCGCCCGTCCCCGGCACGGCGAGGCGCAACGTCACGCGACCGCGCCGCCCGGTGGGAAGTGGGGGGCGTCGCCGAGGTCGATGGTCCCGAAGCGCGACTCGTAGCGCGCGAGGTTTTCCTGGATCGCGAGGAGGAGCCGCTTCAGGTGCTTCGGCGTCGTGATCACGCGGGTCCGCACCGTCGCCTTCGGCGCCTGCGGCTGGATGTAGGCGAGGTCGAGGGTGAACTCGGTCTCGGTGTGGTTCACCATGGCCATGTTCACGAAGACGCCGTTCGCGGTGATCGGGTCGATCTCGATCTGGATCTGGACGGCCTGCGGCGGGATGGCGGGCTTGTCGGACATGACACCTGCCTTAGCACGCCCCGGTCCGGCGCGCGTTCGCATCGACTCGGGCGGGGCCCCACCGCGCGGACCGTTGAAAGGCGGCCCGCGCAGGGGTAACCGTCTCCTTGCTTGGACCGCGACGCGATGGAGCACGGACGGGAGCTCGAGCTCCGCGGCGGCCCGGACGCCGTGCTGCTCCTGCACGGTCTCACCGGCTCGACGTTCGAGGTCGCACCGATCGCGCGCGCGCTCCACGCCGACGGCCTGCGCTGCCTCGCGCCGGTGATGGCCGGGCACGGCGGCGCGCCGCAGGAGCTCGTCGGCGTGACGTGGTCCGAGTGGGTGGCGAAGGCGCGCCGCGATCTCGCGCGCCTCGAGGGCGCGCGCCGCACCTTCGTGGTGGGCTGCTCCATGGGCGCGCTCGTCGCGTGCGCGCTCGCCCACGAGCACCCCGAGCGCGTCGACGGCCTCGTGCTGCTCGCCCCCGCCCTGGAGCTGACGTTCCCGGGGCGGGTCGGCGCGCTGCTCGGAAGCCTCCCGCTGCTCCGCAGCGTCATCGCCCCGAAGCGCGCCGGCTCGGACGTCCGCGACCCGGAGATGAAGGCGAGGAACCCGGGCCTGCCCGGCGTGCCGCTCGGCGCGGTCGCCGAGCTCCGCGCGCTGCAGCGCCACGTCGACGCCCAGCTCCCCGGCATCGCCGCCCCGGCGCTCGTGGTGATGGGGCAGCACGATCACACGGTCACGCTCGCCGGCGCGCGCCGCCTCGCGCGGCGGATCGGGAGCGGGCCGGCGGAGCTGATCGTGCTCGAGCAGAGCTATCACCTGATCGGCATCGACGTGGAGCGCGATCGCTGCGCCGAGGCCGCTGCCGCGTTCCTCGCCGCGCTGCCCGTGCCGGGGCGGCCCGAGCGCCCGCGCGCGCGGGCGGCGCCGGGGCGCAAGCCGGCGTCGAGGCCGAAGCGGAACCCGAAGCCGAAGCGGCCGCGCGCGCGGCGCGCCCGCAGGAGGTGAGCATGGCGTCGCACGTGATGGCGATCGACCAGGGGACGACCGGCACGACCGTGCTCATCCTCGACCGCCGGCTGGCGCCGCGCGCCAAGGTGAACCAGGAGTTCAGGCAGATCTTCCCGAAGCCGGGCTGGGTGGAGCACGACCTCGACGACATCTGGGGCTCGACGCTCGGCACGGTCCAGCGCGCGCTCCGCGAGGCGGGCCTCTCCGGGCGCGACATCGCCGCGATCGGGATCACCAACCAGCGCGAGACCACCGCGCTCTGGGACCGGCGCTCGTCGCGCCCGCTGCACCACGCCATCGTCTGGCAGGACCGGCGCACCACGGAGGCGTGCGCGCGGCTCAAGGCGGCGGGGCACGAGGCGCGCGTCCGCGAGAAGACCGGGCTCGTCATCGACCCGTACTTCTCGGCGACGAAGCTCCAGTGGCTGCTGGACAACGTGCGCGGCCTCCGCGAGAAGGCCGACGAGGGGGCGGCCGCGTTCGGCACGATCGACAGCTTCCTCGCGTGGCGGCTCACGGGCGGCGCGGCCCACGTCACCGACGTCTCCAACGCAAGCCGGACGCTGCTCATGGATCTCCGCACGCGCGAGTGGGATCGCGAGCTCCTCGACCTGTTCGACGTCCCGCGGAACATCCTGCCGGAGATCCGCCCCTCGTCGCAGGTGTACGGCACGACCAAGGGGATCAAGGTCCTCCCCGACGGGATCCCGGTCGCGGGCATGGCGGGCGACCAGCAGGCAGCGCTCTTCGGGCAGGCCTGCTTCGCGCCGGGCGAGGCGAAGTGCACCTACGGGACGGGCGCGTTCCTGCTCCAGAACGTCGGTCCCACGCCGGTCGCCTCGTCGCGCGGCCTCCTCACGACCGTCGCGTGGGAGGTCGGCGGCGAGGTCGCCTACGCGCTCGAGGGCTCGTCGTTCATCGCCGGCGCCGCGGTGCAGTGGCTCCGGGACGGGCTCGGGGTGATCAAGAAGGCCGCGGACGTCGAGGCGCTCGCGAAGGAGGCGAAGGAGACGGGCGACCTCGTCTTCGTGCCCGCGCTCGCCGGCCTCGGCGCGCCGCACTGGCGCCCGGAGGCGCGCGGCCTCATCCGCGGCATCGACCGAAGCACCACGGCGGCCCACCTCGCGCGCGCGACGCTCGAGGGGATCGCGTTCCTCATCTTCGACCTCGCCGAGTCGATGCGCGCCGAGGCGGGGAAGCCGTTCCCGGTGTTCAAGGTCGACGGTGGCGCGTCGATGAACGACCTCCTCATGCAGTTCCAGGCGGACCTGCTGGACGTGCCGGTCGAGCGGCCGCGGATGATCGAGACCACCGCGCTCGGCGCCGCGTTCCTCGCCGGGCTCGCGACCGGCGTCTGGAAGGACCGCGAGGAGATCCGGAAGGCCTGGAAGGTCGGCAAGCGCTTCGAGCCGAAGATGAAGCCGACCGAGCGGGAGGCGCACCTCGCGAAGTGGCGAAGAGCAGTGCAATCCGCTTGAGACTCAGCCGAGCCGATCGAGCGCGTCCGCGACGGTCTCCACACCGATCAGCTCCAGCGACGGCGGCGCGTCCGCGTGGCGCGCGTTCGCGGCGGGGAGGATCACCCGCTCGAACCCGAGCCGGGCCGCCTCGGCGAGGCGGATCTCCGGCTGCGACACGGCCCGCACCTCGCCCGCGAGGCCGACCTCGCCGAGCACCAGCGACCGCGGCGGGAGCGCCCGGTCGCGGAAGCTCGAGGCGAGCGCGGCGACGGCGGCGAGGTCGGCAGCGGGATCGTCGACGGAGAGGCCGCCCGCGACGTTCACGAAGAGATCGCAGCCGAGGATCTCCATCCCGATCTTCTTCTCCAGCACCGCGGCGAGGAGCGCCACGCGGTTCCCGTCGATCCCGAGCGCGGTCCGCCGCGCCGTACCGTACCCCGACGGCGCGACCAGCGCCTGGATCTCGACGAGCACCGTGCGCGTGCCGGAGAGCACCGCGGCGACCGCGCTCCCCGGCGCGTCCTCGGGGCGCTCGGCGAGGAAGAGCGCCGACGGGTTCGGCACCTCGGCGAGGCCACCCGCCTTCATCTCGAAGACGCCGATCTCGCTCGCCGAGCCGAAGCGGTTCTTGTGGGCGCGCAGGACGCGGTAGGGGTGGGCGCCTCCGCCCTCGAAGTAGAGGACGGTGTCGACCATGTGCTCGAGCACGCGCGGCCCGGCGATCGCGCCGTCCTTCGTGACGTGGCCGACGAGGAAGACCGGTGTCTCGGTGGTCTTCGCGAGCGCCATGAAGCGGGCCGCCACCTCGCGGATCTGGGTGACCGTGCCGGGCGCGCTCTGGAGCTCCGGCAGGTACTGCGTCTGGATCGAGTCGACCGCGATCGCCGCGGGGTGGAGCGCGTCGGCGGCGTGGAGCACCTTCTGCGCGTCGGTCTCCGCGAGCACCTGGAGGTTCGGCGCGGAGACCCGGAGCCGGTCGGCGCGGAGCTTCACCTGGCGCGCGGACTCCTCGCCGGAGACGTACAGCACCGGGCGTTCCTGGGCCGAGGCCGCGAGCCGGTCGAGTGCGGCGAGGAGGAGCGTCGACTTGCCGATCCCGGGATCGCCGCCGAGGAGCACCAGCGCGCCCGGGACGACGCCCCCGCCGAGCACGCGATCGAGCTCGCCGATCCCGGTCCGCTGGCGCGACTCCTCGCGGGCCTCCACCTCGCGGAGCGGGATCGGCCTCGCCGCCGCCGCCACGCCCCAGCCGCGGGCGGGCGCGCCGCGCGCCGGCTCGGGCGCGACGACCTCCTCCTGCATGGTGTTCCACTGCTTGCAGGCGGGGCACTGCCCGAGCCACTTCGGGCTCGTCTGCCCGCACTCGGCGCACGCGTAGACGGTCTTCGCCCTGGAGGCGGTGCGGGACATGCGCCGGGACTAGCACGCGGGTCTGACCGTCAGCGCCCCGCGAGCAGCCGCGCGACGGCGTCGGTGATGGGCAGGCCCGTCGCCTCCTCGACGTAGAGCCACTGGCCCGCCGGATTCACCTCCAGGAACACGTGCTCGCCGCCGTTCCGGCGGCGGAGGTCGAACGCGCCGTAGTCGAGCCCGAGGCGATCCATCATCGCGATGAGGCCGCGCGCGACGCCCACGGGGAGCACGGCGACGCGCGCGGTCTTTCGACCGTTCTCCCAGTCCAGCCGGCAGTCCTCGGGGTGCGCCGTGCGTCGCGCGTCCACCTCCATCGCGAAGATGGAGCCACCGACGACGATCACCCGGAGATCGACGCCGTCGACGTACTCCTGGACGATGGCCGGGGCGGCCCGGAGCGCGTCGAGCGCGCCGAGGCCGCGCGCACGGAGTCGGTGCGTGTACCGCCCCGACACGGGTGTGAGCGTCTTCACGACGGCGTCGAGGGACTTGCCCTGGCCGCCGCACGTCGAGGCGAACGCGCGCGCCGCGTCGGGATCGGCGGTGATGAGCGTGCGTGGCACTGCGAGCCCCGCGCGGGCGGCCGTCGCCAGCTGGAACGGCTTGCGGCTCGCGACGTCCTGGCGGACCGGATCGTTCACCCAGCGCGCGGGGAGCGCGTGCCAGAGCCCGGCGAATGCCGCGTACCACTCCTGCTGGGCCAGGCGCCGCGCCTCGGGGTCGGCGATCGCGTCGAGCGCAGCGTACCGGGCCGGGCGCCGCCACCAGACCGCCTCGCAGGAGGCGAGGGCGATCCGGTGGCCGCGATCGAGGAGCGCGAGCCGCTCCGGCTGGCCGCTTGCGAAGGCGAGCTCGAGCGACGTCTCGACCGGGATCCGTGCGAGATCGATCTGCACGACGCCGCCGCCGAGCGCCGACACGCGCGGGACCAGCTCGGCGGCGTGATCGTCGTCGTCGGGCGCGACGACGAGGATCACGTGTCGGACCACTTCCCTTGAATGTGCTTGCGGGCGGCCGCGAGCGCGCTCTTGCGGCTCGCCTCGGTCTCGTTCGCCACCTCGTCGTCGAGCACTTCCAGAACCACCGACTTCATCCAGCGGGCCCACTCCTCACCGCGCCGCTCGGGCGTCGGGGGCGTCCGCGGGTCCTTGGGTTTCGACGGCGGGCTCGCGTAGTTCCAGTCCACGTAGTCGGTCAGCACCGAAACGAAGGCGGTACCGTCCTTCGTCGGGTCGCTCGGATTCCTCATGCTTCCTCCCTGCGCGCGTGCGCCTGCTCGGTCGACCGCTCGTCTATCGAGTTGTGACCGAAGGCATCATCATCCGCCCCGTAGGAGGACGGCGAAGTCACCTGTTCGCTGGACGCGTCGTCGTCTCGGCGATGGCGCGGCGGAGGGCGATGGCCTCGGCGAGCAACGGCTCGTCGGCGTCGGCCCGGGCGCGCGACGAGAGAAGCGCATCGATCTCCGACGTGGCCTCGGCGCTCCGCCCGAGCGCGGCGAGGGATCGCGCGACGAGCAGCCGGCTTCGCGGGAACGCCCAGGGACGCCACCAGTTCATGGCGTAGAGGCGCTGGAACCGTCGCAAGGCGACGAGCGCCTCCTCGTGCCGCCCGGCATCCGCGAGCGCTTCGGCGGCGAGGAACCACGGAGCCTCGAGCGGCAAGTGCAGATCATCCGCGACGCACCGCGTCGTCACGGAGCGGAGCTCCTGGGCGGCGCGCTCCGGCCCACCCCTCCTCCAGGCGGCGACCGCGCTGTAGGCGGCAGCGGTCACGCCTTCGAGGCCGCGCGCGACCGTCTCGGCGTGGGCGAGGTCGCCGGCGTAGGCAAGGTGGATCGCGAGCGGGGGGGCTCGGGAGGCATCGATCGATGCAACGGCCTGCACCAGCGCCCAGAGCGCCTGGGCGTCGCGGCGGCCTGTGACGAGGTGCGCGCGGCGCTGGTACAGGATCGAGAGCTCGTGGTCGGTCCCGGCGGTCGATGCCCTCGCGTCGAGCTCGCGCAGCGCCTCGCGCCAGCGCCCCTGCTCCACGAGCACGGCCGCGAGCTCGATCCGGCCCCGGGCCGCATCCGCCAGGCTCGCGGCGGCGGCGATGTCCTCGCGGGCCATCGCCTCGGCGCGATCGAGGTTTCCCGCGAACACGTACAGATGAAACACGTCCCCGCGCGCCGCATGCGTTCCGGTCTCGCCCTCGAGCCGGGCCGCCGCGAACGCGTCGCCGAGCCTCCCCTGCCATGCGCGGGCGGTGGCGAGCGCGTGCAGCGTCGCCGGCGTCCGCGGGCCCGCGGCGAGCCGCTCCGCGACCGTTTCGAGCTGCGCCGCGTCGTCGAGGACCCCGAGCGCGGTCACCACGTGATCGAGCGCGTACTCGTTCTCGGGGTCGAGCGCGAGCACGCGGTCCATCCACGGGACCGCCTCCTGGAGGCGACCGCGGTGGTACTCGAGATCACCGGCGCGGAACGCGATCTGCTTGTCGTCCGGGAACTCGGAGGCGGCCCGACGGTAGATCGACATCGCCTCCTCGTCCGCGCCGTCGAGGTGCGCCTTCCAGGCGAGCACGAGGTCCCGCTCCTTGGGAGGCAGTCGGTCGAGCCCGCGGAGCGCCGGGGCGAGCGCGTCGCGCTGCTCGGCGGCGGGCGCGGCGTCCATCGCCTTGAGGCGCGCGAGCTCGAAGTGGGCGAGCGCGAAGCCGGGGTCGGCGGCGAGCGCGCGCTCGAAGTGGTCGGCGCAATCGAGCTGGTTCCAGGACGGGCCGCGCGAGGGGCGCTCGAGGCAGTCGCGCCCCTCGTAGAAGTGGCGGTACGCGTCGAGGTTCGCCGTGACCACCCGCTGGAGCTCGACCCGCGAATCGCGGATCTCCGCCTCACGCTCCTGGACGGCCTCGCGGATCCGCGCCGAGAGCCGATCGACGACCGTCGGCACCGAGGCGAGCCCCGACCCGCGCTCCTGCAGCGCGAAGAGCCGCTCGTCCGACGACGGGTCGAGCGCCTCGACGTCGAGCGCGTACACACCGTCGAAGTGCCGGACGGTGAGGACGACGACCGCCCGCGCCTCGGCGCGCGACGCGACCGAGCGGGCCTCGGCCAGGCCGATGCGCGGCACGTCGGGCCGCCCCGACTGGCGGAGGAGATCGAACAGGCGCGAGCGCGTGACGACGCGGACGCGCTTCGATTGCTCGAGCGACGTCGCGAGCAGCCCCGCGAGCGAGTCGAGAGCGCGCTCGCCGGTCTCGTTCTGGGCGTCCGCCAGGACGAGGCCGACGCGCTGCGCGTCCGGCGGGGGCGCCTTCGGCGCGAGGACGCGGGCGAGGACGCCGCTGACGATGGCGGCGACGATGGACGCGACGACGACGCCGCGGCGCGTGCGGGGGCCGCGCTCGAAGGCGCGCTCGACCAGCCGGAGCTCCTCCGCGAGCGCCCTCCCGTCCCGCGGCCGGTCGGCGGGATCGCGCGCGATGGCGCGCTGCACGCCGCGCGCGAGCCGCTTCGGGATGCCGCGGCCACGGGGCGCGGGCGCGGGGCCCGCGTCGAGCACGGCGGGGCGGCCTCTCGTGACGGGGTAGGGGAGCTCGCCCGTCAGCAGCTCGAAGAGCAGGACGCCGGCGGCGAACACGTCGCTGCGCGCGTCGCCCTCGTCGCCGCGCCAGAGCTCCGGGGCCATGAACGGCGGCGTGCCGCCCGCGGGGGTCACCGCGCCGCCGACCACGCGCGCGAAGCCGAAGTCGAGCAGCTTCACGCGCCCGTCGGCGGTGAGGAACACGTTCGCCGGCTTCAGGTCGCGGTGGACGACGCCGCTCGCGTGCGCGGCGGCGAGGGCGCTCGCGACCTCGAGCCCGACGAAGACCGCCTCGCGGACGGAGACGCGGCCACGCTGGAGCCGGTCCTCGAGCGTCTGCCCCTCGAGCAGCTCGAACACGAGGTACGGCCCGCCCGCCCAGCGCCCCGCGTCGTACAGCGTCGCGATCGCCGGGTGGTTGAGCTGCGCGGCGGCGTCCGCCTCGCGCTGGATCCACTCCATGGCGAGCAGCGCGCGCGCCCGCGGCGACGGGCGGAGGACCTTGAGCGCGACGAACCGGCCGAGCTCGCGGTCGCGCGCCGCGTAGACGATGCCGAAGCCGCCGCGCCCGATCTCGCGGACCAGCTCGTACCGGCCGAGCACATCCCCGACCGACGGCGGGCGCGACCACGCCTCGTCCACCTCCGCGGGCGGGACGCGCGCGAGCTCGGCGAGCAGGGCCGAGAAGCGCCCCCGCTCCAGCGCGCCAGGCGTCGTCGTCTCCGGAACCGCGGCGCTCG
>Ga0318496_10000749_pt1 | contig 12012 bp, 12 predicted proteins | sample GRESIP109b1f22_FD_203296 | JGI IMG/M metagenome (GOLD analysis project Ga0318496, IMG submission 203296) | Tropical soil microbial communities from Luquillo Experimental Forest, Puerto Rico - GRE.SIPMG.109b1f22 | ecosystem: Environmental > Terrestrial > Soil > Tropical forest > Bulk soil... | reverse complement strand
GCGCGGGCAGGTAGTAGTTCATGGCGATGATGCGGGTGTGCGGCGCCGCCGCGCGCAGCCGGGCCAGGATGACCGCCAGGTTGCCGGTCGCCTGCGGGATCGCCTTCCCGATGCAGTCGGCAAGCTTGTTCACCGAGGGCTGGGTGATGCAGGCGTCGGGGTCGTTCGCACCGATGTCGAGGGTGACCAGCGACACCCGCTGGTGAGTATGCAGGAACCGGACAGCGGCGGCCAGCTGCGATCCGCCGGCATACCGGCATATCCCGCCGTTGATCATGGTGGCGGTAGTCTCCGCCATGCAGCCCAGCTTGACCAGCCGCAGGCCTGGCTGGCGGGCCCGGAGCAGGGCGTAGAGCTGGTCCGGGTAACCATCGGCAGTCGACACGCTCACCCCCGCCGCGTCCGGCTGGACGCCCTGCGACAGCGAGTCACCCAGCGCCAGGTAGTAACTGGCGGGCGGCGCCGGGCGGCGGTGCGCCACCCGGTGCGTGGCCGGCGCCGGTGCCGGCCCGGCACAGCCAGCCATCGCCGCCGCGAGAGCGCAGGCGCTGATCAGGCTGAGCGCGGAGAGCAGGCGGCGCATGGCATTCCGTCGGGTCGGGTTCCTCATTGTATGGGCGCGGCAGCGGCCAGCAGCCGCCCGCGAGCCCGGGGCCACCTGCCGCCCGGGCGGGCCTCAGGCCCGGGTGGCCGCGGGCCGGGGGCGGAACCTGAGCACGGCCAGGGTGGCCAGGCAGGCGGCACCGATCAGGGCGTAGGGAACCAGGTCGGAGGTCGCCTGCGCCAGCGCCCCGCCGGCTCCGGAGCCAAGCGCCTGCCCGCTCGCCCAGGCCAGGTTGGCCAGCCCGAACGCCAGGCCCTGGTTGAGGCCGAGGTCATCGGCACCCGCGCTGAGCAGCGCCGCCGCCGGTGTGTAGAAGGTGCCGAACGCCGGCAGCCCAACGATCAGGAAGACAACAAGCACCGGGGCAGGCTGGACCACCGGCGCCAGCAAGCTGACCCCGATGGCGGCCGTCAGCGAGATCTGGATCGGCCACAGCGCCCCGCGCCGGTCCGCCATCCGCCCGGCGACCGGCGACAGCGCCGCCTCGATGGCCGCCGCGACCAGGAACGTCGCCCCGATCACCAGGCCGGAGGCCCCGAGGGCGTTCAGCCGCAGCGGCGAGAGCACGTCGACCACACCGAACGCAAGGCCGGCCAGCATGGTCAGCCACATGCCGGTGCCGACCCGGCGGTCCCGCAGGGCCGGCCAGGCGGCGCGCAGCCCTTGCGGCTCCGCCGCCCGCGGCCGCGGCACCAGGAATGCGGCCACGATCAATGCGGCACCGGCCACCCCGGCGCCGGCGAACGCGGGCCCGGTGCCCACCTGATCGGCGATGGTCCCGACCACCGGCCCGAACAGGGCACCGACCACAGCCGCGCCGATCGCGGTGCCGAGCAGCTCGCCCCGCCGCTCGGGCGGAGCCGCGGTCGCCAGCCACGCCAGGCCGGCGGCCCAGGTGCAGGCACCGCCCAGGCCCTGGATGAACCGTGCGGCGTCCAGCACGGCCGCCGACGATGCGAAGCCAAAGACCAGCGTGGAGACGCTCATCAGGGACAGCCCGAGCACGGCCACCGGCCGGGCGCCGAGCCGGGACGTGAGCAGGCCGCCGGGCAGGGCGCCGATGAGGGTGCCCAGCGGGTAGGCGGCGACCAGGACCCCCGCCCCGGCCTTGGACAGGCCTGCCACGTGCACGTAGTGCGGCAGCAGCGGGGTCAGCGCGGTGAAGAAGATGGTGTCGACAAGCACCAGCGCGCACACGAAGCCGAGCAATGCCCGCATAGGCGCGGTCAGCCGGACCGGGGCCTCGGTCACTCCGGCTCCCTCGCGCCGACCAACCTGCACCACCCATTCGCGCCCGGCCCAGCCAGCGCCTGGGCCGCAGTGCCTACGTTCTCACACCGGCCAAGGCCACTGGCGGCCACCGGCCGGGTGGCAGCCCAGGTTACCGGCCACCGAGAACGGCACTTGCCAGGTCCGATTCCCGCCGGGAATCGCCGTCGGCGGCAGGCACACTGCTAACTGTGAGCGACCGTAACGGATGCCCCGGCGAGCGGCCTGATGCCGGCCGGCCCGCCCGGCCTGGCCGGGTCGCGGAGGCCAGCCGGGCAGAGGGGGCCAGCAGGGCAGAGGGCGCCAGCTGGCCGTCCCAGGCCGCCCGGGCGGAGACTTCCAGCCAGCCGTCCGGCGCCAGTCAGCCGCCCCGGGCCAGCCCTGCGCTGGAGATCAGCCGGCCGTCCCAGCCCAGCGCACTGTCCCGGCCCAGCAGCCTGGCCTGGCTGGCGGCGGGAGTGACGGTGGTGCTGTGGGCGTCGGCGTTCGTGGCGATCCGCGGCGCCGGGCGCGACTTCTCACCCGGCCCGCTGGCGCTGGGCCGGCTGCTGAGCGCCGCCGTGGTGCTGGGACTGGTATCGGTGGTGCGCCGGGAAGGGTGGCCGCCGCGGTCGGCCTGGCCGGGCATCCTGGCGACCGGGGTGCTCTGGTTCGGCGTGTACATGGTGGCGCTGAACTGGGGCGAGCAGAAGGTGGACGCCGGCACCGCGGCCATGGTCGTCAACGTCGGACCGGTGATCATCGCGCTGCTGAGCGGCTGGCTGCTCAGCGAGGCCCTGCCGCGAACGCTGCTGGCGGGGGTGGCGGTGTCATTCGCCGGGGTGATCCTGGTGGGCCTGTCCGTCTCCGGCGGCGGGCATGCGCCCGTGGGCGGGGTGCTGCTGTGCCTGCTGGCCGCGGTGTCGTACGCGGTCGCGGTGGTCAGCCAGAAGCCAGCGCTCCGGCAGGCGTCGGCGCTCCAGGTGACCACCTTCGGCGTGGCGGTGGGCGCGCTGGCCTGCCTGCCTTTCGCCGGGCAGCTGGCGGCCCAGCTGGCCCGCGCGCCGCTCGCCGCCACCGCGAGCGTGGCCTACCTCGGCGTCTTCCCGACCGCGCTCGCCTTCACCACCTGGGCCTACGCGCTGGCGCGCACCCCCGCCGCGAAACTGGGCGCGACCACCTACCTGGTGCCGGCCATCACCGTGCTGATGTCGTGGGCGGTGCTCGGCCAGGTGCCCAGCTGGCTGGCCCTGGCTGGCGGCGGGCTGTGCCTGGGCGGGGTCGCTGTCTCCCGCCGCCGGTAGCTGGCGGGACGGCAGCACCGGCCGGACTGTCACACCCTGGTGCCAGCATGGCCCTGCCGAGGCTGGGAGCTGGCTGATGGTCACCATCGACGACATCCGGGCCTGCGCGCTGGCGCTGCCCAGGACCGAGGAGCACCTGATCCACGACCACGTGAAGTTCCGGGTTGGGAAGATCGTGTACGCCTCGGTCTCGCCAGACGAGACCATCATGGGTTTCGGGTTCCCGCGCGAGGAACGCGACGCCTTGATCGCCGCCGAGCCCGCCAAGTTCTGCCTGCCCCGGCCCAGCGACCTGCGGTTCCACTGGGTGCATGCGCGGATGGCCGAACTCGGCCTGGCCGAGATGGCCGAACTGGTCACCGACGCCTGGCGGATGGTGGTGCCCAAGCGGGTGGCCGCCAGCCATCTCGGGCCTGCTGGCGGCCCGGCCGGCCCGCCTGGTTAGCCCAGCTCGGCGCCGACCCGCTCCCGGATTTCCTGCACCGCCCAGGCGTTGCCGTCCGGGTCGGTGAGGTAGCAGAACTTGCCGCCGTCGCGCGGGTCGAGGGTCTCTACCTCAGAGATGTCCACGCCGCGCCCGGCCAGTTCGGCGCGGGCCGCCTCGATGTCTGTGACAACCAGCTGCAGCCTTGCGCTGGACCCCCCGTCGTAGCCGGCCGGCGCGATGACCGGCCCGACTACGACCGAGCAGGCCGATCCGGGCGGTGTCATATGCACCACCCGCAGCGACGGGCTCGGGCTGACATCGGCGTCCAGGTGGAATCCCAGCTTGTCGAGGTAGAAGCTCTTCGCCCGGTCCACGTCGGTGACCGGGATGACCACCACTTCCAGTTTCCAGTCCATGTCACTCATCCTTCCGCCTGCCGCGCCCGGGCGGGCACGGTTCCTGCCGCGCTCAGGGCGGGCACAGTTCCTGCGGGCGCCCGGGCGGGCGCCGTCACCAGTAGGACGGAGCCGGGCCGCTCATCTCGACATCGGGTGCCGGGTAGCGTTCAGCCATGGACGAGCAGGCGCTGGCCGGCTATCTCCGCCGCATCGGTGTCACCCGGCCACCGGCTGCCGATGAGGCGGCACTTCGTGAGCTGCACCAGGCCCATCTGCTGGCCGTGCCGTTCGAGAACCTGAGCATCCACCTGGCCGAGCCGATCTCGCTCGCGCCCGCCGACCTGCTTGACAAGATCGTCGTGCGGGGGCGTGGCGGCTTTTGCTACGAGCTCAACGGGGCGTTCGCGCTGCTGCTGGAGGCGCTCGGCGCGCAGGTGCGGCGGGTGGCCGCGCGGGTGCACAGCCAGGACGGGCTCGGGCCGCCGTTCGACCACCTGGCCCTGGTCGTCGGGCTGCCCGACGGCAGCGGGCCGTGGCTGGCCGACGTCGGCTTCGGCAGCCACAGCACCTACCCGCTGCGGCTGGCCAGCGGACCGGGGCAGCCCGATCCGGGTGGCCTGTTCCGGCTGGCCGCCGCCGGCGGCACGGACCTGGACGTGCTCAAGGACGGGGAGCCGCAGTACCGGATCGAGCTGCGGGAACGGGCACTGGCCGACTTTGAGCCCACCTGCTGGTGGCAGCAGACGTCACCGGATTCGCATTTCACCCGCAGCACCATCTGCTCCCGGCTGACGCCGGACGGCCGGATCTCCATCAGCGGCCATACCCTCATCCGTACCAGCGGCGGCGTCCGGGACGAGCAGCTGCTGGCCAGCGATGAGGTGCTGGTCGCCTACCGTGAGCACTTCGGGATCAGCCTGGACCGGGTCCCCGGGGGCTAGGGCATGCGCTGGCCCCGCGCTAGGACCGGCCAGCCTGCTGGTCAGCCCCTGCCGCCAGGGCCGCTTCGATCTCGGCCCGGTGATTGTCCGCGTGCCGTACCGCGACCTGCGCGAGGCGCTCGGCCCGGCCCTCGCCAGCCGCGAGGTCGGCCGCGGACAGGCTGGCGACCAGCTCGCACATGGCCGCGCCGCTCTGCTCCAGATGCTGCACTGCCGCGGCCCGGGACACGTCCGTGGCTGCCGCTGCGTGCTCGGCGTTCAGTGCATCAACCACGTCGCTGTTCACCTCGACCGGCCGGCCCGCTGCCAGCTCACGCAGCCAGCCCGTGAGGTACTCGTAGGCATCCGCGACGTGATCCACCACCACCGCGACCGGCCGCGGATCGCCGTCGAGCGGCGCCGACCGCCACTGTTCCTCGGTACAGCCATGCACGAAGCCGACCAGCCGGTCCCGTGCCGCCGCGATCTGCGCCGCGTACTCGGCCGGGCCGCGCGCCCCCTCTGCCATGAGGCCAGCGTATGCGGCAGACTCGGCCACAGGGAGGGACGATGACCGACGAGCCGTTCCGCACCATCATCGAGCCGTTCCGCATCCACTCGGTGGAGCCGATGCGGCAGACCACCCGGGCCGCCCGGGCCGCCGCGCTGGCCGCGGCCGGGTACAACCTGTTCGAGCTGCCCGCCGAGGACGTGCTGATCGACCTGCTCACCGATTCCGGCACCGGCGCGATGTCGGCCGCCCAGTGGGCCGGGCTGCAGCTGGGCAACGAGGCCTATGCTGGCTCGCCGTCGTTCCACCGCTTCCACCAGGCGGTGACCGCGCTGTTCCCGTTCCGGCACGTGCTGCCCACCCACCAGGGCCGGGCCGCGGAGAAGATCCTGTTCACCGCGGTCGGCGGCCCCGGCCGGATCGTGCCGAACAACACCCACTTCGACACCACCCGCGCCAACATCGAGTTCACCGGCGCGGAGGCGATCGACCTGCCCACGCCGGAGGGGCTGCAGCCCGCGGCCCGGCACCCGTTCAAGGGCAATATGGACGTCACCGCGCTGGGGAAGCTGCTCGCCGATCACGCCAGCTCGGTCCCGCTGGTGATGCTGACGGTGACCAACAACTCCGGCGGCGGCCAGCCGGTCAGCATGGCCAACATCCGGGCGGTCCGGGCTGCCTGCGACCAGTACCACAAGCCGCTCTTCCTGGACGCCTGCCGGTTCGCCGAGAACGCATGGTTCATCAAGACCCGCGAGCCCGGCTACGCCGAGACCGGGGTCGGTGACATCATCCGGGAGATGGCGGGCCTGGCCGATGGCATGACCATGTCGGCAAAGAAGGACCCGCTGGCCAACATCGGTGGCTGGCTCGCGCTCAACGACGACAGCCTGGCCGAGCGGTGCCGCAACCTGGAGATCCTCACCGAGGGGTTCCCCACCTACGGCGGGCTGGCTGGCCGGGATCTGGAGGCGATCGCCCAGGGGCTGGCCGAGTGCGTGGATGACGACTACCTGCGCTACCGGATCCGGTCCATCGCGTATCTGGGGGAGGCGCTGGAGTCGGCAGGTGTCCCGGTGGTCGTGCCGTTCGGCGGCCATGCCGTCTTCATCGACGCCCGGGCCATGCTGTCCCACCTGGATCCGCTGCAGTACCCGGGCCAGGCGCTGGCCTGCGCCCTGTACGAGGAGGGCGGGGTGCGGGCCTGCGAGATCGGGACGGTCATGTTCGGGCGGCGGCCGGATGGCACTGAGGCACCGGCCGCGATGGATCTGGTCCGGCTGGCCATCCCGCGGCGCACCTACACGCAGAGCCACATCGACTACGTGATCGAGGTCGTGACCCGGGTCGCTGCCCGGGCGGCCGCGCTGCCCGGCCTGCGGATCGTGTCCCAGCCGTCCCAGCTCCGGCACTTCACCGCCCGGTTCGCCCCGCTGGCCTGACCGCGCCGCCGCCCCCACCGGGCGGCCAGACCGTCCCCGGCTATCCCGCGGGCACGTAACTGCCGTGGCAGATGTCCTGGTAGTGGCTGGCGCTGAAGGACTGCCCGTGCTGCGGGAAATACCACTCCACGGCCCGGTACATCCGCTTGCCGTGGCAGCTGCCCAGGCTGAACGCGACGACGATGGCCCGCTGCTGGCTGCCGGTGGCGACGCTCTGGCTGGGCCTGACGTAATCGCTGGTGCCGGTGCCGACCGCGCGCGGCCCGCCCCACGACGTCCAGACGATCTGGGTGACCAGCCCGGTCGGGTCACCTCCATTGAAAATCCTGGCCGGGCGCACCTCGCCGAACCCGGCTCCGTGCGCGAACACCCCGGCCGGCCGGCCGAGGGTGGGCAGGGCCGGCTGCTGGCTGCCGGTGCCGGTGGCTCCCGCCCCGGAACTGGCCGCGCCTGCGCAGCCAGCGCAGATCAGCATGGCCGCGGCGGCCGCCAGCATCGCCAGCGCCGCTGGCCATTGCCGCTGCGGCTGGTGCCGGACAACTCGCATCGTGGTCTCCCGCCCATGACCGCACCTCGTGCGGCTGGCCCCGGATCCGCCGGGCCGGCGATGAACTGCCATTAGGACTCGCGGGAGCGGTCATCGGTTGCCCCGGCGGGCGCGAATTCTGGGCACGGCGGTGGGCGGCCGCGTGGCTCGGCGCCCGCCCGGGCGCGACCGCACCGGCCGGCTATCGTCGCGCCGGTGGAACGGGTGGAGGTCGCGATCGTCGGGGCCGGCCTGCTCGGCTCGGCCGCCGCGTGGGCGCTGGCCAGCCGCGGGGTGCGGCCGCTGGTGCTGGAGCAGTTCGGGCTGGGCCACACCCGTGGCTCCTCGCACGGGGCGACCCGCATCTTCCGGCTGTCCTATCCGGAACCCGCCTACGTGCGGATGGCGATGGCGGCCCGGCCGGCCTGGGCCCGGCTGCAGGCCGCCGCGGGCGAGGAACTGCTGATCACAACCGGCGGGCTGGATGCGGGGCCGGGTGCCGAGGTGTGCGCGGCCGCGCTGGCCGAGTGCGGTGCCGCCCACTCCTGGCTGACCGCCAGCCAGGTCCGCGGCCGCTTCCCCGGCATCGCCGCCCAGCCCGGCGAACGCATGCTGTACCAGCCCGACTCGGGTGTGTGCCTGGCCGGGCGCACCGTTGCGGCGCTGCAGCGGCTGGCCGAGCAGCAGGGAGCGGACATCCGGGCGGACTGCCCGGTGCTGGCGATCGAGCCGAACGGCGACCGCGCGGTGGTCCGCACCGCGACCGGCCCGGTCTCGGCCACGGTGGTGGTCGCCGCCGCCGGGCCGTGGAGTGGGCGGCTGCTGGCAGGCGCGGTCAGCCAGCCGCCGCGGCTGGCCGTCACGCGGCAGCAGGTGCGCTACTTCCGGCCGCGGGACAGCCGCCCCGCCGCGTGGCCCACCTTTATCGAATGGCCAGCCGGCGCCCCGGTCTGGTACCTGGTGCCGATGCTCGGCGAGGCGCCGGGGATCAAGGTCGCCACGCACGCCCCCGGCCCGCTAGCCGATCCCGGTGACGTCCCGTCTGCCGGGACCGACCCGGCCGTGGACGAGCAGGCCGCGGACTATGTGCGGGACCGGCTGCCCGGGCTCGACCCGGCCCCGCTGCTCCCGGAGACCTGCCTGTACACCCTGACCGCGGACGAGGACTTCGTGCTCGGCCGGGAGGGACCGGTGGTGGCCGCCGCCGGCTGCTCCGGCCACGCCTTCAAGTTCGGCCCGCTGCTCGGCGAGATCCTGGCCGCGCTGGCCCTCGGTGAGCCGCCGCCGGTGGACCTCACCCGGTTCTCGCTGGCACGGCAGGCGCTGGCGTCCGCACCCTTGGCAGGAACCTAACGGATGGCTCCGGGCTGCCCTCAGGCCCGGCGGCGCACCAGCCAGATGGCCGCCCCGATGAGCAGTAGCGACAGCACCAGCAGCCAGCCGCCCTCGATGAGCTGGAAGGGCCAGAACCGGCTCTCCGGCTGGTAGGCCGACCACATTGTGAAGTGATGCGCAGACAGGTAGGCCGTCGCCTCGGCCGGATTGACCGAGTTGCGCACGGATGCTGGCGCGTGCGCGATCAGGTTGCGGATCGTCTGCTGGCTCACCGGGGTGCCGGCCGGGCCGGTGTACCACTGGCTGACCACCCAGGGTGGGTTGTAGTAGCTGGGGCTGCCCTTGATGGTCAGCGGGGTCTGGTAGTGCTTGCGCAGGAACAGCGCGGTGGCGAAGTTGAGCCCGGTCCACGCTGCCAGCGACGCGACTATCGCGGGCACCGTGCGCCGGATCACCACACCGGCGAAGGCCCCGAGGGCGAAGGCGGCCAGCGTCCAGGCCGCGAAGTCGACCGCGCGCAGGTCGAACAGTTGCGGGGCGAGCGCGCCGTCCAGGCGCTCGGCGAAGAACGGCTGGTAGTACCAGGAGAACAGCAGGCTGAACGCCGCTGCCCCCGCGGTGACCGCGACCGCCAGCAGCGCCAGCTTAGCCACCGCCCAGCGGAGCCGGCCGCAGCCCTGGGTCCAGGCGAACCGGAACGTGCCGCTCTCCAGCTCCCGCGCCAGCACCGGCGCGCCTGCGAACACCCCCACGAGCACCGGCACCACCTGCAGCAAGCCACTCACGATCTGCGCGGTGTGATAGAGGCTGGCGAACGGCCTGCTGATCACATCGCAGGCCGCGGACCCGGCCGGGTGGCAGGACACCGCGGCCGTGTAGGCGCTGTGGATCTGCAGGCCCGTGATCAGCAGGTACAGACCCAGGCCGCCGAGCAGGACGGCAACCCCCGCCAGCGCTACCCGGTGCTGCCGCCAGGTGACCCAGGCGAGCCTGGTCCACGGCACCGGGCGCGGCTCGCGGGCCGCCGGTGCGGGCGCGGCGACGGCGGTCATGCCGGGATCCCGCTGTTCTGGATGGCCCGGGCCGAGGGCCCGGGCAGCGCGGCGGCACCCGGTTCGCGCAGGTATGCCAGCACGAGTTCCTCCAGGCTGACCCGATGCGACTGCCAGCCGTCGGGCGGTGGCTGGCCGGGCTGATCGGTCCTGACCAGCAGGTGAGCCTGCGCCTGCCCGCCACCGGCATGCACCACCCGCAGTCGTTGCGCATCATCTGGGACGTGGCTGGCCGGACCGGTCAGCGTCCGGTGGGTGGCGAGCAGCTGCTCGACCTCGCCCGCGACCTGCACCTGGCCGCGGGTGAGCACGATCAGGTAGTCGGCCACCCGCTCCAGTTCGGCCAGGGCGTGCGAGGAGAGCACGACCGTCACCGCCTCGTCGGCGACCGCCGCCATCACGCTGGCCATGAAGTCGTACCGGGCCAGCGGGTCGAGCATGGCCAGCGGCTCGTCCAGCACCAGCAGCTGGGGGTGCCGGGCCAGCGCCAGGGTGAGGGCCAGCTGGGCCTGCTGGCCGCCGGACAGCTTGCCGACCTTGCGGTCCAGCGGGATGTGCAGTTCGGCCAGCCTGGCCTCGGCAAGCTGCTGGTCCCAGCGCCGGTTCAGGTTCCGGGTCAGCTGCAGCATGCCGGCGACGGGCAGGTTCTGGTACAGCGGCGTGTCCTGGGCAACGAAACCGATGCCATCCAGCGCGGCGGGCGAGCCGGGGTGCTCACCGCCGAGCACGCTGATCCGGCCCGCCGTGGGCGCAAGCAGGCCCACGGTGAGGTGCAGCAGGGTGGTCTTGCCCGCGCCGTTCGGCCCGACCAGGGCCACCACCCGGCCGCCGGGGATCGCCAGCGTGCAGCCCCGCAGCGCCCAGGAGCGGCGGTAGCGCTTGCTGACCCCGCTGCACTCGATCATGTTCATGCCACTCCCTCCCTCTGATTGGCGGGGCCGCGGCCGGCGGTGGCTGCACCGGTGCGGGCTGCTCCGGTGCCACGGTCAGCTGCGGTGCCGCCGCGGCGCTCACTGAAATCCCGCAGCGCACTGCTGACCAGGGCCTCGATCCCGTCCTCGTCCAGGCCCGCCGCCTGGGCGGTGGCCAGCCAGCCGAGCAGCGACCGGCGCAGTGCGGCCAGTTCGGGCAGCGCGACCTGGTCCAGGGTGGCCTGAACGAACGTGCCCTGGCCGGGACGGCCTGCCGCCAGGCCCTTGTGCTCGAGTTCGCGGTAGGCCTTGAGCACCGTGTTCGGGTTGATCACCAGCCCGGCGACCACGTCCCGGATCCGGGGGAGCTGGTCGCCTGGCCGCAGGTACCCGAGCCGGAGCGCCTGCTCGACCTGATGCACGAGCTGGAGATAGGTCGGCACACCCGAGCCCGGGTCGAGCCGGAACTCGATCGGCGAGCCGCTGGCCGCGGCACCCGGGCCGGCATCACCGCCTGGCCCGGCCGGGCCGCTAGCCTCTTTATCTATCTTCATAGGAAAAGCATATAGCGATGGGTGGGACTGTCAACCGTGGCCGCCCCCCGGCCGCATCGCTGGCCGGGGCCGGGCAGGATCGTGTTGTGCGGTCAGCCGCGATCGTCGTGAACAGCACCCGGGTCCGCGGCATGGCCGCATTCCGGCAGGCCTGCCGCTCGGCCGCGGTGGCCGGCGGCTGGCAGCTCCAGTTCGCCGAGACCACCGTCGATGACCGCGGGGCCGGGCTGGCCCGCGGCGCGGTCGCGGCGGGGGCCAGCCTGGTCATCGCGGCTGGCGGGGACGGGACCGTCCGGGCCTGTGCGCATGCGCTGGCGGATACCCCGGTGCCGCTGGCGATCCTGCCGCTGGGAACGGCCAACCTGGCCGCCCGGGCACTGGGCGTGCCGCACCGGAGCGCAGCCGCGCTGGCGACCGCGTTCGGCGGCCGGGAACGCCGGATCGACCTGGCGCTGGCCGACCTGGGCGACGGCGCAGGCGGGCTCACCTTCGTGGCAATGGCGGGCATCGGGCTGGACGCCGAGGTGGTGGCGGCCACCCCGCACCTGATCAAGCGGCGGGCCGGCTGGCCCGCCTACGCCGCCGCCGGGGCCGCTCACCTGGCGGGCCGCCGCACCGGGTTCACCATCACGCTCGACGGCGGCAAGCCGATGACCTGGCAGGCACGGTCGGTCGTAGCGGGCAACGCCGGGCTGCTGCCGGGCGGTTTCCGCCTGCTGCCCGCGGCGCGGCTCGACGACGGCCGGCTCGATGTGGGCATCCTCGCCCCGGCCGGCCCGG
>Ga0318496_10000745_pt1 | contig 12036 bp, 8 predicted proteins | sample GRESIP109b1f22_FD_203296 | JGI IMG/M metagenome (GOLD analysis project Ga0318496, IMG submission 203296) | Tropical soil microbial communities from Luquillo Experimental Forest, Puerto Rico - GRE.SIPMG.109b1f22 | ecosystem: Environmental > Terrestrial > Soil > Tropical forest > Bulk soil... | reverse complement strand
TCGGCGTCGGCCACGAGGACGATCCGCGAGAGCGCCTCCCGATCGAGGCCGGCCGGGTCGAAGAGCACTCCGGTTCCGTCGACGATGAGCCGGATCTGCACGCCCGGGCAGCGCTCGAGGAGGATCCGCAGCGCGTTGCCCGCCACGTCGCCGTTGGGGCCGCCGGTGAGCTTGACGCTGAAGGCGTCCTTGCGGATGTCGATCCCCCGCTCGCGCATCGCGATCTCGGCGAACGTGACCACACCGGTCGAGGTGACGCCGTACTGCTTGTGGTTGATGCCCACCCGCTTGCTCGAGATGATGCCGGTCCCCAGGAGGTAGCCGCGGCGGACCGAGAGCTCGGCGATGGTCTCGATCATCGCGTCGTGCATGTTCTCGTCGGGGCCGAGCTCGATGGGCTCGTCCTCGCCGTAGTGATCGACGACGCGCGGATCCTTCGCGCGGCCGCCCTCCGTCACGAAGACGTCGAGGAACGCGTTGATGAACCCGAGCTGCACCTTGCGCAGGCGCTGTTCGAGCCGCTCCTTCGACTGCCCCGCCGGGGCGCGCAGCACCGCCACCAGCTTCGAGCCGCCCTCGTAGATGTCCTTGTTCTTGAGGTGCTGGGTGTGCGCGAGCACATAGGTCTCGCGGAAGACGGTGTTCGCGACCGTGACGTAGTCGTCGCGGCTCTGCGTGACGATGGTGCGCCACCCGCCCCGCGCGATGTCGGAGAAGCCGATGTGGTAGCCGAGCCCGCTGCGCCCGAAGAAGAAGGTGACGCGGAACGGGCGCTCGGGGGGGAGGTCGGCGGTGAACTCCGGCCCCAGATCCTCCAGGTAGGCCGGGTCCAGGCGGAAGGCGAGCGCGTCCTTCTCCGGGACGAAGTAGTTGGTCTTCAGGGTCCGGCGGATGAGCACCAGCGTCGTCCGGAAGATCGAGCGCCGGAACTCGTCCAGCTGGCGGTGGCCGGTGTTGTGGGCGGCCACCTCCCGGGCGACCTTCGCCGCCTCCTCCTGGTAGCGCGCCTCCCGGTCGGCGAGCTCGGGGTCGAACCGGGTCTCGAACAGGCGCGCCAGCCGCAGCGCCATGTCCGGGTGGGAGTGGAACGCGCGGATCACGTCCTCCAGCGTGAACCGGTGCGGCTGATTGTGGGCGCAGTTGGTGTGGCAGAAGCCGATGAAGGCGTTGACGAGCGACGCCTCCTCGCCGTTCAGGATCCCGGGCAGGACGAGGTCGCGGTAGGCCGGTGACTCGATCGCCAGGATCTGGGTGTTGAAGAGCTCCCGGCGCAAACGCCGGAACAGCGGCGAGTCGGGCTCGAGCGACGCTCCGGCGCGGTGCGCCACCTGGAAGCTCCCCAGGAACCAGGGCTGCTTCCCGGTGCTGATGGTGATGGTGAACGACCGGCGCACCCCCACGTTGAGCCGGTTGAAGACCTCCATCACCTGGGCGAGGAAGTCGCGCTGGGGCGGGTTCCCGACCGCGAAGAGCACGGTCGTCTCGCCGCGCTCGTTCAGGCCCTCTGGCGGCTCGGCGTGGAGGAAGATGCCGGCGTGCGCCCGCCCTTCGCGCAGGAGCCACAGGAGCTGCGCGACGCGGCTCGGGGGCGCGAGCCGGACGTATCGCGCGTCGTTGAGCCACAAGAGCTCGAGCAGCCCGTCCGCCTCGGCCGGATCCAGCGCGGCCCCTCGCTCCGCCAGGGCGGCGCGGACCTCCTGGCGGAGCGGCTCGGGGATGGGCGGCCGCGCGGCCCCCGCGATCTCCGCGTCGGTCTTGCGGTCGAACTGGTAGCGCTGCAGCTCGAGCAGCCGGTCGGTGCCAGGCACGGGGCCCCACGAGTGGAACATCTCGGCGCACGAGATGTCCCGGTCGCGGAGCTGCTGGACCGTCGCGGCGATCGAGCCGGGGACGTCGAGCCGCGCCACGATGAGCTCCGCCTCGCGGTCGGCCACGACGAGCTGGCGATCGCGTCGGAGCCGCCCGAGCCCCGTCGCGAGCCCGGCGATGGCCTCCCCGTCCTCGCGCATCGTGCCGGAGAACAGCCCGGCGACGTTCTCGTGCAGCCAGCGGAGGTTCGCCCCCGCCTCGTCCACCAGATCGCGCAGACCCACCGGCCCGTCGAGCGCGTGCTTCAGGGGATCCATGGGCACCTCCGGGGCGAGCCGCCGACCTCCTTGGACGCCGCCTCAGCTAGGCGATACCGCCCAGGCAGACGTACTTCACGACGAGGTAGTCCTCGATTCCGTACTTCGACCCCTCCCGCCCGACGCCGGACTCCTTCACGCCACCGAATGGGGCCACCTCGGTCGAGATGAGGCCGGTGTTGAGCCCGACCATCCCGTATTCGAGCGCCTCGGAGACGCGCCAGGCCCGGGCGAGATCGCGCGTGTAGAAGTAGGAGGCGAGGCCGAACTCGGTGTCGTTGGCGAGGCGGATCGCCTCCGCCTCGTCGTGGAAGCGGAAGAGCGGGGCGACGGGACCGAACGTCTCCTCCCTCGCCACCGCCATGGCCGGGGTGGCCTCGGTGACGACGGTCGGCTGGAAGAAGGTGCCGCCCAGCGCGTGCCGCTTTCCGCCGACGAGCACGCGCCCGCCCTTGGCGACGGCGTCCTCCAGGTGCTCCTCCACCTTGCCCACCGCATTCATGTCGATGAGGGGCCCCTGCTGCGTGTCGGACTTGAGCCCGTCGCCCACCTTGAGGCGCGACACCGCGTCGGCCAGCTTCGCCGCGAAGGCGTCGTAGACCGCGTCTTGGACCAGGAAGCGGTTCGTGCAGACGCAGGTCTGGCCGCTGTTGCGGTACTTGGATGCGATCGCCCCGGCCACCGCCGCGTCCAGGTCGGCGTCGTCGAAGACGATGAAGGGCGCGTTCCCGCCCAGCTCGAGGGAGACCTTCTTCACGGTCGAGGCGCACTGCTCCATGAGCTGCTTGCCCACCTCGGTCGAGCCCGTGAACGTCACCTTCCTCACGAGCGGGTGGGTCGTCAGCTCGGTCCCGATGGGCCCGGACGCGCCGGTGATCACGTTGAAGACGCCCGGCGGTAGCCCTGCCCGCTCGCCGAGCTCCGCCAGCGCCAGCGCCGAGTACGGCGTGGCCGTGGCGGGCTTGAGCACCACCGTGCAGCCGGCCGCCAGGGCCGGCCCCGCCTTGCGGGTGATCATCGCCGACGGGAAGTTCCAGGGGGTGATCGCGGCCACCACGCCGATGGGCTCCTTCAGGACGACGATGCGCTTGTCGGCCGCGTGCTGCGGGATGGTGTCGCCGTAGATCCGCTTCCCCTCCTCCGCGAACCACTCGATGAAGGAGGCGGCGTACGCGATCTCCCCACGCGACTCGACGAGCGGCTTCCCCTGCTCGGCGGTCATGAGCACCGCCAGGTCCTCCTGGTTCGCCATGATGAGGTCGAACCACCGGCGCAGGACCGCCGCGCGTTCCTTGGCCGTTCTCTTTCGCCAGGCCGGCCAGGCCGCGTGGGCCGCCTCCACCGCCCGCCGGGCCTCGGCGGCGCCCATGCGCGGCACGGTGCCGAGCTGCTCGCCGGTGGCGGGGTTCGTCACCGCGATCGTCTTGCCATCGTCGGCGTCGGTCCAGGCGCCGTTGATGTAGCACTTCTGGTGAAGCAAGAACTCGTCTCTCAGCGGGATCGTCGCCACCGGAACCGTCACGGCCATCTCGTCTCCCCCTGCGCGCGGTGCGCGCGGCTCGTCCTGCTCATGTTCAGAACCCCAGGTACGCCTCGCGCACCTTCGGGTCGGCCTCCAGCTCGCGGCCGGTCCCCTCCTGCACGATCCGGCCGTTCTCGAGCACGTAGCAGTAGTCCGCCACCTTCATCGTCTGCCTCACGTTCTGCTCGACGAGGAAGATGGTGAGGCCCTCCTCGTGCAGCCCCTTGATGATGCGGAAGATCTCCTCGACGAGGAGCGGCGAGAGCCCCAGGCTCGGCTCGTCGAACATGATGAGCGCGGGATCCTGCATCAGGGCCCGCCCGATGGCGAGCATCTGCTGCTCGCCGCCCGACATCGTCTCCGCCACCTGCGTTCGCCGCTCCGCGAGCCGCGGGAAGAGCCGGTAGACGCGGTCGAGGTTGATCGCCCTGCGGGGCTTGGCTCGCCTGAGGTACGCCCCCGCCCGCAGGTTCTCCTCCACCGTCATCTTGGGAAAGAGCTGCCGCCCCTCCGGAACGAGCGTGATCCCGAGGTCGACCACCTGGTGGACCCGCTTGCCGCTCACCAGCGTCCCGTCGTACCGGATCGTCCCACCGGTCGGGCGCACGAGCCCGCAGATGGTCTTGAGGGTGGTGGTCTTGCCGGCGCCGTTCGCGCCGAGGAGCGCGACGAGCTGCCCCTTCTCCACCGAGAAGGAGATGTCCCACAGCACCTGGGTGAGCCCGTAGCCCGCGGACACCCCGTTCACCTCGAGCACGCTCATGCCGCCGACTCCCCGAGGTAGGCCTGGATGACCGCCGGCTCGCGGGCGACCTCCGCCGGCGCGCCGTCGGCGATCTTCTCGCCGAAGTTGAGCACCACCAGCCGGTCGCTGATGCGCATGATGACGCGCATGATGTGCTCGACGATGAGGATCGTCATCCCGCGCGCGCGCAGCTGAAGGATGAGCTCGATGGTGCGGTCGACCTCGGTGGGGTTGAGGCCGGCGACCACCTCGTCGAGGAGCAGGAACACCGGCTCGAGCGCCAGGGCCTTGCCGATCTCGAGCCGCTTGCGCCCGGCCAGGGTCAGGCTCGCCGCGGGCACGTCGGCGCGGTCGGCCAGCCCGATGAGCTCGAGCACGCGCCAGGCGTGCGCCTCGGCGTCGGCGCGCCGCGGGTGCTTGAGGAACGACGCGATGACGATGTTCTCCAGCACGGACAGGCCCGCGAACGGCTTCACCACCTGGAACGTCCGGCCGATGCCGCGAGGCGCGAGCGCGTAAGGCGGCATCCCGCTCACGTCCTCGCCGCGGAAGACGACCTTCCCGCGCGTCGGCGCGTAGTAGCCGCTCACCACGTTGAAGAGCGTGGTCTTGCCGGCGCCGTTCGGGCCGATGAGGCCCACGATTTCGCCCGGCTGGACCTCGAACGAGACGTCGCTCACGGCCATCAGGCCGCCGAAGGCCTTGCTGACGTTCTGAACCTTCAGGATCGGTTCCGTCATGCCGCCCCCTTCCCCGCCGCGGCACCAGCCTCGGCGGCGGGGGGCGTCGTCAGCGCAGGCGCGCCGGAGCCGGGCCGCCTCACCGCGCCCCGGCGGCGCAGCGTCCCGAGCACGCCGTTGGGGAGGAACACCACCGAGAGCGCGATCACCGCGCCGAGGATGATGACGTACAGCACCTCGTACTCGGCGAGGTAGGCCCAGAAGACGGTCTTGAAGGCGAAGATGAGGACCGCGCCCACCACGGGCCCGAGGAGCGTCCCCATCCCGCCGAAGACGACCATGACGAGCGCCTGATCGCTCACCAGATCGCCCAGCGTCGAGTCCGGGTCGATGAAGGTGACCCAGTAGGCGAAGACGCCGCCCAGCACGGCGGTCGGGACCGCGGAGAGGACGAACGCCTGGACCTTGAGGCGCGTCGGGTTGAGGCCGAGCGCCTTGGCGCCCTGCTCGTCCTCGCGAATGGCCTTGAGCTTCAGGCCGAAGGGCGCGCGCTCGAGCAGGAACCACAGGAGGAAGAAGGTGGCGCCCACCACCCCGAGCATCACCCAGTAGAAGAAGCGCGGCTGGAGGTAGGCCGTGAGCCGCATGCCGTCCGGGCCGCCGGTGAGCGACGACATGAGCGCGAGCTGCTGCACGGCTCGGGAGAGGGCCCAGGTGGCGATGGCGAAGTAGGCGCCGCGCAGCCGGAGCGTGGGGAGGCCCGCCACCACCGCCGCCGCCGCGGCCACGAGACCGCCGGCCCCGGCGGCGGCCGGGAACGGCCAGCCGGCCCGCATCATCAGGATGGCGGTGGTGTACGCGCCGACGCCGAAGAAGGCGCTGTGGCCGAAGTTGAGGTAGCCCGTGTAGCCGGCCAGCACGTCGAAGGCGACGGCGAGGCCGACCCACATGATGGCCTCGGTCGCCACCCGCAGGAAGAACGTGTCGTGGACGGCGAGCGGGAGGAGCAGGAGGGCGACGAAGACCGCGATCGAGCCGAGCAGGCGCCGGTCGTTCACGTCACACCCCCTTCCGGAAGAGGCCGGTGGGGGACACGAGCAGGATGAGGTAGAGGACCGCGAAGACGGCCAGGAGCGTGTAGCCGGGGTCGAGGTAGACGAGGAAGACGGACTGGATGATGCCGAGCAGGAACGCCGCCGCCGGCACGCCCGCCAGGTAGCCCATCCCGGCCAGCACCACCACGAAGAAGGCGAAGATCGTGTACTCGGGGCCCATCTTCGCCGAGACGGACAGGATGGTCCCGATGAGCACGCCGGTCATGGCGCTGATGCCGACGTAGATGGCGTAGACGAAGGCGTTCGTCCGCCGGTCGTTCACGCCCATCAGGCCGGCCGAGTCCTTGTGCTGCGCCAGCGCCCGCACGCCCAGGCCGAAGTCCGTGTGCTTGAGCAGCCACTGCAGCACGCCCGTGATCACCACCGCGTAGACGAGCCCCGCCAGGCGCACCGAGGACACGGTCAGGAAGAAGCCGCCCTTCTCGAAGAAGAAGGATCCGGTGGAGAAGCGGGAGGGCGTCGAGTGGCTGTAGAAGCCGAAGAACGTCTGGGCGAGCCCCCGGAACATGAGGGAGAGCCCGAAGGTGAAGACGAGCCCCATGAGCAGCGGGTTCCCCTTGTGGCCGGAGAGCACGCGCTGGATGAGCGGCTGGAGCACGTAGCCGAGCGCCGCGAACCCGACGAAGACGACCGGGAGGAGGAGGAAGGGATCGACGTGCGTGCGCTGGTTGAGGTGGAAGCCGGCGAACGCGCCGAGCATGATCCACTCACCGACCGCGAAGTCGATGACGTGCATGACCCCGTACACGAGCGAGAACGCGATCGCGATGATGATGTAGATCGCCCCCAGCATGACGCCATCGGCGAGGGCCTGCGGCAGGAGCTCCATCGCTCGTCTCCTCGGATCGGCGAGTCACGGCGGGCCGGGCGCGCCGGAGGGTCTCCCCGGCGCGTCCCAGCCTCGCAGCCCGGGCTAGCGCTTGCTCCAAGGCGTCATCGGGTACTGCGCCGCGGCGTCGGCGTCCTTCTTCGGCCCGACCACCGCGACCTTGCCGCCCTGGATCTGCACCGTGAGCGGCGCCAGGCCGACGTTGGCGTGGTAGAACTCGCCGTCGGTGGCGAACTTCACCTTGCCGTAGAAGGTGTCGACATCCACCGCCTCCAGCGCCTTGATCAGCTCCGCGCGCTTCGCCTCGGAGAGCGGCGGCGGCGCCCCCACCTTCTGCAGCGCCACCTGGAATGCGATGCCGGCCGCCGAGCAGCCCGCCTGCGTGTAGTCGGCGCCCACGCCGAACGCCTTGCGGGCCGCCGCCTCGTAGCTGGGCGCGTCCTTCCAGAGGATCTCGCTCTTGGTCCGGGTGGTGGCGGTCCAGACCGCGCCGCCGAAAACCTGGTTCGCGTCGTCCTTCAGGGCCTCCACGAACGCCGGCTCGGTGACGCCGTAGTGCATGAGGATCGCGCTTGGCGCGAAGTCGATCTGGCGCATGCCCTTCACGAGCTTGATGAGCTCCTCGTCGTGCCCGCCGAACGCGACGAGGTCCGGCCGCATCCCCTTCACCGCCGACATGAGCGGGGTGAGGTCCTGGCCGGCCGGGACGATGTTGAACTTGAGCACCTTGATGCCGGCCTTCTTGGCGGCGCCCTCGAACGCCTCGGCGGTGGCCTTGGAGAAGGTGTCGTTCGAGCCGAAGATGACGGCCGTCTTGGGCGCCGGGGAGAGGCCGGCCAGCGTCTGGATGGCGGCGGCGCCGGTGAAGTTGACGGGCGGAACGGTGCCGAACGTGTAGAGGAACTTCTGCCGCCAGATCATGGGCGACTCGGCGGAGCCCGTGATCATCGGGACCTTGTACTTCTCCACCACCGGCGCGACGGCGATCGTGACGCCGGACGCGTAAGGCCCGAGGATGAAGTCCACGTGCTCCTGCGTGATGAGCCGTTCGGCCGCCGCCGCGCCCTGGGACGGGTTCGACTGGGCGTCCGCGTAGAAGAGCTTCACCGGATACTTCTTCGCGCCGACCGGGATGCCGCCGGCCTCGTTCACGGCCTGGGCCCACAGGTCGTAGCCGCGCTTCGTGACGTTGCCGCCGGTGGCGAGATCGCCGGAGAGCTCGGCCACCACACCCACCTTGAAGAACTCCCGCGCCTCTTGCCCGGCGGCAGGCACGGCAACGGTCAATGCCACGAGGGTCGCCCAACGCAGTGCTCGTCTCATCCGCTTCCTCCTTCTCGGGGGGAGAAACTGGGGAGCTTCGTTTCGACGTCGGCTGGCTGTGCTGGTGTTCGTAGCGAGAGGTGTGCCACGGGAGCGCACCCCCCGTCGCGCAGGAATCGGTGACCACGCCCCTGAAAGGATTTGCCGGGATCGACGGGGGGTCACGCGGCCGGAGCGGCCGGGAGGCCCCGTCGCGTGACCGCCGCGGCCCCGTGGCCAGGCTGGCCGGTTATGCAAGACGGCATGAGGCCGCAGCCTCGGAAACCCGCGCCCTCGTTGACGGCCTGCGTCACGAGATGCCGTACTTCTTCATCTTCCGGGCGACCGTGGACTGGTCGACGCCGAGCGCTCGGGCCATGGCGGTCTGGTTGCGGTGGCGCTCGCGCGCTGCGATCAGCATCGCCCGCTCGGTGCTCTCCACCGCCTGGGGCAGCGTGAACTCCTCGGGCCAGCCACCCGGTGCCGCGCCCGCCTTGCCCGAGCGGCCCACGATGTCGTGCGGCAGGTCGGACAGGTCGATGACCTCGGCGTCGGACATGACGACGAGCCGCTCGCAGAGGTTCATCAACTCCCGCACGTTGCCGGGCCAGGGATAGGCGAGGAGCGCCTCGGACGCGGCGCGCGAGAAGCGCCGGCGGATCCCGAGACGCTCTCCGAAGTGATCGACGTAGTGGCGCAGCATGGGGAGGATGCACTCCGTCCGCTCGCGCAGCGGCGGGACTTGGAGCGGGATGACGCTCAGGCGGTAGAAGAGATCGAGCCGGAATGCACCGCGATCCACCATCGCCTGCAGATCGCGGTGCGTCGCGGCCAGCATGCGGACGTCGAGCTTCCGGCTCTGCGTGCCCCCCACCCGCATGACGCGGCCGTCCTCGAGGAAGCGCAGCAGCTTCACCTGGGACGACAGCGGAAGCTCGGCGATCTCGTCGAGGAAGAGGATCCCGCCGTCCGCGAGCTCGAAGTAGCCCGGCTTCCCTTTGGCCTGGGCGCCGGTGAACGCGCCCTTGTCGTAGCCGAACAGCTCGGCCTCGACGAGCGACTCGGGGATCGCCCCGCAGTTGATCTTGACGAGGGGCTTGCCCGCCCGGCTCGAGTACTTGTGGATGAGGTCGGCGATGAGCCCCTTGCCAACCCCGGACTCGCCGAGGACGAGGACCGTCGAGTCCACCGCGCTGACCTTGATGGCCTGGCGCAGCGCCTTCTGCATGCAGGGGCTCTTCGCGATCACGCGCCGCGACTCGACCTCCTCGAGCTGCATCTCCAGCATCTGGTGGCGAAACCCGTCCCGGATCGCCTCCTGCTGCTCCAGCTGCTGGTGGAGGGCGTCAAGCTCGGTGACGTCGCGCTCGTACACCACGACGCGGATGAGCCGACCTCCGTCGTCGAAGACCGGGGTGCCGGTGAGGACCAGCTTCCGCCCCTGCCGGGTCTGCAGCATGTCGACCGGCGCCCGCGTCCGGATCACCTCGAGCGTGGCGGACCGGTCGAAAACGCGCTCGGCGACGAGGTCCCGCATGTTCCGCCCAACGACCTGCGCAGCCTGGATGGCGTTGAGGCGCTCCGAGGCCGGGTTGATGCGGAGCACGTTGGCCTCTCCGTCGCAGATCCAGAGTCCGTCGGAGAGCGAGTCGATGATGGCGTCCTGGACGCGCGTCAGCTCCTGGTAGCGACGCATCTGGCTGTCGTGCTCGCCGGCCTCATCGCGGGTGTCCACCACTTCGGGGGCCATCGGAGCCGTCGGATCGCTGGGGCTCATCGCCTATGCAGTATCGCATCAACTTAGGCAGATGTGCATGCCCATCAGGCCAGGTCCGCCCTCTGGAGCCGGCGCGCCGGCGTACCGAGTGGCAGATCGCGCGCTCCGAAGCTGATCCACCAGCATTGGTACGATCGCTGCTATCGGCCTCGCTCGACCCTCACCGTCGAGGAGACGCGCTCATGTCGAGGCAGACCGAATACCAGGCGCTCCGGGATCGCCACGTCCCGAAGGGCCCCTCCCACGCCACCCCCGCCTTCATCAAGGAGGCGCGCGGGGCCGTGATGATCGACCTCGACGGCCGGGAGCTCATCGACTTCGCGGGTGGGATCGGGGTGATGAACGTCGGCCACTCGCACCCCAAGGTCGTGGCCGCCATCCAGGATCAGGCCGCGAAGTTCACCCACACGTGCTTCCACGTCGCGATGTACGAGCCGTACGTCGACCTCGCGGCGAGGTTGAACGAGCTCTCCCCCGGCGACTTCCACAAGAAGACGATGTTCGCCAACAGCGGCGCGGAGGCGGTCGAGAACGCCGTCAAGGTCGCGCGCCACGCCACCGGCCGGCCGGCGGTGATCGCCCTCGAGGGATCCTTCCACGGCCGCACCCTGCTGACGATGACGCTCACCAGCAAGGTGAAGCCGTACAAGCTCGGCTTCGGGCCGTTCGCGCCCGAGGTCTACCGGATGCCGAACGCGTACTGCTACCGGTGCCCGTTCGGCCTCCGCTACCCCTCCTGTGACGTCGCCTGCGCCGACTACCTCGAGGAGTTCTTCATCGGGAACGTCGCGCCCGAGCAGACCGCCGCGGTCATCGTGGAGCCGATCCAGGGCGAGGGGGGCTTCGTCACCCCGCCGCCGGAGTACTTCGCGAAGCTCCAGGCCATCTGCAAGAAGTACGGCATCGTCCTCGTCATCGACGAGGTGCAGACGGCCATGGGGCGCACCGGGAAGCTCTTCGCCATCGAGCACTGGGGCATCGCCCCCGACGTCGTCACGACCGCGAAGAGCCTGGCGGGTGGGCTCCCGCTCAGCGCCGTGACCGGCCGGGCGGAGCTGATGGACGGGCCCCACGTCGGTGGGCTGGGCGGCACCTTCGGCGGGAACCCGGTCGCCTGCAGCGCGGCGCTGGCCGTCCTCGAGGTCCTCCTCGGAGAGGGGTTCCTCGCCAGGGCGGAGGCGCTCGGAGCGGAGATGTGGCGCCGGTTCGAGGCCTTGCAGCGCCGCTTCGAGATCATCGGCGACGTGCGGGGCAAGGGGCCGATGCTCGCCATCGAGCTCGTGCGCGATCGGGTGAAGAAGACGCCGGCCAGCGCCGAGACCAAGAAGCTGGTGAAGCTCTGCTACGAGAAGGGGCTCGTCCTCATCGCGTGCGGCAACCACGGCAACGTCATCCGCACGCTCATGCCGCTCGTCATCACCGACGAGCAGCTCGACCGTGGCTTCGCGATCCTCGAATCGGCGCTCCAGGAGCTCCCGCCCGCGCGGTGATCGCGGCCTTCACCCTGGAGGAGATCGACGATGGCGACCCTGACGCCCACCCCTCGCACCACGGTGCGGCAGCGCGCGGATCGAGGCTCGTATGATCGCGCGGTGATCGACGCGATCCTCGACGAGGGCCTCGTGTGCCACGTGGGCTTCTCCGTCGAGGGGCAGCCGTACGTGCTGCCGATGAACTACGCCCGCGTGGGCGACCGGCTCTTCCTCCACGGGTCCAGGGCCAGCCGGCTGCTGACGTCGCTGGCGAAGGGCGTCCCGGTCTGCCTCACCGTCACCCTGCTCGACGGCGTCGTGCTCGCGCGCTCGGCCCTCCGCCACTCGCTGAACTACCGCTCCGTCGTCGTCCTCGGGACGGCCACCGAGGTCACGGACCGCGCCGAGAAGCGCGCCGCGATGGAGGCGATCCTCGAGCACGCCGTGCCCGGGCGCGGCGTGCTCGAG
>Ga0318496_10000740_pt1 | contig 12105 bp, 12 predicted proteins | sample GRESIP109b1f22_FD_203296 | JGI IMG/M metagenome (GOLD analysis project Ga0318496, IMG submission 203296) | Tropical soil microbial communities from Luquillo Experimental Forest, Puerto Rico - GRE.SIPMG.109b1f22 | ecosystem: Environmental > Terrestrial > Soil > Tropical forest > Bulk soil... | reverse complement strand
GGTCGGGGTGGAGGGGCAGAAGCGCCTCAAGGCCGCGCGCGTCCTCATGGTCGGGGCGGGCGGCCTGGGCTCGCCCATCGGCCTCTACCTCGCCGCCGCCGGCGTTGGCACGCTCGGCATCGTCGAGGCGGACGTCGTGGACGTCACGAACCTGCAGCGACAGGTGCTGCACGGGACGAAGGACGTGGGGCGCAAGAAGGTCGAGTCGGCGCGCGACCGGATCCGGGACGTGAACCCGCACGTCCAGGTGATCGCGCACGAGGCGTGGCTCAGCTCCGAGAACGCTCTCGAGATCATCCGCGACTTCGACCTCGTCGTGGACGGGACCGACAACTTCGCCACTCGCTACCTCGTGAACGACGCGTGCGTCCTGCTCGGCAAGCCCAACGTCTACGGCTCGATCTTCCGGTTCGAGGGGCAGTCGACCGTGTTCTGCACGACCGACGGTCCCTGCTACCGCTGCCTCTACCCGGAGCCGCCGCCGCCCGGCCTCGTGCCGTCCTGCGCGGAGGGCGGAGTGCTCGGGATCCTCCCCGGCCTCGTCGGGCTCATCCAGGCCACCGAGACGGTGAAGCTCATCGCCGGGATCGGCGAGCCGCTCGTGGGGCGGCTCCTCCTCGTCGACGCCGCGGCGATGCAGTTCCGGACGGTGAAGCTCCGGAAGAACGCGCGCTGCCCCGCCTGCGGCACGCGCGAGATCCGGGCGCTCATCGACTACCAGCAGTTCTGCGGGCTGCGCGGCGTCGAGGAGCCGACGAGCGGCGTCCCGACGATCACGGTCGCGGAGCTCGCCGCGCGACGCCGGCGCGGCGACGACTTCGACCTCGTCGACGTGCGCGAGCCGCACGAGTGGGACATCGGGAGGATCGAGGGAGCGCGCCTCGCGCCGCTCTCCTCGTTCGCGGACACGCTCCGGACCTTCGACAGCGCGCGCGACGTGTTCGTCTACTGCAAGAGCGGCGCTCGGAGCGCGAAGGCGGTCCGACAACTCCAGGAGGCGGGCTTCCGGCGCGTGTGGAACGTGGAGGGCGGGATCCTGCGCTGGGCCGAGGAGATCGACCCGACCGTCCCGCGGTACTAGTTGACCGCCCACGACCGCCGACCGCGCGCCGCGCCACCGCTCGAGTCGATCCTCGAGGCCGTCGGCGGGACGCCCGTCGTGCGTCTCTCGCGCGTCGTGCCGGCTGGCTCGGCCGCGGTCTTCGCGAAGCTCGAGGCGTTCAACCCGGGCGGCTCGGTGAAGGACCGGATCGCGCTCTCGATGATCGAGGCGGCGGAGCGGGACGGGCGGCTCGCGCCGGGCGGTCGCGTCGTCGAGCCGACGAGCGGCAACACCGGGATCGGGCTCGCCCTCGTCTGCGCCGTGAAGGGGTACCGGCTCACGCTCGTGATGCCCGAGACGACCTCGCTCGAGCACCGGCAGGCGCTCGAGGCGTACGGCGCCGAGCTGCTGCTCACGCCGGCGGACGGCGTCATGGGCGCGTCGGTCGAGCAGGCGCGCCGGATCGCCGCCGAGGAGGGCGCGATCCTCCTCGATCAGTTCGCGAACCCGGCGAACCCCGCCGCCCACCGCGAGGGCACCGCGCGCGAGCTCCGCGCCGCGTTCGACGCGCTCGGCGCCCCGCCGGACGCCCTCGTCGCCGGCATCGGGACGGGGGGCACGCTGAGCGGCGTGGCGCAGGCGCTCCGCGCCGCGTGGCCGAGGACCCGCTTCGTCGCGGTCGAGCCGGCGGCGTCGGCGATCCTCTCGGGCGGCGCGCCCGGGCCGACGCGCATCCAGGGGCTCGGCGCCGGCTTCGTCCCGGCCGTCCTGGATCGGACCGCCTACTCCGAGGTCGTCCGGGTCGAGGACGAGGCCGCGTGGGAGCTCAAGGAGCGGCTCGCGCGCGAGGAGGGGATCCTGGCGGGCGTCTCGAGCGGCGCGGCGGCGTGGGCCGCGCTCGAGGTCTCGCGCACGCTCGGACCGGGGCGCGTGGTCGCGACGATCTTCCCCGACACCGGCGAGCGCTACTTCTCGGTCGCGGAGTGGTTCGACGTACCCGCGGAGGCGCGGCGGTGAACGGGCCGCTGCGGCTGCGGCACGGCGCGGCGCCCGTCGAGACGCTCGCGCGGCTCGTCGGGAACACCCCGCTCGTCCGGCTCCGCCGGATCGGCGCGGAGCTCCCCGCGATCCGGATCTACGCGAAGTGCGAGTTCGCGAACCCGGGTGGCTCGGTGAAGGACCGCGCTGCGCTCCGGATGATCGAGGCGGCGCTCGCCGACGGCCGCTTCGGCCCGGGGCGGACGCTCGTCGACTCGACGAGCGGGAACACCGGCGTCGCCTACGCGTGGATCTGCGCCGCGCTCGGCCTCCGCTGCGCGCTCGTCATGCCGCGCAACGTGAGCGCGGCCCGCAAGCGGATCGCGCAGGCGTTCGGCGCGGAGCTCGTCTTCTCCGATCCGCTCGAGGGCTCCGACGGCGCGATCCGGAAGGCGCGCGAGCTCGTCGCGGCGAACCCGGACCGCTGGTTCTACCCCGATCAGTACTCGAACCCGGAGAACCCGCGCGCGCACGAGCTCGGGACGGCGGTCGAGATCGCCGAGGCGCTCGACGGGCGCGTGGCGGCCTTCGTCGCCGGGATCGGCACGAGCGGCACGGTGATGGGCGCGAGCAGGGGGCTCCGCGCGCTCACGCCCGGCGTCCGCTGCTTTGCGGTCGAGCCGGCCGAGCCGCTCCACGGCCTCGAGGGGCTGAAGCACATGGCGAGCTCGCTCGTGCCGCCGATCTGGCGCGAGGCCGAGCTCGACGGGAAGCTGTCGGTCGCGACCGCGGACGGCTGGGCGATGGCCGAGCGGCTGGCGCGCGAGGAGGGACTCCAGGTCGGCCACTCGAGCGGCGCGGCGGTCGAGGGGGCGCTGGAGATCGCGCGGGGCATGGCCGCGCGGGGAGAGGGCGGAAACGTCGTGACGGTCCTGCCGGATCGCGCCGACCGCTACTTCGAGCCGCGCCGGTGGGACCGGAGGATCGCCTGGTGAGCGGCCTCGCCTACGGGGCGACGCTCCTCGCCCGGATCGCCGCGCTCTGCGAGGCCGACCCGGAGCGCGAGGTCTGCGGCTTCGTCGTCCGCCGGGGCGGCGCGCTCGAGGTGGAGCCCGTGCCGAACGTCGCCGATCGCTACCACGCGAAGGATCCGGTCCGCTTCCCGCGCACGAGCCGGGAGAGCTACCTCATGGATCCGCGCTCGCAGCTCCAGGTGCTCGAGTCGCTCGATCGCGACGGTGCGGAGATCGTCGCGATCTGGCACTCGCACGTCGAGGTGGGGGCGTACTTCTCGGCGAAGGACCAGGCCGATGCGGTGATCGACGGCGTCCAGCAGGTGCCGGGGGCCGAGTACCTCGTGCTCGGCGTGCGCGCGGGGCGGGTCGCCGAGGTCAGGCGCTACCGGTGGGACGGCCGGGACTTTCGCGAATCGCCGGTCTCCTGATCTGCGCGACGCAGCGCCCGCGCGGGCGCGCCGCAGTGAGGGCAGCGGTGGCCATCGGGCCGCGGCACGCCGCGCGCGGCCGGCGTCGCCGGCGTCCGAGCCACGGCGAGGATCCGGCGCGCCGCAGCGCGACCGATGGGCGGCTCCGGCTTGCCGGTGACGCGCCCCTCCCAGAACGCGAAGTGGAGATCCTTGAGCGTGGCGTCCGGGTTGGACTCCAGCCAGGCGCACGCCGCCGCTCGACGCCGCTTGCGGTCTGAGGCTGGGATCATCATGGGCGGCGGAGCCTACGTCGATGGATTGACAGCATTTGCATCTCGTTCGTGCCGAGTGCGTGCCGCGAACGTCGTGCGGAGGCCCGGTCTAGACATGAACACCTGAGCGGCGCCCAGGTTGCGTCGGCACCCCGCCGGACCGAAATTCGCTCGAAGCGAGCCTCCAGTTCGAGGTCGCGGTCGAGGTCCCGGGCGACGTCGAGGTCGTCGCCTTCGCCGTCGAGGGGGTCGCGGCACGACCTCGACGCCCTGCTCGCGCAGGTCGCGCCGCGGTCGCGCCGCCCCATCCATCGGAGGCATCCGCTTGACTTGACGGTCGTCCGTTATCTAGGATGTCCGTTATCACGGATGCAGCGCCGCCACGGCGGTGCGCGAGAGCGAGGACCGTCGATGGCGCTGGCGACACATGCGCGGAGGGGCCTCTCCCACCTCGACTGGCTCGAGGCGGAGGCGATTCACGTGCTCCGCGAGGTGGCCGGTCAGTGCGCGAGCCCCGCGCTCCTCTTCTCCGGCGGCAAGGACTCGGTGTGCCTGCTCCGCCTCGCGGAGAAGGCCTTCCGCCCCGGTCGCTTTCCGTTCCCGCTCCTGCACATCGACACCGGGCACAACTACCCGGAGGTGATCGCGTTCCGCGATCGGCGCGCAGCCGAGCTCGGGGAGCGGCTCGTGGTGCGCTCGGTGGAGGACTCGATCGCGCGGGGGCGCGTCGTCCTCAAGCACCCGGGCGAATCGCGCAACCGCCACCAGTCGGTGACGCTCCTCGATGCGATCGCGGAGCTGGAGCTCGACTGCTGCATCGGCGGGGCGCGGCGCGACGAGGAGAAGGCGCGCGCGAAGGAGCGGATCTTCTCGTTCCGGGACGAATTCGGCGGGTGGGACCCGAAGCGCCAGCGGCCGGAGCTCTGGACCCTCTACAACGCCCGGATCCACAAGGGTGAGAACATCCGGGCATTCCCGATCTCCGACTGGACCGAGCTCGACGTGTGGCAGTACCTCGCGCGCGAGCGGCTCGAGCTCCCCTCCATCTACTTCGCCCACCCGCGCGAGGTGGTCCGGCGGGGCGGCGCGCTCGTCCCGGTGACGCACCTCACGCCCGCGCGCCCCGGCGAGCGCGTCGAGGTGGTCTCGGTCCGCTTCCGGACGGTCGGCGACATCCCCTGCACCGCGCCGGTCGAGTCCACCGCGCGCACGGCCGAGGAGATCGTCGCCGAGACCGCCACGACGACCATCACCGAGCGTGGCGCCACGCGCCTCGACGACCAGACGTCCGACGCCTCGATGGAGCAGCGGAAGAAGGAGGGTTACTTCTAGTGTACGCCGCCGAACGGCTCGAACAGGTCGCAGCTCCCGTCGCGCGAGACGGCCTTCTCCGGTTCCTCACCTGCGGCAGCGTCGACGACGGGAAGAGCACGCTCATCGGGCGGCTCCTCCTCGACACGCGCTCCATCCTCGCCGACACGCTGCACGCCATCGAGCGCACCTCGCGCCGCAAGGGGCTCGAGGCGGTCGATCTCTCGCTCCTCACCGACGGGCTCCAGGCCGAGCGGGAGCAGGGCATCACCATCGACGTCGCCTACCGCTACTTCTCGACCGGGACGCGGAAGTACATCATCGCGGACGCGCCCGGGCACGAGCAGTACACCCGCAACATGGTCACAGCGGCGTCGACCGCGAACCTGGCGATCCTCCTCGTCGACGCGCGCAAGGGGGTGCTGACGCAGACGCGGCGCCACGCCTACCTCGCCCACCTCGTCGGCATCCCGCACCTCGTCGTCGCCGTGAACAAGATGGATCTCGTCGGCTGGTCCCGCGACGCGTACGCGCGCATCCAGCAGGACTTCCTCGCGTTCGCCGAGAGGCTCGGCATCGACGACGTCCGCTTCCTGCCGATCTCGGCGCTCGCCGGGGACATGATCGTCGAGCGCGGCGCAAACCTCGGCTGGTACGCCGGGCCGACGCTCCTCGAGCTGCTCGAGGCGGCGCCCGCCGCGCACACGGAGCGGGACGAGCGGTTCCGCTTCCCGGTCCAGTACGTCTGCCGTCCGCAGACGGCCGCCCACCACGACTTCCGCGGCTACATGGGCCGCGTCGAGTCCGGCGAGATCGCGATCGGGGACGAGGTCCAGATCCTCCCGTCGGGCCTGAAGAGCCGGGTGAAGGACGTCCAGATCCTCGGGGCGTCGCTGCCGGTGGCGACCAGCGAGCAGTCCGTGACGCTCCTCCTCGAGGACGACGTCGACGTGTCGCGCGGCGACCTCGTGGTGAAGGCGGGCGAGGGACCGGAGCCGACGCGGAAGATCGACGTCCACGTCTGCTGGCTCGGCGAGGCGCCGCTCTCGCCGTCGCGCCGGTACGTGCTCCGCCACACGACCCGCGAGGTGCGGGCCGCGGTCGCCGAGATCGCGCACCGCGTGGACCTGAACACGGTGGAGGCGGTCCCCGCGGGCGCGCTGGCGATGAACGACATCGGGCGCGTGTCGTTCCGCCTCGCTCAGCCGATCGCCGCCGACCCATATGCCGCGAACCGGGCGACGGGGGCGGTCATCGTCATCGACGAGGCGACGAACGACACCGTCGGTGCGGGGATGATCCTGTGAACGCCGTCGATCGCGAGGAGCTCCGGCGCTGGGGCGATGCGCTCGAGGGCGCGCCCGCGGAGCGCATCCTCGCCGACGCCGCGGCGCGCTTCCCGGGGCGGATCGGGTTCGCGACCGGGTTCGGCGCGGAGGGGTGCGTCCTCGTCGACCTGGCCGCGCGCGCGGGGCTGGCGATCGACGTCTTCACGCTCGACACCGGCGCGCTCTTCCCGGAGACGTACGACCTCTGGCGACGCCTCGAGGCGCGCTACGGCATCACGATCCGCGGCGTGCGCGCCGCCGACCCGGGCGCGCCGGACCTCTGGAAGAGCGATCCCGATCGCTGCTGCGAGCTCCGCAAGGTGCGGCCGCTCCGCGCCGAGCTCGCCCGCCTCGACGCGTGGGTGACCGCGATCCGGCGGGACCAGACGCCGGACCGAGCGAACGCACGTGTCGTCGAGTGGGACGCGAAGTTCGGGCTCGTGAAGGTGAACCCGCTCGCCGCGTGGACGAGCCGCGACGTGTGGGACCACGCCCGGGCGCTCGGCGTGCCGACGAACCCGCTCCACGAGCAGGGCTACACCAGCATCGGGTGCGCGCCGTGCACGACGCCGGTCCTCGCCGGCGAGGATCCGCGCGCCGGCCGCTGGCGCGGGCGGGCCAAGACCGAGTGCGGGCTGCACGCGCGGCCCGCACGCAAGGGAGAGCAGCGATGAAGCGCACGCACCCGCTCGGCGGCTACGTCCTCTGGCTCACCGGCCTGTCCGGCGCCGGCAAGAGCACGCTCTCCGCGGCGCTCCGGGCGCACCTCGCGGCCGAGCGGCCGGTGGAGGTGCTCGACGGCGACGAGGTCCGGACGTACCTGTCCGCCGGCCTCGGCTTCTCCAAGGCCGATCGCGACACGAACATCCGGCGCATCGGCTACGTCGCGCGCCTCCTCGGGCGGAACGGCGTCGCCGTCGTGACGGCGGCCATCTCGCCGTACGCGGCGACGCGCAGCGAGGTCCGCGCGCTCGCCGAGCAGGACGGCGTGCCGTTCGTCGAGGTGTTCGTCGAGGCCTCGGTGGAGAACCTCGCCGCGCGGGATCCGAAGGGTCTTTACCGGAGGGCCCTCGCGGGCGAGCTCCCTCACTTCACGGGCGTGTCCGATCCGTACGAGCCGCCGCCGCGACCCGACGTCGTCGTCCGCACCGACGCCGAGCCCGTCGAGACGTCCGCAGAGCGCATCCTCGACCACCTCCGCGCCCGCGGCCTCCTTCGCACCGCGGTGGAGCGGAAGGCCTCGTGAGCGCCGCGTCCCGCGGGCGCCGGGGGGTCCTCCCGGGCTTCGGCCTCTCGACCGGGTTCACCGTCCTCTACCTCTGCCTCGTCGTGCTCGTGCCCCTCTCCACGCTCGCGCTCCGCTCGAGCGCGCTCTCCTGGGCTGACGCGTGGCGGGTGGTCGCCTCGCCGCGCGCGCTCGCCGCCTACCGGCTCTCCTTCGGCGCGTCGCTCGCCGCCGCGAGCGCGAACGTCGTGTTCGGTGTGCTGGTGGCGTGGGTCCTCGCCCGCTACCGGTTCCCGGGTCGGGCGCTCGTCGACGCCGTCGTGGACCTGCCCTTCGCGCTCCCCACGGCGGTGAGCGGGATCGCGCTCACGGCGGTCTACGCGCGGACCGGGTGGATCGGCCGCTTCCTCGAGCCGCTCGGGGTTCGGGCCGCGTTCACCCCGCTCGGCGTCACGATCGCGCTCACGTTCATCGGGCTCCCGTTCGTGATCCGCACCGTCCAGCCCGTGCTCGAGGACCTCGATCCCGAGCTCGAGGAGGCGGCGGCAGTGCTCGGCGCCGGGCGCTGGCAGACCTTCCGGCGCGTCCTCCTGCCCGCCATCGTCCCGGCGGCGCTCACCGGCTTCGCGCTGGCGTTCGCGCGCGCGCTCGGCGAGTACGGCTCGGTCGTCTTCATCTCCGGGAACATGCCGCTCCGCACGGAGATCGCGCCGCTCCTCATCATGACGCGGCTCGAGCAGTTCGACTACGCGGGCGCGGCCGCGATCGCCGTCGTCCTGCTCGGCGCGTCATTCGCGATGCTCGTCGCTGTCAACCGGCTCGAGGCGTGGACGCGCGCCAGGACGGGCCACGCATGAGCCGGCTCTCCCGCGCGACCGAGGCGCTCGCCCTCGACGGTCCGACCGAGCCGCTCCTCGCGCCTGCGAAGCGCGAGCCCGCTCGACCCACGCCTGGCGCGACCGCCGGCGGCGCGAGGCCGGGGGGCCGCCCGCGCCGCCCCGACGAGGACCCGCCCGCCGTGCGCTGGACGCTCGTCGGGCTCGCGCTCCTGTTCCTCGCCGCGTTCGTGGTCCTGCCCGCCGCGGCGGTGCTGGTGGAGGCGCTCCGCGGCGGAATCGCGCTCTGGTGGAAGGCGCTCGCCGACGCGGACGCGCTCTCGGCGGTGAAGCTGACGCTGGTCGTCGCAGCCGTCTCGGTCCCGCTGAACGCGCTGTTCGGCCTCGCCGCCGCCTGGTCCATCACCCGCTTCCGCTACCGCGGCAAGCACGTCCTCCTGTCGCTCATCGACCTGCCCTTCGGCGTCTCGCCGGTGATCTCCGGGATGATCACCGTGCTTCTCTTCGGCGCGCAGGGCTGGCTCGGCCCGTGGCTCGTCGCCCACGGCTACAAGGTTGTCTTCGCCGTCCCCGGCATCGTCGTCGCGACCGTGTTCGTGACGTTCCCGTTCGTCGCCCGCGAGCTCATCCCGTTCATGCAGGCGCAGGGGTCGGAGGAGGAGGAGGCCGCGCTCGTGCTCGGCGCGAGCGGGTGGCAGATCCTGACGCGGGTGACTCTCCCGAACGTGAAGTGGAGCCTGCTCTACGGTCTCATTCTCTGCAACGCCCGGGCGATGGGCGAGTTCGGCGCGGTTTCGGTCGTGTCGGGCCACATCCGCGGCGTCACCAACACGATCCCCCTCCACGTCGAGATCCTCTACAACGAGTACGCGTTCCAGGCGGCATTCGCCGTGGCGTCGCTCCTCTTCCTCGTCGCGATCGCGACGCTCGGCGCGAAGCAGGCACTCGAGTGGCGCCAGCGGTTCGCGCTCCGCGCCGCCGCCCGAAGGGACGTCTCATGAGCATCTCCATCCGAAGCCTCTCGAAGGCGTTCGACGGCCACCCCGTCCTGAACGACGTGACGCTCGAGATCCCCGAGGGGGAGCTCGTCGCGCTGCTCGGCCCATCGGGCTGCGGGAAGACGACGCTCCTCCGCATCATCGCCGGGCTCGAGACGCCCGACGCGGGCGACGTCCTCCACGGGGGCGAGGACGTCTCGGCGCGGAGCGCGCGCGAGCGGAACGTCGGGCTCGTGTTCCAGCACTACGCGCTCTTCCGGCACATGACCGTGGAGGAGAACGTCGCCTTCGCGCTCCGCGTCCGCCGCCGTTCGCGCACGGAGGTCTCGGCGCGGGTCGGGGAGCTGCTCCGACTCGTCCAGCTCGACGGACACCGGACGCGCTACCCGCACCAGCTCTCCGGCGGGCAGCGGCAGCGCGTCGCCCTCGCCCGCGCGCTCGCGACCGAGCCGCGCATCCTCCTGCTCGACGAGCCGTTCGGCGCGCTCGACGCCCGCGTCCGCCAGGAGCTGCGCCGCTGGCTCCGGCGGCTCCACGACGAGCTGCACGTGACCAGCGTCTTCGTCACGCACGATCAGGAGGAGGCGTTCGAGGTCTCGGATCGCGTGGTGCTCATGAACGCCGGGCGGATCGAGCAGGTCGGCTCGCCCGCCGAGGTGTTCGAGGAGCCGGCGAGCCCGTTCGTCATGCGGTTCCTCGGCGCGGTGAACGTGTTCCAGGGGCGCGTCGACGGCGATCGCGCCTACGTGAACGACCTCGAGTTCGCCGCGCCCGGAGCGGCGGGGCGGGCGCCGGCCCACGTCTACGTCCGCCCGCACGAGCTCGAGGTGCACCGCGCGGCGGCCCCCGGGAGCTTCGCGGCGCGCGTCGAGCGGCTCGTCCCGCTCGGCGCGGCCGTGCGCGTCGAGCTCTCCGCGCCGACGTACGGGCGCGGCGCCGTCGAGGCGGAGCTCGACCTGCGCAAGAGCGAGGCGCTCGGCCTCGCGCCCGGGGATCGCGTCTGGCTGTCCCCGCGGCGCGTGCGCGTCTTCACACCCACGCCGGAGGAGCTGGACAGCCTCACGGCGAGCGAGCTGTGACCCACCGGAGGAAGCCGATGATGCGCACGTCCCCGCGAAGGTGGCAGGTCCTCGCCGCGGCACTCGTCGCCGCCGCCGTCGCGCTCGCCGCCGGCGCGCTCTCCACCCGCGCCCGCGCCCGCACCGCGGACGCACCCGCGCCGGTCATGCTCCTCAACGTCTCGTACGATCCGACTCGCGAGCTCTACGAGGCCGTGAACGCCGCGTTCGCGAAGGCCTGGGAGGAGCGGACTGGCCAGACGGTCACCATCAAGCAGTCGCACGGCGGCTCCGGCAAGCAGGCGCGCGCGGTGATCGACGGCCTCGAGGCGGACGTCGTGACGCTCGCGCTCGCGTACGACGTGGACGCGCTCGCCAAGGCCGGCCTGCTCGCGGCGGACTGGCAGAAGAAGCTCCCGCAGAACGCGTCGCCCTGCACCTCGACCATCGTGTTCCTCGTCCGCAAGGGGAACCCCAAGGGCATCCACGGCTGGGACGACCTCGTGAGGCCGGGCGTGCAGGTGATCACCCCGAACCCGAAGACCTCGGGCGGCGCGCGGTGGAACTACCTCGCGGCGTGGGCGCACGCGCTCGGGAAGAGCGGCGGGGACGAGGCGAAGGCGAAGGAGTTCGTGCGCGCGCTCTTCAAGAACGTGCCGGTGCTCGACTCCGGCGCGCGGGGGGCGACGACGACCTTCGTCGAGCGCGGCCTCGGCGACGTGCTGCTCGCCTGGGAGAACGAGGCCCTCCTCGCGGTCGAGCGGCTCGGCAAGGGCCAGCTCGAGATCGTCGTCCCGCCGCTCAGCATCCTGGCCGAGCCGCCCGACGCCGTGGTGGACCGCGTCGTGGACCGGCGCGGGACGCGCGCCGTCGCCCAGGCCTACCTCGAGTTCCTCTATTCCGAGGAGGGCCAGGAGCTCGCGGCCCGCCATCACTACCGCCCGCGCGATCCAAAGGTCGCGCAGCGCCACGCGCGCGAATTCCCGAAGCTCGACCTCGTCACCGTCGACCAGGTCTTCGGCGGCTGGCAGAAGGCCCAGGCGACGCACTTCGCGGACGGCGGCGTGTTCGATCAGATCTACACGCCGGGGAGCTGATCGTACGGGGACTCGACTGAACGGCGATCCTCAGCCGCGCGCGCCCTCGGTCGCGGCGGCGTCCCGCTCGGCGGCGCTCGCGGGCAGCCGGACCTCGAACTCCGTGCCGTGCTCCGCGTCGGAGCGGACGGCCACGGTTCCGCCGTGCGTCCGGACGATCTGCTTCACGATGTACAGCCCGAGCCCGACGCCGCCCCACGCGTTGCCGGCCGCGTCGCCCCGCTCGAACGGCTCGAAGATGTGCTGGCGGAGGTGCGGATCGATGGGCGCTCCCTCGTTGTGGACGCGCAGCACCTTCTCCTCCCGCTCGCAGCACCACGACAGCCGCACCTCCGATTCGGGCGGGCTGTAGCGCAGCGCGTTCGTGAGGAGGTTCGTGACCACCTGCTCGACGCGGTCGGGGTCCCACTCCCCCGCCCCATCGCCGTCGCGCACGTACCGGATCCGCCGCTCCGGGTAGGCGGCGCGGACGTCCTCGAGCGCGTCGCGGCAGATCGCGTCGAGGTCGGCGGCGCGCCGCGCGATGGGCAGCCC
>Ga0318496_10000736_pt1 | contig 12113 bp, 7 predicted proteins | sample GRESIP109b1f22_FD_203296 | JGI IMG/M metagenome (GOLD analysis project Ga0318496, IMG submission 203296) | Tropical soil microbial communities from Luquillo Experimental Forest, Puerto Rico - GRE.SIPMG.109b1f22 | ecosystem: Environmental > Terrestrial > Soil > Tropical forest > Bulk soil... | reverse complement strand
CGCCGACGCCCCGATGCCGAGCCCCCCGCCAACGTCGGCGGAAAGCCCGGCGCCCGCGTCGAGCCCGAGGTCGGCGGTTCCGCCCACTCCGAGCGACGCGCTCGCACCGACGGCCGCGCCCGCCCCCGCGCCGACGGCGGCGCCGAGGTCGAGGAGCTGCCCGGGCTGCAGGAGGCGCGGGTTCTCGATGCCGTTCGCCGCCGCGATCGCCTGCCAGTCGGCGCCGGCGCCCTGGGCGGCTGCGAGCGACTGGACGGTCGCCCCCGCCGGCGCCTCGGTGTACGGCCTCGTGCCTGCCGTGGGCGGCGCCTTCGACGACGCGTCCTCGGCCTTGGCGAAGGCGTAGTCAGTGATCTTCTGCTGGGAGAGCCCGAGCGACACCGTCGCGCGGAGCGGCTTGCCCTCCGGCGAGAAGAACTCGAGCGACTCCTCCATCGACTCCATCACGCCGTCGAACTGAAAGGTGCCCCAGATGAACCGCACCGCGGGCGCGACGAACTTCCCCTTCGACATGCGCGGGGTGATGAAGTACGCGACCTTCTGCGTGAGCTTGCGGACGTCGTCGACCGCCTGCGCGCCGGCCGGCTGCTCCTGCGTCACGTCGAACGTGAGCTGGCATGTGAGCTTGGTCGTCCCCGCGCCGACGAACCGCTGTGGCGGTGACCCGCGCTGGTCGCCGCTCCCCGACGGCTGCTCGAGCGTGTTGGAGAAGGCGACCTTGAGCGTCTCCGGGTTGAACTGCACCTTCACGGTGCGCTCGGGGTTCACAGCCTTCTCGAGCTTCGCATCGAGCTCGTGAAGCTCCGCCTTGACCGGCCTCGGGCTCTGGTTGGCCACGGCGCGCCCTCCTCACCCGCTCCGCGCCGCGCGCGGCGGCGGCTTCAGGATCAGCGACTCGTATGCGAGCTGCAGCTCTTCGACGGCGATGGCGCCGTCCTTGGCGTTGAGCGCGGGCGCCTTCACCTTCACCGGCACGCACCGCGACAGGATGAAGCGCGCCCGCTCGGTCGCGCCGTCGGCCGCGAGCACCACCACCTGCGCGTCGGCGCGGAGCGACGGCTGCCGGCTCACCTGGGCGATCCAGGTCCAGAGGTGGAAGGCGTCGGTCATGCCACGCTTCAGCGTGAGCTGGCCGTAGGAGAGCGGGCCGGTCAGGCGCACCTGCCGGTCGTTCGCCCCGCCCTCGCGGAGCGTCTTCACCTCCATCGTCACCTCGAGCCCGTCGCACTCGGCGAACGCCGCGTGGCAGATCTCGTCGGTCACGCCGGGGACCGCGATCTCCACCGCGAAGTTGAAGGCGACGAGGGGCTGGCTCGTCTCGGGCATCAGCGCACCTCCGTCACCTGGGCGCGGTCGTCGCTCCGCACAAGGCGCAGCGTCAGGAACTCGAGCGGGAGCGAGGGCGCCACCTTGAGCTCGACCACGAGCCGGCCGAGGTCCACCGCCGACGGCGGGTTCAGCACCTCGTCGGCGACCACCTGGAACGCCTCGTCTGGCGCGTCGCCTGCGAGCGCGCCGCGGCGCCAGAGCCCGTCGAGCAGCGCCTCGAGCCCGCGCTCGACGCGGCGGCGGAAGCTCGGCCCGTTCGGCTCGAACACCCACGCCGCGCCGAGCTCGAGCGCGGCCCGGCGGAGCAGCACGAGCAGGCGCCGCACGCCGATGGGCACGAGGTCCGGGTCGGTCGAGAGCGTGTCCGCTGCGAGCGCGAGGAAGCCGTCCGGCTCCTGGCGCAGCAGGTTGACCGCCGCGGCCGCGAGTTTCTCGCGCGCCGCCGCGGGCACCTCCGGCGCGAGCGCCACCACGCCCCGCAGCGGTTCGTTGGCCGGGGCGACCCAGGCGCCGCGCGCGATCGCCCGCCGCGCCACCATGCCGGTGACCGCGCCGTCGGGCGGCGACCACCGTGGCGCACCCGGCTCCGCCTCGTCGCGCGCGGCGAGCCACGGGTGAAACAGCGCGCCGTAGGTGAGCGCCGCAAGCTCGCCCGCCTCGAGCGGCGACGGGCCGTCCGCCCCGCCGCACAGGGACACCGCGTGAGCGATCGCGTCGGCCTCGCGGTCCGACCGGTGCAGCGCCAGGACGGCGAGCAGGTCGCCGCGCGCCGCGCAGGCGCGGAGCAGCGCTCGGTGCACCTCGAGGAGCACGCGCCGGTCCGGCGCCGCGGCAGCGAGCACGCGGCGCGGCGACGGCACCGCCACGAGCACGCCGTTCGACCACGGGCCGACGCCTGCCGCGCCCTCGGCGCGGACCCGGTAGTACCAGGCGCCGGGCGCGCGGCCGAAAACGACGAGCGAGGCGTCCGGGGTCCGCGCGAGGAGGCTCGCGGTCTCGAAGCTCCGGTCGGTCGCCTCCTCCAATGCGAAGGTCGCGCCAGCGGCGCCGGGCGCGGTCCAGCGCAGCTCGAGGATGCCCGCGGCGTCGGGCGCGCCGGCGGCGAGCGCCGGCTCGGGCAGCGCATCGCGTGCACAGTCGGAGAAAAGCGAGCGAGCGACCACCGGCGGCGGCTCGGGCGGCGGCGGCTCGGGCGCGGCCTCGAGCCCCTCGGGGTCCCAGCCGTCGTGGACGGCATCGGGCACCGCGACCACCGTGACCTCGTCGACCTCGAGCACGGCGTGGAGCCCGCGGAGCGAGCGCGCGTTTGGGCTCTGCCACCGCAGGAAGTCCGCGTCGGCGGCGAGCGTCGAGAGCCGCGAGCGGCGGAGGTCGTCGTCCAGAAACAGCGACGCGTCGAACGTGGCGAGCCCGTCACGGTCGATCGGCAGGCCGGAGCGGCCCGTGGCGCCGACGAGGTCGCCGGGGACGAGGTCGATCGCCACCGGGAAGAAGACGTGGCCGTCGGGCGGCGCTTCCGGGGGCGCGCCGGGGCGGACGACGCCCTCGGTCGCGCGGTCGTCGCCGGCGAGCGGCCAGCGCGGGGACGCCGCGAGGTCCCACAGGTCCGGGTACGGCGTTCCGGGCCGGCCGTCGACGCCGAGCTGGCTCGCGCGGAGCGCCGCCTCGAAGAGCGCGGCGTCGGTGGGCAGCGCCGCCCAGAACCGCGGGTGCGCCGGCGCGAGGCCGAGCCCGCCGAGCCGCCGCGGCGCCGCAGCGTCCCCGTCGCGCACGGTGAGCTCGAGCTGGAGTCGTTCGGCGGTGGGCAGCGCGTCCGGCAGGGCCGGGGCGGCGCCGAGCCGCCACGCCGGCGCGCCGACGAGGACCGCGGGCGCGGCGCCCGACCCGGGCGGCGGTACCTGCACGTCGGTCACGCGGAGCCACAGCTCCGCCGCGCCGTCGAGCACCTGCACGAGCTCGCCCACCTCGGGCAGCGCCGCGGCGCCGACCGGGATCGACGCCTCGCCGGTCGCGGAGTCGAAGGCGACGGGGCCGCGCGCGTCCAGCGACGCCGGGATGCCGTCGCCGAAGCGGAGCGCGGTCGGCGACGACCCGGGCGGCGCTGGCGGCGTCCGCGCGAGCCAGAGCAGCGCCGCCGGATCGACGTCGACCCAGCCGTCGGTGGCGACGCCGCGGACCGCGAACTGCAGCTCGGGACCCCCGTCGCCGAACCGAAGCCGCACGAGGTCGCCCGCCGCGAGCGCGTCCGGCGCATCGAGGGCGACCTGGAGCGCGGGCGAACTCGAAGGGGGAGAACCGGCGTCGCCTGAGTGGAAGTCGAGCACCGTGAGCGGCGTGCTCGCCACCGCCGCGCCGACGGCGAGCGCGTCCGACCAGCTGCCCTCCGACCGCGCCGCGGCGCGGGCCGGCGTCAGCTCGCGCGCCGCGAGCCGCACGAGCCCCGGCACCTGGAAGTGGTTGGAGCGCGCGCCCTTCCCCGCGACGCGGACCACGAAGCAGCGGGTGCCGCCGTTCCGGAAGAAGGCGCGCGCCGCGGGGACGAGGTGCGCACGCACGGGCTCGCCGCGCGCCGCGTCCCACGCGAGCACGAGGTCGCCGCCGAAGACGTCAGCGAGCCGCGCCGGGTCCTCCATCGCGACGGGGACGTGGAGCGGGCCGGACGCCGCGAACCCGACGAAGGCCGCCACGTCCATCCGCGGCAGCACCTCGGCCGGCGGCGGCGCCTGCGCCTCGAACCGCACGCCCGGGAGGCGGCTCTGGGCGCGGGCAGCCATCTCACTCCATCTCGAGGCGTTCGTAGGAGAGGGTCAGCTCTTCCATCGTCACGTCGTTGCCTTTGGCGTTGAGCGGGCCCGTCGAGAACTTGATGATGCGCGCGCGCTTCAGGACCCAGGTCAGCACCGGCTGCTCCTGGTGGTCCTCGGTGAGGAGCTGGATGGTCACCGTGCGCGTGTCGTTCTTGCCGTTCCGGATCGCGTCGATCCACTGGTACAGCGTCAGCGTGCCCATCGCGCCGCGCTTCAGCGTGATGTCGCTGTTCTTGTTGAGGCCGGTGATCTTGGCGACGTGGTTCTCCTTCGAGTTGCCGTAGCGGTACTCGGCGACGGCCAGCTCGGTGCCGAGCCCGCTCACCTCCTGGAAGCCGCCGTCCGGCATCTTCGGATCGACGTTCCCCTGGAGGTTCACGAGGAAGTTGAACTGGCCGTACGGCCGGTCGCGTTGGGTCGCCATGCGGTCCTCCGTCAGGCCTTGCGGTCAGCCGTCCACTGACCGATGCGGAAGATGACGAACTCGGCGGGGCGCAGAGGCGCCACGCCGACGAGGCAGACCAGCCGCCCGTTGTCGAGGTCGGCCTGGGTCATCGTGGTGCGATCGCACCGGACGAAGTACGAGGTCTCGGGCCGGTCGCCGAGCAGCGCGCCGTTCTGGAACTCGTTCAGCAGGAAGTCCTCGATGGTCCGCCGGACGTTGCCCCAGAGCAGCGGCCCGTTCGGCTCGAAGACGGCCCACTGCGTGCCCTTGTCGATGGAGTGCTCGAGGTAGGCGAAATAGCGGCGCAGGTTGACGTACTTCCACTCCGGGTCCGAGGTCATCGTGCGCGCGCCCCAGAGCCGGTAGCCGCGCCCCTCGAAGAACCGGAAGCAGTTCACGCCGAGCGGGTTCAACACCTCCTGCTGCGCCGTGTTGATGGGCGTCTCGAAGCCGATGGCGAGGTTCACCACCTCGTTGGCGGGCGCCTTGAACACCGCGCGCGTCACGTCGTTCCGCGCGTAGATCCCGGCGACGAAGCCGCTCGGCGGCAACGTGATCACCTGCCGCGTGATCGGATCGTCCACGCGGACCCAGGGGTAATAGAGCGCGCCGTAGGTCGAGTCGAACTTGCCGCGCATCGCCTTCACGTCGGAGACGCTCTGGCCATTGCCACAGTCGACGACGGCGATGCGGTAGCGCATGGCGCTCGCGTGCGTGAGCAGCAGCCCGATGATGGCGTCGGCGTCGTCGACGCGCGCGGCGTAGTTGAAGGAGGAGCCGGGCGCCGCGACGATGGCGATCTCGTCGATGTCCTCGAACTGCTTCAAGCCGGTCTTGCTGGTCGTGCCCGGGTCGGCCTCGCCCTCGTAGTCCGACGGCAGCGGGAGCAGGCCGTCGTTGCCGCCCTGGAGCGTGACGTCGAACTGCCGGGCGGCGTCGGCCTTGGTCGGATCGGCGAGGTTGGCGCGGAGCTCCGACGGCGCGTTGGCCGCGCCGAAGAACGCCTGCAGCACGTCGAGCCCGGTCTGCACGCCGTCGTCGGGGTCGAGCACGATGGGCAGGTTCGCGCCGCGCTCCGGCGTGACGGGATCCCACCCGAAGGTGAAGGTGAGACCGTCGTTGGCGCCGTTGGTCTGGTGCGCCGGGTCGAGCGGGACTCCGGTCCAGGTGTCGGGCAGGCCGCCGTCGGGAGGGAAGACCGCCATCGACGCGGTGACGATCTGGACGGTCGGGTTGCTCGCCTTGGTGAGGTCGGCGAGCCGGATCTCGTTCGGCGGGCTGCCGCCCGTCTGGAACGACCACGCCTGCGTGGCGAGGTTCCAGAGCGCGCGGCCGAAGCGCGTCGAGGCTGGGCCGGGGCTGGCCGGGACCGTGACGAGCACCACGTCGAGCGGCGATACGCCCGCGAGGCGCGGCGTCGTGCCATCGAACGAGAGCACGTTCGGCCCAGCCGTGAGCGTCAGGCGCACGCGCACGTTGCCGGCGGCGCCGGGCCAGCGCGCGCGCACCAGCATCGACTGGCCGACAGCGCTCGCGAGCCGGATCCGGCCGTGGCCGTCGGAGTAGGGCGGGCGCGCGACCGAGAGGTTGAGGTCGTCGAACCCGTTGGGCTGCCCGTCGGTACGCCGGAAGATGCGCGACAGGTAGAGCTTGCTGCCCCCCTCGGTGAAGAATGCGCGCGCGGCGTGCCACACGTAGTTGTGCAGGGTGCTCGAGCCAAACGTGAGCTGCCCGCCGTCGCCGTAGACCTGCTTGAAATCACCGAGGCTGGTCAGCACTCCGAGCGGCAGGTCGAGCGGGCCCCACCGCGTCGGCCCGACGAACCCGGTGGTGGTCGTTCCGACGCCCTCGATGGACTTGGAGCGGAACGAGGTCTCTTCCACGTAGACCTTGGGCGCGAGGTACTCCGGCATCGTGGTCCCTTTCGTGCTCTGGTCACTGCGACAGCCACAGGACCGAGTTCGGGCGCCCGGGCGCGGCGTCTTGCGACCGGAGGATCAGCTCGCGTCCGTACTGCAGCGTCACCTGCGTGAGCGGCGTGGTGCGCCCGGCGTCGACCCACAGCCTCGCGGGCGGCTGCGTGAGCGTCGGGCACAGGGCCGGCACCTCCGCGGGCGGTGGGCCCGGCTGGTGCGATGCCGTGAGCACCACCGTCCAACTGTGCGCCGAGAGCGGGCCGCTCGGGCCGGGGATCGGCGAGCCCGATGCGTCGAGCGCGTCACCGCCGGTGATGGCGTCGTCCTCGGGGTACGGCAGCAAGATGGTGAGCCGTCCGCTCTCGTCCGCCAAGCCGCGCGTGGTCCGACCGCCCGCGGTCGCGTCCATCACGGCCCACGCGGCGGGCGCGCTCGCGTCCAGATCCCAGAGCTGGGCGCGGATGACGCCGACGGGGCCGGCGACCGTGCGGGTCGGCGATGAGTAGAGCGGCACGGGACGGCCGAGCCACGGGGCGGCGGGCGGCGACGGCGGCGGCGACGCGGGGCATGTCCAGTCGAAGGGCCAGCGCGCCGGGAGACCCACCGGGAAGCGCGCCGGGAGGAAGCGCCCGAGCGCGTCGGCCACGTTCACCACCCACGGCGACGGCGACGGCGCGGCGGCCCACGACGCGGCGCTGCCGTCGCCGTGCGCGAAGGCCGCGAGCCCGGGCGCGTCGTGTACGACCCACGTGCCCGAGCCGGAGGACGCCGCGTTCAGCCGCCGCGAGGGCCGCGTCGCCGGCCACAGCGTCACCACCAGCCCGTCGGCGACGGGCTGATCGAAGGCCGCGTCCACGAACCGCAGACCCAGCAGCGCGACGCGCGCGACGCGGTCGGCGGCGGCGGTGCTCACGGCGCGACCCTGTCGACCGCCATGGTGACGCTGCGCGCCTGCACCGGCGGGCCCTCCTCGACCTCGATCTCGGAGTCGATCGCGACCACGCGCGCGACGTAGGTCGCCATCGTGTCGAAGCCCTCCTGGTACAGGTCCCACATGTTGCTGAGCTCCTGCAGCGTGAGCGGGTCGTGCACGAGGTCGACGGCCTCGTCCGGGTGGAAGGTATCGGGGCGGACGGCGTTGAGGACGCCGGCGGACAGCGTCGGCGAGTCCTCGATCACGCGCATCGCCCAGCCGAGGAGGACGTGCTGCATCTCGGCGGTGCGACCCCACGCGTTCAGCATGTAGAACAGGTCGAGCGGCAGCGGGCGCCGGTAGTGCCTGCCCGACGTCGAGATTCGACCCGGGAGCTGCCGCCGCGCCGTGCTCGCCTGCACGCGGTACAGGAAGAGCGAGACCCCCTCGTCCATCGGCTGCTTGAAGTTGCGCGCCTGGTAGAGCTCGAACCGCGCCCCAGGAAACTCCGTGGGCTGCCGCGCGGCGCGCAGCAGACCGAGCACGGCCTGCCCGATCGTGCTGATCGCGTGATACGTCGCCACTCGCCCCCTCCCTTCATCAGAGAGTTCACACTCCGTGACGATTACCGAGCGTGCAAAAGACGAATAGACCCACCGCGTCGTTCGGTCAACTCGCCCCGCGACGCTCACATGGGCTCCGCCGTCAGTACGACTCCACCATTCGTGTAGCGATCGTGTGACGCTGTGCACATCGACGCCCCGACCCGTCTGATCTGGAAGGGGGAGGCCTGGGCGCATTCCGTGAAGCGGCGCAAACGCGCGACGCGCCCCTGCGCCCCCCGATGTTGCTCGGCGGATAACTCGGCTCCAAATAGAGCCTTGCGCGAGGGGTGCTCGCCGCGGAAGGCTGCGCGGATGCCGGACGCGCTCGCGCGCGACGCGCGCGGCTGGAGGCCCGGATGACGGAGCGTGCGGACGGCTCGACCGCTCGCCGCGGCGGCAGCGTGCGGCGCGGCGCCGACCCTCGACTCCGGGGCGCCGGGCCCGGCGCGCTTCCCCGGTCGCTCCCGCCCGGCGCCGCCGGCCACTTCAGGCTGCACTTCCTCGCCACGGTAGCCACGCTGCTCCGCCAGCTCGAGGCCACCTACGCCGAGCCCGGCGAGGTCCTCCGGCGCTACGCCTTCCTCGCCGGTTACGCCGACGACCTCGCCGCGAACGCCGCGCCGTTCTCCGACGCGCGGTGGTGGCGCGAGGCCCTCGCCGCCTTCGAGGCCGCGGAGCCCGGGCACCTCCCGCTGCGATCCGTGGCGCGTTGGGCCGGGCTCGACGCCGCGGCTCAGTCGCTGCTCGTCGCGATCGGCCTCGCCGAGGAGGACGCCCGCTTCGGCGCGCTCTTCGAGCAGCTCCAGTCGTTGCCGGGGGTGCACCGGCCCACCCTCGGCCTCCTCCAGCTCCTCTGGCGCGATCCTGCCGATACGTCCCGCGTGCGGCCCGCGATCGAACGGCTGCGCGCAGCCGGGCTCGTCGCGGTGGCGAACCCGGAGGCGTCGCGCGCGGAGTGGGCGCTGCAGGTGCCGCCCCCGCTCTGGGACGCGCTGCGCGGCGACGCGCCGGAGCAGCCCGCGCCCTGGCTGCGGCACCGTCCCGCCCCAGCGCTCGCGACCGAGGACGCGCTCGTGCTCGACGCTGCGCTCGCCGAGACGGCACCACGGGTGGCCGCCCTGCTCGAGGCCGGCGAGCTCCAGGCGGTGGTCGTCCGCGGCCCGCACCACGGCGGACGTCGCACGCTGCTCGGCGCGATCGCGCGCCGCGCTGGCCGCGGCCTGCTCGAGACGACCGGACTCGAGCGCCGGGACGACGAGCGGTGGCGGCTCGTCGGCCCGCTCGCGACCGCGCTGCACGCGCTCCCCGCGATCGTCCTCGAGCCCGCGCCGGGCGAGACCGTCGCCCTCCCCGACCTGTCGCTCGGCGACGGCGGCGCCGGGCTCGTGCTCGACCGGCACGGCGGCGTCGCCGGGCCCGCGGTGGAGCGCGCGGTCGCCCTCCGACTCGAGCTGCCCGGGCCCGCGGCGCGGCAGCGCCACTGGGAGGCCGCGCTCGCGTCCGAGGAGCGCGGCGAGGGGCTCGAGGACGCCATAGAGACGCTCCGGATGTCGGGCGGCAACGTCCGCCGCGCCGCCGCGCTCGCGCGCGCCGCAGCGGCACTCGCCGGCCGGCGCGCGGTGACCTTCGCCGACGTGCGCGCGGCGTGCCGGCTCCTGCACCGGCAGGCGCTCGACGCGCTCGCGGCGCCGCTCGCCGCCGACGGCGACCTGGCGGACCTCGCCGTCGCCGCCGACGTGCGCGACGAGCTCCGCGCTGTGCTCCGGCGATGCCGGCTCCGCGAGCGGATCGAGGCGAGCGGCGGCGCCGCGCTGCGCGGGCTCTCTGCCGGCGTTCGCGTCCTCCTGAAGGGCCCGAGCGGCACGGGCAAGACGCTCGCCGCGCGGCTCCTCGCGGCGGCCCTGTACCGCGACCTCTGGCGGGTGGACCTCTCGGCGGTGGTCAACAAGTACATCGGCGAGACCGAGAAGAACCTCGCTCGCACCTTCGCCGCCGCCGAGGAGCTCGACGTCGTCCTCCTGTTCGACGAGGGCGACGCGCTCCTCGCGCGCCGCACGAGCGTCCAGACCTCGAACGACCGCTACGCCAACCTCGAGACCAACTACCTCCTGCAGCGCATCGAGGCGTACGAGGGGATCCTCGTCGTCACCACCAACGCCGCCGGCCACCTGGACGAGGCGTTCGAGCGACGCATGGACGCGGTGATCGAGTTCAAGGCGCCCGAGGCCGCGGAGCGCCACGCCATCTGGCAGCTCCACCTCGCGCCGGGTCACGCGGTCGATCCGGTCTACCTGCGGGAGGTCGCGCTCCGCTGCAAGCTGACCGGCGGCCAGATCCGTAACGCCGTCCTGCACGCGACGGCGCTCGCGCTCGAGGCAAGGCGGCCGGTCGAGGCGCCCGACCTGGAGGCGGCGCTCGCGCGCGAGTACCGGAAGGCGGGCCTGCCGATGCCGGCGCGCAGCGCGGCCGCGACCGCGGCAGGGGTGCGGTAGGTGGCCTCCGCCGCGCCGGCCCGCGCCGAGCGGACGCCCGCGCCCGCCCGCGGCGGCGCGAGGGCGCCGGCCGCGAAGGGCCCCACGACGGCGGCCACGGGGCCAGGGCTCGACCGCGCGCCACCCGCGGTGACCATCGCCGCCAAGGTCGCACCGAACGAGGTCGATCTCTCGACCGGGCAGCTCGCGGTGCCGAACGCGGAGCAGGTGAAGGAGGGCGACCGCGTCGACGTGCCGGTGCGGCTGCCGCGGCTCGCCGAGGGCGTGGTCACGGTGGTGAAGCGGGACGGCGTGTTCGACACGCCGGGCGCGGGGAGCGCCATCCTGCTCGTCCACCCGGTGCTCGCGCGCCTCGCGCAGCCGACCGTGCTCGTCGTCTCGGTGAACGCCGGGGCGATCGGAGGGTACGTCACCCTCGGCATCCCCGGGCCGGCGAAGGGCAAGGACCGCGCGCTGTTCGGCGCCATCCAGAAGGGCGTCGACGCGCTCGGCTGGCTCGGCCTCTCCAACCTCCAGCTCCCGAACGTCACCAACGACTTCACCAATGGCAAGCTGTCCCTCGGCGTCGACGGCATGAAGTTCCGCGTCGGCGGCTTCCTCGAGGGCTCCGGCTCGTTCCACCTCGAGGGCGTAGACCTCACGCTGGAGGGGTCCGCGACCATCTCCATCCCGGGCGGCTCCCAGGGCACGCTCGTCATCAAGCGGGATCCGAAGGGCACGCTCTCGGGCTCGGTCGACGTCGCGGTGACGCTCGGCGGACTCTCGGGCTCGGTGAAGGGCGAACTCGTCGACGGCTTCGTCCGGGTGATGGGGACGGTCGGGTACACGAGCGACAAGCTGAGCGGCAGCGTCACCCTCGTCGCCACCGACGAGGCGACCGCGCGCGACCTCACGCTCAAGAAGCCGACCGAGGGCGAGCTGCCGAAGCTCGACGAGGAGGCGCAGAAGAGCGCCAAGCCTGGGCGGCGAGCGTTCTGCGGCTGGGGACAGCTCTCGTTCCAGATCACCGACTGGCTCGCGGGCACCGCGACGGTGATCGTCAACAGCAAGGGGCAGGCGACGATCATCGGCGAGATCGCGCCGCCGAAGGAGTTCATCCTCTTCGAGCAGAAGACGTGGGAGAAGCGGCTCTTCCGCGTCGAGATCCGCGCCGCCTACGGCATCCCCGTCGTCGGCAACGTCTTCGTCTTCGCCAATATCGGCCTCGCCGCGCTCGCCACCGTCGGCCCGGGCAAGCTCTACGCCATCAAGCTCGCCGGCACGTACTCTACCGACCCACGCGTCCCGAAACAGCTCTCGATTCAGGCGACGCTCAACATCTCCGCCTTCGCGGGCCTGCGCCTGCGCGCCGAGGGCGGCGTCGGCATCGAGATCCTCTCGCACGACATCAAGGCCGGCGTCGGCCTCGACGCGCTCGCCGGTGTGCGCGGCTACGTCGAGGCGACGCCGATCATCGGGCTCCGGCAGGTCGGGAAGAAGAACGAGTACTACATCGCCGGCCACATGGAGATCGCGGCGCAGCCGTTCCTCGGCTTCAGCGGCGACCTCTTCGTCGCGATCGAGACGCCCTGGTGGTCGCCGCTCTCCGACAAGAAGTGGACGTGGC
>Ga0318496_10000729_pt1 | contig 12162 bp, 14 predicted proteins | sample GRESIP109b1f22_FD_203296 | JGI IMG/M metagenome (GOLD analysis project Ga0318496, IMG submission 203296) | Tropical soil microbial communities from Luquillo Experimental Forest, Puerto Rico - GRE.SIPMG.109b1f22 | ecosystem: Environmental > Terrestrial > Soil > Tropical forest > Bulk soil... | reverse complement strand
GCCGGCCGACCAGGCCCGCATCATCGACACGTGGGATGGCCTCGGACTGCGCGGCACCGGTAGCGGCGACTTCGAGATCTCCGACCTGTTCGTCCCGGACGAGCAGGTCAACACCGAGCTGTTCGGTGCGCCGAACTACGACCGGGCGCTGTTCCGGATCAAGGAGATGCCAGAGATAGGTCACGGGGCGCACGCGCTCGGTGTCGCGTCCGCCGCCCTCGAGTCGTTCGTGGCCGCGGTCAACAGCAAGCCCCTTCCCGGGTCGTCGCGGCAGCTGGCGATGGGGCACATGCAGGCCCACCAGATCGCGTTCGCCCGGGCGGACGTGCTGGTTCGCGCGGCGCGGACACTTTTGCACGAGACCGTGCGCGCCGCCTACGAGGACGCCACGGTCCACGCCGAACTAGACCTCGAACTGCGGGTCCGGCTGCGCGAGGCGAACATCTTCACCGTCAGGGCGGCGCGGGAGGCGGTCGGCCTCGTCTTCGAGATGGCCGGATCGAGCGCCGTATACCGGGGCCGGCCGATCGAGCAGGCGTTCCGCGACATCAATACCGCGGCCAACCACACCAACTATGTGGAGTCCGCGTACACCGCGATCGGCTCCTATTTCCTGACCAGAGACCGTGCGGGCGGTCCGGAGATCGCCGGCCGGCCGTTCCTGTGACCGGGCGCTTGATCTTCCGGCCGGTTGCCGTTCCAGCGGATGTCGGGGAGCGTGATGATTATGAGCCTTCCGCTCGGCGATATCCGTGTCATCGACCTCACCATCGCGCGCGCGGGCCCCACCTGTGTTCGCCAGCTGGCCGACTGGGGGGCCGACGTCATCCGCGTCGAGCCGCCCGTTGACCAGGCCGCGCGGGACGCCCTCGGGGGGAGCCGGCACGGCAGCGATTTCCAGCACCTGCACCGCAACAAGCGGTCGCTGTCCCTCAACCTGAAGTCCCCGGCCGGCCGCGAAGTGCTGATGCGCCTGGTTGACACGGCCGACGTGCTGATCGAGAACATGCGTCCGCCGGTCAAGGAGCGGCTGGGATTCGATTTCGGCACCGTCCACGCGCGAAACCCGCGGCTGGTCTACGGATCGCTGTCCGGGTTCGGCCAGGACGGCCCCTATGGCGACCGGGGCGGGGTCGACCAGATCGCCCAGGGGATGGGCGGCCTGATGAGCGTGACCGGGCTGCCGGGGACCGAGCCGACGCGTGTCGGGATTCCGGTGGCCGACCTGGCAGCGGGCCTCTACCTCGCGATCGGCGTGCTGGTCGCCCTGCACGACCGGGACCGGACGGGAACCGGGCGCTGGGTGCGGACCTCGCTGCTGGAGTCGATGATCGCGATGATGGACTTCCAGGCGGCCCGCTGGACCATCGACCAGCAGGTTCCGGGGCAGGCGGGCAATCACCACCCCGTCAGCGTCCCGATGGGCTGCTTCGCCACCGCCGACGGGTACGTGAACATCGGTGCCGCCGGCGGGCGTCTGCTGCGTGCCTTCTGCTCGGTGATCGGGCTTGCCTGGCTGCCCGATGACGCGCGTTTTGACTCGCTGGAGAAGAGGTCGGCGAACCGGGAGGAGCTCAACGCGCTGGTCGCCGGGCGGCTGCGGACCCGGACCACGAGCGCCTGGGTCTCGGCGCTGAACGAAGCTGGGGTACCGTGCGGGCCGGTCTACCGGATGGACGAGGTGTTCGCCGACCCCCAGGTCGAGCACCTGGCCATGACCCGGACGGTGCAGCACCCGGTGCTCGGCCCGCTCGCTATAGTCCGCAACGCGGTGCGGATGACCGGTGGACCGGATACTGTCCGGACGCCGAGCCCCGAGCTAGGCGACCACACCGACGAGGTACTCGCCGGCCTGGGTTACTCTCCCGCTGAGATCGACCAGCTCCGAGCGCAAGCAGTGATCTGAGAGGACTGAGATGACGTCACCGAGCCCGGCGTCGCGCCACCAGACGGGCACCGACCGGCTGCTTGTTGAGGTAACCGGCCCCGTCGCCACCGTGACCTTCAACAACCCCGGCAAACATAACGCCCTGTCGGCCGACATGCGCGCCGCGCTGCCGGGACTGCTGACGGCGCTGAACGCCGACGGCGAGGTCCGGGTGATCGTGATGACCGGCGCCGGGGGCAAGGCATTCGCGTCGGGTGCCGACATCTCGGAGTTCGGCGAGCAGCGCACCTCTCCGGCCGCGCGGGCCAGCTACGACCAGGCCTGGGCCGCGGTGAACGACGCCTGGGCGGGCATTGACAAGCCGGTCATCGCGATGATCCAGGGGTTCTGCATGGGCGGGGGGCTGCTTACCGCGCTGCAGGCCGACATCAGGATCGCCTCGGACGACAGCCAGTTCGGCGTCCCGGCGGCCCGGCTGGGGCTGGGCTACGCGGTTTCCGGCGTGACGGCCCTGATGAACCTGATCGGCCCGGCCTGCACGGCGGAGGTCCTGTTCTCCGCCCGGCGGTTCTCCGCCGCCGAGGCCCTGCAGATGGGCCTGGTCAACCGGGTTGTCCCAGCCGACAGCCTGCGCGAGGCCGTGCTGGGCCTAGCCGACAGCATCGCTCGCAACGCCCCGCTCACTGTCGCCGCGGCCAAGGCGGCGATCCGCGAGGTCGGCCGGCCGGACGGACGGCGGGACCTGGCCCGGGTCCAGGCGATGGTCGAGGCGTGCTTCCGGTCCGCGGACTACCTTGAGGGCCAGCGCGCCTTCGCGGAAAAACGCCCGCCAGCCTTCACCGGCCGCTGACACCCCGCGCTGGCGCTCAGGCCTGGTGAGCGCGGACCTTTTTTACCTCGTCTGCGGTCAGCCGGGCGATGACCGCGGCCCGCGTGGCCGGGTCCAAGGCATCAAGCTGGTCCTGGATGTCCTGGACGGCAGCCTCGGCCTCCTGGTGTTTCTCGCGCAGCAGGTAAGCAGCGGCGGCCAGCGCCACGCCGGCGGCCGCGAGCAGCGCCGCCCGGATGATTCGCGTCGATGAGCTCATGAAGCCAGTCGACACCCGCGATCTCACGGCGGTAAAGGCGTTGGCGCCTCTCGTGCGATTGGTCTGCGCTATAGGGTCAGGCGGTTCCCGCTGCCGCCCCGGCCGGGCGGCAGCAGGACAGCACCACCGCGAGCGGCCATAGTGCCTGCGCGGCGCCTGTCACCCGTTCGGCCAGTCCGGCCTGCCCGGCTCCCGTGATCAGCTCCGCGCCGAACCAGATGACGAGAGCCACGAGCACCGCAACGGCCGCGGCGGCTACCCCAGGCCGCAGCCCCCACGGGACCGCGCGCCCGCGCCGCCAGGCCCCGGCCGGCCACGTCGTTACCCCGGCGAGCCCGATCAAGGCCCAGATGATGTGCCCCCACGGATAGGGGTCTCCCGGGCGCTCCGGGTTCGCCGCGACCAGCATGCCGGCGACCGCCCCGGCGATCAGGATCAGCCTCCCGGCGGCTCTGGCCGGCCGCAGCGCCAGCGCGGTGATGACGTAGCAGGCGCCGACCACCACGAACGTCAGCGTCATCACCCACCGGTCGGCCGCGCCCTGCGCGGCGAGCGCGCTGACCGTATCGGCCACCGGATCGAATCGCGGCTGCAGGCTGGCGGCCACCGTCCACCCGCCGGCCATCAGGACCGGAGCCGCGGCCGCGGAGACCACACCCCACCAAGGCACGCCCCGCATGCCACAACCGTAGCGAGCCGCTCTGGGTGCACGGCGCCGGGGTTCCGCGTCGCGCGGCGCGGGTTGCCATGACGGTATCTGGTCGCCAGACTGCGGGGCATGGATTCTCGCGCGGGTCGGCCGGTTACGGCTCCGGTGTTGGTCGGACGCGACCCGGAGCTTGCGGTGGTCAAGTCGCTGCTGGCCCGTGTCGCCGACGGCGGCGGGTCGTTGCTGGTGCTCGGCGATCCGGGGATCGGGAAGTCCGCGCTGGTACAGGCGGCGATCCGGCGGGCGCGCGATCGCGGGATGCGGGTGCTGGCCTGCGCGGGCGCCGAGAGCGAGGCGCACCTGTCGTTCGCCGGGCTGCACCAGCTGCTGCGGCCGGTGCTGGCGCAGGCGGCCGGGCTGCCGGCCGGCCAGCGGGAGGCGCTGCTGACGGCGCTGGGGATGGCCGGCGGCCCGGCTCCGGCCGTGCCGGTGGTGGGGCTGGCGGTGCTGGAGCTGCTGGGCGCGGGGGGCGCGCCGGTGCTGGCGGTGGCCGAGGACGTGCACTGGCTGGACGCCTCCACCTGCGAGGTGCTGGCGTTCGTGGCCAGGCGGCTGGGCGCGGACCCGGTCGGGCTGCTGGGCACCGCCCGGGACACCGAGCTTGAGGGCAATCCGCTGGCCGCGGCGCGGCTGCCGGAGCTGCGGCTCGGGCCGCTGGACCCGCTCGCCGCGGCCGCGCTGCTGGACGCCCGGGCGGTGCTGGACCCGGCGGTGCGGCAGCGGGTGCTGGCCGAGGCGGCCGGCAATCCGCTGGCCCTGGTGGAGCTGCCACTGGCCGCCCCCGGGCATTATGACGGCGCGGATCCCGGCGGGCCGATTCCGCTGACCCGGCGGCTGGAGCGGGCGTTCGCGTCCCGGCTGCCCGGGCTGGCGGAGGTGACGCTTACCGTCTTGCTGGCGGCCGGGCTGAACGACGGCGACGCGCTGGCCGAGGCGCTGGCCGCGGCCGGCCGGGTGGCCGGTACGGACGTGCCGGCGGCGGACCTGACCGCAGCGGTGACCGCGGGGCTGGCCGAGGTTGACGGGTCCAGCGTCCGGTTCCGGCATCCGCTGGTGCGGTCGGCGGTGCGCGAGGCCGTGGGCCTGGCCCGGCGGCAGGCCATGCACCGGGCCCTCGCGGAGGTGCTGGCGGGCGCGCCGAACGGCAGGTGTGGCACCAGGCGGCGGCGGCGACCAGGCCGGACGAGCGGGTGGCCGCGGACCTGGAGGCGGCCGCGGGCCGGGCCGCCGGCCGCGGGGCAACCGTAGAACAGGCCGCGGCGCTGGCCCGGGCGGCCGCGCTCACCGCCGGCCCGGCGCGGCGCGGACAGCGGCTGATCCGCGCCGCCCGTGCCTTCGAGGAGCTGGGCCGGCCGCAGGCCGTGCTGCGGCTGCTTGATGAGGCCGAGCCGCTGGACCTGGACCCGGGGGACCGGCTCTGGCTGTCCTGGCGCCGGGAGGTCCTCGGGGGCGCCACCCGGTCCGGCGCGCGGCCGGTCGGCGCGTTCGCCGAGCTGGCCGACCGGATGCGGCGAGCGGGGGACGCCGACCGGGCGCTGGACGCGCTCGAGGAGGTCTCGCTGCGGTGCTGGTGGTCCAACCCGGACCCGCAGACCCGGCAGCGGATGACCGCCGTGGCCGAGGCGATCCCGGTCGACGGCGACGACCCGCGGCTGCTGAATGTCCTGGCCATGGCCGGTCCGGCCGGGTGCGGCGCGGCGGTTCTGCAGCGCCTCGGCCGGCACCGGCCCGGCTCCGGCCCGCCCATCCAGGACATCTGGCTGGGCGGGGCCGCGCTGGCCATCGGCGCGTGCGAGCAGGCAGCGGGCTTCCTGGCCGCGGCCGAAGCCGGCTGCCGGGCCCGGGGTCAGCTGGGCGGGCTGGGCCGGACCCTGCTGACCCGGTCATGGGCGACAGCCCTGGCCGGCCGGGCGGATCTGGCCGGGCCGGCCGCCGAAGAGGCCAGTCGGCTGCTGGCCGAAGTCGGCGACCCGGTGTGGGCGGCCTGCGCGCAGACCGTCCTGGCGGTGCTGGCCGGCCTGCGCGGCGATGCGGTGACCGCGGCCGGCCTGGCCGCCCGGGCCGAGCGGGTCTTGCTGTTCGCCGGTGTGTCCCCGCTGCTGGCCCAGGTCCAGCTGGCCCGCGGCGCCACCGAGCTCGGTGCCGGCCGGTACGAGGAGGCCTACCAGGAGCTGGCCCGGATCTTCGACCCAGCCGACCCCGCCTATCATCCGCACCTGCGGGCCTGGGCCCTGCTGGACCTGGCCGAGGCCGCCAGCCACGCCGGCCACCGGGACGCGGCCCGCGCCTGGTGCGCCGGGCTCGCCCCGGAGGCCGCCGCGACCGGATCCCCGCTGCTGCGCGCCAGCCTCGCGGTGGCCGCGCCGATGCTCGCCGGCGACGACGCCGGGCCGCTGTACGACGAGGCCCTCGGCGCCGACCTGGCGGCGTGGCCGCTGCACCGGGCCCGGCTGCAGCTGGCCCACGGGATGTGGCTGCGCCGCCGCTATCAGGTCACCGAATCCCGCGTGCCGCTGCGCGCCGCCCGCGCCGCCTTCGACGCCCTCGGCGCCGCCCCCTGGGCCCGGCGTGCCCGCCAGGAACTGGACGCCGCCGGCGAGCCAGGCGGCCAGTCGGCTCCCAGCGCGCTGGACCTGCTGGCCCCCCAGGAACTGCAGATCGCCCGGCTGGCCGCGCAAGGGCAGACCAACAAGCAGATCGGCCAGCAGCTATACCTGTCGCACCGGACGGTCAGCACCCACCTGTACCGGATCTTCCCCAAGCTGGGCATCACCTCACGCGCCCAGCTGGCCGCCGCCCTGGCCACCTCCCCGGCCCCGGCATAGCCGCCAGGGACCTGACGGCTGGGCGGGCGCCCCCGGAGTGCCCGCCCACGATCGCTAAGATCGCACGAGCGAAGACCGGATAGCCTCCGCCAAATGACTACATTCCCGACCGGCTCGCACGGTGTGCGACCGGGTCGCGCGGTGAAGATGAGCTGCGACGGTCCATTCGGAAACGAAGAGCTGGGCGGCGATCTCCCTGTTCCTGAGCCCGCCGGCCGCGAGCGCGGCGATCTGATGTTCGCGTGCTGTGCGGTATTAGGGCACGATCACGAGGGGCACCGGCGAGTGGCGCGCCAGGCTGACCGCAACCGAGCCGACTATGCGGTGCCTGGCCTGCGACGAGCTCCCGACCACGATCGCCACGTTGTCACCGGGGTGAGCGTCGCGGACCTTCTCGGCCACCCGGGCCAGCACGCCGGGTATGTCGGTGAGCATGTCCTGGCCGCGCTCGAACTGCCAGCGCTCCTCGCGGCCGCGCAGCTGCTCGCTGGCCTGCGCGTGCAGGTCCCGCGTGATCTCGTCGAAGGTGGTTTCCATCCCGGCCACGGCGTCGGGTGACATCATGTCCATGGCGGGCAGGTGGGGGACGTATACGATGTCGATGCCGCCCTCACGGCCGCGCAGCAGGGCGGCGGCGGCGTCGAGCGCCCGGGCAGCGGGGGCGGACCCGTCGTACCCCACGATGAGGTACAGGTTCCCTGTTGACGGCAGGGGGGTGTTCATCGGACCTCCAGGTTTCCGGCGGCGGGACGGATCGCGGTATCAGCTATGGATCATGACAGACGCCACGGTCCGTTCGGACGTCGGATGCGACAGAACCGCCTTGGCCCAGGGTTCGTGGCTGGCTAGGGAAGGCCGACGAGGTCGGCCATCATGCGAGCCTGCAGGCTGAACCAGTCACGGCGCTCGTCGATGGTGTTGTTGAGCTGGCCGAATAGCTCGAAGTTGAGCGCGCCGAACAGTTCGGTCACCGCGATCAGGGCACGGGCTGTGAGGCCCGTTTCGGCCTCGAAACCGAGGCCGGCCGCGACCGCATCCAGTTCGACGCGCAGCGGCGCGGGGATTGGCGGGGTAGGGGCAGGTGCGAGGACGCCCGACCGGCGGCCGTCGCGGATGATCGCGGCGATCACCAGGAACCGGCGGCTAGCCGGGGCGACGGTGTCCGCGGGGGCGGCGTAGCCGGGCACGGGGCTGCCGTGGATCAGCGCGTACTCAGCCGGGTGGTCCAGCGCCCATTCACGCCAGGCATTGGCGACCGCGAGCCAGCGGCGGGTCAGGTCCAGGCGTTCGGTGATCGCGGCGTCGGCGCGTTCGCCGGCCTCGCCGATCGCGTTGTACGCGTCGATGATCAGCGCCGTGAGCAGCTCGTCGCGGCTGGCGAAGTAACGGTAGAGAGCCGATGAGACCACGCCCAGCTCCCGTGCGATGGCCCGGAGCGACAGGTTAGCGCCCTCGGACGCCAGCTGGCGGCGTGCCGTCTCCTTGATCTCGTCGATCATCTCGGCGCGGACCCGCGCCCTGATCGACGCGGCTGTTCGCTTCTCCGTGCTCGTCTCCATGATTGATGATTATTGCACACATTCGAGAGCAGTGCTCTTGACGAAGAAAGAGCGTTCGTGCATACTGGTCTCTATCGAGAGCACTGCTCTCTACTGCAAGAAGGGATCATGAAATGTTGCACGTGATAGTCGGCGCCGGCCCGGTCGGTACCGCCACCGCCAACCTGCTGGCCGACCGTGGCGAGCAGGTCCGGGTGATCACCCGCCGCGGGACCGGCCCGGAGCGGGCGGGAGTCGAGCGGGCCGCCGCGGACGCGACCGACGCAGCCCGGCTCAGCGAGCTCACCAAGGGCGCCGTTGCGCTGTACAACTGCGCGAGCCCCCCTTACGACCAGTGGTTCACCGACTGGCCGCCGCTGCATCACGCCATCCTGCGCGCGGCCGAGGAGAACAGCACGGTGCTGGCCAGCGCCTGCAACGTCTACGGCTACGGACCGGTGGACGGCCCTATTACCGACACTACGCCGCTGGCCGCCACCCAACCCAAGCTGAAGCTGCGCGCCGACATGTGGCGCGACATGCTCGCCGCGCATCAAGCCGGGAAGATCCGCGCCACTGAGGTGCGCGCCAGCGACTACATCGAGGCCAACTCGATCTTCAGCTTCGTGCTGGCCAAGCCGCTGCTGGCGGGCAAGCGCGCGTGGGTGCCCGCGAAACTGGACGTGCCGCACAGCTGGACATCGATCAGCGACGTGGCGACCACCCTCGTCACCGCCGCCACCACCGAGCGCGCGTGGGGGCGAGGCTGGCTGGTACCCACCAACCCGCCGCTCACCGTGCGCCAGCTGGCCACCCGGTTCACCGAGCTGAACAAGGCGCCAGCGCCGAAGCTGACGTCGATGCCTTACCCAGTGCTGTGGGCGGCGGGCCTGTTCAACCCGACCGTCAAGGAACTCCGGCACACCTACTATCAATGGAGCCGGCCGTTCATCATCGACTCCAGCGTCACCGAGCGGGAGTTCGGTCTCACCCCCACCCCAATCGACTCCGCCCTGGCCAACGTCGTCCGCTGAACCTGTCGGGTTGGCGTGGTCATCGGTCCAGCAGCGCACGCAGATCCGCGGCCTGGCGGCGCAACTTTGCTTCAGGCACCGGGTCAGCCGAGAAAATGTCCTGCCACGCGATCGGTCCGCCAGGGGCGGGATCATCCCGATAGCGGGGGAGCACGTGGGTGTGCAGGTGCGGGACGGTGTTGCCCAGGGTCAGGTAGTTCATCTTGACCGGGCTGAACCGTGCCCGCACCGCGCGTCCGACTGCCACGACCTCGGCCCAGTAACGGCTCGCCTGCCCGGCATCCAGGTCGGCCGGCTCGGCGACGTGCCCGAGCCTCCAGACAACGATGCAGTAGCCGGGCAGGCGGCTGCGGCGCTCCAGGCGCACCTCTGCGACGTCGCCGGTGAAGACCGCGACCGAGAAATCGTTGTCGCCGTTGCCGAGAGCACCGCAAAGCGGGCAGCCCTTGCCGGCCATCCGGTCTGCCCAGTCGTCGGGCCAGGCGCGTTCGGTCATGGCCGCATTGAACCATCCGCGCAGCCGCTCCGGTAGTGCCGCTCTAGGCGGCCAGGGCGGTCTTCGCGGCGTCGGGGTGGTCGAGGCTGACAATCAGGCGGGTGTACCTGGCGCCGTCCAGGGTGATCTCCAGGCCGCGGCGCTTGCGGCCGTTCACGGCGGCGAACAGCAGCTGGCGCACGGCCCCGTCGAAGAAGGCCCCGTACGCGAACCAGCCCGGCCAGTACCCGCCGAAAACCTTGAAGTTGCGCGGCTTCAGCCCTTGGATCCGGCGGATCGGCTCGTCGACGACGTCAATGCTGTTCACCGCCGACAGCGGGACGCGGACGTCGCCACGCATCGCCATGATGCGCTCGCCGATGGACAGCTTGAGGACGATCTCGTTGCCTTCGCGCGCAACGTCCGCCATGGTCAGTCTCCCTATGGCGCCGCCAGTACGGCGCGATGCCATTCACGTCGTGCGCCCACGGCGAGCGCTACTGTGACGAGGAGCAGGACCAGGACCATCAGCCATTCTGCCGATCCACCGCCGCTGTCCGGATTGATCCTGAATACGGCCTCTATCCAGTCGTGCCAGAAGAGCGTAATGGCGGCAAGCATCCCCGTGACCGAGCCACATATGGATTCCAGCCAGAATCTACGACGAAGCCCTGACGGCATAGCCCCTCCTCAGACGGATATAACCGATCTACACCTGTGTAAAGTAGCCGTCAAGGCAGGGCTGGGCCGGCGCGATCCCGGTTAATGCTGAACATGCGAGCGGAGGGGCGAAGATGACAACAGATCCGATCCACGACTACCTTGCGGCGGCAAAGCAGGCAGCTCTCCAGACGGCCGCGGGCGCTGAAGCGCTCGGGCGGGCCGTGCATCAGAGGTGGTCGGTAAAGACCGGCGCAGACGCGGGTGCCGCGAACCTGGTCACGCAAGTCCCGGTCGCGGGGACCATTGCCGACATGGTCGCACTCGCGGTGCCCGCGGTACTCCCGCCGGACGCGCGGTCTCCGGGCGCTGAAGAAACCGTATGGGAGCTCAACGCCACCCTGACCGGCTATAAACACGAATCGGACGGCGACTATCATCTGGTCATAGCCGATGGTCAAGGTAATACCATGATCGCGGAGATACCGGATCCGGCCGCGCTGGCTCCGGGCAGTTTCTTCACCGAGCAGATAACCGCAGCCCGGCAAGCGTTCGACCATCAATTCGGTCTCCACATAGCAGCGGCCGCGCAATCGGCAGCCACGCCTGCGGCCGCCGCGGCAGCCGTGACGCCAGCGCTCATCCGGGCGTCCGAATCGGTGACTGTGCGAGGACCCGGGTTTTTCGATTTCGCCCACGGCCAGGACGGGGTTGCGCCTAACGCGATCGAGCTGCATCCCGTCATCAGCATCGAATTCCACGGACCGGCAACAGCCGCTCCGCTCCCGCAGGCCTGAGGAATTAAGCGCGAACCGGGCGATGACCCCACGGTTGCGGGCATGAAACGTGGTGCGGGACGCTGCCGGGGTGAACATGCATGACGGCCAGCTGGCCGTCACACCCGAGATGGTCCGCGAGCTGGTGGATGAGCAGTTCCCCAGCTGGCGCAGCATGCCCGTCACGGTGGTGGAGTCGCCGGGGACGGTCAACGCCATCTTCCGCGTCGGCGGCCAGCTCGCAGCCCGGTTTCCGCTGAGACCGGATGATGCCGCCGCGGTGCGGCGGCGGCTGGAATCGGAGGCGGCGGCGGCACGCGAGCTGGCAGGGCGCACCCGGTTCGCCACGCCCGAGCCGGTGGCGATCGGCGAACCCGGCGCGGGCTACCCGCTTCCGTGGGCGGTGCAGACCTGGCTGCCCGGGGTTACGGCCGATGATGACGACCCGGGCGGGTCCGCGGCGTTCGCGCATGACCTGGCCGAGTTCATCGGCGGCGTGCGCGCGATCGGCACGGGCGGCCGGACGTTCAGCGGCCGGGGCAGGGGCGGTGACCTGCGTTCTCATGACGAGTGGATGCAGACCTGCCTTGACCGCAGCGGGCCGCTGCTGGACGTTCCGCGGCTTCGCCGGCTGTGGGAAACGATGCGCGCGCTGCCGCGCGGCGCGGCCGGTGACGTGATGAGCCACCGCGACCTGATTCCCGGCAACGTTCTCGTGTCCGGCGGGCGGCTGACCGGGATCCTCGATGTCGGCGACCTGGGCCCCGCCGACCCCGCACTGGACCTGGTGGCCGCCTGGCACCTGCTCGAGGACGGCCCCAGGCAGGCGCTGCGCGACGACCTCGGGTGTGATGACCTGGAGTGGGAACGCGGCAAGGCGTGGGCTTTCCAGCAGGCGATGGGGCTGGTGTGGTACTACGCCGACAGCAACCCGGCCATGAGCCGGATGGGCCGCCGCACCCTGGAACGCATCCAGGCCAGCACGTCACCAGCCCACCCTCAGTGAGGGCACCCACATCAACGGCCGGCGATTCTGCCAGGCGCTCACCATGTTGAATTATTGCGCGATGTTTGGCCCCCTCCAGGGGGCCAAACATCGCGCAATCTTCTGATTGCGCCGGCCCTCCGGTGCCCTGCTCCTCGCTGGCTTCCATAACGCGAAGGACGTT
>Ga0318496_10000721_pt1 | contig 12208 bp, 10 predicted proteins | sample GRESIP109b1f22_FD_203296 | JGI IMG/M metagenome (GOLD analysis project Ga0318496, IMG submission 203296) | Tropical soil microbial communities from Luquillo Experimental Forest, Puerto Rico - GRE.SIPMG.109b1f22 | ecosystem: Environmental > Terrestrial > Soil > Tropical forest > Bulk soil... | reverse complement strand
CCTCGAGCGTCTCGCGATCGGCGCCGAGGCGGACGGGGATCCCGAGCGCCGACAGCTTGCGGGAGGCGATCTGGTTCAGCCGCTCCCGCGGGATCTTTCCGATGATGGTGTGCTCGCCCTCGCCCATGCACGCGCCCGGTGCCGCGCAGGTTACCTCAGAACGGCCCAGGAGATGCCGCTCGGCGGAGCTCACGCCCTCACCCTCACGGCGCGCGCACCGCGGCGCTTGACACCTCGCTCGCGGCCCGGTACCCGTGCGGCCGTCGCACCTCGGAGGAACAGGGAAGCCGGTGCAGGCGCCGCAGCACGGGGCGCTGAGTCCGGCGCGGTCCCGCCACTGTAGCCGGGGAGAAGCGCCTGCGGTTCGTCACCACTGCCGCGTCGTCACGAGCGGCGGGAAGGTGCAGGCGCCGCGGTGAACGAGGTCCACCCTCGTCGCCGCGCCCCGGGAGCCAGGAGACCTCCCTCCGAGCTGGCCGCGGAATCCCTCCGCGTCCGCACCTTCCGCGCCCGAAGGAGGCGCGAGAATGGATCCAGCCCGCTTGGGCCTGGCGGCGTTCGCGTTCGCGCTCCTGGCGCCGGCGCACGCCGACGAGCCCGTCTACCAGGCCGACGAGATCGTGGTGCGGGTTCCGCGCGCCGACGCTCCGGCTGACCCCACCACCGCGGCGACGGTGGTGGACGCCCGGCGGTTCGCCGGCGAGTCGAAGACCGTCGCCGAGCTCGTCACCACCGCGCCGGGCGTGGCGGTGAACGGGTACGGCGGCCTCGGCCAGCTCACGACCGTCTCGATCCGCGGCTCCGACGCTGCCGAGGTGCGCGTCTTCCTCGACGGGCTCCCGCTCGACACCGCCGGCGGCGGCGCGGTGGACCTCTCGCGCATCCCGCGCGCGTGGATCGACCGGATCGAGGTCGTCCGCGGCGCCGCCGGCGCGACCTACGGCCCGGGCGCGATGGCCGGGGCGGTGGACATCGTCACGCGGTCCGCGGCGGCGGGGAGCTGGTCGGCCACCGCGAGCGGCGGCTCCTTCGGCACCTTCTCCAGCGCTGTCGATGGCGCCGTCGGCGGCAAGAGCTGGGGCCTCTTGCTCGCAGGGGCGGTCGATGGCACCGGCGGGCGCTTTCCCTACGAGCACGACCGGACGCCGTCCTCGCCTGGCACCGACGTGGTCATGCTCCAGCGCGAGAACGACGCCTCCGTGAGCGGCGGCGCGCTCGCGAAGCTCTGGGCCACCCTCGGCGACGCGCGGCTGGATACGATCGTGCAGGTCTCCGGGGGGCGACGCGAGCTGCCCGGCACCGCGAACCGCCTGACCCCGAACGACGGCCAGGACGACCTGCGCGGCGGCCTCGTCACGCGCCTCGCGCAGCCGCTCGGCGCCGGCCTCGACCTCGAGCTCGCGCTCACCTACCGGGAGGACCACCTCGACGTCCGCATCGCTCAGTTCCCCCCCGAGTCCCGGCAGCGGGACCGCGCCGGGGAGCTCTCCGCGCGCCTCTCCTGGCGCGCGGGGCCGAGCGCCCTCGCGCTGCGCGTCGCGGGCTCCGCGGAGCGCCTCACGCTGGAGGGTGCCGGCGCGCACGCGTGGGGCGGGGCCTCGGTGGCGCTGTCCGACGAGCTCGCGCTCGCGGAGGGGCGCCTGCGGCTCTCCGCCGGCGCGCGCTGGGATCGCCAGGGGCCGTTCGACGGGGTCAGCGCGCGCGCCGGCGCGTGCTTCGCGCTCGGCGGCCCGCTGTCGGTGCGCGCGAGCGGCGGCCGCGCCTTCCGCATCCCGAGCTTCGGAGAGCTGTACCTGCAGCAGGCGCTCCTCCTGCCGAACCCCGCGCTCACCCCGGAGTCGAGCTGGACCGCCGACGCGGCGCTCGTCGCCGAGGGGCGGCTCGGTCTCGCCTCGGCAGGCGCGTTCACACAGCTCTACGACGACGTCATCGTCTACGAGGCGATGTGGCAGGGCCGGATGAGGCCCTTCAACGAGGCCCACGCCGTCGCCCGCGGCCTCGAGCTGGAGCTGGCGTCGGCGCCCTTCTTCGGTCCGGCCGCGGTCTCGGCCAGCGCCGCGTACACCTGGCTCGCCACCGAGATCCTGCGCGGCGGCCCCTCGACGGTGGGGAACGAGCTGCCCCACCGCGCTCCGCGCCGGCTCTTCGCGCGCCTGTCCGCTGCGCCCGGGCCGCTCGAGGTCCACGGCGAGGCGCACTACGTCGCCGCGCAGTTCGGCGACGTGGAGAATTCGTTCGGGGCCAGCATCCCCGCGGCGGTCACGCTGAACGCGGGCCTCTCGGTGCGCGTCGCCCGCGCTCCCGAGCTTCGCCTCGGCCTCGAGGCGAAGAACCTCCTCGACGACCGCTCGCTCCAGGACGGGTTCGGGTACCCGCTGCCCGGGCGGATGATCCTCGTCACGCTCCGTACATCCAGCCAACAGGAGACCCGCACGCCATGAACAACCGAGTCCTCCCGCTCGTCGCCGCGCTCGCGGTCGCCGCCGCCGGCTGCAACCCCACCGCCGAGAAGATGTGCCCCTCCGACCAACGCCTCTGCGGCGGCGCCTGCGTCTCGCTCCAGAGCGATCCGGGCAACTGCGGCGCCTGCGGCGCGGCCTGCGGCGCCGGCCAGGGCTGCTCGCTCGGCGCGTGCGTCGCCTGCGGCCCGAACGGCGAGGGCTGCAAGGCCGCCGTCCTCGCGGCCTGCTTCAACGCGGACCAGGTCCGCGCGTTCGACGCGGCGCTCGTGCAGGTGGGGGCGCCGGTGGACACCTCCGCCGGCCCCGGCAGCCTCGCCGCGCTCGGCGGCGCGATCTACGTCGCCGACATGACCGGCGGCGTGGTCGAGCTGGTCACGCCCCCCAAAGCGCCCGTGCTCGCGAGCGTGAAGGGCGGCAGCTACAACGACCTCGAGCACCTCGGCGCCTCCGGCGGCCTGCTCTGGGTGTCGAACGCCGTGGTGGGCAGCCTCGTGGCGGTCGATCCGGTCGCCCGCAAGGTCCTCGACGAGCTCTCGCTCGTGTCCGGCAGCGACGCTCCGAACCCGCTCGGCTTCGACTTCGCCAACAACAAGGCGTACGTGGCGCTCAGCGCCGGCCTTGGGAGCTCGCCGAACGGGCTCGCGGTGGTCGATCTCTCTTCGGCGCCGCCGTGGACGGTGAAGCCGGCGGTGAAGCGGATCGACCTCTCCGAGTTCGCCCACCCCGGCGCGAGCCCGGGCGTGTCGCGCGTCCTCGCCTCCCCCGACGGGAAGCGCGTCTTCGTGACCATGAACGACCTGTACGACGCCACCTTCCAGCCGGTCCCGGGCGCGACCGGCAAGCTGGTGGTGGTGGACACCGCGACCGACGCGGTCGTGGGCGGCGCCGTCGATCTCGGCGCCGGCTGCCTGAATCCGAGCGGGATGGCGCTCGCCGGATCCACGCTCTGGATCGGCTGCGGGTATACCCAGTACAACGCGACGTTCACCGCGGTGACGCCGGTGGGCGGGGCGCTGCTTCCGGTGGACGTCTCGGGCGCGACCCCGGTCCCGGGCGCCGCGGTGCCGATGCCGAATGGCCACTCCATCGGCAGCGTGCGGATCTGCGGGAGCCGCGGCTACGCGGGCGCCTCCGACAGCGGGACGCTCGTGACGTTCGATCCGTCCTCCGGCGCCGCCTCCACCGTGAACGAGCAGGCCTGCCCGGCGAACGCGAGCGGGTTCTCCGCCGTCTTCGACGTGGAGTGCGCGCCGTGAGCCGGAGCGCGCGCCGGGTCGCCGTCGCGCTCGCCATCGCCCTTGCGGCCATCGCCGCGCCGGCCATCGCCGCGGCGGCGTCTGCGGGCGGCGGGGGCGAGGTGACCTGGCTGGGCCCGCGGCCGCCCGCGCGCCCGCGCCGGGTGGTCTCGATCGCGCCCAGCCTCACCGACCTCGTCGTGGCCATGGGGCTCGCGGATCGGCTGGTGGGGGTCACCCGCTTCGACGACGCGCCCGAGGTGGCGAGGCTCCCGCGCGTGGGCGGCTACCTGGACCCGAGCGCGGAGGCGGTGGTGGCCCTGCGCCCCGACCTCGCGGTCTGGATCGACGACGACGGCGGCGTGGCGGCGGTCCGGCGGATCGCCGACTCCGGCGTGCCGGTGATGGTGCTCCGCGTCGTGGGGGTCCGCGATGTCGTCGCGGGCGCGCGCACGCTCGGGAGGGCGCTCGGCGAGGCCGCCGCCGGCGAGCGGGTGGCGCGGGAGCTGTCGGAGTCGCTCGCGCGCGCGCGCGCAGCGGGATCGGCCCCGCGTCCGCGCGTGCTGTTCGTGCTGGGGCACGAGCCGCTCGTCGTGGCCGGCCCCGGCTCCTACCCCGACGAGCTGTTGCGGCTCGCCGGCGGCGAGAACGTGGTGAGGGACGCCCGGCCCTGGTCCTTCTACCCCGTGGAGAGCGCGGTCGCCGACGATCCGACGCTGGTGATCGACGCCGGCGTGCTCGAGCCGCCCGAGACCCTCGCGCGGCTCGTCGCGATCGCGGCGGTGCGCCGCGGCGACGTCCGCCGGCTCTCCGACGACTCCGCGCTCCGGCCCGGCCCCCGCTTCGCGCGTGCTCTCGCCGAGCTGGCGCGCATCCTCCACTCCGCGGGCGAGGTTGCGCCCGCGCGCGCCGGGGGGACTGCTCCGTGACCCCGCAGCTCGTTCTCATCGGCGGCGGGGTGCGGTCCGGGAAGAGCGCCTTCGCGCTCGAGGTCGCGCGCCGGCTCGGTGCGCGGCGCGCCTTCGTCGCCACCGCCCAGCCCTTCGACCAGGAGATGCGGGAGCGGATCGCCGCGCACCGGCGCGAGCGAGGCGCCGACTTCGACACGGTCGAGGCGCCGCTCGACCTCTCCGGAGCGCTCGGCGAGCTCGGCCGCGCCCCCGCGCCGCCGGAGGTGGTGGTCGTGGACTGCCTCACGCTCTGGCTCTCGAACCTGCTGCTGCGCGGGGACGACCTCGCCGCCCTCGACGCCGCGGTGGCGCGCCTCGCCGACGCGCTCGCGGCTCAGCCGTTCCACACCGTCCTCGTGACGAACGAGGTCGGCATGGGCGTCGTGCCGGAGACCGCGCTCGGGCGGACCTTCCGCGACGCCAGCGGCCGCGCGCACCAGCGCTTGGCGCCGCTCGCCCACCGCCTCTACCTCGCCACGCTGGGGTGCATCGTGCGCCTCCGGCCCGGTCCGCTGTCCCTCGTCACAACCCCAGGAGATGCACCATGAGAACGCTCGAACAGACGATCGGCTCGATCCCGCCGCCCGACGCGGCCGCCGCGCGCGAGGCGCAGGCGCGCCTCGACGCGAAGACGAAGCCCCCAGGGAGCCTGGGCCGGCTCGAGGAGCTCGCCTGTGCGCTCGCGGCCATCCGCGGCACCGCCGAGCTCGAGCTGCCGCGGAAGGCGCTCGTCGTCATGGCCGGGGATCACGGCGTCGCGGAGGAGGGCGTGAGCGCCTTCCCGCAGGAGGTGACCGGCCAGATGGTGCTGAACTTCGTCAGCGGCGGCGCCGCCGTGAACGTGCTCGGCCGCCAGGCGGGGGCGGAGGTCGTGGTCGTGGACATGGGCGTGCGCTCGCCCCTGCCGCCGGACCCTCGGGTCCGCTCGGTGCGCATCGGCCCCGGCACCCGCAACCTCGCGCGCGGCCCGGCGATGACGCGCGAGGAGGCGGTGCGGGCGCTCGAGGCGGGGATCGACGTCGCCCGCGGGCTCGCCGACGACGGGGTGACGCTGGTGGGGATCGGCGAGATGGGGATCGCCAACACGACGCCGGCGAGCGCGCTCGTGGCGGCCTACCTCGGCCTGCCGCCCGATGAGGTGACGGGCCGCGGCACCGGCATCGACGACGAGGGGCGCCGGCGGAAGATCGCCGCCATCTGCCGCGGGCTCCTGCTCGCCCGGCCCGACCCCGCCGATCCGCTCGGCACGCTCGCCGCGCTGGGCGGCTTCGAGCTGGCGGGGCTCGCCGGCGTGGCGATCGGCTGCGCGGCGCGGCGGATCCCCGTGCTGATGGACGGCTTCATCTCCACCGCCGCGGCGCTCGCCGCGTCGCGCATCGCACCGTCGAGCGCCTACGCGCTCCTCGCCTCGCACTCGTCGGTGGAGCCGGGCCACCGCGCGGCGCTCGCCGCGCTCGACCGGCGGCCGCTCCTCGACCTCGGGCTGCGGCTCGGCGAGGGCACCGGCGCCGCGCTCGCGATGCACCTCGTCGAGGCGGCGGTGCGGATCGTGCGCGAGATGGCCACCTTCGCCTCCGCCGGCGTGAGCGGCGCGGCGTGACGGGCCCCCGCACGTGAGGCGCCTCCTCCACGCGGTGGCCTTCCTGACCCGGCTCCCGGTGCCGGGCGCGCCGATCGCCGGCCCGGCCGACGTGGGCCGCGCCGCGCCCTTCTTCCCGGCCGCGGGCGCGCTCCTCGGCGGGCTGCTCGCCCTCGCCGCGCGCGCCCTCGCGCCGCGGGTGCCGCCGCTCCCGCTCGCCGCGCTGCTCGTCGCGCTCCTCGCCGCGCTCACCGGCGCGCTCCACCTCGACGGGCTCGCCGACACCGCCGACGGCTTCGGCGGCGGGCGCACGCGCGACGACGTGCTGCGCATCATGCGCGACCACGCGATCGGCGCGTACGGCGCGACCGCCCTCGCGCTCGTGCTCATCGTGGAGGTGACGCTCCTCGCGGCCCTCCTCGAGCGGGGCGGCGCCGCCTCCGCGCTCGTGGTCGCGCCCGCGCTCGCGCGCTGGGTCCCGGTGCCGCTGTCGCGGCTCCTCCCCTACGCCCGCGCGGGCGGGGGGCTGGGCGCGGCGGTGACCGACCACGGCAGCTGGCTCGGGCTCGCCGGCGCCACCGCGCTCGCCGTCGGCATCGCGGCCGGGGTGGCGGGAAGAGCGGGTCTCCTCGCGCTCGCGGCGGTCGCGCTGTTCGCGCTCGCTCACGGCCTCGCCTGCCGGCGCCGCATTGGCGGCGTCACCGGCGACACGCTGGGCGCCGGGGTGGAGCTCGCACAGGCGGTGGCGCTCCTCGTCCTCCTGGCGGCCGGGTGAGCCGCTCGAGCGCGACGATCCTTCACCTCGTGCGCCATGGCGAGACGGCGCTCGCCGGGAGCGGCGTCATCGCCGGGCGGATGGACGTCCTGCTCTCGGCGCGCGGCGAGGCGCAGGCGCGCGCGGCCGCTGCGCTCCTCGCCGGGCGGCCCCTCGCGGCGGTGGTGGCGAGCCCGCTCGCCCGTGCCCGCGCCACCGCCGCGCCCATCGCCGCGGCCCACGGGCTCGCGGTGGAGCTCGACCCCGACCTCCGCGAGCTCGACTTCGGCGCGGTGGAGGGGCTCACCTTCGAGGAGCTGGAGCTGCGGGACCCGGCAACCGCAGCGGCGTGGGTGACTCGGCCGCACGAGGTCGTCTTCCCGGGCGGTGAGGGGCTTCGCGACGTCGCGACGCGGGCGGTGCGGGCTGCGCGGGCCGTGCTCCGGCGCCACGGCGGGCACGAGGTGGCGATCGTCTCGCACGCCGGCCCGATCCGCGCGCTCCTCGGGCTCGCGCGCGGGCTCGAGCCGACGGCTGCGCTCGCCCTCGACTGCCCATTTGGCTCGGTGGCCACGCTCGAGCTGCAGGACGGGCAGCTCGAGATGACCAGCCTCTGAATCTGCACCGGAGCTACGGACTCAGCGGGCGAAGCCCGAAGTGCCCCATGACCTTCGCGATCACCTCGGGCGGAGGCAGCCCAGTCGTCGCCGCTGCCGCCATCTCACGGAAGTATTCGAGGTAGCGCGCGGAGACGATGATGTTGAGGAAGCGCACCCGCGCGCCGCTCTCGTTCCAGATCGCGTGCGGCACGTGGACCGGGATGGTGAACGAGGTGCCTGCCGTGGCGGTGAAGGTCCGGTCGCCGAGCTTCACCCCCATGCGTCCCTCGAGGACGTAGATCGTCTCGTCGTGCTCGGTGTGGATGTGGGGTGGGATGCGGAAGGCCTCGCCGCGGAACTCCGCTACCGCGAGGTTCATCCGCGTGCCGGAGCCATCCTCCTTCACGATGATCTCGAGCGGTCCGAGGCGGAACGCCTCCCCGTCATCGGGGCCGAGGTGCACGGCAGGGCTCATCGTGACGGCGTTCGGCTGGGGCATGGCGCTCTCCCGGTTCGGTGGCCTGCTCCGGTCGCGTAAAGCACCGGCTGGGAGGTCGCTCCTCGAAAACACCCCCACCCCCTTCGCCCCTCGGCGCACGAGGGAGCGAAGCAAGGAGCGCGAGCGACCGCTCGACAGGCGTCGCAGACCGCGGACTGCCGTCGAGCCCCGGCACTCGACCACTTCGCCTCGCTACTCGAGGGCAGGCTCGACCGACGTCGCGAGCTTCCGCATACCCGGACAACCGGAACGTCGACGCCGCCCCTGAGCAGGGAGCGGCGTCGACCCTGAACACGGTGCGGCGCCAGGAGGCGCGACGCTCCGCGCTTCTCGTAGGCCTCGGGCGCAGGGCAGTGCTGGAATCGAGGTCGTTCGGCACGCCCGGCCAGAAGCTGGCGTGCTCTCGCGCCGTTCCTGAGGCAGGATCGAGGTGTGAACGAGCTCGCGCCCACCCTCGCCGACTTCGCCCGTCCGGTCCTCCAGCCGCTCTCCGATGACACGCCGCTCACGCGTCGGCGAGAAGCGCTGGGGCTCGCCGTGATGGTCTGGAACGCCGTCATCCTCGACCGGAACGGCGGCGCCCACGTCGCGACCCTCCTCGAGCAGCTGGCGCGTGTCCCAGGACCCGGCGGTAGCATCCTTCGGCAGCTCGCAGAGGATCTCGTTGCGCGCAAGAAGGAGCGCTACCCAGGCGACCTCCGGATCGTCGTGCGCTGGGAGCTCAACGAGACAGCGCCCGGCCAGCTGTCATTGCAGGTCGAGGGCGCGCCGGCGGCGTGATGCGCGTGCCCTACCCCTTCAACACGGCCCGCGGTCCTACGTCAGCAGCCGCTCGATCTGCTCGGGGTCGCAGGGCTTCGCGACGTGGCCGTCGAAGCCCGCCTCGATGGCGAGCTGTACGTCCTCGGGCTGCGCGTACCCGCTCACCGCGATGAGCTGGACACCCTGCCGCGTGGACGCTCGCAGCGTCTTCGCGACCTCGTACCCGCTCATCCCGGGCAGCCCTACGTCACAGAGGACGACCTCCGGCGGGTTCGCGCGCGCTTTCTCGATGGCAGTGGGACCGTCAAACGCAACCTCCACGTCATGGCCGAGCATCCTGAGGATCTCCGCCAGCGACTCGGCGGCGTCGCGGTTGTCGTCCACGACGAGGATCCGGCGCGTCCGTCCGTGGCGGAGCGTCCGCACCTCGGCCTTGCCGGAGATCACCATCGGTGCGAGCGGCAGGCGCACCACGACCTCCGCGCCCTTCCCGATCCCGGCGCTCTCGGCCCGCACGCTCCCCCCGTGCAACTCGGCGATGCCCTTCACCATCGCCAGCCCGAGCCCGAGGCCACCTTCGCGCCGCGCCAGCGTGCGCTCGCCCTGGACGAACGCGTCGAAGATGTGCGGCAGCAGCACGGGATCGATGCCGATCCCCGTGTCGCGGACGCGGATCTCCGCCGAGCCGTCTTCCGCGCCGAGCGACAGGTCCACCTCGCCGCTCGTCGGCGTGAACTTCGCAGCATTGTGCAGGAGGTTCCCGATCACCTGCGTCAAGCGGGTCACGTCCACGTCCGCCCAGACCCTCGCGGCCGGAACCGCGATGCGGAAGGCCAGCTCCCGCTCGTCCATCATCGCGCGGAAGTCATCGGCCGCGCGCGGCACGACCTCGCGCAGGTCCACCCGCTCGCGCCGCAGCTCGATCTTCCCGCGTGTGATCCGGGTCACGTCGAGGAGGTCGTCCACGAGCCGCGTCAGGTGCTGCGTCTGGCGCTCGATCACGCTCTGCGCGCGCTGCGCCTGCTCGCTACCGGGGGCGGCGTGGCGAAGGATGTACGTAGAGTTGCGGATGGGCGCGAGCGGGTTGCGTAGCTCGTGAGATAGGACGGCGAGGAATCGGTCCTTGTGCAGGTCCGCCTCGACGAGCTGCGCGTTGGCCTTCTCGGCGCGCTTGCGAGCCTTCGACTCGTTGTGTCGTGAGATGATGACGGAAGCGGTGTGGGTCAGAAACGAAGCAAGCTCCAGGTCGCGCTCTGTCGCCTCGCGGGACTGCCGCCAGTACACTGCCAGGGAGCCGACGAACTTTCCCGCTGAGCTGTGAATCGGAAAGCTCCAGCACGCGCGATAGTCGAAGCGCGCAGCGAGCCACCGCCATGGTTCCCAACGTGCGTCCGTCTTCACGTCGCTCGTGAGGATCGGCTGCCCGGTGTGCGTCGCCAAGCCGCACGCCAGAGACTCCCGACCAATCTTGAAGCCGTCGACCGCCTCGGCATAGGCGGGGGGCATGCCGACAACGTGGTGCAGCTCTGTGCCTCCGCCATTGGCGAGATAGAAGGCGGCGCGCACGTCCTGCCCCAGCGCGTCCGTCGCGGTGTGCACCAGCGCGCCGAGCGATGTTTCCAGTGGCGCGTCGTTCACCGCGGCCTCCAGGGCCTCGCGCTGACCGCGCAGCCAGGCTTCGCGTGCCCGCTGAGCCTCCCGGGCCTTCCTGCGCGCGCTGATGAGCAGCCCTGTACCGCCCTCCATCGGCACGGGGTCGATGCTCCCCTCCCACCACGTCTCGCGCCCGTTCACGGTCTGCGCGTGCTGAGGAACCTCGACATGGTGACCGGCGCGAGCACGCGCGTGCATCGCGAGCGCCACGTCGCGCGTCGCGGGGAACAGGTCGATGATGTTCGACCCCACGACTTGCTCCTCGGTGAACCCGGTCGAGCGCAGCCACTCCGCGTTCGCGCGGAGGACGGTGCCGTCGGGCGCGACGAGGCAGAGGCCGTCCGCGGACCGCTCCAAGAGGATGTCGGCGAGAGTGCGCGCGGGGAGGGTGTTCGCGACGGACATGGGTGCCCCGGTGGGTGGAAAACCTACCGCGCGTGGAATATGTTCCGCCCGTAGGCGAGCAGGAGAGCCCGTGGTCGCGGGCCGCCCTGACGGGCGCGGCTTCCCTGGAAGAGGCTCGCGACTGCTCTGCGCCACCCGGCGATGGGCTCGTGGACACCCTTCGAGGTAGGCCCCTACGCGATCGTGCGATGGTGTTCCCGGTCCTCGGCCTGGTCCTCGTTGCGGGCGTTCATTCATGGGCGACAGGTGCTCGCCCGCGTGACGTTCCATCCGATGCCGGCCGAGGCTGCTACGCCAGCAGCTGCTCGATCTGCTCTGGGTCGCAGGGCTTCGCGAGGTGGCCGTCGAACCCCGCCTCGATGGCGCGGCGAGGCCACCCTCGCTCCGCGCCAACGTGCGCATGCCCTGCGTGAAGGCACGTGCGGAGGGACCTCGACGCGGTGACCGGCGCGCGCGTAGGCGTGCATCGCCCGCGACATGTCCCGCGTCGCGGGGAACAGCTCGACGATGCTCTCGCCGACGACCTGCTCCTCGGTGTAGCCCGTCGAGTGGAGCCACGCGGCGTTCGTGCGCAGCACGGTGCCGTCGGGCGCGACGAGGCAGAGCCCGACGTCGGCCTTCTCGAACAAGAGGTCGGTGAGCGTCGGCGTCGTCTTCGTCTTCGCGACGGGCATGGTCCCCCCCGGTGTAGCGGCGAAGCGCGAGAGCTACCACGCGTTGAGGCGCCTTCTCGACCGGGCAAGAGAGCGCGTGGCGATTGTTGACGCGACGCGGCAACAGCGTTCTGGCGTGAGGCAACGCCCCGCGATCAGCCCAACCGGGCGACGGGCTCGTGGACATCCTGTCAAGTTGGGCCGATCTCGGGAGGGGCCCATCGTGGCCTCCGGGCGACGGGCTGCGAGGACACTGTCGGGTCCCAGCGCGAGACATGACCGGGTACTGACTCGACGTTGATCGGGCCTGCTCGCGGTCAGTTCAGCGCGCGCTGGTCTTGGCGCGTGCTTCCAACTTCCACGAGGGCTCGCTCGAGCGTGTCGATGCTGGGCGGCTTCGCGAGGTGCGCGTCGAAGCCGGCCTCCGTGGCCATCGTCACGTCCTCCGGCTGCGCGTAGCCGCTCACCGCGATGAGAGCGACGCGGCCGAGCTCGGGGTCGGCGCGCATCGCGCGGGCGACCGCGTAGCCATCCATCTCGGGCAGCCCGATGTCGCAGAGCACGACGTCGGGGTGGAAGGCCCGCGCCTTCTCGATGCCTTCGCGGCCGCTGTACGCGACGTCCACGACGTGCTCGGACAGCTCGAGCACCTGGCGC
>Ga0318496_10000717_pt1 | contig 12223 bp, 10 predicted proteins | sample GRESIP109b1f22_FD_203296 | JGI IMG/M metagenome (GOLD analysis project Ga0318496, IMG submission 203296) | Tropical soil microbial communities from Luquillo Experimental Forest, Puerto Rico - GRE.SIPMG.109b1f22 | ecosystem: Environmental > Terrestrial > Soil > Tropical forest > Bulk soil... | reverse complement strand
GCGTGGGCACCTGCGGGTCGAGGGTGCGGATGAGGCCGTTCTCGAGGATCACTTCGGGAAGAATCTACGCGTGTTCGATCACGTGGGGATCCGCGTCGGCGACCTCGACGAAAGCCGCCGGTTCTACGAGCTGGCGGGCAAGCCGCGTGCGTTCATCCTCGTCGGCCGCGACGACTTCGTCTCGCGCCGGCTGCATGTCGGGTTCGGCGTGACGTCACGGGAGGAGGTCGACGCCTGGTGGCAGCGGCTGGTCGACGCCGGGTACGAGCGCGACGGGGAGCCGGGGCCGCGGCCGCAATACACCGAGTCCTACTACGGGGCCTTCGTGGTCGACCCCGACGGCAACAGCGTCGAAGCGGTGCACCACGAGCACGTGCATCACGGGATCGATCACCTCTGGCTCGGGACGCACGACGTCGCCGCGGCGAAGGCGTTCTACGAGACGATCGCCCCGGCCGTCGGGCTACGCCTGGTGCGCGACGAGCCGGGCCGGGTCAGCTTCCGGAGCAACGGCGGCTCGTTCACCTTCGTCGACGACGGTCGCGAGCCGACCGAGCGCGTGCACGTCGCCTTCGCCGCGCCCGACCGCGAGGCCGTCGAGCGGTTCCACGCCGCCGCGGTCGCCGCCGGCTACCGCGACAACGGCGGCCCGGGCGAGCGGCCGCAATACCACGCGGGCTACTTCGGCGCGTTCGTGCTCGATCCCGACGGCCACAACATCGAGGCCGTCTCCGGCGGGCTGCAGGGCTAGGTCGCGAACAGCTCGCGGAACGCCGGCTCGTCGCGTAGCGGGTCGAAGTCCGAGTCGGCCGACGCCATCTCGCGGCAGCCCGGCCACAGCTCGATCGCCCGTGCGATGTGGGCGGTCGCATCCGCGGCCTGACCGGAGAGGCTCTCGCAGCACGCGACGTTGTAGAGCAAGTACGCCTGGTTCGGGTACCGCTCGAGGAGCTCGTTGCCGAGGGCCGCCGCCTCCGCGTACCGGCCCTCCGCGTAGAGCGGCTGCACCGGCTCCCACAGCGTCGGGTCGTATGCCGTGACCGAGTCGGGCAGCCCGACCCACGGGTGGCGGCTCGCGTCATACCCCGACTCGGACGGCTGCGGGAACGACGGATCGGCGAACGCGCCGACGAAGACGACGATCTTGTCGACCTCGTCGGGCTCCGTGTGGAAGACGGACGAGCCGCACTCGGGGCAAAAGCGGAAGACATGAGCCTTGCGGTCGGCCTCGTCCGAGATGCGGGTGTACTCGCGCGTCTCGCCGTGGACCTTCACCTGGGCGGGCTTGAAGCCCGCCTGGACGCCGAAGGCGCTCCCGGTCCGGCGCTGGCACGCGAGGCAGTTGCAGATCGAGACCCATTCAGGCTCGCCCGCGACCTCGAGCCGGAGCTGCCCGCAATGGCAGGAGGCCTCGCGCGTCGACACGCCCGAAGGCTATCGCGGCGCGACGAGCAGCAAGGTCATGACGCTCGGCAAATACACTTCGCGCCATGAGCATCCTCGACCCGCTGACCGACGAGCAGCGCGAGATCCGCGACCTCGTGCGGACGATCGCGCGCGAGCACATCGCGCCGCGCGCCGCCGAGATCGACAAGTCCGCCGAGTTCCCGTGGGACGTGGTCGAGCTGTTCCGCGAGAACGAGCTCTTCGGGATCATGTACGACGAGGAGTACGGCGGCATCGGCGCCAGCGCGCTGATGACGCTGGTGACGATCGAGGAGCTCTCGAAGGTCGACGCGACGAGCGGCCTGATCGTCGCGGTGCAGGAGCTCGGGTCGCTCGGGATCAAGCTCGCCGGCAACGACGAGCAGAAGCAGCAGTACCTGCCGAAGCTCGCGTCCGGCGAGTGGCTCGCGGCGTATGCGCTCACCGAGCCCGGCTCGGGCTCGGACTCGGCCGCGATGCGCACGGCTGCGCGCCGCGAAGGCGACGAGTACGTCCTGAACGGCGGCAAGCGCTTCATCACGAACGCGGGTGTCGCCTCGGTGTATGTCGTCTTCGCGAAGACCGACGCCGAGGCCGGCCACTCCGGCATCTCGGCGTTCGTCGTCGAGGCGGAGTCACCCGGCTTCGAGGTCGGGCGCATCGAGCCGAAGATGGGGATCAAGGGCTCGACCACCGGCGAGATCTTCTTCAACGACTGCCGCGTCCCCGCCGCCAACCTGCTCGGCGAGGAGGGTGAAGGGTTCCGTATCGCGATGCGCATCCTCGACCGGTCGCGGCCGGGCATCGGCGCGCAGGGCCTCGGGCTCGCGCAGGGCGCGACCGACTACGCGCTCGAATACGCGCGCTCGCGCGAGACGATGGGCCGGCCGATCGCGCAGCACCAGCTGATCGCCGGGATGCTCGCCGACATGGAGACGAAGTGCGAGGCGGCGCGCGGGCTGCTGTACAAGGTCGGCGCGATGATCGACGCCGACGAGACCGGCCCCGAGCTGACGAAGCTCTCCGCGATGGCGAAGCTCTACTGCACCGACGTCGCGATGGACGTGACCACGGACGCGGTGCAGGTGCTCGGCGGGTACGGGTACATCCAGGAGTACCCCGTCGAGCGGATGATGCGCGACGCGAAGATCACGCAGATCTACGAGGGGACGAACCAGATCCAGCGGCTGGTGATCGCGCGGGAGATGCTCAAGGAGAACCGCGCCTTCCTCTTCGCGGGCGTTGGCTGAGCCTGAGCTCGGCCGGACCTTCGGGCGCGTCGCCGACACGTACGATCGGCTGCGCCCGGCTTTCGCGCCCGAGGCGATCGACCGAGCGGCCGCCGAGCTCGGTCTCGGGCGAGGCTCCGTCGTCCTCGACCTCGCCGCCGGCACGGGCAGGCTGACGCGCCCGCTGCGCGAGCGGTTCGCGCAGGTGCTCGCGGTCGAGCCGGACGACGAGATGCGGGCCCACCTCGGCGGCGATGCGCGCGCCGGCTTCGCAGAGGCGATCCCACTCGACGACGACTCGGTCGACGCGGTCTTCGTCGGCGACGCGTTCCCCTGGTTCGAGCCGGATCAGGCGCTCGCCGAGATCCGCCGCGTGGCTCGGCCGGGAGGCGGCCTCGGCCTGCTGTGGACGGATTGGTGGGAAGGGGAGCGCCCGCGGATCCCGGCCGAGTTCCTGGAGATCCTCGACGAGATCTGGGCTCGCTTCGAGCAGCTGCGCCGTCCGGCCGGCGACTGGCGGCGCCACGTTCAGCCGGACGGGGAGGCGAGGTACGACGAGACGACACGGATCGCGGGCCGCGACCTCGCCGACCTGACCCTGACGGCGAGCGGACCCGCCTACCTCGAAGACGCCGAGCGGGCCGCGATCGCTGAGCGGGTGTACCCGCTGATGGAGCCGGAGTACGAGCTGACCGTCGCCACGCGCGTGGACTGGAAGCGGCTCTGAGCGTCGATCCTGCCCGCAGCTTCGAGCGCGCCGCTGTCGAGTACGAAGAGGCGCGGCCTTCGTACCCGGACGAGCTGCTCGCGCTGCTGCCCGTGCTGCGCACGGCGACCGTGCTCGACCTCGGCGCCGGGACCGGCAAGCTCACGCGCGTGCTTGCGCGGCGGTACGCACGGGTCCTGGCGGTCGAGCCGCTCGACGGGATGCGCACGATCCTCGAGCGTGTCGTGCCCGAGGCGGAGGCGTTCGCCGGCGGCGCCGAGTCGATCCCGCTGCCGGCCGCGTCGGTCGACGCGGTCTTCGCCGGACAGGCGTTCCACTGGTTCGCGACCGACGCCGCGGTCGCCGAGATCGCGCGCGTGCTGCGGCCGGGCGGCGTGTTCGCCGACGTCTTCAACGAAGGCGAGGAGTCTCCCGACCTGCCGCCGGAGTACAAGCAGCGGCTCGAGGCGATCTTCGCGGGGCCGCGCACCGGCGCCGAGGACGACCAGCGGATCGCCGTGATCGAACGTGGGCCGTTCCGCGACCTGCACACCGACACGGTCGCGCACGAGCAGATGCAGACGCGGGACTCCTGCCTCACCTTCATGCGCTCGATCAGCTACGTCGCGAAGTTGCCCGACGACGAGCGCGAAGCGCTGATGGCGGAGCTCGGCGCACTGCTGCCGCCGGGCGACTACCGCTTCCCGATGGTGGCGACGGCTCGCTGGGCGGTCCGCGTGTGATCGAGTCGCGCGTCGCGGCGATCGTCGCGGACGCCGAGGCGGCGTTCGACGGCGAACGCTGGCCGGCGCACCCGCTCGACGACGAGGTGACCGAGAGCGAGACGCGCACCCTCTACCTCGGCGCCTCCGGGATGGCGTGGGCGCTGCGGCGGCTCGGCTCGACGCTCGAGGTCCCGCTGGAGCCGATCGGCGCGGGCCCGAGCCTGTTCGTCGGCGACGCAGGGATCCTGCTCGTCACGCGCGGCGACGACGCGCAGCTCCAGCGGCTCATCGACGAGAACGCGCGCAACCAGGTGTCGGATCTGATCCGGGGCGCACCCGGCACGCTCGTCGCCGCCCGCCATACGGGTCTCGATCCGACGCAGTCGGTCCAGGCAATCCTCGAGGACCGATCCGTCGGGATCCTCGGCATTGCCCACGGCTTCGCGGGCGCCGTCGCCGCACTCCGCGGCTACGTCCCCGACGATGAGTTGCGGCCGCGCGTGGAGTCGGTGTTGCGTGAGCACGCGGTGTGGGACGGAGACGCGGTGAACTGGCCGCCCTCGGTCGGCGCCGAGCCGACGCGAGTCCAGTGGTGCCACGGCGCGCCGGGGATCGTCGCGCTGCTCGGCGAGCTGATGCCGGAGGACCTCCTGATCGCCGGGGCGGAGACGACCTGGCGCACGGGCCCGCTGGAGAAGGGGCCGGGTCTCTGCCACGGCACGGCGGGAAACGGCTACGCGCTGCTGAAGACGTACGCCGTGACCGGCGACCGGGTCTGGCTCGAGCGGGCACGATCCTTTGCGATGGCCGCGCTCGACCAGCTGCAGCGGCGCTACTCGCTGATGACGGGCGACATCGGCGCAGCGCTCTTCGCGCAGGCGTGCCTCGACGTGGATGCGCGCTTCCCGGTGGTGGAGCTCTGGTGAGCAAGGTCAAGCTGAGCTCCGCCGACCGCGTGCTCTTCCCGGAGGACGGCGTCACGAAGGGCGAGCTGTTCTCGTACTACGACGCGGTCGCCGACGTGCTCGTGCCGCATCTGAAGAACCGGCCGTTCACGATGAAGCGCTGGCGCGAGGGGCTGCCGGGCGGCTCGTTCTTCCAGAAGCAGGCGCCGAAGGGGATGCCGGACTGGATCCCGACGCGGCAGTTCCGCACCTGGCCGCGCGGCGGCAAGGGCGAGTCGCGTCTCGTCGACTTCCCACTGGTCAACTCGCGCGACGTTCTCCTCTGGATGGTCCAGATGCACTGCATCGACATGAACGCGTGGTACTCGCGCGTCGACCGGCCTGACCGGCCGGACTTCGTTCTCTTCGACCTCGACCCGCCGGAGGAGGACGGGGCGTTCGCGCTGTGTGTCCGCGTGGCGCACCTCGTGCGGGGCGCGCTCGACGCGCTCGGGCTCGAGTCGCACGTGAAGACGAGCGGCGCCGACGGCATCCACGTGCTCGTCCCGATCGCACGCCGGTCCGACTACGACGACACGTACGAGTTCGCGGAGCGCCTGTCGCGGCAGCTGGAGATGGAGCATCCGGGCGACGTGACGACCGAGTGGCTGAAGAAGAAGCGGTCGGGGGTTCTCGTCGATCACCGGCAGAACGGGTGGGGGAAGACGATTGCGTCGGTCTACTCGGTGCGCCCGAAGCCGGGCGCACCGGTGTCGACGCCGCTCCGCTGGGAGGAGCTGACGGAGGACGTGCGTCCGCGCGACTTCACGATGGCGGTCGCCCTCGAGCGGGTCGAGCGGCACGGCGACCTCTTCGAGCCCGTCCTGCACGGCACGCAGGCGCTGGGTCCGGCGCTCAAGCAGCTCCGCTAGTAACAGTCTGTTACTTGTTCAGCTCGCCTGCGACGATCTCGAGGTTCGCGCGCCAGGCGTCCTCGGGGAGCGGGGGAAGGACGTCGTCCCAGATCGCGGCGAACGAGCCGATCAGCTGCGGCACGCGTGCGGGGCGTGCCATGAACCACACGTGGAAGTGCTCGGAGCCGTCTCCCCAGCGGCAGACGTGCACGTTGCCGATGTCGCCGATCGCGAACACCGCCTGCTGGACGCGGATCAGCACCGGGCCGAGGTCGCGCGCGAGCCGGTCGGGCAGCTCGTGGAAGTCGTAATGGCCGCGCGTGTGCAGCAGCACGACGCACGGGAGCCCGCTCGGCTCCGACAACGGCGTGAGCACCCAGTCCGCGTCCGACCACAGGGCGCCTTCGTCGCCGCGCTCGCAGCGCCAGCAGTCGACGCCGCCGATCCCGGCGCGCGGGTGCTCGCGCCCGATGGGCGGCGCGAGCTCGCGCGGAGTCGCCGGGCCGGCGAACGGCCACGTCTCCCATTCCTCGACCGGCGGCGCGCGCAGCGCACCGTGTGCGCGCTCCCAGAGCTGCTCAGGCGTTTCCGGCACGGAGCGCAGCCTTGTGCGCGCGCTTCGCAGCCTGGTACTCCTCCAGCGCGGCAAGCGAGTCGACGTTGCCGAGGCACGCGTGCGCCGGCACCAGCGGCTGCGCCGCCTTGACGCCGAAGCGCAACGCGAGCGTGGCGCCGAGCCCGGTGATCTTCATCGGGCCGAACCCGGGCAGCGCGCCGAGTCGCTTCTGCAGGTCGTCCGCATCCTCGGCCTCCGTCCAGATCCGCGAGGCATCGCCGCCGTAGTCGTCGGTCACGACCTGCGCAAGGTCGCGCACGCGCTCGGCCATCGAGCCGGGGAAGCGGTGGATCGCCGGCTTCTCGGCGAAGAGCGGCGCAAGGTCCATCGCGGCGAGCTTCTTCGGGTCGAGCGTGCCGGCCCGCTGCTTGAGGACGTACGGACCTGCGAACGCCTTCTGGACGGGCACCTGCTGGTCGATCGCGAAGCCGACGAGCAGTGCGAACGGGTCCTCTGCGAGCAGCTCCGCCGCCTTCGGGTCGTCCGTGAACCACAGCGCGTCGGGCATGGTGTCGATCCTACTCTGCGCAGGTGGGGTTACCCGAGGATCTCGCGAAGCGGCGGCGCGTCCGGCAGCAGCGCGAATGCGCGCACCGAGTCACGCCAGCGGGGATCGTCCGCCTCGAGCTCGGCGAGGATCGTCCGGCCGCGGTCCACGTCGCCCGACGCCGCGGCGTCCATCAACGCGAGCAGCTTCACGTGTCGCGCGGGAAGCCCGTGCTCCGTGCCGACCTTCGCACCGGTGCCGGGCTCGGCGCGGTTCGCCGCGCGATAGCCCTCGGCGCGTTCGAGCAGGCGCCGCAGCTCGACGAGGGAGTCGCCGCCTTCCTCGACGCGCAGGTCGATCACGCGCTCCCACGGCTCTCCCTCGGACGGGACGACGACGATGCCCGCGCCGCCGCGGCCTCGCCAGTCGCCGCCCGCCGCCTCGGCCGCCTCGAGCACCGCCATCAGGCGCTGCGCGAGCGTGCCGCGGGACGCCTCGAACGCCGCGCCCATCGCGTGCCATGCCTCCGCGGCGAGCATGTTTCCCTGCGCAGCCCAGCCATCGCCTGCGACGTGGCCCGCGCACCGCACGCAATGCGCGCCGGTCCACTGCGCAGACGCCCCGCGCGCGTCGAGGAGCGCGACCTGGCGCAGGTCGTCGAGCTCGTCGGTCTCCCGCAGCGCGTCGAGCGCAGCCTGCGGGGCTTCGCCCGCGGCGAGCAGCTCGAGCCCGCGGTAGCCGTAGCGCCGGTCGGTGAACGACTGCGTCGCCACGGCGCCGGCGCCCGGGCGCGCCCACGCGACGGCGGCCCCCGCGTTGAACGCCTGAGACTGAACGGCGACGCCCAGCTCGCCGCTCTCCGCGTCACGGGCGACGATCGAGTACGTCACTCGGCGATCTAAGCACGTGTCGTTACGCTGAGCGGGTGGACTCGCTCGCTGCCTTCTCACCCAGGACGCGCGCGTGGTTCGAGGGGACGTTCGCGGCGCCGACGCCCGCGCAGGAGGCCGGCTGGCCGGCGATCGCGTCGGGCCGCCACGTGCTGATCCAGGCGCCGACCGGTTCGGGCAAGACGCTGACCGCGTTCCTGTCGGGGATCGACCGCCTGAATGCGTCCCCCGGCGAGGGGCTCCGGCTGCTGTACGTGTCGCCGCTGAAGGCGCTGAACTACGACATCGAGCGCAACCTGCGCGGCCCGCTCGCGGGGCTCGAGTCGCAGCTTCGGGTCGCCGTCCGCACCGGCGACACGCCGCAGAAGGAGCGCCGCGAGCTGCTCAAGGAGCCGCCCGACATCCTGATCACCACGCCGGAGTCGCTGTACCTGATGCTGACGTCGCAGGGCCGCGACATCCTGCGGGGCGTCGAGACGCTGATCCTCGACGAGGTGCACGCGGTCGCGGGCACGAAGCGCGGCGCGCACCTGGCGCTCAGCGTCGAGCGGCTCGAGGCTCTCTGCGAGCGGCCGCCGCAGCGCATCGGGCTGTCGGCGACCCAGCGCCCGCTCGCGGAGATCGGCCGCTTCGTCTCGGGCGGCCGCGAGATCGAGCTCGTCGACGCGGGCTCGCGCAAGCAGCTCGATCTGGAGGTGGTCGTCCCGCTCGAGGACATGCGCGAGCTCGGCTCGACGGCGTCGTTGTCGCAGCCGGTCATGAGCGACGGAGTCGAGATGGACAGCGGCACCGAGCACGGTGCGCAGTCGATCTGGCCGTCGATCTACCCGGAAGTCCTCGAGCTCGTCCGCGCGCACCGCTCGACGATCGTCTTCGTCAACAACCGCCGCCTCGCCGAGCGCCTGGCGCTGCGGCTGAACGAGCTGGCAGAGGAGGAGATCGCACGCGCGCACCACGGGTCGCTGGCGCGTGAGCAGCGGGTGCTGGTCGAGGAGGACCTGAAGGCCGGCCGCATCCCGTGCCTCGTCGCGACGTCGAGCCTCGAGCTCGGCATCGACATGGGCGCCGTCGACCTCGTGGTGCAAGTCGAGTCGCCGAAGTCCGTCGCGCGCGGGCTGCAGCGGATCGGGCGCGCAGGCCACGAGCTCGGAGCGGTCTCGAAGGGCCGCATCTTCCCGAAGTTCCGCGCCGACCTGCTCGAGAGCGCCGTCGTCGCGCGCGCGATGCGGAACGGCGAGATCGAGGAGACCGTCATCCCGCGCAACCCGCTCGACGTGCTCGCGCAGCAGATCGTCGCGATCGCGACGCAGGAGGAGATCACGGTCGACGACCTGCACGCGCTCGTCCGCCGCGCGTATCCGTTCCGCGACATCTCGCGCGTGCAGCTCGAGAACGTGCTCGACATGCTCGCGGGGCGCTACCCGTCCGACGAGTTCGCGGAGCTCCGTCCCCGCATCGTCTGGGACCGCACCGGCGGTGTCATCCGCGCGCGCGAGGGCGCGCGCCGGCTCGCCGTCACCAACGCCGGCACGATCCCCGACCGCGGCCTGTTCGGCGTCTTCCTCGTCGACGGCGGCGGCCGCGTCGGCGAGCTCGACGAGGAGATGGTGTACGAGGCGCGCGCGGGGCAGACGTTCCTGCTGGGCGCCTCGACGTGGCGGATCGAGGAGATCACGCGCGACCGCGTCCTCGTCTCGCCGGCCCCGGGCCTGCCGGGCGCCGTCCCGTTCTGGAAGGGCGAAGGCGTCGGCCGCCCGTACGAGCTCGGCACCAGGATCGGCGCCGCCTCGCGCGAGCTCTCCGCGCTCGCGCCTGCGAAGGCGGTCGTGCGGCTGCGCGAGGAGTACCACCTGGACGAGCGCGCGGCGAAGAACCTGCTGACGTTCCTGCGCGAGCAGGCGGACGCGACCGGCGCGGTGCCGAGCGACCGCACGGTGGTCGTCGAGCGCTTCCGCGACGAGATCGGCGACTGGCGCGTCTGCATCCTCACGCCGTTCGGTGCGCGCGTGCACGCTCCGTGGGCGATGGCGATCGCGGCGCGGCTGCGCGAGTCGCTCGGCGTCGAGGCGCAGTCGATCTGGAGCGACGACGGCATCGCGCTGCACTTCCCGGACGCCGACCAGCCGCCGCCCGCGGACGAGCTGGTCATCGACCCGGGGGACGTGGAGGGGCTCGTGGTGCAGGAGGTCGGCGACACCGCGCTCTTCGGCGCGCGCTTCCGCGAGAACGCCGCGCGGTCCCTGCTGATCCCGCGCCGGCGCCCCGGCGAGCGCACGCCGCTCTGGCAGCAGCGGCTGAAGGCGCAGTCCCTGCTGCAGGTGGCGCGCAAGTACGGCTCGTTCCCGGTGATCCTCGAGACCTACCGCGAGTGCTTGCAGGACGTCTTCGACCTCCCCGCACTGCGCTCGCTGCTGCAGGGGTTGAAGACGCGAGAGCTCGATCTCGTCGAGATCGAGACGCAGAGCGCGTCGCCGTACTCGTCGTCGCTGCTCTTCGACTACATCGCGACGTACATGTACGAGGACGACACGCCGCCCGCCGAACGGCGCGCGCAGGCGCTGTCGCTCGACCGCGACCTGCTGCGCGAGCTGCTCGGGCAGGAGGAGCTGCGCGACCTGCTCGACGCCGACGCCGTCGCGGAGGTCGAGCGGCAGCTGCGCGGCGATCCGAAGACGCCCGACCACCTGCACGATGTGCTGCGCATCCGCGGCGACCTCGCAGGCGGCGAGTACGACCCCGCCCTCGCAGAGCCGCTGCTTGCGGAGCGGCGTGCGCTGCTGGTGCGCGTGGCCGGCGAGGAGCGGCTGATCGCGGCGGAGGACGCGGGCCGCTACCGCGACGCGCTCGGCGCGATGCCGCCATCAGGCCTGCCGGACGCGTTCCTCGAGGGCGGCCCCGACTCGCTGCGGCAGCTGGTGCTCCGCTATGCGAAGGGACGCGGCCCGTTCACGACGCAGCAGGCGAGCATGCGCTACGGGCGCGACGTGTCCGACGTGCTCGCCGAGCTCGAGCGGGCCGACCTGCTCGTGCGCGGGGAGCTGCGTCCCGGCGGCGTCGAGCGCGAGTGGTGCGACCCGGACGTTTTGCGCCGGCTGCGCCGCGCGTCGCTCGCGGCGCTCCGCCGCGAGGTCGAGCCGGTCGAGCAGCCGGCGTTCGCCCGCTTCCTGCCCGGGTGGCACGGCGTCGGCCGCCGCGCGTCCCTGCGCGAGGCACTCGTCCCGCTGCAGGCACTGCCGCTGCCGGCCGCGCTCTGGGAGTCCGACGTGCTCCCGCGCCGCGTTCCCGGATACCGCCCGGAACACCTCGACGCACTCTGTGCGAGCGGCGAGGTCGTCTGGATCGGCGCGGGCAGCGACCGCGTCGCGCTGTATTTCCGCGAGGACGCCTCCGCGCTCGGACAGGTGCCAGGCGCCCCGCGGCCCGACGGCGAGGAGCACGACGCGATTCGCACGGCGCTGAGCCACGCGCTCTACTGGGACGAGGTGCTGGCGGAGACCGGGCTCGACGAGGCGGTTGCGCTGCCGGCGCTGTGGGATCTCGTCTGGTCGGGTGAGGTGACGAACGACGCGTGGACGCCGCTCCGCGCCTCGCGCCGCTTCGGCGCGCCGAAGCAAGAGCGCAGGCCGCGGCGCTTCTCGCGCCGCCGCGTGCAGGTCGCGTCGCCGACGGCGGGACGCTGGTCGTCGACGGGGCGCCTCTTCGGCGGCACGCCTGAGCGCCGCGCTCTCGCGGAGCTGCTGCTCGAGCGCCACGGGATCGTCACGCGCGACGGTGTCCGGTCCGAGGGCATCGCCGGCGGCTACGGCGCCGTGTACGCGGAGCTGCGCGCGCTGGAGACGCTCGGGCTCTGCCGCCGCGGGTACTTCGTCGAGGGGCTCGGCGGCGCCCAGTTCGCGCTCGGCGGAGCCGTCGAGCGGTTGCGCGAGCTGCGCGAGGCGGGGGAGGAACCGGAGGCCGAGGTGCTGGCGGCCGCCGACCCGGCGCAGCCCTACGGCGCCGCGCTGCCGTGGCCGGCGCGTGCGGGCGGCCGCGCCGCGCGCGTCGCCGGCGCGTACGTCGTCCTGCTCGGCGGCGAACCGGTTCTCTACGTCGAGCGCGGCGGCCGTTCGCTGCTGCCGCTGCGCGACCCCGAGCAGCAGTGGCTGCGGACGGCGCTCGCGGCTCTCGTCGCGCACGTGCGCGCAACCGGCGGCAAGCGGCTCGCGGTGGAGCGGTTCGACGGCGAGCCCGTCAGCGAGACCGAGGCGCTGGCGCTGCTGGTCGAGGCCGGCTTCCTCGCCGGCCCGAGGCGCGCAGTGCTGCGGGCGTGACTCAGTCCCGCAACTCGTCCTCGGCCGCGCCGAACGC
>Ga0318496_10000715_pt1 | contig 12239 bp, 8 predicted proteins | sample GRESIP109b1f22_FD_203296 | JGI IMG/M metagenome (GOLD analysis project Ga0318496, IMG submission 203296) | Tropical soil microbial communities from Luquillo Experimental Forest, Puerto Rico - GRE.SIPMG.109b1f22 | ecosystem: Environmental > Terrestrial > Soil > Tropical forest > Bulk soil... | reverse complement strand
GCGCGCCGCGCTCGAGGCCGGGCTCACCAAGCTCGTGATCGGCATCGGCGGCAGCGCCACGAACGACGGCGGCACGGGTCTCGCCCGCGCGCTCGGGGTTCGCTTCCTCGACGCCGCCGGGGCCGAGTTGCCGGAGGGGGGCGCCGCCCTGGGGCGGCTGGCGCGCATCGACCTGGCCGGTCTCGACTCGCGCCTCGCGTCCGCCGAGATCCTCGTCGCCTGCGACGTCGACAACCCGCTCACCGGTCCCCGCGGCGCCTCGGCCGTCTACGGACCGCAGAAGGGCGCCACCCCGCAGATGGTGGCCGAGCTCGACGCCGCCCTCGGTCACTACGCCCGCGTCGCGCAGGCCGCCACCGGGCGCGACGTGGCGCTCCACCCCGGCGCGGGCGCGGCGGGAGGGCTCGGCGCCGGTCTCCTCTTCTTCACCCCTGCCCGCCTGCGGCCCGGGGTCGACATCGTGCTCGAGACGACCGGCTTCGTCGAGCTGGTGCGCGGCGCCGACCTCGTCCTCACCGGCGAGGGGCGGACGGACTTCCAGACCGCCATGGGCAAGGCCCCGGTGGGCGTGGCCCAGGCCGCGAAGCGCCACGGCGTCCCGGTGGTGTGCCTCGCCGGCGGGCTCGGTGACGGCGCCGACGACGTGCTCGCGAAGGGCATCGACGCGCTCGCCTCCGCGGTCCCCCAGGCCATGCCGCTCGAGGAGGCGATGGCGCGTGGGGCCGAGCTGGTCGAGGCCGCCGCCGCCCGCGCCTGCCGCCTCATCAAGGTCGGGGCGGGCCTGCGGAGGTGAGGCGGCGGGGGACGAGCCCCCGCCCTACGAAAGGCGACGTGAAGAGCAGCTCTCCGTTCGCCCTGAGCGTAGCGCCGCGCAGCGGCGCGTAGTCGAAGGGCGAACGCGACCAGGGGACAGGTCGCGCCCCGCGCCTACGTAGCGGGGACGCCGGCGGACGTCGGGCAGGCCACGCCGGTCCCGCCCAGGCCACAGTAACCGCCCGGGTTCTTCTCCAGGTACTGCTGGTGATACGCCTCGGCGTAATAGAGCTCGGGCGCGTCGCGGATCTCGGTCGTGATCGCGCCGTACCCTGCCTCGTCCAGCCGGCGCTGGTAGGCGTCGCGCGACGCCTCGGCGGCTCGCCGCTGTCCTTCGCCGAACGTGTAGATGGCCGACCGGTACTGCGTACCGATGTCGTTCCCCTGCCGCATGCCCTGGGTCGGGTCGTGCCACTCCCAGAAGATGCTCAGCAGGTCGTCGTAGCCGATCTGGCGCGGATCGAAGACCACCAGCACCATCTCGACGTGGCCGGTGCGTCCCGTGCAGACCTCCTCGTACGTCGGGTTGGGCGTGTGCCCCCCTGCGTAGCCGACGGCGGTCGTGTAGACGCCCGGACGCGTCCAGAACTTCCGCTCGGCACCCCAGAAGCAACCCATCCCGAACAGCGCCCGCTCGAGGCCGTCGGGGAACGGCGGCGCGAGTGGATGCCCGAGCACCGCGTGGCGGTCCGGGATGGGCATGCGCTCCTCGCGGCCGGGGAGCGCCTCCTCGGGTCGCGGGATGGCGAGCGGCTTCGATCGACCGAACATGGCCGATGCCTAAAAGACAAAGAGCGACCGGGCAACTCCCGTTGCCCTGGCCGCTCTCGAGAGCCCGGTCGCCAGGACCGAGCTGGTTGAAACGTTATGCACTTCTCGACGCGGACGCCAGTTCCTGACCTCTTTTCTGCGCGTCACATGGCGAGGTGATCCCCCGCTGGGCGGCGCGACGTCACCCGGGAACGCGACAGCTGGGAAGGCCGGAGGCGTGGCGCCTGTGCGATGCGGTGGGACAGGGCGTACCCGCCCCACCTCGACGCTAGACGTCCGGAGCGTCCAGCGCCGCGACGGCAGGAGCGCTGTCGCCCTCCAGCTCCTTCGACCGGGGCAGGACGAGGTTCAGCAGGATGCCGACGTACGTGGCGAGCGGCATCTCCGAGAACTCCACGCCTCCGATCTGGACGTGGGCGCCGCCGATCCCGATGACCAGGATGACGGACGCGATGATGAGGTTGCGCTTCTGCGAGAAGTCGATCCCCGCCTCGACCAGCATGCGCACCCCCTGCGAGCCGATGATGCCGAAGAGCAGGATGCAGATGCCGCCCATGACCGGCACCGGGATGGTGTGGATGAGCATCCCGATCTTGGGGACGAACGACATGACGATGGCGATCACCGCCGCGCCGCCGATCACCCACACGCTGAACACGCGCGTGATGGCCATGACCCCGATGTTCTCGCCGTAGGTGGTGTTGGGCGGGCCGCCCATCATCCCGGCCACCGCCGTCGCCACGCCGTCGCCCGCGAGCGACCGGTGGAGGCCCGGCTCCTTGAAGAAGTCGCGGTTGCAGACCCGGTTCGTCACGATGAGGTGGCCGATGTGCTCGGTGATGACGACGAGCGAGATCGGCGCGAGCGCCAGCACCGCGCCCCAGGTCAGCCGCGGCAGCACGAACTGTGGCACCGCGAAGGCCTGCGCCGACGCCACCGGAGCGAAGTCCACCTTGCCCATGGCCAGCGAGACGAGGTACCCGCCGACGATCCCGATCAGGATCGGGATGACGCCGAGGAAGCCGCGGAGGAAGGTGGCCGCGCAGATGGCGATCGCGAGCGCGACGAGCGCCACGGCGAACGAGCTCGCGCTGTACCCGCCGATGGCGGCCCCGGTCGCCATGTCCACCGCCACGCGAGCGAGCCCGAGGCCGATCACGATCACGACGGAGCCGATGACCACCGGCGGCAGGAGGTTGTCGATCCAGCGCGTGCCGAAGCGCGCGATGGCGAAGGCGACCGCGACGTAGATGAGCCCGACCACGACGCAGCCGCCCATGGCGACCGCGATGTGGCCGGGATCGGCGACCTGGCCCGGCTTCACGCCGAGCAGCACCGTCAGCGCGCCGATGAAGGCGAAGGAGGAGCCGAGGTAGGCCGGGACCTTCCCCTTGGTGATGAAGATGTAGAGCAGCGTCCCGAGCCCGCTCGAGAAGAGCGTCACCGAGGTGTCGAGCCCGACGAGATACGGGACGAGCACGGTCGCCCCGAACATGGCGAACAGGTGCTGGAGGCTGAGCGGGATGCTCTGCAGGAGCGGCAGGCGCTCCCCGACGTCGACGGTCCTCGGCTGGCTCATGAAGGTCCCTCTCCCTGCCCGCGCGCGCGGGCGACGGCCGAGCGGCGGGCTCGGCGCGGTGCCACCCTGTAACCGAGGTGTCTGACAGGGAACAGACGTGTCCGCGAGGCCAAGTGCTGACCCTGGGTCCGCCTCGACCGCGATAGCGCCGGTAGGCCAGCGCTCTACGAGCGCGACAGCAGCGCGTTCACCTTCTCCATGACCGCGAAGGCGTCGGCCACGTACACCACGTCGGCCTTGCCGCGCGCCCACCCGCAGTTCGGGTCGAGGTTGACGGCGCGCCGCTCGTTGATGAAGCGCCAGCCGACCACGTGCGGCTCCTCGCCGTGGCAGCAGGTGGCGAGCCCCTTCGCGTGGCGCGGGGTCGAGCCGGTCTGGCCCACCTGGTTGAGGTGGGTCATGAAGTTCATGACTCCATGTCCTTCGGTGGCGAGGTCGGTCATCGACTTCGACGAGCCGAGCGAGGCCTTCGCCTTCCCGATGAAGCCGAGGATGAGCTGCTCCGCCTGGTCGAGGTGTGGCTTGCCGTCCGCCTGCTTCTTGGTCCACCCGGCGCCCGCCACGAAGAGCAGCTTCGCGTCAGGGCGGATGGTCTGCGCCTGGGCCTCCGGCGCGCGGAAGCCGATCACCTTCGTCCGGCGCTGGTCGTCCGTCAGCGCCAGGGTCACCGCCTCGAGCGCGGGGGCAGCCCCCTCGCCGCGGAACGCGGGCTGGGTGCCGGCCTCCACGGTGACGAACCACGGCCGGGCGGACCGGCGCAGGGTGGCCTCCATGCGCTGCCGGTAGAACCAGCGCGTCACCGTGGGAGCGCCGTCGGGAGCGCCGACGGCGGTGGCGTGGGTGTCGACCTTGCCGCCGAGCCGGTGCGAGACGCCTGCCAGCACGCGCGAGAGGCGCGAGTTGGCCGGCGCGACGACCACCGTGGCACCGGCGGCGCGGGCCAGCGCCTCGGCGGCGGCCGCGTCGCTCGCGTAGCGCGCGGCGGCGAGATCGGCGCTCGTCACGGCGAGCGCGCGCTTTGCGCCGCTCCCCGCGAGCTGGGCCGCGGCGGGGGCCGTCTGCTCGCCGAAGACGCCCACGACGAGCTGGCCCTTCGTGCCGTCGGCCAGGCCGCGGGCGGCGGCGAGCGCCTCCAGCGACGCGCGCGACAGGGTGCCGTCCTGCTCGGTGTGGCTGAGGAAGAGGATGGTCTCCATGGTGTCCCCTACTCCTTCGAGATCCACTCGACCAGCTCGGCCGCGATGGCGTCCGGGGTCATGTCCTTGACGACGCGCGTCTCGCGCTGCTGCTTCGGGAGCTGGACCGCCACGTAGTGGACGTCGCCCGCCCCGACCTTGACCGGCTTGGCCTTCTGCAGCGCCGGCATGATCCCCTTCATGTTCGCCATGCCGACCTGCGGGTTGTTGCGCGGCTCGGGCAGGTTGCCGGTCGCCCAGCCGAGCAGCGCCGGCGGGCCGGACACCACCGACACCTGGTGCTTGCCGCCCTCGACGCGCTCGAGGACCTCCAGGGAACCGTCCGGCTGCGGGGTGAGCTGATCGACGCCCTGGAACTGATCGTGGAGGTCGAGCCGCTCGCCGACGAGCTGGAGCGTGACCCCCGCGCCGCGGGAGCCCGACTCCCAGCCGCCGAAGAGGAGCAGCCGGGTCCGGTCGAGGCCCGGGATGGCCTTCACCGCCTCGGCCAGCGCGGCCGCGGTCTCGTGCGCGTCGGTGAAGCCGCCGGCGGGGCCGTCGACCGCGACGAGCTCGAAGGGCACCTTCTGCCCCACCGCCATCATGACCTGCTGCAGCTTCGCCTTCGGGCCGAGCGCGACCAGCCACACCTTCGAGCCAGGCGTCTTCTGCGCCAGGTTGGCGGCCTCGAACAGCGCCTGCGCCGCCCAGGGGTCGAGCACCGCGGGCAGCATCATCTCGTTCTTGAGCGCGGGGCCGGCCGGGCCGGTCACCGGCTCGAGGGTCTGCAGGGGGTCAGGGACGATGCTGCCGCAGACGACGACGTGGTAACCGCTCATGCGAGGTCCTTTCGTTCGGCTCCCTCGCCCCGCGCCGGCGGGGAGAGGTTCGGGCAGAGGGGTGAGCGCCTAGTTCTCCGCCGAGTGCAACCCTCCGGCGCCGGCGCGGAACGCGATGTTGGTCGTCTCGCCCTCCAGCGCCTGGGTGCAGTTCCACAGGCACGCCCCGCAGTGCACGCACTTCTCGCGATCGAAGGCGGGCGGCTGGCCCACCTCGCCCGGCGCGAGGGCTTGCGCCGAGCAGATCTCGATGCAGGTGCGGCTCCCGCACCTCGCGCAGACGGCCGGCTGCCGGAATGCGACGTGGTCGGCGTAACCCGCCGGCGCCTGGACCTTGCCGCCCATGAGCAGCGCGTCCTGGTGCGAGACGAGCAGCTGGCCGTCGTAGGCGATCTCGGGCCAGCCGGCCGCCTTCATCAGCGCGGCGTGGAGCGAGACGTTCGTCGCCTTGCACTCGGCGCGAAGCCGGTCGATCTCGGTGCCCGGGATCTTCCCGGCGTACCACTCCTCGATGGTGGTGAAGTGCTCGTGCGGCGGGACCGGCTCTGGGCCGAGGTTCACCAGGCCCTTCGTCATCCCGGAGAGCGCCATCCCGAGGAGGCCCGTGACGAAGCCGCGCCCGAACCCGTCGCGCGCCTTCTCCGCCACCCGTCCCTCCTGCTCCAGCCAGCTCTCTCTCCGGCGCGCCACGTAAGCGGCCTCGAGGTTGTCCCTCGTGAAGGGCTTGCCGGCGCGGAGGAGCTCGAGGACGCCCTCGGCGAGCAGCGCCCCGCTCTCCCACGCCTCGTCGACGCCGGAGCCGGTGAGGACGTTCGTCGTGCCGGAGCCCTCGCCGATGCGGGCGAAGCCGTCGCCGACGAGGTGTGGCTCGCCGCGCCGACCCGACTCCTGGAGCGACTTCGCGCCCCAGGACCGCATCTTGCCGCCGCGGAGGTGCTTCCAGAGATACGGGTGCTGCATGAAGTGCTGCAGGTACAGGTACGAGGTGCGGACCGGGCTCCCCATCCACGACGGCACGAAGACGCCGACCGAGGCGACGCGGCCGGGGTGCACGTAGAGGAAGCCGAAGATCTCGGGCTCGGGGTAGCCGAGGGTGTGGAGGACGGTCCCCTCCTCGAGCTCGCACCCCTCGGGCAGGTCCACCACGATCTTCATCCCGACCGCCCACTCGCGGACGTGATGGCCCTCCGGCATCCCGAACCGCTCGTCGAGCGCGCGGCCCACCGCGCCCACCGGCCCGTCCGCGACCACCGTGAGCCGCGCCTTCACGTCGAGCCCGGGCATGTAGCCCGCATCCGGCTTGCCATCCTTCCGCACGCCCTGATCGAGCAGGCGCACGCCGACGACCTTCCGCCCCTCGACGAGCGGTCCGTCCACCGGCGTCCCGGGCCAGAGCTGCACCTGCCCACCCACCATGAGCTGCTCGCCCACCCACTGGTTGAACTGGCCGATGGAGAGGACGAGCCCGCCCTTCTTGTGCAGGAACTCGGGCGTGTAGGGCAGCTCGAGGGCGTGGTCGCGGAAGGACGGCAGGACGAACCGCATCGCCTGGATGGCGGCGTCGGCGGCCTTGAGCGTGGCCGAGCGGCGGCTCGCGCCGTGGGGGTCGAGGAGGTAGACGACCTTCTCCTCCTTCACCGCCGTCGCCATCGGGATCTGGGAGGCGTCGAGGTCGGGGAAGGTCCGGCGGATGCCGCGCGCGCGCGTCACCACCCCCGAGACGCCGAAGCCGAGGCCGTCGGCGCGCTCGTAGCACATGACCTGCGGCGGCATGCCCGGTGTCACCGCGCTCTCCACCGCCGGCGTGCCGTCGGGGTTCGAGAGCCCTCGCGCGAGCGTGGTGAGGAAGCCGCCCATGGCCGGCCCGAAGCCGACGCACGCGATGTCGACGTCCATGCTCTGCCGCTCGGACTGTGGCGCGATCTCCTGATGCGCGTTCGACACGGCGTGCTCCTCTCCGAAAACGGCAGCGGGGGACGAGCCCCCGCCCTGCGTGGACGGCGCCGGTGAGGCGGCGCCGGAGCTAGACTGGGTAGTCCAGCGCCTCGGGGATCATGACCTTCGAGAGGGCCTCGGCGGCGCGGTCCTTGGCGAGGCGGGCGCCGGTGAGGCACTGGTCGAGCTTCATCCGGAGCGCGGCGAAGTCCGCCACGCTGGAGCACTGGGCGCACGGGCCCGCCTTGTCCGGGTGGCCGCCACCGGCCTCGATCACGTCCTTGGCGCAGCTGGCGATGCCGGGGATGAGGTCCTCGAGCTCGTCGAGCTCGCGCGCGTCCCAGCACGCCTGGCGCGCCTCGTTGTCCCAGGCCGGGTGCTTGTTGTAGCCGTACACGAGCTCGGCGCAGATGCGGCCCACCTCTCCGGACGCGCGCGCGCACTGCACGTGCGCGAGGTCCTGGTAGAAGCGGACCAGGCCGGACAGGCCCTCCGCCAGCACCGCATTCTCGGCGCCCTTCTGCTCCAGCTCGACCACGTCGAGGACGAGGCTCCGCGCGGCCATGAGCCAGGCAAGCGCGTCGGAGAGCGCGAAGGTCACGCCCTGGCGCGGGCCCTGATAGAGCTTCTCGCCGGCGGCGTCGGTCGCGATCTGCAGGTGGTCGTAGCTGTAGCGCCAGAGCACGAACGCCGAGGCGAGGTTGCAGGCCCCGGTCTCGGGCCGCTCCGAGGCGATGTGGCGCAGCTCCTTCGTCCAGGCGTCGAGCTGGGCCAGGAAGACCTCGTTCTGCATGCAGACCGAGAGCTGCCGGCGCTGCACCGCCTCCGGGCCCTCGTAGGTGGCCTCGAGCTGGGCGTCCATCCACTTGTGGCCGAGGAAGCCCGGGCAGTCCTCGGTGATGCCGTAGCCGCCCATGAGCGAGACCGCCTCGCGCATCACGGTGGCGCCGTGGCCGGTGTTCCACAGCTTGGTGGCGGGGCACAGCACGGCTCCGGCCGAGTCGAGGATGGCGTAGCGGACGAGCGGATCGGCCTCGAGCTCGGCGACGCGGGCGGCGTCGCGCTCGGCCTCCGGCCTGGCGCGCTGCTTCACGAGCTCGACGGCGCGGCCGTTCACCTCCTTGAACAGGCGCAGCTCGGCGCGGCCCGTGATCCCCTTCTCCTGGAGGATCTGGAACTTCACCTTCTCCAGCGGATCGAGCTCGTCGAAGAGCCGCGCGGTGGCGAAACCGAGCGACGCGCCGGCCTCGCCGGTGGCCCACACGTCGACGAGGCGGTGCAGCACGTCCTCGCGCACCTGCAGCCCGAGCTCGTAGCGGGGCGAGCCAGGCCTCGCCTGCTGCGCTCCGCGGAAGCGCCCGCGCTGGTAACGGATGACCGGCTCGACCGCGCTGAGCAGCTTCGCCGCGGTCATGACGCCGACCGGCACCCGGGTGTGCTTGAAGACGGCGGCGATGATCTCGTCGTGCGACCAGCGGGGAACGACGACGCCGTCCTTTACGGTGTAGCCGCCGACGATGCGCGAGGCGGGGACCTCGAGCGTGAAGATGGGGTCGTTCGTCGAGGAGAGCTGGTGGACGAGCTTCTTCGTGGGCGTGCCGCGGTCGAAGGTGCCGGGATCGCCCTCCTCCAGGATCACCATGCACGAGCCCTTGATGCGCTCGTCGGCCGAGTCCACCGCCGCGGTGACGAAGTTGGCGAAGCCCATGTTGGTGATGAAGCGGCCGCGCTTCTCGACCTTGAGCACCGGCTCCTGGCCGGGCTCCCACCGCGCCACGCTGACCTTTCCGCCCAGCATGCCGGTGTCGACGCCGACGTACGGAATGGGCTCGGTGAGCGCGAACGCGCCCCGCCACGGCTTCCGGTCCTCGCCCGGCGCGGGGGGCGCCGAGAGGCTCATGTACCGGTCCTGCTGCTCCTGCGTGCCTCGCTCGTGGATGGGCGAGAGCGCCAGGTGTCCGGCGAGCGCTCCGGTCGCCGCGCCGGCGTCCACCCAGGCGAGCTCGAAGGCGACGAGCGCCATGGCGAGGTTCTTCGGGCCCTCGATGAAGCCACCCTGGTGCGGCTCCATGAAGACGCCGGTCGCGCCGCACGCGTCGTAGTGCTCGAGCATCGCGTTCTTCTGCTCGGTCCACTCGTGCGAGTTGCGGGCACCCTCCGCGACCAGCCGCGCCACCGGCCCGCGCGCCACCTGCCGCACCGACTGCACCAGCATCTGCAGGTCGTACCGGTCGGACATGCGCCACATGACGTGGCGGACGTCGTCTCCCGGCAGGGTCCGAAGCGTCTCGGCGGCAGCGGCGGCGGCGGGGACGGCCATGGGACAATCCTTTCCGGTGGCGCGGCCCACGTGGCGCGCGCCCGGTGAACTGTGACGGAGGGTCACCCTCCGATGGGCTATCGAGTTCGGCGGACGGTAGCACCGCGCCGAACGCGCAATCAAGCGCCCCGGATGGTATTTTGCCCGTGTTCTCGCCGCGTTGCGTCGACAATTGCCGCGACAATTAGCCGCGGGGCGCCGGGATTATTCGATCTTGAAGCCAACGCGGAGCGTCACCTGGAACTCGGCCACCTTCCCGTCCTTGATCGCGCCGCGCTCCTCGACCACCTCGAACCAATCCATGTGACGGACCGTCTTCGACGCCTCGGCGATGCCCGCCTTCACGGCCTCGTAGAAGCTCGTGGGGGAGGTGCCGACGATCTCGATCTTCTTGTACGTGCCGGACATGCGCGGGGCCCCTTTCACGGGAGGTGGGACCCAGCAGTTAACACGAGCACCCGTGACGCGGAGTGACATTCGGATCACCGCCCCGACGGGGAGGCAGATCGGCCGAGCGCGCGGACGCGGGGCAGCTCAATCGGGCAGCGGCGCCCCCGCGTCTCGGGCACGAACCGCGGCACGACGAGCCCGAGCAGGTGGACGCAGCCGAGCGTCACGGCGGCCTTCCGGGACGCCGGCGAATGCTTCGACGTCGCCCCACGCCTCGCGCGCGGCGATCACAGGGTCGTTCTGAACGACCCTCTCAGACGCCGGCCAGGTATGTGTACCCGCGCATCACCTGCTCGAAGAAGTCGGCCAGCTGCACCCCCTCCTTCGGGCGGATGGCGCCCTCCTTCACCTTCTGATCGAGGGCGTTCTTGACGCGCCGCGCGAGGTCGTCGGGGCCGTACTGCATGCGCGACAGCACCTGCTCGATGCGGTCGCCCGGGATGACCTCCTCGATGTAGAAGTCCTCCGGATCCTCGTCGTCGACGAAGACGTGGACCTCGTTCACGCGGCCGAACAGGTTGTGCATGTCGCCCATGACGTCCTGGTAGGCGCCGGTGAGCATGAGCCCGAGGTAGTACGGCTCGCCGGGCCTGAGCGCGTGCAGGGACAGCGTCTCGTCGACGCCTTCCCCCTCGATGAAGCGGTCGATCTTCCCGTCCGAGTCGCAGGTGATGTCGACGATCGTGCAGTCGCGGGTGGGCGGCTCGTCCATCCGGTGCAGCGGCACGATCGGGAACAGCTGATCGAAGGCCCAGTGGTCGGGCGCGCTCTGGAACAGCGAGAAGTTCGCCATGTACTGGTCGGCGATCTTGTCCCCCAGGTCGCGGGTGTCGCGCGGCAGCCGCTTCTTGCCGCGGTTGAGCGCGACGAGGTCCCGGCAGAGCTTCCAGAACAGGCTCTCCACCACCGCCCGCTCCTCGAGCCCGAGGATGCCCAGCTTGAACATCTGCAGGGCCTCCTCCTTCTTCGCCACCGCGTCGTGGTAGGCCTCCGCCTTGTTGCGCGGCGTGAGCCCGGCCACGATCTCGCGCATCTCCCGCACGGCCTTGGTCTCGTTCGGATCGGGCGTGGAGGCGGCCGCGATCTCCTCCGCCGAGCCGATCTCGATGTGGCCGAAGACGTTCATGATGACGCAGGAGTGGTGCGCGGTCACGGCGCGGCCCGACTCGGAGACGATGTGCGGCTCGGGGACCTGCTCGTTCTGGCAGACGCGCTGCAGGTTGTAGACGACGTCGCCGACGTACTCCTCGAGCGTGTAGTTCACGGTCGAGGCGATCGAGGAGCCGGGCTGACCGCCGCCGTTGCCGTTGGTCGGGCCGTGGGTGCCGACGTAGTCGACGCCGAGGCCGCCGCCCACGTCGAAGTACTCGATGGGCAGCCCCATCTTGCGCAGCTTGGCGTAGACGCGTGCCCCCTCGTTGATGGCGTCCTTCACCACCCGGATGTCGGTGAGCTGCGAGCCGACGTGAAAGTGGAGCAGGCGCGCGCAGTGCTCCTTCCCCTTCTCCTTCAGGATGCGGACGGCGTGGATGAGCTCGGGGATGGTGAGGCCGAACTTGGCGAAGTCGCCCGAGCTGCCCTCCCACTTGCCGGTGCCGCGGGTGGTGAGCTTGGAGCGGAGCCCGATCATGGGCTCGACGCCCATCTCCTCGCCGAGGCGAAGCAGGTGCGGAAGCTCGGAGAGCTTCTCGATGACGACGATGACCTTGCGACCGAGCTTGCGGCCGAGGAGCGCGAGCCGCAGGAACTCCTCGTCCTTGTAGCCGTTGCAGACGGTGATGGCGTCGGGGTCGGTGTTATAGCCGAGCACGATGAGCAGCTCGCCCTTCGAGCCCGCCTCGAGGCCGTAGTGGTAGGGCGCGCCGGCGTCGAGGATCTCCTCGACCACCTCGCGCATCTGGTTCACCTTGACCGGGTAGACGCCGTAGTACTTGCCGCCGTAGCCCTGCTCGACGATGCCCTTGCCGAACGCCTCGTTGATGGCCTTCACCCGCGCCCGCAGCACGTCCTGGAACCGGACCACGCACGGGAAGCCCAGGTTCCGCTCCCGGATGTCCTCCACGACGTCCATGATGTCGATCGTGGGCCCGGGCTGGCCGTGCGGGTGGACGACGAGGTGTCCCTTCTCGCTCACCGAGAAGTAGCCGGCACCCCACCCCGGGACGTTGTAGTGCTGGGCCGCCTTCTCCACCGACCAGTCGGAGGCCGGCGTCGTGGCCGTGGCGTCGCTAGGGTGATGGGGGAACCGCTTCTCGGGAGTCGCCATGGCGGGACCTCTTCTAGATCGCTGGCCGCGAGAAAGAAAGGTCGCCTCTCGCGTCGCCGCGGGTTACTGAGCGGGCGGCGTGCCTGCCTCC
>Ga0318496_10000713_pt1 | contig 12254 bp, 8 predicted proteins | sample GRESIP109b1f22_FD_203296 | JGI IMG/M metagenome (GOLD analysis project Ga0318496, IMG submission 203296) | Tropical soil microbial communities from Luquillo Experimental Forest, Puerto Rico - GRE.SIPMG.109b1f22 | ecosystem: Environmental > Terrestrial > Soil > Tropical forest > Bulk soil... | reverse complement strand
GACCGGGAGGACGACGCCGTTCGCGTCCTTCAGCGTCGGGAGGACGCCGATCTCGATCCGCTTGACCTGGCCGGCGTCGATCATGGCCTTCCACGGCAACAGGTTGGCCGTGATCTCCCACGTGCCGGCCGTGGTCGTCGTGACCGGCGTGATCTGCGGGCACACCGCCTTGCCGTCCAGCGCGAGCTCGAGGAGCCGCTTGCCGTTCGCGTCCTTGCCGTGGCCGCTGACGATGAAGTCCTTGGTGTCATAGCCGTACAGCGAGATGATCACCGTCGGCACGATCTTCGTCGGGTCGACCCCGACGTTGATCACCTGCTGCGCGCTGAACTTCACGTCGAGGCTGTAGGTCGCCTTGGCGTACGTGGCGGAGTCGATCGTCGCCTTGACGGCGTCGAAGTACTTCGTCTTGTTCGTGTCGTTCGCGTAGATCTGGCTGTCGTAGCCGGAGTGGATCTGGGCGAACGACGGCGGGGCACCGGTGGCGCCGGTGTGGCAGCCCGTACACGCCGGCGGAGCCGACGTCGCATCCGTGTAGAGGCTCCACGAGTGGGTCGCGGTGACGTTATTCTTGGCGAACAGGGAGGCCAGCGAGGGCGCCCGGGGCGGTGCCCGTGGCCGCCGTGACGGGGTGACAGCTCTTGCACGTCTCCAGCGTGAACTTGCTGGGGTCGGTGATCGCGGCGAGGTTGTTCTCGTGGCACGTCACGCAGTTCGCCATCGACTGCGGATAGCCGAACTCCATCGCGTGCGACATGTGCGTGTCGTTCATGAGCTTCGCGACGTACTTGTACTTCCCCGAGACCGTGAGCCCCGGGTCCACCTTCCAGTTGACCGTGCCCGGCACGCTGTTGGTGAGCGTGGCGTAGGTCGCCGGGTCGTCGGCCATCACCTGCCAGTCGAAGTCGCCGCCGACGGTCGCATCCCTGTGGCAGGCCTTGCACGCCACGAAGTCGCTCAGGACTCGATTGCCGGCTGCGTCGAGGATCGTGGCCTGGCGATAGCCGTGCTTCGAGTAGGGCGCCGGGTGGCACTTCTCGCAGCCGGAGACGTTGGCCGTGGACGTGTAGTTCACGGCGCCGAAGACTTTGGCGAAGCTGATGACGTTCTTCATCAGGTTGTAGTGGCCGCTCGCCGGGAGGAGCAGCTCGTCGCCAAAGTACCCGTACAGGAACGCGCTCGTGGCGGTGGTGAGGTCGAACTTCGCCTTCGCGTTCGTCACCTTGTACTGGCCAGGGGTCCCCGTCGGAATCGCGGAGCCGAGGCTGTAATTGTAGGCCGAAGCCTCGTCGAACTGGCCGTTCAGGTACTGCGTCGCGTTGAGCGACTTCTGCTGAAGCGTGAAGAGGTCGATCGGGGTCCCGCTCTTGAGAACGGTGAAGGTGACCTCCGACTTGAACGTCCCGTCAGGGTTGGTGGCGGTCGTCTGGACGTTGTCGATCGAGGCCGAGAGCTGGGTCGTCGCGGGGTTCAGCCCCTTCGTGAACTGAGCGTAGACGTCTTGATGGCGGGCGCCGGTGCCGTCGTGGCAGGCCTCACAGGCCTCGATCTGCGCGCTCGACGCGCCCGGGAGCGTCGCGTTCGTGCCGTTGGAGCCGTTGGAGCCGTTGGTACCATTGGTACCATTCGTGCCGTTGGTGCCGTTGGCGCCGTCCGCACCCTTCGACCCCGAGCAGCCCGCCATCGCGAGCACGCCGGCGAAGAGCAGCGCCCCGTACTTCCTCGTTCTCTGCATGTAGTGAAACCCTCCAAAGATGGGATGGGCACAGCGCCCAGCCTGCTCACGGCGCGTCCGGGTTCCGGGGCGCCGCTACTTCCCTTCCGACGATTGATCTCCAGCAATCGTTGGTCGCAACAATTGCTAACTGCCTGACATCCCGGATGAAACGAGGGGAATCCCCCTCCGTCAACATTCCGGGGCCCGGATGCGTGGCGCGAGCCAAAATCGCGCGTTTGATCGCTGCGCAAATCCTTCGGGGAGCGTTGCGCTCACGCCACCATCGGTGAACGCCACAAACCTCAACCCAGACGTGTCTTTTGGGTGGGGTGGGCCTTGCCGCTCATTTCGCCCACGTTTCCGATTTGTGAACGCCGCAATTTGCGCGACGTGCGGCGAGTTGTCGCAGTCGTCCCGCACCAGCGTTCGCAAATTGAACAATTTCGCGCAATTGTAATCGAACCGGAACAAGTTGCCGCAGGACGGGGTGACTCTTGACCCGCGGGTCAAAGTGAAGGACCCGCGACAACAAGCCGCAGTCACATCAACTGGTTCCGCCGCGTCCGCCGAGGTCGCGTCACTCCAGGAGAACTGCTCGGAGGCTCTTCAGCCGAGCAGAGCGCGTCGGAGCGGCTCGGTCCGCTCGACGCCGGTGCGTCCCGGCACGAGCTCGAGCGCGTGAATCGTCCCCACGGCGGCGGGCCCGCCCGGAGCGACCCGGCAGGCCGCCCGGGGGGACTCGCCCCGCGTCCGCCGCGCGGCTGGTGAGCGCGCGGCGCACTGCCACGCTAACATGCCCCCGTGAAGCTCCGCCGCGTCCTGCCGCTCATCATCGGCTTCGTCTTCGTGCCCGCGGCGCTCATGCTGACCGTGGGCATCCTGATCCTGGTCTATGGATCGGTCGCCCGGGACTTCCTCTTCGGCACGCTCATCGTCTCGCTGGTCGCGACGACGATCTTCGGCTCCGCGGCGACCCTCGCCGTCATCTACCGCGAGGCGCGAGTCGCGAAGCTCCAGACCGACTTCGTGAACAAGGTCTCGCACGACCTCAGGACGCCGCTCACCTCGATCCGCATGTTCGTCGAGACGCTCCAGCTGGGCCGGCTCCACGACCCCGAGCGGCAGAGCGAGGCGCTCGAGATCATCGCCGACGAGACCGCGCGCCTCTCCTCCCTCATCAACCGGCTCCTCGACTGGGCGCGCATGGAGTCCGGGCGGCGCACCTACGAGCTCGTGCGGCAGCCGATCGAGCCGATCGTGGACGCCGCGCTCCAAGCGTTCGAGACGCAGCTCCTCCAGCACCCGGCCGAGGTGGAGCGCGAGATCGCGCCGGACGTCCCGCCCGTCCTCGCCGACCGCGAGGCGCTCGCGGAGGCGCTCATCAACCTCCTCCAGAACGCACACAAGTACACCGGGACGGACAAGAGGATCGCGCTCCGCGTCGCCGCGAGCGGGCCGACGGTGAAGGTGAGCGTCTCCGACAACGGCCCGGGGATCGCGCCGCGCGAGCAGAAGCGGATCTTCGAGAAGTTCTACCGCGCGCGCGACCCGCTCTCGCGTACGATCGAGGGCACCGGGCTCGGGCTCGCGATGGTGAAGCACATCGTGAGCGGCCACGGCGGGCGGGTGAGCGTGACGAGCGAGGTCGGGCGGGGCGCGACGTTCACGATCGCGCTCCCGGCGGCGGAGCCCGTCGTCGAGGCGGCGCGCGCCGCGCAAGCGGTGGACGTACGCTCGTGACGGTGTCACGGCGCAGCCCCTGTGAGGAGATCTCGTGGCCGAGAAGATCGTGGTCATCGAGGACGACCCGTCGATCCTGCGCGGGCTCCAGCTCAACCTCGGCATGGAGGGCTACCTCGTCCGGTCCGCGAGCGACGGCGAGACGGGGCTGCGGCTCGCGAAGACGGAGAGCCCGGACCTCGTGGTCGTCGACGTCATGCTCCCGCGCCTCGGCGGCCTCGAGGTCGTGCGCGAGATCCGCCAGGACGATCCCGACCTCCCGATCCTGATCCTCTCCGCGAAGGGGCAGGAGGTGGACAAGGTCGCGGGGCTGAAGTTCGGCGCCGACGACTACATGGTGAAGCCGTTCGGCCTGAAGGAGCTCCTCGCCCGCATCGACGCGCTCCTCCGCCGCCGCCGCGCGCGCGGCGAGACCGGCCCGAACCGCTCGTTGCGCAAGGTGGGCGAGATCGAGCTCGACCTCGACGCGCGCCGCGCCGCGGTGGGCGGCCGCGAGCTCGAGCTCACGAGCCGCGAGTACGATCTCCTCGCGTTCTTCGTGACGCACCCCGAGCGCGTCTACTCGCGGGAGCAGCTCATGGAGGCGGTCTGGGGGTCGCGTTACTTCGGGACGGCCCGCACCGTCGACAACTTCATCGCCCGGCTCCGCGCCCACATCGGCGACGACGCCGAGCGCCCCCGCCACCTCGAGACGGTGCGCGGCGTCGGCTATCGCTTCAACCCTTAGGTACCAGCGCCTCCCGCACCCCCCGCACCACCGCCTCGTCCTCGCCCGGCATGACCGTGCGCGGATCGAGCACGACCCGGTCGGCCTCGATGCGCGCGACGATCGGCGGGTCGCACCGGCGGAGGCGCGCGAGGAGCGCGTCGGGATCGCCCGGGAGCGCGAGGACGAACGTCGGCAGGGTCACCTCGGGCAGGGACCCGCCGCCCACCGCCGAGCGGCTCTCCACCACCTCGCCGGCGCCGAGCGCCGCCCGCCACCCGTCGGCGCGGGCGCGGAGCGCCGCGGGCGGGGCGGAGATCGCCCGCCATACGGGGACCTCGCGCGCCGCCTCCCCGCGCTCGTAGTGGGCGAGCGTCGCGGAGAGCCCCGCGAGCGTGACCTTGTCCACCCGGAGCGCGCGCATGAGCGGGTGGCGCTTCACGCGCCGGATCGCGTCGCGGCGCCCGACCAGGATCCCCGCCTGCGGTCCGCCGAGGAGCTTGTCGCCCGAGAAGCAGACGAGGTCCGCGCCGGCCCGGACGCGCGCCTGCACCGTGGGCTCCTCCCCGAGGCCGAACGGCGCCGTCTCGAGCAGCGTGCCCGAGCCGAGGTCGTCCACGACCCAGAGGTCCCGCTCGCGCGCGACGGCGACGAGGTCGTCGAGCGACGCGTCGTGGACGAACCCCTCGAGGCGGAAGTTGGAGCGGTGGACCGACATGAGGATGCGCGTCCGGGAGGAGAGCGCGTCCTCGAAGTCGCGCCGGTAGGTGCGGTTGGTGGTCCCCACCTCGACGAGCGCGGCGCCGGAGCGCCGGAGCACGTCCGGGATGCGGAAGCCGCCGCCGATCTCGACGAGCTGGCCGCGCGAGACGATCACCTCGGGCGTGCCCTCGACCGGCGCGTCCCCGGACGGTCGCGCCTGCATGAGCGCGGCGAGGGCGAGCATCACGGCCGAGGCGTTGTTGTTCACGACCACCGCGGCCTCCGCGCCGGTGAGCCGGCAGAGCGGCGCCTCCGCGTGGCCGTAGCGGTCGCCGCGCTCGCCCGCGGCGAGGTCGTATTCGAGGTTCGTGTAGCCCGCGGCGGCGGCCCCCATCGCCTGGATCGCGTCGGCGGACAGCGGCGCCCGCCCCAGGTTCGTGTGGATGACCACCCCCGTCGCGTTCACGACGGCGCGAAGGGACCCCTTGGTGGCGGCCTCGAGCCGGGCGAGGACGGCCCGCTCGATCGCCTCCGGCGCCGGGCAGGGCGCGCCGTCCCGGATCTCCCCCCGGATCCGCTCCAGATCCTCGCGGATCGCCTCCATGACCGGTCCGTGGCCGAGCCGCCGGACGAGCCCCGCCTGATCGGCGACCTCGAGCAACCGGTCCGCCCGGGGGAGCTTCCGGAGCTCGCCGACGGCGCCCTCCGCGACCGAATTTGGAGTGGTCATGTCCGCATGCTATCGGGGCTTTTCCAGGGGAGAAGAGGCTTGTCTAACCGGCCCTGAGCAGGTAATCCTTCCGCACCCATATGCCCCCCATCGTAGCCTCTCCGACCGCGGCGGAGTCCTATCTCTGGGCGATCGTCCTCTTCCCGCTCGTCGGTGCGCTCGTCAACGGGCTCATCGGCAGGCGCATCGGCAGAGGGAACGTGACGCTGATCGCGATCGGCGCGATGGTCGGCGCCCTCGCGATCTCGACCGTCGCGTTCCTGTGGGCGCTCGACGGTGCGGTGCTCCACTTCCGCGGCGACTACTGGTTCCGCGTCGTCGGGAACGACGGCCGCGCGATCGTGTCGATCCCCTGGGGGCTCCTCGTCGATCGGCTCTCCGGCACGATGATCATGGTCGTGACCGGCGTCGGCACGCTGATCCACATCTACTCTGCGTCCTACATGTCGCACGAGGACGACGCGGGGTACGCCCGGTTCTTCACCTATCTGAACCTCTTCGTCGCGGCGATGCTCACGCTCGTCCTCGGCGACTCGCTCGTCCTCACCTTCGTCGGGTGGGAGGGCGTCGGTCTCTGCAGCTACCTGCTCATCGGCTTCTGGTACACCGATCAGCAGAAGGCGTTCGCCGGCCGCAAGGCGTTCGTGACGAACCGCATCGGCGACTTCGGCTTCCTGATCGGCCTCTTCGCGCTCCTCGCCATCTTCGGCTCCGCGCAGTACACCGATCTCCAGGCGCTCGCCCGGACGATCGCCGATCCGGCGGCGACGACCATCCAGACCGGCATGTTCGCCGGCCGGACCTACCAGTTCGCCATCACCTTCGCGCTCATCGGCCTCTTCGTCGGCGCCTGCGGAAAGAGCGCCCAGCTCCCGCTCTACGTCTGGCTCCCGGACGCGATGGCCGGCCCGACGCCGGTCTCCGCCCTCATCCACGCCGCGACGATGGTCACCGCGGGCGTCTACCTCGTCGCCCGCAACAACTACCTGTTCTCGATGGCGCCGGCCGCGATGGCGACCGTGACGCTGGTCGGCGCGCTCACCGCGCTGTTCGCAGCCCTCATCGCCTTCACGCAGACCGACATCAAGAAGGTCCTCGCCTACTCGACCGTCTCGCAGCTCGGGTTCATGTTCATCGGCGTCGGCGTCGGCGCCTGGTGGGCGGGCGTCCTGCACCTCGTCACGCACGCGTTCTTCAAGGCGTGCCTCTTCCTCGGCGCGGGCTCCGTGATGCACGGGATGGGTGACGAGACCGACGTCCGCAAGATGGGCGGGCTCGCCAGGAAGATGCCGCACACCGCGGCGACGTTCGGCATCGCGACGCTCGCCATCACCGGCTTCGTCCCGCTCTCCGGCTTCTGGTCGAAGGACGCGATCCTCGGGAGCGCCCTCTTCAGCCACAACCCGGCCTGGCACGACGTCGGCCAGCTCGCCTACGTCATCGGCGCGCTCGCCGCGCTCGGCACGGCCTTCTACATGTCGCGCGTCTTCTTCCTCACCTTCGTCGGCAGGCCCCGGACGCACGCCGCCGAGCACGCCCACGAGTCGTCGCCGATCATGACGATCCCGCTCTGGATCCTCGCGATCCTCGCGGTCGTCGCGGTCGTCCTCGGCCTCCCCGGCGAGGGGCAGCTCGGCGAGGTGTTCAAGCGCTTCACCGAGCCGGTCTTCGAGGCGGGCACCGCGAGGCTCCTCGCGGTCCACCACTTCCACGAGGGCGCCCACCCCGTCTGGCCCTTCTTCGCCGCCTGGGCCATCGCCGCGCTCGGCACGTTCGTCGCGTGGACCATGTACGTCGGCCCGGCGAAGGCGCTCCCGGAGCGGCTCGCGCTCGGGTTCCCGCGCCTCTACCGGTTCGCGTACGAGAAGTTCCGCGTGGACGAGCTCTACCAGCTCATCATCATCGAGCCGGTCCGCTTCCTCGCGTACATCCTCTGGCGCGTCGTCGACGTGTTCGCGATCGACGGGCTGTTCGTGAACGGCGTGGCCCGGGCGGTCGGCGCCGTCGGCTCGCTGCTCCGCGTCTTCCAGAACGGCGACGTGCAGCGCTACGCCGCGTTCATGGCCGTCGCCGCGGCGGTCATCCTCTGGTCGGTCCTCGGCACGGGAGGGCGGTAGGCCGTGAACCTGCTCAGCGTCGTCACCTTCATCCCCCTCGTCGGCGCCATCGCGCTCGTGCTCATCCCGCGCGATGAGCCGGGCCAGCACCGCGCCTTCGCGCTCTCCACCTCGCTCCTGACCTTCGCGCTGTCGCTCGGGCTCTGGTTCGGGTTCGACTCCTCGCCGAGCGCGCCCGAGTTCCAGTTCGAGCGCTTCGTGCCCTGGATCCAGTCGATCGGCATCGGCTACCACGTCGGGCTCGACGGGGTCGCGCTCCTCCTCGTGATGCTCACGACGGTGCTCATGCCGATCGTGATCCTCTCTACGTGGAAGGCGGTCCAGGAGCGCGTGAAGGAGTTCATGATCGCGCTGCTCGTGCTCGAGACGGCGATGATCGGGACCTTCGCGGCCCTCGACCTCGTCCTCTTCTACGTGTTCTGGGAGCTCATGCTCGTGCCGATGTACCTGCTCATCGGCATCTGGGGCTCGCAGAACCGGCTGTACGCGACCGTGAAGTTCTTCGTCTACACGTTCGCGGCGAGCGTGCTCATGCTGCTCGCCATCCTCTACGTCTACTTCCACGACGGCGGCACGTTCGACTACGTCCAGGCGCGGAGCGCCCTCGCCGTGTCGCCCCAGGCGGCGCGGTTCCTGTTCCTCGCGTTCGCGCTCGCGTTCGCGGTCAAGGTGCCGATGTTCCCGCTCCACACCTGGCTGCCCGACGCGCACACCGAGGCGCCGACCGCGGGCTCGGTGATCCTGGCGGGCGTCCTCCTCAAGATGGGGACGTTCGGCTTCTTCCGCTACGCGCTGCCGCTCTTCCCCGAGGCCGCGCTCTCGTACCGCGTCGTCATCGCGACGCTGGCGGTGATCGGCATCCTGTACGGCGCGCTCATGTCCCTCGTGCAGACGGACATGAAGCGGCTCGTCGCCTACTCCTCGGTCTCGCACCTCGGGTACGTGATGCTCGGCCTGTTCGCCCTCTCGGCCGAGGGGCTCACCGGCTCCGTCTACCAGATGCTGAACCACGGCGTGTCGACCGGGGCGCTGTTCCTCCTCGTCGGCCTCCTCTACGAGCGGCGCCACACCCGCCTCATCGCCGAGTACGGCGGCCTCGCGAAGCAGGTGCCCTGGATCGCGACCGCGTTCGTGATCGTGACGCTCTCGTCGATCGGGCTGCCCTCCACGAACGGCTTCATCGGCGAGTTCCTGATCCTCTCCGGGACCTGGCTCTCGCGCCTCCGCTCCGCGCCGCTCTTCGCCGCCCTCGGCGCGCTGGGCGTGATCCTCGGCGCGGTCTACATGCTCCTCCTCGTGGAGAAGGTGTTCTTCGGGACGATCAAGAACCCGGCGAACCGGGGGCTCAAGGATCTCAGCGCCCGCGAGGCCTTCGTCCTCGCGCCGATGATCCTGCTCATCGTGGTGATGGGGCTCATGCCGCAGCCGTTCCTCGCGCCCGCCAAGCCGGCCGTCGACCGGCTCATCTCCCGCTTCCAGGCCGCGGAGCAGCGGCTCGGCGCCGGCCCGCAGGTCGGCACCGTGGTGCCCGCCATCGCCGTCCGCGCCGCCGCGCAGGCGCCCGCCCCGGCGGTGCCGTCGCCGCTCGAGGTCATCGCGCCCACCGGAGAGGCTCACTGATCATGAACGTCTTCCCGACCAGAGACTTCGCCGCGCTCATCCCGGTCGCGATCCTGACCGTGGGCGCCCTCGCGGTCCTCCTCTCCGAGGTGTTCCTCGTCTCCGGACGCCGCGGCTACCAGGCGTCACTGACGGTGATCTTCGCCGCCGTGACCGCGTTCGCCGCGGTCTGGGAGCACACCCGCGGCCACGTCTTCGACCGCCAGGCGGTCGTCGACGACTTCTCCGCGTTCGTCACCGTCGTGGTCTGCGCCTCGCTCGCGCTCGCCGCGCTCGTCGGGCGGAGCTGGCTCCAGGCGCGCAACGCCGAGCGCGGCGAGTTCTACGCGCTCGCGATGTTCGGCGCCGCCGGCATGGTGCTCCTCGGCATGGCGACCGACCTCCTCGTCGCGTTCATCGCGGTCGAGGTGATGAGCCTCTCGACGTACTGCCTCGCGGCGTACCTCCGCCGCGGCAAGCGCCCGTCGGAGGCGGCCTTCAAGTACCTCGTGCTCGGCGCGATCTCGTCCGCGCTCCTGCTCTACGGGACGGCGCTCGTCTACGGCGCGACCGGGTCGACGCTCTTCGCCGACCTGCCGAAGGGGGCGGGCTCGCCGATCTACCTCGCCGGCCTCTCGTTGATCGCGGCCGGCATCGCCTTCAAGATCGCCGCGGTGCCGTTCCACGCCTGGACGCCCGACGTCTACGAGGGCGCGCCCACGCCGGTCACGGCCTTCATGGCGGCCGGCGTGAAGACGGCGGCGTTCGCCTTCCTCGCGCGGGTGTTCCTCTCGGCCCAGGCCGGCACGGTGCGCTCCACGGCGTTCGCGGGGATCCTCTCCGCGCTCGCGGTGCTGACGATGATCTTCGGGAACCTGCTCGCGCTGCCGCAGCGGAGCGTGAAGCGGATGCTCGCGTACTCGTCGATCGCCCACGCGGGCTACCTGCTCATCGGCGTCGTGGCGGCGGCGGTCGCCGGCGGGCGCGAGAAGGCCCTCTCCGGGATTCTCTTCTACCTCGCCGCGTACGCGGTGACCGCGATCGGCGCGTTCACGGTGGTCGGCGCGCTCGAGCGACGCTCGCGCGGCGACGAGGAGGCCCAGGACGCCTGGGACCTCGATCGGTTCTCGGGCCTCGCGCGGAAGCGCCCGGCGCTCGCGTTCGCGATGGCGGTGTTCCTGCTCTCGCTCGCGGGTATCCCGCCGACGGCCGGCTTCCTCGGGAAGCTCTACATCTTCCAGGCGGCGGTCGGCGCCCAGCTCTACGGCCTCGCCGTGCTCGGCCTCGTGACGAGCGCGATGGGCGCCTACTACTACCTCCGCGTCCTCGTCTACATGTACATGCGCCCGGCCGAGGGCGAGACCGAGGCGCTCTCGTCGACGAGCATGGCCTTCGCGCTCGCGGCGGCGGTGGCGGTGGTGGTGCTGTTTGGGATCGCGGCGGATCCGGTCGTTCGGCTCGCCCAGGCTGCGGGCGCGATCATCCTCTAAGACCGCCCACGAAGACACCGACGCCCGGCCCGCTCACGCGGCGCCGGGCGTTTGGTTTTCGGGGTACGCGTGCGCCCGACTCTCGGGCTCGGGCGCGTTCTCGCGCTCCGGACGCCGCGGCTGTCAGGCCGCCGGCGGCGCGAGCGCGGCGGCGGGGAACGGCTTCGCCAGGGCCTCGGCGCGCGGGTGCCGGCGCGCGGCGCAGGCGAGGATGTCCGCGTAAGGGCCGGTCAGGATCGTGCGGACACCCGCGCCGGCGGCGGCCTCGACCACGACGTCGGCGTCCCAGAGGTGTGCGTCGATGACGCAGCAGTCGACCGTGTCGTTTCCGAGCCGGCCGAGCGCGTCGTCCGCGGCCTCGGCCACCATCACCGCATGGCCGTCGAGGCGGAGCGCGATTGCGAGCGCCTCTCGGAAGTTGCGGTCACCGTCGACGATCAGGAACGACGCCATCTTCGGACCGGAAAAAAAAGAGAAGTGCAAAGCGCAGCTGAAGTGGCGGGGGGGGGACCTCCTTCAACAAGCCGCTTTGCACTTCTCGATACCGGTCGAGCAATCGGGGTGCCACGCGGGGTCTAGGCGGGCGCCGAAGCGCTATCTTCCGGGAATCCGAGGAGAAGCTGACGAAGCGCTCGGGCCTCGTGGGGGCCCCGCGCGGGGTTTACACAGTGGCGCGCCTTTCACGGGTGAAACATTCGCTTTCAACAATGAAAGCGGCCGGCTACCGAGTCCGGCAGCCCCTGCCCGGGGCATCACGGCTACTCCGACGGTTCGGGCTCGGACATGCCGCGCGCCTCGATCCCGAGCCGCTTCATCTTCCGCCAGAGCGTGGTGGCGGAGATGGCGAGGTCGCGGGCGACGCGTCCGAGGTCGCCCTCGCATCGGGCGATGGCCGCGGTGATCGCCCGGCGCTCCGCGTCCTCGACCGCCTCGGCGAGGGTGCGTCGATCGCCGGGCGCGCCCGCCGCGGCGCGCGGAGGATCGAGCTGCACGTCGGCGGCGCGGATCTCCCGCCCAGGCGAGAGCGCCGCCGACTGCTCGATGATGTTCTCGAGCTCGCGCACGTTCCCCGGCCACTCGTGCTCGAGGAGGCGCGCGAGCGCCTCCGGGGCGAGCGTCTTCCCCTCGCCCGTGCGCGCGTTGTAGCGCTGGAGGAAGTGGGCCGCGAGGAGCGGCACGTCCTCGCGCCGCTCGCGGAGCGGCGGGATGCGCACCGGGACGACGTTCAGGCGGTAGAAGAGGTCCTCGCGGAACCGGCGCTCCGCGATGAGCCGCCGGAGGTCCTGGTTGGTCGCGGCGATCACGCGTACGTCCACCTGCACCGGCGTCGACTCGCCGACGCGCCGGATCTCCCCCTCCTGGAGCGCGCGGAGGAGCTTCGCCTGGAACCCGGGCGCCGTCTCCCCGATCTCGTCGATGAAGAGGCTCCCGCCGTTCGCCTCCTCGAACATGC
>Ga0318496_10000706_pt1 | contig 12275 bp, 11 predicted proteins | sample GRESIP109b1f22_FD_203296 | JGI IMG/M metagenome (GOLD analysis project Ga0318496, IMG submission 203296) | Tropical soil microbial communities from Luquillo Experimental Forest, Puerto Rico - GRE.SIPMG.109b1f22 | ecosystem: Environmental > Terrestrial > Soil > Tropical forest > Bulk soil... | reverse complement strand
GGTCGAGGTCGAGCTCGGGGTCGCGCCCTTCCCTCTCGTCCACTCCCGCCAGGTCGCGCAGCCGGCGAGCGCGATCGCTGCCGCGGCGACCGCGGCGAGGCTCGACGCGCTCCGGCGTCCAGCGGCGATGCGAGGACGGCTGGCGCTCACGGCCCGAGCCGGACGCCCTTCTGGTCGGCGAGCCGCTCGAGCGCCTCGAGCGCGGCGGCGCGCGCCTCCGAAGTGGCGTCCGCGTCGCGCAGCGTCGCCGTGGCGCGCGCGATCGCTGCCTGCTCCCCGAGCTCACGCGCCCGCAGGGCGTCCACCATCGCGGCGACCTCGCCCCCGAGATCCTGCAGGAGATCGCGTGAGCGGAGCCGGCACGGGACGGAGAGGCGGCCTGCGGCGACGTCGCGGCAGGTCCGCCCGATCGCGAACGCGGGCCCGGCGATCCGGTGCGTCACCACGATGGCAGCGCCGAGCAGGCACGCGAGCACGACGGCGAGGGCGACGGCCATGGCAACGATCCGGCCCCGGTCCGCCTCGGCGAGCGCTGGCGCGAGCGCGTCCGCGGCCTCCGGCACGCCGAGAGCGACGACGCGGCTCGTCTCGCGCCAGGCGCTCCACACGAGCCAGCCGAGACCGATCGAGAGCGCCACCGCGACCGCGACGAGGTAGCTCGCGAGCCGGAGCTGGAGCGAGGTGTCGAGGAGGTAGTTCCGCACGCGCCGCTTGGCGGGGGTCCCCGGGGCAGGCGCGGGGGTCGCGAGCGCTGCGTCGGAGGGGGGCGTCCGACCGGCGGGGTCCATGGCTCCTCCGGTTTACCTTCGTCCGAGCCGCGTGGCGAGATCGTCGCACAGCGCCCGGGCCGCAGCGTCGAGCGCCCTGGCGGCGTAGGCGCCGATCTTGCCATCCGGCACCGCCCCAGCGGCGGAGAGGCGCGCGCCGCTCTCGAGCATCGCCGCCATGCGGCCGTCGCCCTCGACGGCCACGAGCGACGCCCGCACCGCGATCACCGTCCTCCCGCCCTGGGCGTCGACCTCGACCCTGAGGACCGACGGCTTCAGCCGGATCCCGCCCCGCTCGACGACGGACCAGCCGCGCGAGCGCAGGTGGCGGGAGATGGCGTCGCGCAGCGCCGCGCGCGTGACCTCGTCCGAGCCCTGCCCCGAAGCCGGCTCGACCACGAACGCCGGCGAGAGCTCCGCCAGCGCCCGCGCCGCGGCGGCCCGCACGGCGGCGTCGCGGTCGTCGGCGACGGCGCGATCCAGGGCGGCGCGCGCGTCCACGTCGCCGACGCGCCCGAGCGCGGCCGCCGCGGCGATGCGAACGGCCGACGCCGCGTCGGTGGCGAGCGCGTCGGAGAGGGCGCGCACCGCGACCGCCTCGCGCCGCTGCCCGAGCACGATCGCCGCCTGGGCGCGGACCTTGAGCGAGCCGTCCTCGCGCAGCGCGCGCACCGCCGCGTCGAGGGCGGCGTCGGCATGGGCAGAGCTGGACAGCGCGAGGAGGAGGACGCAGGAGGCGAGGCGGCCCATGCCCGCGCGAGTGTAGCGCCGGCCTCGCCCGGCGCGCGACGCCGGCGCGCGCGCCTACCTGCGCTCCGACACGCGCACAGGGCCGCCCGCGACCCGGCGGAACGCGCGGTGAAGCGCGGATGTCACGGGGCCCGGGCGACCCGCTCCAACTGGCCGCTCGCCGAGCCGCGCGACGGGCAGGATCTCGCGCTGGGTGGAGGTGATGAAGAGCTCGTCGGCGCGCGCGAGGTCCCCCGGCGTGAGCGGCATCTCCTCGACCGCGAGCCGCTCCTCGCGCGCGAGCCGAAGGACGATGCCGCGCGTGACGCCCTCGAGGATCCCCGCCCCGAGCGGCGGCGTCCGGAGCTTCCCCTCCTCGACCGCGAAGACGTTCGAGGAGCTGCCCTCGGTGACGAACCCCTGCTCGTCCAGGAGCAGCGCCTCGTCGGCGCCCGCCTCGCGCGCCTCCTTCACCGCGAGCACGTGCGACAGGTGAGCCCCCGTCTTCGCGGCGGGGTCGAGCGCCAGCGGCGACGGCCGCCGCACCCCCACGACCGCGACCTTCACGCCCTCGACGTAGGCGCGCGCCGGCGGACCGTGGAGCGGTTGGACGATCACGACGGCGACGGGATCGATGGCGAGCGCGGGGTCGAGCCCGATCTCCCCCGCGCCGCGCGTCATCACCACGCGGATGTATCGCTCGCCGCGGTTCCACGGCGCGGCCTGCGGATCGGGCGCGTCCGTTCCGTGCGCGCGCGAGGCGGCGAGCGTGCGGTCGATCTCGACGCGCGTCCGGGCCGCGTCCCACTTCGGCGAGAGCCCGATGCGCGAGGCGGAGCTCGCGAGCCGCGCGAGGTGCGCGTCGAGCTCGAACGGCGCGCCGCCGTAGGTGCGGACCACCTCGTAGACGCTGTCGCCGTAGAGGAACCCGCGGTCGAGGACCGAGATCTTCGCGTCCTGCGGGGCCACGAGCGAGCCGTCGAGGTTCACGAACGTGCGGTTCATGCCCTGGTTGTAGCGCGAGGCCACCACGCGGGGCCCCGCCCCGGCGGGCCTCCCGTCCGGAGGCACGATCCCTGCGAGATCCGGCCGTTTTCTTGACCCGCGGATCCCCGGGCGATATCCCCAGAAATCGATGGAAGCCGCGGTCGAGTGCACCCACTGCCGGGTGGTCATGACGAGCTGGTCGGCGCCGGGGAGCCCGATCCGCTACTACCAGTGCCCTTTCTGCCAGCGGACGCACTCGTCGCTCTACGGCGAGGTGTTCCGCCGCCGCGCCGGTGCGCGCGTCATCGGCGGCCCCGCCGTCGCGGGCACGCCCGAGCAGATCCCGATGGCGTCCGCCGAGGACGTGCGCTGGGCGAACGTGAAGGCGACGGCCGCGCGCTGGTTCGCGCGCATCGAGGCCGAGGAGACCCGGCTCGCGCCGCGCGCGGCGCCGGTCGCGGTCGCGCGCGCGCCGGCTGCCCCCGAGAAGCCCGTCGCGCGACCCGCCGCCGCGATGAAGCCCCGCCTCGCGGCCGGCAAGCGCCACCCGTGACCCGCCGCGCGATCCGCGCTGGCGCCCGGCTCGAAAATCGGTAACCTTCCGGCCGCCGCCGAGAGACCGGCCGCGGGGCGCTAGCTCAACTGGCAGAGCAGCGGCCTTTTAAGCCGTTGGTTCCGGGTTCGAGTCCCGGGCGCCCCATCTGCTGCCGATTCCGTCGCCGTTGCCGTTCCGCTCGCTCTGTGCCGTGCAGCCTCGTCCTCCTCGCGTCGACGTCGCTCCGAACGGGCGTTCTAGCGACGGCCGCACTCGTCGAGCGCGCGGTCCATGTCACGCCGGGCCCATCGAGCAGTCTCGTAGTCCCCAAACGCCTCCGCGGCGCGCGCAACCGCCTCGTTGGTCCGCGCGGAGGAGCACGGCCACTCACCTGCCGCTGCCTTCGAGCGCTCGTGGCCTTCATAGGCCATGGCCGAGATCACGCCGACTCCGACACTCACGAGCAGCCAGAACAGCCTGCTGACGTTCTTGTCCACGGTGTGCCTCCCGCGCGGCGAGAGTAGCGCCGCAGCGCCGTACACGGGCGGGGCGATAGACCTCTTGCCGGATCCAGGCGAACACGGTTCGAAGTTCCCAGGCGCGGCGCAATCCGGTGCTCGGGGTCGCGCCCTCGGGTCGTGCGCCTCGGTGGTCGCTGCTCAATGCTCGGGCGGCCTGGGGCCGTCTCTGCTCGCGTGAATGCGGACGCACGCATGGTGCGTGAAGTGCTCGGTTCCCGAGGCTCGTGGGCAGGGTTGCCGAGCGGCCCAGCGGGCCACCGAAAGCGCCCGCCCCAGACGTCGGCGGGGATGCCGTACGGGCAGGCGGGCGGGGCCGCGGAGGCGCTGGTGCCGGACGAGCGCCTCCGCCAGCCGCAGCGTCAGCGGCACGCGGCCGTATCGCCCTCCCTTCGGCGTCGTGACGTACCGTCTCAGTCGCTGCGCTGGACGTTCATCGCCGCCCGTCGCCGGAGCTCCACGTCCGTCCACTCGAGGCCGGTGGCCTTCCCCCGGCGCAGCCCGGCGTCGCCGAGAAGCACGAGCAGCTCGATGCGCGCGCCCGAGGCGAGCACGATCGCCACGGAGACGGCAGGGATCGTCTCGAGCGCCATATAGCGCGCGAGGGTCGAGCCGGGCGTGGCGTGACGCATCGTCGCCGAATACACCGGAGTCGACTTCGCGTCGGCTCTCGCGCGCCGATGCGTCGCTCGAGGTCCTCGATGAGCGCATCAGGATGGAAGTCGGTCCTGTTCACGCCGGTGCAGGTCGTGCTCACGCTCGTGCTGTTCGCCGAGTGCGCCATCCTCCTCGGCGTCGCCGCCTTCCCGGCGGTCGAGCTGTGGCGGGCCGTCGAGTCGGCGCTGCCGCTCACCGGCGCCCCACGCGTCGCCCTGCTCTGCGTCACCGCCGCCGCGGGCTGGTTCGTCTTCGGCCTCGCGCTCCTCGTCCTCCTTCCGGTCGCGCGCTGGCTCACCTTCTCGTTCGGCACGCCGATCGGCCGCTTCGAGTTCCTCTCGCTCGGCGCCTGGCGGTGGGCGAGCTACAACGCGCTCACGCTCGTCCTCCGCTTCACGTTCGTGAACTGGATCCGCGTGACGCCGTTCCTTCCCTTCTACCACCGGCTCATGGGCATGAAGGTCGGCCGGCGCGTCCAGATCAACACCGCCGTCGTGGCCGACCAGAACCTCATCACCATCGGCGACGACACCGTCATCGGGGGCGACGTCACGCTCGTGTGCCACGCGGCGGAGCGCGGCAGGCTCGTCACGGCGCCCGTCCGCATCGGCCGGAACGTCACCGTCGGCCTCATGGCCGTCGTGCTCCCCGGCTGCGAGATCGGTGACGGCGCCGTCATCGCCGCGGGCGCAGTCCTCTCGAAAGGCGCCAGGGTCGGCCCCGGCGAGATCTGGGCCGGCGTGCCGGCGCGGCGCGTGGGGCGCTCGCGCCGTCCGGCGCCCGCCCGCTGACGAGGTCGGGGTCGGCGCGAAGGACCGCCGCGCGTTACACGACGGCCGTGCCTTGCGTCCACCACATCCAGTGGGTGATCGAGGTGCCCGGCGGCCTCCATCAGTGTATCCAGTGCTCGCAGGTCGTCTCGGCGAAGGACGTCTACCCGAAGCTCGAGGATCTCCCCGCCGAGTTTCGGCGCCGCTGGGAGGCGCACGAGGCGACGCGCTCCCCGCCGGCGACGCCCGCGCCGGGCCCGCCTCCGCGCGAGGCAGGAACGCCGTCGCCCGCACCGCCGCCGCCGGCCGGCATGACGAAGTCAGGGCGGTAGGTACTGGTACAGCGAGCGGACCGGGACCGCCCGGTAGAAGAGCGGCGGCTGGCCGCCGGCGGCGAGGGTGGCCTTCCACATGACGGTCCCGTCCGCGGCCGCGCGGTAGATGACGCCGGGATAGGAGAGGCCGACCCACGTGGTGCCGGCTGCGTCGCGAAGGGCCGATCCCGTGAAGGCGTTGAAGACCGGCTCCGGAGGGCGGAACTCCCAGACCAGTCGCGCGGTGTGCGCCGCGGTATCGAGCGCGTACTCCGCGGCTCGCGTCATCGGAGGATCGTGGAGGCTCCCGTTGTCGAGGAGGAGGATGTCCCCGTTCGGAAGGAGCCGGGCGCAGTCCTGCCCCGAGAAGCCGTTCAGCGGAACGCCGACGAACGTGAAGTCGCTTCGCTTCCCGCCGAGGCTCCAGAGCACGTCACCGGTGTGCGAGTCGATGACGAAGATCGAATCCAGGTTGCGGAAGGAGACGAGGTAGTTGCCGACCGTCTGCGCGTCGAAGCCGAGCAGGTGCACCCGCTCGTCGGACATGGCCTCGGCGGTGAGGAGCCCCTCGTGGTCGTCGGGCGCGAGCGGCGGCGCCGAGGCGTAGGCATGGACGAAGTCGCCAGCCGGCGTGACCTCCATGTAGCTCCCGCCGCTCGACGCGAACTTCGTCGGCCCGACGAAGGCGAGGTAGTTGCCGCTCGGGAGCTGCTTCGCCTCCACGACGGGATCGGTCCCGTCGAACAGCCGGTACCAGCGCACGGTCCCCGCGCCGTCGAACGCGACGAGCGCGCCCGGGCTCTTGTCGTTCAGGAGGTCGACGAGGACGTCGGAGTCGGGAGGCGTGCCCGAGACCTCGAGGTGGACCCCCGCCAGCGCGGACGGCAACGGACCGGTCGTGAAGCTCGACGTGGCGGAGCGCGTCGTCGCGCCGGACGCCTCCGCCACCACCTGCGCCTCGTAGGCCGTCGAGGCGGCGAGCCCGAGGACGTCGAGCGTGACGCTGCCCGAAGCAGGAACCGGGGTCGGAGGGGTCTCGTGCTGGACCCCGTCGCCCGCCCACCACACGACGTGGGCCGTGCTCGCACCGTGCGTGGATACCGCGACGCGCTCGGCGAGCGCGGAGTTGGGGTTGGAAGCGAGCGTCACGGTGTCGATCGTCACGGGCGGCTGGCCGCAGGCCGCGACGAGCGCGACCGCGAGCGCGCACCTGGGCAGGGCGCGACGGACGCGGTTCAGGACCTCGGCGGACAGGTTCACTGGCGCCTTCCTCCGACCGGCGGGAGCGATGACCCAGCGTGAGGATCTCGACACCTGGAGCCCCCGTGGAGTGTCCGGACGTCTTTCCGTGAACCCATCGGAGCGAGCTGCCTTCAGGGCGCCGCTGACCCGCGAAGACGCTGGGCTGAACGATGGAGCGGCCAGAGGGGAAGAGGGCGGGCGAGCGCCGATTCGACGATCTCGCCGTCACCTCTTGCCCACGCCGTACGCCTCCTCGATCCGGCGGATCCGCTCCGCGATGGCCCGCTCCGCCGCCGCGCGCTCGCCCCCCGTCACGGCGACGCGTTCGGGCGGGCCCTCACCGAGGGAGAAGACCTCCTCGGAGTAGCCGACCGCGTCGGCGACGAAGAGGCGCGTCCCGCCGCGGTCGAGGAGCCCGTACACGGGCCCGTAGCTCGAGGCGAGGAGCTGCGGGCCCTCGTGGCGCGGCGGCGGCTCGGCGTCGAGCGCACACAGGGGCGCGCCGAACGGCGGGCGCTCGGCGACGGGGTGGCCGAGCAGCGCGTAGAGGGTGGGCGCGAGATCGGCGGTGAAGGCCAGCGCCTCCGGACGGCACCGGACGCGCGGCCGCCACGCGGCCGGGAACCGCACGAGCAGCGGCACGCGCACGATCTCCGGGTAGAGCGTGTACGCGTGACCCCAGCGCCCCTCCTCGCCGAGCGAGTCGCCGTGGTCGCTCGTGAGCACGACGATCGCGTCCGCGCCGCGCCCGCTCGCGTCGAGCCACCGCACGAACTCGCCGAAGCAGGCGTCCCAGCGCTGGACGCGCGCCGCCACGGGCGGGTGGAACCCCGGCGGGAACGTCGCGCCCGGCGGCACCGACGCCCCCTCGCGCTCGATGCGCGACACGTGCTGGTCCTGCGGCTGCGTGTAGGCGAACGCGGGGCGCGCGCGGTCCAGCCCCTCGAGCCGCTCGCGCAGCTCGCCGAGGGTTCGGCACAGCGCGTAGTCCTTGTTCGCGACGGCGGCGTCGAGGCGCACGCGGTCCGGCGACGGCGGGAGGACGACGTCCAGGATCTCGTCGACGCTCACGAGCTCCCGGAACCCCTCGGCCCGGAGCAGCTTGTCGAGCGCGTTCATCGGCGCGAACGGCGTCACGTACTGTGCGTGCGGCATCATCCCGCCGACCCAGATCGACGGCTCGGAGAGCCCGGTGCCGCCGTAGCGCGTGAACGCGTTCCGGAAGACGACCGCGTCGCGGGCGAACGCGGCGACTGCCGGAGCGAAAGCGGCGGCGGGCGGCGCGTACGGCGGCAGGTAGTCGCGCCGGAGGCTGTCCACGACGAGGACGATCACGTCGGGCTTCTTGCCGGCGGTCGCGCGCGGGGTCGATCCCCCGAGCTCGACCTCGAGCGGCGGCCCCGCGGAGCCGGGCGCGAGGTTCGTGTGCTCGGAGAGGAGCGCGAAGAAGTCCTGCGCGGGCGCGGCGCTCGCGGGCGCGGGTGCGAGCAGGCGGAGCGCGGGGTCGCGCGCGAGCCAGCCGGCGATCCCGTCCGACACGGCGGCGGCGCTCGCGAACGCCCGCCCCGCCCCGGCCGCCGCGAGCGCCGCGGCGATGAGCGCCATCCGCCTGCGCGCCGCGCGCGCGGCCTCCGCCAGCCGCGCCTGGCGGTCCAGCTCGGGCGGCGCCTCGGTGAGGAGCGCCGCGAGGGTGAGCACCCAGGCCCCGAATGCCGCGCTCTGCTGCAGGAGGAAGCTCCAGTCGTACCTCGCCCCCGCGGCGGCGATCGCGACCGACGCGGCGAGCGGCACGCCGACCCGCAGCGCGCGCGGCCAGCCCCGTGGCAGCGCGAGCGGTCGAGCGAGCAGCACGAGCGGCGGCGCCCCCTCCCCGCCCGTCAGGCGCACGGTGATCCCCACGAGCGCGAGCGCGAGGACGCCCCCCGCCGCCGCGGCGAGCGGCGCGCCCGCGAGGCCCGGGAAGGCGATGGCGAGGAGCGCGCGCCGGGCGACCGAGGCGACGGCGAGCGCAAACAGCGACGCGTTCGCGGCCAGCTGCGCCCACCGCGCGCGCGGCGACGTCGCGAGGAGCAGCGCGGCCGCGATCGCGACGGCGCACATCGCGTGGAGCGCGAGCGCGTAGCCCAGCACCGCCGGGGAACGCGCGCCCCGCTCGATCGCGAGCGCCGAGAACGCGAGGAACACGAGCGCCCCGGCGGCGAGCGCGGAGCGCACGCACCGCGCGCCCGCGTCCAGGGCGCCGTCGGGCGCGCCGGCGGCGGGGGCGCAGGCCCACACGCGAAGGTCGATCGCCGCGAGCCATGCGACCGGCACCAGCGCGCCGAACGCGACCGTGAGGGCGCGCAGGTCGCTGCCGAGGCCGGGCAGGAGCGGGCGCCAGAGGAGCGCGGCCGAGCCGATCGCGGCCGCCGCCGCGTAGGCGCGCGCCAGGTGCCGCCCCGGCCCGCCGCGCAGCGCCGGCGCGATGGAGAGCAGGGCCGCGGCCTGCGCCGCGACGTGGAGCGCGGCGTGGGCGCGCGCGAACGGGCCGAGGCCGGGGAACAGGCCGAACCGGATGACCTGCGTGAGCGTGAATGGGTCGTAGGCGAGCACGGCGTACGCGCAGGTGAGCAGCGCGAACGTGATGGCGACGGCCCGCGCGGCGAGGCGCAGCGGCGTCATCGCGTTCCCCTCAGGCGCGCCTGGGCGGCGCGGACCTCGCCGTCGCCGGGACGAAGCTCGAGCGCGCGCGCGAAGCGGCGGTCCGCCTCCGCTGCGCCGCCGGTGCGCTCCTCCGCGAGACCGAGCGCGAACTGGAGATCGGCGTCGTCCTCGCGGCGCGCCACCGCCCGGCGCAGCACCGCGCGCGCCGCCCGCGCGTCGCCCAGCCGAAGCTGCGCGAGCCCCTGCACCAGCGCCGCGTCCGGATCGTCGGGCGAGCGCGCCAGCGCGCGCGCAGCGCCTTCGAGCGCCCGGCGCGGGTCGTTGCGCCGGAGCGCGATGCGAGCGAGCCCGAGCTCCAGGTCGGGCTCCGCGCGGGCGAGCTCGAGGCCGCGCACGTACTCGGCGGCCGCCCCGTCGAGATCGCCGGCGCGCTCCCGCGCGTGCCCGAGGAAGTAGCGCGCGTCGGGATCGCGCGGGGAGAAGCGCACGCACCGCGCGTAGGCGTCGAGCGCGTCCGCCGCCCGCCCGAGCGCCTCGTACACGCGCGGCAGCCTCGGGCAGGCCTCCTCGGGCGTGGGAGAGAGACGCGCGAAGTCCTCGAGCCAGCGCGCCTCGTCGGCCTGGCGTCCGAGGTGGTGCGCGGCGTTCGCGAGCCGGAGCGCGAGGATGTGGTTCCGCGGCTGGAGGCGGAAGAGCTTCTCCGTCGCGGCGAGGGCCTCCGCGTAGCGCCCCGCCCCATACAGCGCCGCGGACGCCTCGGCCAGCTCCCGTCCCTGCCGCGCGCGGTCGCTCCCGGGCGAGGGCTGCACCCGGGCCGTCGCGAGCCCCCAGAGCGCCAGCGCGAGGGCAGCGGCCGGCGGCGCCGCGCGTCTCAGGGCATTCATCAGAACCGGTATCCCGCGCTGACGGCGCCGGACGCGTCGAGCAGGTCGCGCGGCCCGCCGCGCCCCTGGCGCGTGACCGAGGCCCTCGCGGCGAGCTCGAAGGCGCGCCCGAGGGCGAGGGACGCCTCGAGCGCGACCGTGTCGGCGGAGGTGACGTCGAAGTCCCCGAGCGTGAGGAGCTCCTCCCGCGCGAGCCCGCGGGCGTAGCGCACGGCGAGGTAGCTCTCGCCGTCCGGCAGGTAGCGGCGCAGGTTCAGGTGCAGGGAGCCCGAGGTGGATCCGTTGGCGGGGATGACCCAGTACCCGCGCGCGAAGGCGAACCACGGGCCGAGGTACTTGCCGATCGTCCCGGTCGCGATGTGGGTGGCGCTCGAGAAGAATAGGCCGCGCCAGCCGAGCGAGGCCTCGAAGCCCTCGCCGAGCGCCTGATACGCCTCCGCGGCGAGCCGCGCGTGCGGATAGAGCACCACGGCCCCGCCGTGGGCGGCGAACCCCGCGCCCGCGTAGGCATACGTCCCCTCGCGCAGGTGGGGATAGGCCTCGAGCTCGACGAGGTCGTCGTCGCGGTCGAAGCGGTGGGCGTGGCGGACGTGGACGCTCGCGGGGCCGAGCGCGGTGCGCCGTCCCAGGTCGAGCGACCCCTCCCACCAGGGCGAGCGGCCGTCGTCGAAGGCGTCGACGGAGAGTGAGCTGCCGACCTCCCAGACGCGCAGGTCCGCCACGACGACGTCCCGCAGCCGCGCGGCGCCCGCGTCGCCAGGCGCGAGCGCGACCGCGGCGCCGGCTTCGGCCCGCGCGTCCTCGAGGCGATGGAGGGCCACGAGCGCGCGGGCGCGCTGGACGCGCAGGTCCGCCGCGGCGGGCTCGATCTCGGCGCGCGCCGCGGCCAGCCGCTCGGCCCGCTCCGGGTGGCCCGACCAGAGCTCCACGTTGACGAGCGCTCGCGCGGCGTCGCCGCGGCCGGCGCCGACGGCTGGCAAGAGCACCGCGCGCGCCTCGTCGTAGCGCCCTTCCCAGGAGAGCATGCTGCCGAGGACGACGCGCGCGTCGTGGTCGCCCGGATCGCGCGCCACCGCCCCCGCGAGCAGCGCGATGGCCTCGGCCCGCCGCCCGTCCCTGTCCAGCTCTCGCGCGGCGGCGACATCGTCCGCGCGCGCCGGCACGACGGCGAGCGCGAGCACGAGCGCGGCCGCGATCACGCCGCCGTGGCCGGCGCGGAGGCCCGCGTGTTCTGGAGCATCGAGAGGACGGCGCAGCCCCACGCGGGGCCCAGATTACTGCGCGCGGCCGACCGTCGCGAGAGACGCGGTCCTGGGACATGCGCCCGGTGAACGCACGTCCGCGCTGGGGTCGCGCGGACCCGCCGGGCGTCCTCGCGCGCGGGCCGTTCCCCGAGTGGCCGCGGTGAGCAGCGATTCAGAGGAGCAGGTCCGCGACGACGGACCGGTGATCCGACGCGCCAGCCGCGTCAGTGCCCAGGTCCACCTGGGCGCCGAGCAGTGCAGGCAGCGCCGCACGCGGGACGAGCAGGTAGTCGAGGCGCGCGCGCCGACCCGCGGTGGCCCACGTCCACGCGCCGGATGGGAGCGGATCCACGTACGCGCCGTCGGCCAGGAGCGGCGCGAGCGCCGGCGCATCGGGACCGTCGTTCAGATCGCCCGCGACGAGCACGAGCGCACCCGGATCGTCCGCGGCGATGCCGTTCGCGATCTCGCGCATGCGCGCCGCCTGGAGCGCCCGCCGGGTCCCGTCGTCGGAGAGCGCCGAGCTGAGGTGGCTCGCGACGACTGCGACGCGCCGCCCGCCGGCGCGGACGTGCAGCTCGACGCAGTCGCGCGGCCAGAGCGGGAGCCCATCCGGCGCCAGATCGGCGGCGTGGCTGACGTAGGCGGCGACGGGCAGGCGCGACAGCGCGGCCACGTCGATGCCGCGCGGGTCGCGCCCGTCGACGAGCCGCGCCTCGGCGTATCCGGCCCGCGCCGCGAGGGCCTCGGCGAGGGCGAGCGTCTCCACCTCCTGGAGGACGACGACGTCGGCGTCGAGCCGGGCGAGCACCGCCGCCACCGCGGCGAGCTTCGCCTCGACCGCGTCGGGTGCGAGGACGGTGTCGAGCTCGCCGGGAGGGTCGCGCCGGTCCTCGGAGTCGAACAGGTCGTGCACGTTCCACGTCGCGACCCGGAGCACGGCGGCGCCGCCGGGCAGGCCATCCGCCGCAGGCGGGAGCGGGTT
>Ga0318496_10000698_pt1 | contig 12326 bp, 11 predicted proteins | sample GRESIP109b1f22_FD_203296 | JGI IMG/M metagenome (GOLD analysis project Ga0318496, IMG submission 203296) | Tropical soil microbial communities from Luquillo Experimental Forest, Puerto Rico - GRE.SIPMG.109b1f22 | ecosystem: Environmental > Terrestrial > Soil > Tropical forest > Bulk soil... | reverse complement strand
GCCCTGAAGAGCCAGGCGACCCGCCTCGGGCTCGACGCCCGGTTCCCCGGGCACCGCGACGACATACCTGCCCTGCTGGCCTCCGCCGCCGTGTTCGTGCTGCCCAGCACGTGGGAAGGCCAGCCGCTCATCCTGCAGGAGGCGCTGCGCGCCGGGGTGCCCATCGTGGCCACCCGGGTCGGCGGCACGCCCGTGCTCACCGGCGAGGACGCCGCGCTGCTCGTCCCGGCCGGCGACGCGCGGCGGCTGGCCGACGCGGTGCGCACGGTGCTCACCGACCCCGCGCTGGCCGCCCGGCTGGGTAAGGCGGCCGCGGACCGCGGGGACGCCCTGCCCGGCGAGGACGACGCCGTGGCCGCCGCCCTGGCCGAATACGAGATCATCAGTCGCACCAGGCCCTGATCCCGCTCGACCGGATGTCGGCCCGGCGCCGAGGAGACATTCGCCGCCCCGGATCACATCCCTGGTGTTCCTGCGCTCCTGACACACTGCCGTTACTTGTGATACATGCTGGCCGGTCCGGTCTGCCCGGCGCATAAGAATTTGATGGCCCTGCGGGCCGCTCCCGGATGGATGAGAATAGGGCTTACGCGGCGCTCGTCACGCCGCGGTTTTGGTGTGCCCGCGTAACCCCTATTCACGTATCAGGCGTGGATGTCCCAGCCATGTCGCTCATACAACCTGGATGTGGCATCCACGCCTTACGCTCTGGTATGGGCGGTGCCGGTGGGCGCCGCTGTTACGGCACCAGCCAGTCGCGGGCGATGTGCCCGGCCAGGTCCTCGAGCAGGGGACCGGGCTGCTCGAGGCAGCGGGTGAGGTCAGGCTCGATGTCGGCGAGCGCGTAGGCGCGCGCGATGCCCGCCGAACGGAGCTGGCCGGGGGACAGCGAGCACACGCCGGCCACCGCCACCACCGGCAGATCCGGCGCGGCCGCGGCGACCGCGCGGGCCACCCCGGCCGGGGCCTTGCCGTGCAGCGTCTGCTCGTCGAGCGCGCCCTCGCCGGTGACGACCAGGCGCGCGCCGGCCAGGTGACCGGCGAACGAGAGCAGGTCCAGCATCAGCTCGATGCCCGGCTGCATGGCGGCGCCGAGGAACCCGAGTACCGCGAAGCCCAGCCCGCCCGCCGCGCCCGCGCCGGGCTCGTCCCGCTTGACGAAGCCGAACGACCGCTCGGTCACGTCCGCCCAGCGTGCGAGGCCTTCCTCGAGGCTCGTCACGTCCTGCGGGGAGGCGCCCTTCTGCGGCGCGTAGACCGCGGCGGCGCCACGCGGCCCGAGCAGCGGGTTGTCCACGTCGGTGGCCGCGATCACCTCGGTGGCGGACAGGTCCCTGAGCCGGGACACGTCGATGTGATCCAGCCGCGAAAGGGCCGCCCCGCCCGGCGGGAGTTCGGCCCCCGACGCGTCCACCAGCTTGCCGCCCAGCGCGGTGACCAGCCCCGCGCCGCCGTCGGTGCAGGCCACGCCGCCCAGGCCGAGAACGATTCGCTTCGCGCGCATCCGGATCGCGGCGAGGATGAGCTCGCCGACGCCGCGGCTGGTCGCGGTCAGCGGGGCGGGCGTGCCGCCGGGTAGCCTGGTCAGCCCGCAAGCCTGCGCCGACTCGATGATCGCGGTCCCGTCGAGCAGGGCGAACGAGGCCGTGACCGGTTTGCCGGTCGGTCCGCGGACCCCGATCTCGACGCGGCGGTACCCGGCCGCCTCGGCCGCGTCCACAGTGCCGTCACCTCCGTCGGCCACCGGGACCTGGATCGTCTTCAGCCCCGGGCTAGCCCGGCCAAGCCCGGCGGCCACGTGCGCGGCCACCTGGGCGGCGGTGAGCGTTCCCTTGAACTTGTCCGGGGCGATCACCACGTGGCTCATCTGGCCAATAAGATCATGCGGACGGCTTCTCGTCACGTGATACGGATCAGCCTGTCTCCTCCCAGCGGCGCCGCATGGCCGCCAGGCCGTCGTCGGTCAGCGATCCGTACAGCCGGAGCCTGGCCACGCCGCCGTCGGGGAAGATGTTCAGCCGCACATGGGTGGCTGGTGCGCTCGTCACGCGGAACCGGTGCGGCGTATCGGGCAGCAGCCTGACCGGCGGCAGCAGATCGCGCCATGCGCTCTCGTCGGACGGCGACGCGCCGACGGCGGCGTCCAGCGTCTGCAGCGAGGCGAGGTCGGGCTGGTTGCCGCGGAACCAGGCGGTGTCAATCTCGGCGAGGTCGATAACACCCTGCCCGGCCAGCCTGATCACCAGCCACTCGTGCCCGGGCCTGCGACGCCTGCGGGTTTCCCAGCCCTCGTGCATCACCCGCGACAGCCCGGGGGATATGACGTTGCGCGGCGGAGCGTAGAAATTCTGGTCGTTGGTGGCCACCACATCGGCGCCGTTTTCCAGCGCCGCCAGGTCCGTGGTCAGGCCGCTGAGCATGGCGGGGTCCGGCACCACCTCGCCGTGGACGTGCAGCCGGGCGATGCCGCCGTCGGGGAAGATGTTCAGCCGGACATGGGTGAACCTGCGGGCGGAGTGCACCTTGAACGCGTGCCGGGCGCTGCCGGTCAGCAGGACGCGCGGCATGATCTCCTGCCAGCCGCAGGAGCCGGTGAGCTCCTCGGATGAGGGATACCCGGCCACCGAGCACCCGTCCGCCGAGCACGCCTGCGGGAAATTGCCGGTGAAGAACGCGGTGTCGACCACGATGGAGCGCACCACCCCCGGCACCCCGAGCCGGACGATCACCCAGTCACTGGCCGTGGGATCCGGCTGTGTCCCGTCGGGCCCGCGGCGCCGCCTGGTCTCCCATCCGTCGTAGACCTGCCCCCTGGCGTCGTACCTTTCTGGCACGAAGACCGGCTCGGCCGGACTTATCAGGTTCTCCTTGGCGCCGAAGAACTCATCGCTGGCCGCCACCACGGACCCGCGGAGCCGGAGCAGGTCGGGAAGAAGCTGCTCATTCATATGGAGTTCATCCCCTTTTTAGCAGTCGCCCAACTGGCGCTTCTCCCCCACCTTCAAGCAGTGAAGTACCGCGCAGCCACGTCTGCCTCACGCGTCCGGTCAGCGTCTGCCCCGCGTACGGGGTGACCGGGTGCCTGTGGTGCAGCCGGGCGGGGTCCACGACGTACGTCTCGTCGGGGTCGAAGGCCACCAGGTCGGCGTCGTACCCGACCGCCAGGCGCCCCTTGGCCGGCAGGCCCGCGAGGGCGGCCGGGGCCGACGCCATCCACCGGGCGATGTCGTCCAGCGTCCGGCCGCGGCGCCGCGCGACGGTCCACACCGCGGACAGGCCGAGCTCGAGTGAGGCGATACCGCCCCAGGCCGTGCCGAAATCCCCCGAGCCGAAGGACTTCAGCTCGGGTGGGCAGGGTGAATGATCGGACACCACGCAGTCGATCACGCCCGCCTCGAGCCCGCGCCACAGCGCCTCCCGGTTGACCGAATCCCTGATCGGCGGGCAGGACTTGAACTCGGTCGCTCCGTCGGGCACCTGCTCGGCCGCGAAGTACAGGTAGTGCGGGCAGGTCTCGGCGGTAAGCCGGATCTCCGCCGCCTTCGCGGCGGAGATCATGGCCACGCATTCCGCCGCGGACAGGTGCACGATGTGCGCCCGCCCCCCGGTGCCGGCCGCGGCCGAGATCACCTTCTCGATCGCCCGGCGCTCGGCGACCGGCGGGCGGGACGCCACGAACGAGCCGAAGTCGCGGCGGGACGCCGGTCCCATCGCCTTGATCTCCGCCGCGTCCTCGGCGTGCGCGATCAGCAGCGCGTCCACCTCGGCCATCGTGCCGAGCGCCGCCCGCAGCCCGGTCGCGTCCAGCGGCGGGAACTCGGGGACCCCGGAGTCGAGCAGGAAGCACTTGAACCCGACCACCCCGGCCTCGTGCAGCGGCCGCAGCGCGGCCTCGTTGCCCGGCACCGCGCCGCCCCAGAACGCCACGTCGACCCAGCACTTCCCGGCCGCCGCCGTGCGTTTCTCCTGCAGCGCCGCCACCGATGTGGTGGGCGGTAGCGAGTTGAGCGGCATGTCGCAGATCGTGGTGACCCCGCCGGCCGCGGCCGCGCGGGTGGCGGTGGCGAACCCCTCCCATTCGGTCCGGCCGGGCTCGTTGACGTGCACGTGCGTGTCCACCAGGCCGGGCAGCAGCACGAGGTCGCCGAGGTCGACGTCTCGGCCGGCCTCCAGCCGCGCGCTGTAGTCTTCGACGGCCGCGATGGCCGGGCCGCTGACCGCTACCGCCGCGGCCCTCGTGCCGTCGGGCAGCACCGCCCGCCGGGACCGGACCACCAGGTCATACCTCATCGGGCCCCCTCCAGCCGAAGCTCGCCGAGCTGTCCGCCGGGTCCGGCGGCTTGTACTCGCAGCCGATCCAGCCGGCGTAGCCTTGCGCGGCGAGCTGCCCGAACAGCGCCTCGAAGTCCAGCGCGCCCGTGCCGGGGGCGCCCCGGTCGGGCACGTCGGCGATCTGGACGTGCGCGATGTCGGCGGCCTCGCGGGCCAGCACGCCCGGCAGGTCCTCACCCATCTTGCCCAGGTGGTAAACGTCGGCCAGGAACGCCACGTTGGTGACGCCGGCTTGCGTCCGCACCAGGTTGATCACTTCGAGCGCACGTCGGCTGGAGATCAGCGCCGCACGTGGGCTGTCGTAGGAGTTCAGCGCCTCCACGACCACCGTGGCGCCGGCCGCCGCGGCCGCCCCGGCCGCCAGCGCGAGGTTCTCCGCGGCCAGTTCATCCTGCTCCTGCCGGGTGAGGCCGTCGGCGCGGTTCCCGTACAGCGCATTGAGGACGGCGCACCCGGTGCGCGCGGCGATGCCGGCGCAGACGTCGATGTTGGCCCGGAACGCGGCCGAACCCTCCGGCAGCGCCAGCAGCCCGCGCTCTCCGGCCGCCATGTCACCGCCGACGAAGTTCAGCAGCGCGAGCTGCACCCCGGCGTCCGCGAGCGCCCCGGTGAAGGCGTCGACCTCGCGGTCTGAAGGCACCGGACCGGCGAACGGCCACCAGAACTCCACCGCGCCGAACCCGGCGGCCCGCGCCGCCTCGGGCCGCTTCAGCAGCGGCAGCTCGGTGAACAGAATCGAGCAGTTGACGTCGAACCGCAGCCCGTGTGTGCGCACAGCGGCCAGTCTCTCATGGTGCCTTGGCCCCTCGTCGCGCCTCAGTGCGGGGAGCAACCACAAGAATTAACCGGGTGTTCGTCCTGCCGTCATGTTGTCGGCGGCGGAGCCCTGGGGGGAACCGCTAGGAAATGGACACACTCGCACAGGAAGGGGCCTGGACCATGCAGAGAGCCGGGGTAGGCGCGCTCAGACGAGGCACGATCAGGACGATGGCGGCTGCGGGGGCGGCGCTATCGGTGGTGCTGGGCACGATGGTCCTGGCCCTCCCGGCCACTGCCCATACGCAGCCCACATATCACGTACGGGAGGTCATCTCCGGTAAGAGCCTGCACCACTGGTACACCCGGGCCGGATCCCGCACGAAGCACCGGGAACCGCTGACTCAGCCGGATGACATCACCGCGATCGGCGGGAAGCTCTTCACCGGCTTCCAGAACGGGGTGGGCCCGCAGGGAGAGCCCAGCACCGACGGAAACCGTGACAGCACGGTCGTTGAGTTCACGCCGAACGGCCGGGTGATCAGGCAGTGGGACATCCAGGGCAAATGCGACGGCCTGACCGCCGACCCGTATACCGGCCAGGTCATCGCCACCGTCAACGAAGACCTGCACTCCAGCCTGTACAGCATCGGCCCGGGTAGCGGCAGGCTCACGCACTACCGGTACAGCAGGCCGCTACCGCACCACGGCGGCACCGACGCCATCACCTTCTACCGCGGCATGATGCTGATCAGCGCGTCCGCGCCCGGTACCACGGGGGCGGCTGCACCCAACCCGGCCTACCCGGCGGTGTACTCGGTGACCCTGAACCAGGCCAGGCACAAGGCGTTCGTCCGGCCTTTGTTCTACGACGAGTCCGCCGCGACCGCCGCTAACGGCCCGCGGTTCACCAAGACGGTCAGGCTGCGTCTCACCGACCCCGACTCGAGCGAGGTAGTGCCGCCGATGGCCCCCAGGTTCGCCGGCGACTTCATGTTGACCAGCCAGGGCGACCTCGAGCAGATCTTCGTGCACCGCGCGGGCACTCGAGCCCAGCACCTGTCGGTCCTCAGGTTGTCACGATCGGTGGACGACACCGCGTGGGCCACGGCGTGGCATGGCGCCTTCTATGCCACCGACCACGGCGCCGACCACGTGGACGTCATCTCCGGCACGTTCTGGCCGGGTACCGCGCTGGTGGCGGTGACCCCGTGCAACGCCAACAGCGCGCCGGCCACCTGCCCGGGCCCCGGGTTCCCGGCCAACTACCTGGGCCAGTTGAACATGTACACCGGCCAGATCACCCGGGTAAGGCTACGCGGCGCCAGCCTCGAGCCGCAGGGCCTGATCTTCGCCGCCCGCTGACCGGCGGGCCGCCGGCTGACCGGCGGGTGCCGTGAAATGGTCCCGCGCTGATTCCGGAGCCGAATCACGCAATCGTTAATTTACCTTCGCAAGCGTTAATTGCGATGATTTACGGAATCATCCGATCGGCGCCGATAAATAGCAAATTGCCGATGGTTCCGCGGCGCGCCGGTCGTCAGAATCCCGGAGAATGCTGTCAGTTCGCCTCCGGAAGGGGTTGCCGATGAGCGGTGTACGGGTACTCGTGGGAACGCGCAAGGGCGCGTTCGTGCTGAGTTCGGACGGAAAGCGCGAACAGTGGGACGTCAGCGGCCCGCACTTCCCCGGCTGGGAGATCTACCACCTCAAGGGATCGCCCGCCGACCAGGACCGGCTGTACGCGTCGCAGTCCAGCGGCTGGTTCGGCCAGCTGATCCAGCGGTCCGACGACGGCGGGGCGACCTGGGAACCGGTCGGAAACGACTTCAGCTACCAGGGCGAACCCGGCACGCACCAGTGGTACGACGGCACGCCGCACCCGTGGGAGTTCGCCCGGGTCTGGCACCTGGAACCGTCGCTGGATGACCCGGACACCGTCTACGCCGGGGTGGAGGACGCCGGGCTGTTCCGGTCGGCCGACGGCGGCCAGCACTGGCAGGAACTGCCCGGGCTGCGCGGTCACAAGTCGGGGCCGTCCTGGCAGCCGGGAGCCGGCGGGATGTGCCTGCACACGATCATCCTGGATCCGTCCGCGCCGGGGCGGATCTTCGCGGCCATCTCGGCCGCGGGCGCGTTCAGGTCCGACGACGCCGGCCAGACCTGGCGGCCGGTGAACCACGGCCTGCTCTCGGAGGGGATCCCTGATCCCGGGGCCGAGGTCGGGCACTGCGTACACCGGCTCGCGATGCATCCGTCACGCCCGTCGGTGCTGTACATGCAGAAGCACTGGGACGTGATGCGCAGCGACGACGCCGGGGAGTCCTGGCACGAGATCAGCGGCGACCTGCCGACCGACTTCGGCTTCCCCATCGACGTGCACGCGCACGAGCCGGAGACCGTCTACGTGGTGCCGATCACCAGCGACTCGCACCACTTCCCGCCGGAGGGGAGGCTGCGCGTCTACCGCAGCCGCACCGGCGGGGACGAGTGGGAGCCGCTCACCAAGGGCCTGCCGCAGGAGCACTGCTACGTCAACGTGCTTCGCGACGCGATGGCCGTCGACTCCCTGGACTCCTGCGGGATCTACTTCGGCACCACCGGGGGCCAGGTGTACGCCTCGTCCGACGCAGGGGACAGCTGGGCGCCGATCGTCCGCGACCTCCCCGCCGTGCTGTCGGTCGAGGCGCAGACGCTGCCATGACCGGGTGCGCTGACGTGGTGCGGGTGGCGCTGCCCGCGCACCTGCGGACCCTGGCCCGGGTCCACGGCGAGGTGGAGCTCCAGGTCACCGGGCGGGTCACCCAGTGCTCGGTGCTGGACGCACTGGAGGCCAGGTTCCCGATGCTGTGCGGCACCATCCGCGACCATCAGACCGGGAAGCGCCGGGCGTTCATCAGGTTCTTCGCCTGCGAGCAGGACCTGTCGCACGAGCGGCCGGACGCCCCGCTGCCCGAGGCGGTCGCGGCCGGCGCCGAACCCTACCTGATCGTGGGCGCGATGGCCGGCGGCTAGGTCAGCGCAGGTCCGCCAGCCGGCTTCGGGCCGCCCGGACCTCGCGGGCGGCCTCGGCCGCGTCGGCGGTGCGCAACTCGCCCCCCTCCACCACCGGCGCGCCGCCGACCAGGAGGAGCTCGAGCGGGGCGGGCGGGCCGAGCACGAGGGCGGCGACCGGGTCGCCGTCCTTGTCGCCGCCGGGCCCGTGCGCGATCGCGTCGTGCGCCAGGGTGTCGAGCCGCCACAGCGCGATGTCGGCCAGCAGGCCCGGGCGCAGCGCGCCAGTCTCGTCCCGGCCGAGGCAGCGGGCCCCGCCGCGGGTGCCGAGCCACAGCGCTTGCCGCGCGGTCAGCGCGGACGGACCGTGCCCGTCCCTGACCCTGGCGGCGAGCAGGGCCTGGCGCAGCTCGCCGGCCAGCGAGGTGCCCTCGCTCGAGGCGGCGCCGTCCACGCCGAGGCCCACCGTGGCCCCGGCCTGCAGCAGGTGCCGGACCGGGGCGATACCCGCGCCGAGCCGTGCGTTCGAGGTGGGGCAGTGCGCCACCGACGTGCCGGTGGCGGCGAACCGCCGGACCGCGGCCTCATCCAGGTGCACGCAGTGGGCCAGCCAGACGTCCGGGCCGAGCCAGCCGAGGTCCTCGGCGTACTCGGCCGGGGTGCGGCCGAGCGCCTGCCGGCAGTACGCGTCCTCCTCGCGGGTCTCCGCCAGGTGCGTGTGCATCCGCACGCCGAGCCCGCGGGCCAGGTCGGCCGATTCGCGCATGAGCCGGGGGCTGACCGAGAACGGGGAGCACGGCGCCGCCGCCACCCGCACCATGGCGCCGGGGGACGGATCGTGGAACCGGCGCACGGCCTCCTCGGTCGCGGCCAGCGCCGCGTCGGTGTCCTCCACGATCTCGTCCGGCGGCAGCCCGCCCGACGACCGGCCCAGGTCCATCGATCCCCGGCACGGGTGAAAGCGCAGGCCCACGCGGGCGGCCGCGGCCACCTCGGCGGCGAGCGCGTCGGCGTCGCCGCCCCCGGAGACGGCAGAGCCCCGCGGGAAGATGTAGTGGTGATCGGTGCTGGTGGTGCACCCGGACAGGGCCAGCCAGGCCAGGCCCGCGGTGGCCGCGGCGTGGACCTGTCCGGCGTCGATCCTGGCCCAGACCGGGTACAGCTCGGTGAGCCAGTCGAACAGCACGGACTGCTGGGCCCGGCCCTGGGTGAGCCACTGGCCCAGGTGATGGTGCGTGTTGACCAGGCCAGGGGTGGCCAGGCAGCCGGTGCCGTCGATCCGGCGGGCCCCGTCGGGGACGCTCGCGGCCGGGCCCGCGCCCACCGCGGTGATCCGGCCGCCGGCCACCGTGATGTGGCCGCTGCCGTACTCGGCGCCTGCCTGGTCGTGCTGCGGGCCGTCCATGGTCGCGATCGCGCAGTTCTCGATCACGACGGGTTCGCGGCCGATCAGCTTCCCCGGTAGGTGGAGTAGGCGAACGGGCTGAGCAGCAGCGGCACGTGGTAGTGCTCGTCCCGTGCGGTCATCTCGAAGGTGATCGTGACCTCCGGGTAGAACGACGCCGTCCCGCGAGCCGTGAAGTACGCGCCGGTGCCGAACGTGATGCGGTAGACGCCGGGCTCGAAGTCGGCGCCGCCCCCGTGGCCGGCCAGCCGGAGCCGCCCGTCGGCATCCGTCTGGCCGGCGCCGGCCGGCACCCACCCGCTGTCGTCGCCTCGTTCCAGCCGGACCTGGACGCCCGCGGCGGGGCGCCCGGTCGCCGCGTCGAGAACGTGCGTCGACAGCGTCATGGGCTCAGCAGCTTTGTCATCCGCAGGCGGGTTATCTTCCTCAGCTCGTCGCGCACCACGGTCCGTTCGGCTTCCTCATCGTTCTCCAGCCGCGCCTGCAGCTGGCCCAGCATCTCCTGCCCGGAAAGGCCGCTGGCGCAGATCAGGAAGACGTGGCCGAAACGCTGCTCGTAGGCCAGGTTGCCGTCGGCCAGCCCCCGCCGGACCTCGTCGCTGGCCGCCGCGGCGCCCGACTGCTCCGCCGCGGACATCCCGCCGCGGACGGCGCGGTCGCCGATGCGGGGGTGCTCGTTCATGGCCTCGACGATATCGTCCCAGCTCAGAGCCTCGAATGCGGCGTCGACCGCGGCCAGAAGCGCGATCGGGTCCGGGTAGGGGCGTCCAGCGGCGATCATCTTCGCGAAGGTTCCCGACGCGCAGCAGGCGAGAACGGTCCGCTCGGCGTCCTGCGCCGGCGCGGCGTTGAAGGAGCCGAGCGTCACGGACGCCTGCGGGCTCAGGTTCGGCATGCGAACATCCAATCAGGCCCCGGCGGAGGCCGGGTAGACGCCCGGCGCTCAATCACCGGTAACCTGACTCATGCCGTTTTGTAGCTTTCGCTAAACAACGGCGGTTAAGGTGCGCGGGAACGCTTCATCCGGGGAGGTGATTCCGTGCGGGTCAGGGACCTGCTCGACGTGCCTGATCTGCGCCTCAGGCTGCTGACCGACGTCGCGGGCATGGACCGGGCCATTGGGCACGTGTACACCACCGACCTGCCCGACCCCAGCCGCTACCTGACGCCGGGGGACTTGGTGCTGACCGGCCTGATCTGGTGCCGTGCCCCCGGCGACGCCGACCGGTTCGTATCGGCCCTGGTCCGCGGGGGAGTCTCCGCGCTCGGCGCGGGAGAGGCCCTGGGCACGGTGCCGGACGAGGTGATCCAGGCGTGCGGGCGGCACGGCCTCCCGCTGCTCGCGGTGCCGGCCGAGATCTCGTTCGCCGCCGTCACCGAGGAGGTGGGACGGCGGCTGAGCGGCGACCGGGCGACCGAGATGACCCGGGTCCTCGGCCGGCGCAGGCTGCTGCTCTCGGCGGTGGCCGAGGGCGCCGGCCTGGACGCGATGTTCCGGCTGATGGGCCGCGAGCTCGGGGCGGAATGCTGGCTGCTGACCGGCCTCGGCCGGGTCGTCGGCGGGACCGGCGCATCCCTGCCCGGACCGGTGGCGCTCCGGCTGGCCTGCGAGTACCTCAGGGCCGACCGGATGCCCGCCGCCACCGAGGTGAGCGTGCCCGGGGCGGGCGCGGGAAAGTACTCGCTGTTCGCGGTGGGCGGTGAGCCGAGGATCACCAGCTGGTTCCTCGCCTGCGCGGGCCGCGAGCAGGACTGGCCGCACGAGCTGCGGGAATCCGTGGCCGAGCTGGCCGCCGACGTGGCGCTCGAACGGGCCAGGCTCGACGCCGCCCGCACCGGGGACCGCAAGCTGGCCGAGGCGATCGTCACGATGCTCGCCTCCGGGGGCGGCGAGGGCGCCGCTCCGGCCGAGATCGCCTCGCTGATGCGCGCGGCCGGGCTGCCGCCCGACGGGCGCTACCTGGTCGCCGCCATGGGCGCGGAGGCGGACCGGGTGACCGGGCCGAATGCCGACCGCTGGCGCTGCGACCTGGCCGCGGAGCTGGTCCCGCCGGTCGCGGAGGGCGCCCTGGTCGCGCCGCTGGGCGACGAGATCGTCGTGCTGGTGCCGGCCCCGGACGACTCCCTGCTGGCTCCGGGGGGGACGACCCCCCCGAGCCCCCCCGCTGCCAGGGGCGAAGAGGCTCCGGCCGCGCACCGTTTCGCGGCGAGGATCCGCGCGGCCCAGCCGGTCGTGGAGTCGGACCGCTCCCGGGTCAGGATCACCGCCGGGGTCAGCGCGCCAGCCGAGAGCGTGACCGCGCTGCCCGGCGCGCTGCACGAGGCCGGCAGCGCGCGGCGGCTGGCCGCACTGCGGCTGGCCGGGCCGGGCGGCACCGCGGCCGTGTCGGTCGTGACCAGCGACGAGGTCGCCTCGCACGAGCTCCTGCTGGCCAGCGTGCCCGCCAGCGTGCTGCGCTCGTTCCGCGAGCGGCTGCTCGGACCGCTGCTGGCTTACGACGACCAGCACCGGGCCGAGCTGCTGCCCACGCTGCGGGAGTTCCTGGCCTGCTCCGGATCGTGGAACGCGTGCGCGGCCAAGATGTACGTCCACGTCAACACCGTCCGCTACCGGATCAGGCGGATCGAGGAACTGACCGGCCGCGACCTTTCCCGCCTGGACGACCAGGTGGACTTCTTCCTCGCCCTGCGGATTCGCTAACTTAGCCCGGGTGGTGGTGATCCGGGCTGGCTCGGCGGCGGACGCGGCGCAGATCGCGGCGGTGCAGCGGGAAGGCTGGTTCGCCGCCTACGACGGCATCATCCCCGGCGAGATCATCGACCGGGTCACCGCTCCCGA
>Ga0318496_10000697_pt1 | contig 12333 bp, 10 predicted proteins | sample GRESIP109b1f22_FD_203296 | JGI IMG/M metagenome (GOLD analysis project Ga0318496, IMG submission 203296) | Tropical soil microbial communities from Luquillo Experimental Forest, Puerto Rico - GRE.SIPMG.109b1f22 | ecosystem: Environmental > Terrestrial > Soil > Tropical forest > Bulk soil... | reverse complement strand
GTACAGGACTGGGTACGCACCGCGGGTCGTGCGGATGTAGACGACGCCGCTGCGCCCGGCCATCTCCTGCACCAGGTAGGCCGCGCTCGTGGCGTCGCTCGGGTACAGGACCGTGGACCCGTGCACGGCCCGCATCATCGCGATGTCTTCGAGGGCCATCTGCGACGGGCCGTCGGCGCCGATCTCGACCCCCGCGTGCGACCCGGACAGCCGGATGTTCGCCGCGGAGATGGCCGACATCCGGATGAAGTCGTAGGCGCGGCTCAGGAACGCGGCGAAGGTGGCCGCGAACGGGACGTACCCGCGGACTTGCAGGCCAACGGCGGCGGCCACCATCTGCTGCTCGGCGATGAACATCTCGAAGTAGCGTTCGGGATATTTCGCGAGGAATTCCTCGGCGTGGGTCGAGTTGCCGACCTCTCCGTCGAGCGCGACCACGTCGCCGCGGGCGCCCAGCGCGGCTAGCGCCTGCCCGAAGGCCAGCCGGGTGGCGACCTTGGCGCCCAGCTCGTAGCGGGGCAGGCTCACCTCGCCGTTGGGCCGGGTGCGCGGGGTCCCGGCTTCCGGTTGCAGCCCGATGACCGTGATCTCGCGCTGCCCGCCCAGCTCGATGATGGCCCGCTCGGCCATGTCCGCCGGGAGCGGCCGGCCGTGCCAGCCCTCGCGGTCCTCGACCTCGTCGAACCCGCGGCCCTTGCGGGTACGGGCCAGGATCACGGTGGGCCGGTCCGCTTCGGCCGCGTGGCCGAGGGCCTTGTCGATCTCGCCGAGGTCGTGCCCGTCGATGGGGATGGCGTGGCAGCCGAACGCCTCGATCCGCTTGGCGTACGTGTCCAGGTCCCAGCCGAGCTCGGTGGGGCCGCGCTGGCCGAGGCGGTTGATGTCGACGATCGCGGTCAGGTTGTTCAGCCGGTAGTAGGCGGCCTTGTCGAACGCCTCCCACATCGATCCCTCGGCCATCTCGCTGTCGCCGCAGAGCACCCAGACGTGGTACGGCAGCTCGTCGAGGTACCGGCCGGCCAAGGCCACGCCAACGCCGTCCGGCAGCCCCTGGCCGAGGGAGCCCGTGGCCACATCCACCCACGGCAGCACGGGCGTGGGGTGGCCTTCCAGCCGGGACCCGAATTGCCGGTACCCGGTCATTAGCTCCTCGTCGGAGATGACGCCCACCGCCTTGAACATCGAGTAGAGCAGCGGGGACGCGTGCCCCTTGGAGAAGATCAGGTGGTCGTTGGCGGGATCGTCGGGCCGCTGCCAGTCGCAGCGCAGATGCCGGGTCAGCAGCACCGCCATCACGTCGGCCGCCGACATGCTCGACGTCGGGTGGCCGGACCCGGCCTTGGTACTGCACCGGATCGAGTCGACCCGCAGCTGCTGGGCCAGTTCGTGGATATCGTCCAGGGTCTGCACGGCCATGCCGGTCTCCTCCAGCGTTTCGATGGTGGGTCAGGGCCTGCCGCTGTCCGCCGCGGCGGGCCGGTCCTCCGCGTAGTCGCAGGTGCCGCTGGTCTGGAACTGCCGGGCCGCGCGCGCTACCTCGGCACCGAGCGCCCGCAGTTGTGCGGTCACGGCCTCGTCCACCAAGTGCCCGTCCGCGTCGAATGTATGCCAGGACTGCGGCACCGGCATGACGAGCGGAACGCTCCACCCGCGCAGCGACCGGGCGATGAAGTCCATCGCGTTGACGGTCTGCAGGCCCTGGACCCCGCCGGCCGTGGAAATCAGCCCGATCGGCTTGTTCGACAGGTACGGCGGCGTGCGCTCGGCCAGCAGGATCAGCCAGTCCATCGCGTTCTTGAACGAGCCGCTCACCGACCCCTGGTAGGTCGGGCTGCTCCAGATCATCGCGTCGCACGCGTACACGGCGTCCGCGAACTGGTGCGCGACCGGCGGGGGCGCGTGCTCGGCGGTGTAGAGCGGCAGGCCCAGGTCACGGAGCCAGACCAGCTGCACATCGGCCCCGCTCGCGGCGGCCCCGTCGAGCGAGGCCTGCAGCGCGGTGCGGCTGGTGGACCCGGCCCGGAGGGAACCACCCACGCCGACGATCCGGACCGGCGTCGCCATCGTGTCTCCTTCACTCACCCGGCGATCATCCTATGCCGCGTCCTCCCGCAGGCGGCCCAGGACGAGCAGGGTCATGTGAGGCACCTCGATCTCGCCGCCGTAAGAGGCGATGATCTCCCGTATCGCGCCGAACAGCTCGGCCCGGGAATCCTCGGCCAGCAGGCGGTGGTCTGACTGGCTCTGCAGGAGATCGATGAACGAGTCGGCGGTGAAGGTCGCCGGCCACGGGTAGGTGCGCTCGGCCTCGTCCCGGAACAACCCCGTGCCGCGCATCTCGCCGACCCGGTGCCCGTCTTCCGGGCGGGGAGTCAGGCCGGGGAACGCGGGCCGCCGGGCGTACAGGTCGGGTGCCAGGCGGCGGTAGAGATCCTCCAGGTCGTCCCGCCACGGCTCACCCCGCCACCGGACGCGGTTCCAGAACAGCGCGAGCGTGCCGCCCGGGCACAGGGCCTCGGCCGCCTTGCGGTACCGGACCTCGGGAGCGACCCAGTGCCAGGCCTGGGCCGAGAAGACCAGGCCGAATCCGCCGACCGCGGCGGGCCAGTCCTCAAACGAGGCGGTTTCGACCCGGACCCCGGGAAACGGCTGGCAGTTCCGTCTGGCCACCGCGGCCATGGCGGCGCTCGGCTCCAGCGCCACGATCTCCACGCCCCGGACGGCGAAGCCCACGGTGGCCTTGCCGGTGCCCGCCCCGACCTCCAGGGCGCGCGGGCGCGGGCCGTCCGGCCCGGCGAAGCCCAGCACGTCGTCGAAGACCTCGGCCGGGTAGCCGGCCCGGACCCGGTCGTAGAGCTCGGCCACCTCTCCGAAGACCAGCCGCTGTTCTCGCATGCTCCCATGGTGCCGTCCGCGCCGGGCGGCGTTAACCGGTAGTGCCGCGGCGGCCGCGGGTGGCATGGTCAGGGTTGACCGCGTGGACAGGAGCGCCCGATGACGACACCACCACGGCTCGTCCCGTTGCTGGAGCAGTTCGACTGGGCCTGCGAGCGTCTCACCGACCGGATGACCGGGCCGGCCGGGGACAGCGGAACCGGGGTGAGCATCGCCGTCCCGCCGATGACCGACGCCGAATACCTCTGGGAACCGGTGCCGGGCTGCTGGTCGATCCGCCCGCGCTCGGCCGGGCCCGGGTCCGGCGCCACCCTCCTGGCCGGCGCGGGCGAGTGGGGACGCGACTCCGCGTCTCCCGCGCACCCGTGGCCGCCGCCGTTCACCACGATCGCCTGGCGGCTCGGCCACCTCAGCGAGATGCTAGCCCTGCGCGCCGACCACATGACCGGCAGCCACGCGCTGACCAGGGATGACTACCGGTTCCACGGCGACGCTGCCGGAGGGATCGCCGCCTTCGGGGCCGGCGCGCAGGCCTGGCGGCAGGTGCTGGCGGGCGCGGACGATGCCGGGCTCGACCTGGCCGGGCGCAGCACCTACCCGTACGGCAGCGACCCGGAGGACCCGTTCATCGGGACCGTCTGGTGGGTCAACCAGGAGGTGCTGCACCACGGGGCCGAGATCGCCTTGCTGCGCGATCTGTACCGCGCCCGGCAGGGCTGAGCGCCCCCGCGCGCCCGGCCGTCACTCCCCGGCCCTCCGGCTATCTGAGCCAGTTCCGGTGGCGCGGGCGAGACGCCTGCTTCCACACCTGGCGGGCCTGGGCCCGCAGCTCCTCGGCGTGATGGCTCTCGCGTTCGTAGAGCAGCCCGTAGGTGAAAGCGTTCTCGCCGGCCTCGTAGGCTTCGATGCCGAGTTGCCGCTCCGCCTGGCGGGCGATGACCGCGTCCTGGTGCTCACCGAGCACCGACTGGACCGCCTTCACCTGCTTGGTGAACCGCGCGGCCTTGCGGCCGAGGGCCGGGGTGACCGCCTCGCCGGCGTAGCGGGCGCGCTTGGCCGCCTTGCGCGCCTGGTGCAGGGCCACGTCCCGGGGGGTCCCGGGCTCGGCGCGCCGGGCCTGGTCCATCCACTGGCCCGCCTTCCGGTAGGGCCGGCGCACTTCGCGGGGCAGCACGCTTCCGGCTCGCTGGGCGCCCTGAGGGCCGAGACACGGCTCCGCGACCAACTGGTCGAGCTCGTCCAGCAGCGAGAAGTAGCGTTGCGAATCCAGCGCAGCCAGCACCGCGGTGCGCGCGTCGGCCCGCACCGGGGCGAAGTGGATCTGCACGCGGGCCTGGACCGGGCCGATGAGCTGCTCCACCGGGACCGTCCGCAGGATGGCCTGCAGGTGGCCTTCGAGCACCTCAGCGTCACGCGCCTCGCCCAGCACCCCGCCGAGCCACTTGAGCTCCGCGGCCAGGTGGTCGCCTCGGCCGATGACCCGCTTGAACGAGCGGAGCGTGCTGCGCAGCCGCCGCGTCGCCACGCGCATCTGGTGCACCGCATCGGGCTCGTCTCGGCGCACCATCGGATCGAGCGACTTCAGCGTCTCGGCCTGGTCCCGCAGGTAGGCGAGGACGACCTGGCCGGCCGGGGACGCCGGGGTGAGCCGCGGCGGTTCGGCCGGCTCAGGCAGCTGGCCGGCCAGGGCCCGCTGCAGCTTGGCCGACCGGCCCGCCGGGCGCAGGCCGTCGCGGCGCAGCAACGCGTCGGCCGCCTTGAGCAGCCGCCGGTCCCCGCCGGTCAGCTCGACCTCGAGCTCGCGCCACTGGGATATGGTCGTCGAGTCGCCCATGGTCTGGGCGGAGACGTCGTCGGACGCCACCTCGGCCAGCGACTCGCCCCCCTCGCCGAGCAGGACGAGGGTCTGCCGCCGGGTGGTCAGCCGGGCCACCGGCCGGAGCGCCGCTCCGCGGGTGTACACGCGGACCAGCTGGGCGAGCTCCCGGGGCACCTGCCGGCGCTGGCCCAGCGGCAGCCGGATCTCACGGCGGGTGCCGGGGCCTTCTGGCAGCTTCAGGTGCCACCCGGCGTCGCTGCCGCCGCGGCGACGGCGCAGCGTGATCCCGGCCCGGAGCAGCCGCAGGTCGTCGGTGTCGTAGTACTCGGCCTCGAGCTGCTGCTCGTCGGGCCCGGAGGTCCCGTTCACCTGCGGCAGCTCGTCCAGCGACGGCAGCACCGCGCCGTCGGGCATCTCGTATTTGGTTTCTGTTTCCCTGGCCGTAATAGACATGACCACTGCCGTACCCCCGTGGCTCCGGGTGATTCGCCCGGGCGCCCGATTATTCGCCAAACCCGGCCGGACCGCCCGGGCCGCGCCGGGAGGAGGATGACAGTGTGGAGTCGCTGGCCGAGCTGACGGAGCGCCGGGCGATCGAGTGCCGCCTGTCGCCCGACCGGGCGCTGGAGTCGCTCGACGAGGCTGAGGCGTTCCTGGGCGACCGCGGGTTCCTGACCCGCACGCCGGACTGCGCGCTGCCGAGCCTCTACGAGGCGTGCCACGAGGAGCCGTACCAGCCCGGCGGCCAGGGCTTTGCCACGTGGCCGGCCACGAAGTGGCCGTGGTTCGGGGAGCTCGCCGGGCGCGGCTACCTGGTCACCGCGGTCCACCGCGGCAAGAACCTGCTCGTCTCGGGCGCGGTGGCGCGGCTGCTCGACCCGATCTGCCGGGCGGAGATCGGGCGCATGCGCGCCGCCGACCGCGGCTGGGCCCGGCTGCTGGACCACCTGGCCGCGGCCGGGCCGTCCGGCCTGGACGACCTGCGCACCGAGCTCGGGCTCAAGCGCCAGGAGCTGCGGTCACTGCGGGCACCGCTGGAGCGGTGCGGCGCGATCATCTCGCGGTCGGTGCTGGTCACGGCGGGTGAGGGGCACCAGCATTCGAGCGAGCTGGAGCGCTGGGACCAGGCCCATCCGGGGAACGCCGAGGCGGGCGCCGACCCGGCCCGCGCGCTGGCGGACCTGCTGGTGGCGGGCGTGCGCGCGTCAGTCGTCGCGCCCGAGGCCGAGCTGCGGCGGTGGTTCTCATGGGAGTGGTACTGGTCCGGCGGGCTCGTCGACGGCCTGGTCCGCGACGGACGGCTGCGCAGGGTCAACGGTCACGTCACGGCCGGCGGGCCCGACTGATCCTGTGTTAGGCCTCGGGGGCCCGGACCAGATCCGGGCGGGCGGGCACGATGGGCGGGGCCGAGCGCCAGTCCGGGGTGCCGTCCTCGGGCAGGCCGCGGTGCGTCTTGTCGGGATGGATCTCGGCCCAGTGCGAGTGGTTGAGCTCGTGCAGCGTGAAGCAGGCGTTCAGCGCGTTGTAGAACCCCATGTTGTCCACGGTCTGGTTGACGGAATCCTTGATCAGCAGCGCGGTCATCGTGGGGAGCGCGGCGATTCTGCGGGCGAACTGAAGCGTCCGCTCGGCGAGGTCATCGGCCGGGAAGATCTTCGACACCATGCCCAGGCGGTGGGCTTCCCCGGCGTCGATGGAGTCCCCGGTGAGCAGCAGTTCCTTGGCCTTGCGCGGGCCGAATTCCCAGGGGTGCCCGAAGTACTCGACCCCGCACATGCCCAGGCGGGTCCCGACGACGTCGGCGAAGACGACGTTGTCGGCGGCGACGATCAGGTCACAGGCCCACATCAGCATCAGGCCCGCGGCGTAGACGGCCCCGTGAACCTGGGCGACCGTGATTTTTCGCAGGTTGCGCCAGCGGCGGGTGTTCTCGAAGTAGAAATGCCACTCCTGCAGCATCCGCTGCTCGGCGCCGGCGCGGCTGCCCCCGTACCGCTGGTAGGTGCCGTGCTGACCGGGCCCGGCGGTGCGCTCGGCCAGCGCGTCGCGCGACCCGAGATCGTGCCCGGCGGAGAACAGCGGCCCGGCCCCGGCCAGGATGACCACGCGCACCTGATCGTCGGCCTCGGCCGCCAGCATCGCGTCGCCGAGCTCGACCAGGAGGCCGCGATTTTGCGCGTTCCGGGCCCCGGGGCGGTTCAGCGTGATCCTCGCGATGGTCCCTTCGTCCAGTAGCTCGTACGTCAGGTACTGATAGGCGGGCATGAGCATCTCCTCGTGACGGGCTGCGGCCGCGGGGCAGGCGGCCGGGCGCGCGGACATCGCCGGCCAGAACCAGTGAACCCTTTCCCCCCTCCCGGGGCCAGATCCGGAAGCATTTGCGCGATCTTGGCGTTGCCCGCCAGAAGACGCCGGAAGGCGCCGTGGAGGCCATCGAGATGACAGCCGTGAACGGGGGCGCGGGCGAGCCGCCCGCCGACTGGACCGCCGCGGGCGCGTACCGGGTCGCGCCGTCGGTGTACCGCATTCCGCTGCCGCTGCCCAGCGACGGCCTGCGCGCCGTGAACGTCTACGCCATCGACCACGGCGACAGCCTGACCCTCATCGACGCGGGCTGGGCGGTCGCGGAGACCACCCCGGCGCTGGAGCGGGGGCTGGCCGAACTGGACTACCGGTTCACCGACATCAGCCGGATCCTGGTCACGCACGTGCACCGCGACCACTACTCCTACGCGGTTGAGCTGCGCCGCCGGTGGGGCACGCACATCGCGCTGGGCCTCGGCGAGGCGGACACGCTACAGGCGATCCGGCTGATGGCCGAGGGGAAGGCGGTGAACTCGTCGGTGGACCGGCTGCGGGCGGCCGGCGCCGCGGACCTGGCCGACGCCATCTCCCGCGGGCCGCGGCCGCCCCGGACCCTGGAATTCTCCGACCCGCCCGACGAGTGGCTGGACGGGCGCCAGCAGATTGCGCTGAAGGACCGTTCGCTCGATGGCATACCCACGCCCGGGCACACCCGGGGGCACATCGTGTTCCTGGACGAGACGGCCGCCTCGGTGTTCACCGGGGACCACCTGCTCCCCCGGATCACGCCGTCGATCGGGTTCGAGATGGCGCCCGCTCCCTCGCCGCTCGCCGCCTACCTGCGGTCGCTGGCGGTGATGAAGGAGCTGCCCGACCTGCAGCTGCTGCCCGCGCACGGGCCGGTCACCGCGAGCACCCACGAGCGTGCCGACGAGCTGCTGGCCCACCACGACCAGCGGCTGAGCGCCTCGGCGGCCGCGGTGGCCCGGGGCGCCGGCACCGGCCTGGAGGTGGCCAGGCAGCTGCGGTGGACCAGGCGGGAGCGGCGGCTCGAGGAACTCGACCCGTTCAACCGGATGCTCGCGGTCCTGGAGACCGTCGCGCACCTGACGGTCCTGGTGACGCAGGGCGCGCTGCGCCGGACCCGGGTGGACGGCGTCGACCACTACCAGGCGTGAGGATGCTATGAGCCCGGACCCCACCGAATCCGAACTGCTCGGCTACTTCACGCGGCTGAGCAACCGGGGCCGGTGGGGACCGGGGGACAGCCTGGGAACCGTCAACCACATCACCGACTCCCGCCGGGCGCGGGCGGCCGGGCTGATCCGCAGCGGCGTCACGGTCTCGTGCGCGAGGCCGATCACCCCCGGGCCGTCCGCGGACGACGGGCCGACCGGGATCGCGCCGCAGCGGTTCATGCTCCGCACCGGGCAGGGGCTCGCCGACCCCGACCGGGTGGCGCGGGACGGGATCGAGCTCGGCGACCGGCAGCAGGGCGCGGCGGAGTACCTCGGGTACGCGGCGCACGGCCACCGCATCACCCACCTCGACGGGCTCTCGCACGTCTTCTGGGACCGGATGATGTACAACGGCAGGCCCGCCGAGCGGGTCAGCGCGCACCGGGGCGCGGTCGAGCATGACATCACGGCCGTGCGCGGCGGGATCGTCACCCGCGGCATCCTGGTCGACGCCGCCCGGCACCGCGATGTGCCGTGGCTGGAGCCCGGCGACGGGGTCACCGACGCCGAGCTGCGCGCGATCCTGTCGGCGGCCGGGATCACGGCCGGCCCGGGCGACGCGCTGCTGCTGCGCACCGGCTACGGGCGCAAGCGGCAGGAGCAGGGCGCCGACTCTCCTGCGGCCGGCTGCGCGGGATGGCACGCCTCGTGCCTGCCGAGCCTGCACGAGTGGGACGTGTCGATGGTGGGCGCCGACACCGCGCAGGACGTGGTTCCGTCCGGCTACCCGGCCGTGCGCCTCCCGGTGCACGCGGTCGGGATCGTGGCCATGGGCCTGCCGCTGCTCGACAACGCCGACTTCGAGGACCTGGCCCGGCAGTGCGAGCGGCACCGGCGGTGGGAGTTCTTCTTCATGCTCGCCCCGCTGCCGTTCACCGGCTCGACCAGCAGCGCCGTCAACCCGCTGGCTGTCTTCTGAGCTCGGAGGTCTCATGTCGCCGCTCAAGGTGGCCGTCGGCATCGGCGGCGCGGCCTCCGGAGGCCGCCGCGACTGGCCGGAGGTGGTGCGGTTCGCGGTGGAGAGCGAGCGGCTGGGCGCTGACTTCTGCTGGTCGGCCGAGGCGTGGGGGCAGGACTGCGTCGCCCCGCTGGCCTACCTGGCCGCGCGCACCGAGCGGATGCGCCTGGGCACCGGCATCATGCAGATCAGCGCCCGGGTGCCGTCGATGGCGGCGATGACCGCGCTGACCATGGCGGCGATCTCCGGTGACCGCTTCGTGCTCGGGCTCGGGGTGAGCGGGCCACAGGTCGTGGAGGGCTTGCAGGGCGTGGCGTTCGGCCGGCCGGTCGGCCGCCTCACCGAGTACCTCGACATCCTGGACCTGGCCTTCGCGGGCGAGCCGCTGGCCTACCGCGGGTCGCATTACGTGCTGCCCCGGCCGGGCGGGGAGGGCAAGGTGCTGCGGCTGACCCAGCGCGCCGAGCGGAAGATCCCCGTCTACCTGGCCGCGCTGGCGCCGCGCGGGCTGGAGCTGACCGGCGCGCGTGCCGACGGGTGGCTGGCCAGCACCTTCATCCCCGAGGCCTCGTCGGCCTTCACCGAGCCGATCCGCCGCGGCGCGGAGCGGGCCGGCCGGGACCTGGCCGACCTGGACCTGCAGGCCGGCGGCCCGGTGAAGTTCGGGGCGGACATCGGCCCGCTGCTGCGCGAGGTGAAGCGCAGCCTGGCGTTCCGGCTCGGCGCCATGGGCTCACGCCGGCACAACTTCTACAACCTGGCCTGCCAGCGGGCGGGCTTCGAAGCCGAGGCGCTGGCCGTCCAGGAGCTGTGGCTGGCGGGGCGGCGCGACGAGGCGGTGCAGGCGGTGCCGGACGACATGGCCCGGCTTTCGGCGTTTGTCGGCACCGACGACATGGTCCGCGACCGGCTCCGGGCGTTCCGCGCCGCGGGCATCACCACGGTCCGGGCCGAGCCGGCCGGTCCCACCACCGACGAGAAGCTGGCGACGCTGGAGCGGTTCACGGCTCTGGTGCGCGAGCTGGACAGCGGTGAGGATGGAGCGCAGAGCGAAGGAGGCAGCGATGCGTGATGCGGTAATCGTGGAGGCCGTGCGCACGCCGGTCGGCAAGCGCGGCGGCGGGCTGGCCGGAGTGCATCCGGTCGACCTGTCGGCGCTGGTGCTCACCGAGATCGCGAGCCGCACCGGGCTGGACCCCGCCCTCGTGGACGACGTCATCTGGGGCTGCGTGTCCCAGATCGGCGACCAGTCCAGCAACATCGCGCGGTTCGCGGTGCTGGCCGCCGACTGGCCGGAGAGCATCCCGGGCACCACGGTCAACCGGGCCTGCGGTTCCAGCCAGCAGGCCCTCGACTTCGCCGCGCACGCGGTCATGTGCGGCGCGATGGACGTCGTGGTCGCCGGGGGCGTCGAGAGCATGAGCCGGGTACCGCTCGGCGTGACCCGGACGGTCGGCATGCCGTACGGGCCGGCGGTCCTGGCCCGCTACGACGACTTCTCCTTCAACCAGGGCATCAGCGCGGAGCTGATCGCGGAGAAGTGGGGCCTGTCCCGCACCGGGCTGGACACCTTCGCGGTGCGCTCGCACGCGCTCGCCGCCGCGGCCGTCGATTCCGGCGCGTTCGACGCCCAGCTGCTGCCGGTGCCGGCCGGCGATCACGAGGTGACCGCGGACGAGGGCGTGCGCCGGGACTCCTCAGTGGAGCGGCTCGCGCAGCTCAAGCCCGCGTTCCGCGAGGACGGCATGATCCACGCCGGGAACTCCTCGCAGATCTCCGACGGGGCGGCCGGCCTGCTGATCACGACGCCCGAACGGGCCCGCAGCCTCGGCCTGACCCCGATCGCGCGGTATCACAGCGGGTCCGTCGTCGGGGCCGACCCGGTGCTCATGCTCATCGGCCCGATCGCCGCGACCGAGAAACTGCTCGCCCGGTCCGGCGTCGCGCTGAGCGAGATCGGGACGTTCGAGGTGAACGAGGCCTTCGCGCCGGTGCCGCTGGCCTGGCTGGCCGAGACCGGCGCCGACCCGGAGCGGCTGAACCCGCTGGGCGGCGCGATCGCGCTCGGCCACCCGCTGGGCGCGACCGGGGCGATCCTGATGACCCGGATGGTGCACCACATGCGCGACCGGGGAATCCGTTACGGCCTGCAGGCGATGTGCGAGGGCGGCGGGACCGCCAACGCCACGCTGGTCGAACTCGCAGCCTAACCTTCGGCGATGATGAGCCAGGCCAACCACGTCCCGCTGTCCCCGCTCGGCTTCCTGGCCCGGGCCCGCCGGGCCTTCGCCGGCAAGCTCGCGGTCGTCGACGCCGACGGCACCGAGGTCAGCTACGGCGAGCTGGGCCGGGACTGTGACGCGATGGCCGGCGCGCTGCGGGCGGGCGGCGTCCGGCCGGGCGACCGGGTCGCGGTGCTGGACTTCAACACCCGGTGGCTGCTGGCCGCGCACTTCGGCGTGCCCGGCGCGGGCGCCGCGCTGGTGGCCCTGAACTCACGCCTGGCGGCGGCGGAGTACCGGGACATCCTCGCCCACTCCCGGGCGCGGGTGCTGCTGGTCTCCCCCGGGCTCGCGGGCGCGCTCGGCGTGACCAGCGCCGGGGAGCTGCCGGTGGAGCGGGTGGTCCTGCTGCCCGGCGCCGGTGACGCAGCCGGCCCGGTGCCCGGCCCCGTGCTGCCCGGTGCCGAGCCCTACGCCGACTGGCTGGCCCGCGGTAACGGCCGCGGGGTCGAGCCGCCCGGCGACGAGGACAGCATGATCGCGGTGAACTACACCAGCGGGACCACCGGCCGGCCCAAGGGCGTGGTCTACACCCACCGCGGCGCCTACCTCAACGCGCTCAGCGCGGCCCTGGAGTTCGAGCTCTCGGCGGCCAGCTGCTACCTGTGGACCCTGCCGATGTTCCACTGCAACGGCTGGTCCCTGACCTGGGGCGGGACCGCGGTCGCGGCCACCCACGTGTGCCTGCCGTCGTTCGACGCCGGGCGGGCGCTGGAGCTGATCGACCGCTACCCGGTCACGCACCTGTGCGGCGCGCCGGTGGTGCTCAGCGAGCTGGCGCGGGCCGGCGCCGAGCGCGGCTTCGCGGCCGGCCGCCTGGTCCGGGCCGCGGGCGGC
>Ga0318496_10000696_pt1 | contig 12346 bp, 8 predicted proteins | sample GRESIP109b1f22_FD_203296 | JGI IMG/M metagenome (GOLD analysis project Ga0318496, IMG submission 203296) | Tropical soil microbial communities from Luquillo Experimental Forest, Puerto Rico - GRE.SIPMG.109b1f22 | ecosystem: Environmental > Terrestrial > Soil > Tropical forest > Bulk soil... | reverse complement strand
GTGCCGGCAGATGCGCGGTATCAGCCAGGGAGGGCTATGGGCGGGCAGGCGGGCAGGCCTGACTGGTGGCGCGGGGCGACGCTGTACCAGATCTACGTCCGGTCCTGGCGGGACACCGACGGCGACGGCTACGGCGACCTGCCCGGGGTGACCGCCGGGCTGGACTACCTGCAATGGCTGGGGGTGGCTGGGATCTGGCTGTCCCCGACGATGCCCTCCCCTGACCGCGACTGGGGCTATGACGTCGCCGATTACACCGATGTCCATCCTGACCTGGGGACGCTGGCCGATCTGGACGAACTGGTAGCAGAAGCCCGCGCGCGGGACATCGCGGTCCTGCTGGATCTGGTGCCCAACCACACCAGCACCACCCATCCGTGGTTCGCTGACGCGATCAGCGGCCGTGCCGCCGCCCACCGTGGCTACTACCTGTGGGCGGATCCGGTCCCGGGCGGCGGTCCGCCGAACAACTGGCGGGACCCGGCCGGCCGGTCCGCCTGGGCGTATGACCCCGGCAGCGGGCAGTACTACCTGCACAGCTTCCTGGACAGCCAAGCCGACCTGAACTGGCGGGAACCGGCCGTGCAGGAGTCATTCCGGCAGATCCTGCGGTTCTGGTTCGACCGTGGCATCGCCGGCTTCCGGATCGATGTCGCGCAGGGCCTGTACAAGGACGACCGGCTGCGCGACGACCCGCCGGCGACCGCTACCGGCCCGCTGGCCGGCCGGTCCGGGCTGGCTCAGGTGTACAGCGCGAACCGGCCCGAGTCGCACGGTGTGTTCCGGGACTGGCGGGCCATCGCCGAGAGCTACTCCCCGCCCCGGCTGCTGCTGGGCGAGACGTGGGTGGCCAGCCTGGACACGGTGGCCAGTTTTCACGGCCGGGGCGACGAACTCCAGCTGACCTTCAATTTCCCGTTCCTGTTCGCGGAGTTCACCGCCCCGGCACTGGCCGGGGCGGTGGCCGGCACCCTCGCCGCCCTGCCCGCCGGGGAATGCCCGGTGTGGACGGGGTCCAACCACGACGTCAGCCGGTTCCCCACCCGCTGGTGCGGCGGCGACCAGGTGAAGGCCAGGCTGGCGCTGCTCATCCTGGCCACGTTGCCGGGCACGCTGGTCCTGTACTACGGGGACGAGCTCGCGATGACTGACGTCGCCGTCCCGGCTGACCTGCGCCGGGACGAGATGTCCGGGGACCTGCCCGCCGATCAGGGCCGCGACCGGGCCAGGACACCGATGCCGTGGGACGGCTCACCGGCGGCGGGTTTCACCGCCCGGGGAGTCACCCCCTGGCTGCCGCTCGGCGGCAACTCCGCTCGCAACGTCGCCGGGCAGCGAGACGACCCGGCGTCCACGCTCTCGTTCTGCCGGGAACTGCTCGCGCTGCGCCGGGCCGAGTTCGGCGGCCATGCCGTCAGCTACCGGCAGCTGCCCGCGCCGGCCGGTGTCTGGGCTTACCGGGCAGCCGGCCTGCTGGTTGCGGCTAACCTCACCGACGCCCCGGTCCGCTGGCGCGGGCCGATCGGGGATGTGCTGCTCGCCACCGATCCGGTGCTCAGGAAAGCCGGGCCGGTGACCGAACTGCCACCATGGCAAGGTCTTGCCGCCCGGCCGCTGTGACCGGCCCCTGGCCCGGGCACCGGGGGCGGCCAGGTGTGCCTTCCGTTCCCGGCACAACGGCGAGCTGGGCAGCTTGATCTCATCGGGGCACGCCGCACGCGGCTGGGGCACGGTGCGGCGCGTCCGGGTGTCCGGGCCAGCCTCTAAGCTCGGCACCGTGCCCGGAATCAGCCCCCAGCCGCCCTATCCCTGGCCCGCGGGCAGCGCGACCGGTGTCGGCTCCATGCCCGGGACCGATCCAGCCGAAGCCATGCGGATCATCCTCGGCGAGCTGCCGGGCCTGCCCCATCTCGCCGAGCTGCCGGCCCGCGGCCCCGCCGCCGGGCTGGCCGGCCGGACCGCCGCCCTGCTGATCGACCTGCCGGTGGAGACCACCCCGACCGGCTGGCGGTTCACCGGCCGGCCGGGGCGCGACCTCCGCCGGGCGCGGGATCTGCTCGCCGCCGACCTGGACGCGCTGGCGGAGGCCGCTGGCGGCTACGCCGGGCCGCTGAAGCTGCAGATCTGCGGGCCGTGGACGCTGGCGGCGGCCATCGAGCTGGCCCGCAGCCAGGACCCTGCACTGGCCGACCCCGGCGCGGTGGCCGATCTCACCGGGTCGCTCGCCGAGGGCCTCCGCGCCCACCTGGCCGAGGTCAGCAAGCGGGTGCCCGGCGGGCAGCTGCTGATCCAGCTGGACGAGCCGTCTCTGCCCACGGTCCTGGCCGGCCAGGTGCCGACCGCTAGCGGGCTGAACCGGCTGCTGGCTCCGGAGGACAGCGAGATCCAGGCCGGCCTGGCGGCCATCATCAGCGCCACGCCAGTCTTCACCCTCGTCCACTGCTGTGCCGCTCAGGTTCCGTTTGGCATCATCCGCGGCGCCGGGGCCGGTGGCGTCGGCTGTGACCTGAGCCAGCTGGGGCGGGCGGCGGAGGACGAACTGGCCGAAGAGGTGGAGGCGGGGCTGGGCATCTTCGCCGGGGTGGCCCCGCCGGCCGGGGCCGCCCCGCCGCCCGCGCGCGAGCTGGCTGGGCGGGTGACCGCGCTCTGGCAGCGGCTGGGCTGGCCGGTGGCCAGGGAGGGCCCGGCGGCGGGCCGGGGCGTGGTAGATCAGGTGGTGCTGACGCCTGGCTGCGGGCTGGCCGGGGCTACCGCCGGGTATGCGCGGGCGGTGCTTGCCCGCTGCCGGGAGGCGGCGGCGCTGCTGCCCGAGCTGATCGAGGAGGGGCCATGACAGACGTGCCGGTGGACGTCGTCGCCACGCAGCGGCATGCGCAGCTCAGTGCCGAAATCAGCGAGCATGACTACCGGTACTACATCCTGGATTCGCCGCTGGTCTCCGACGCCGAGTACGACCTGCTCATGCGCGAGCTGCGGGGTCTGGAGGAACGACACCCCGAGCTGCGCACCCCGGATTCGCCCACGCAGCACCCGGGCGGCGGGGTGTCCACCCTGTTCACCCCGGTCCAGCACCTGGAGCGGATGCTCAGCCTCGACAACGCGTTCTCGGCCGGCGAACTCGACGCCTGGGCGGCGCGGGCCGCCCGGCTGGGCGGTACCGGGCCGTACCTGTGCGAGGTGAAGATCGACGGGCTGGCGATCGCGCTGGTCTACCGGAACGGGCTGCTGGTCCGTGGCGCCACCCGGGGCGACGGCAGCACCGGCGAGGATGTCACCCCCAACCTGCGGACCATCGCCGCGGTGCCGTCCCGGCTGTCCGGTGCTGACCTGCCCGCAGAGCTGGAAGTCAGGGGCGAGGTCTTCTTCCCGGTGGCCGGATTCCATGAGCTCAACGAGCGGCTTGCCGATGCCGGCAAGCCGCTGTTCGCCAACCCGCGCAGCGCGGCCGCCGGGTCGTTGCGGCAGAAAGACCCGAAGATCACCGCCAGCCGCCCGCTCGGGCTGATCGTGCACGGGCTGGCGGTTCCCGGCACCGGCGCGGGAGCCGCAATGCCGGCACCCGGCGAGGCGGCCGTTCCCGCCAGCGCCCCGGCCACCCAATCGGGCTGGTACGAGCGGCTACGCGGCTGGGGCCTGCCGGTCAGCGACCTGGTGCAGGTGGTGCCGGACCTGGACGATGTGCGTGGCTACGTCGCTTACTACGGTGAGCACCGGCATGACCCGTCCTACGACATCGACGGGGTGGTGATCAAGCTCGATCTGCTTGAGCAGCAGCGCGCGCTGGGTGCCACCAGCCGGGCGCCGCGGTGGGCGATCGCCTACAAGTACCCGCCGGAAGAGGTCACCACCCGGCTGCTGGCCATCGAGGTCAACGTCGGCCGGACCGGCCGGGTCACCCCGTTCGCGGTGATGGAACCGGTGAAGGTGAGCGGTTCCACGGTGGCGAACGCTACCTTGCACAACGCCGACGAGATCAGGCGCAAAGGCGTCCTGATCGGCGACATGGTGGTGCTGCGCAAGGCGGGAGACGTGATCCCGGAGATCGTCGGCCCGGTAGCCGACCTGCGGACCGGGGACGAGCACGGATTCGAGTTCCCCACGGCCTGCCCGGCGTGCCGGACCACACTGGAGCGGGACGAGGGCGAGGTCGACTGGCGCTGCCCGAACACCCGGGGCTGCCCGGCCCAGCTCCGGGAGCGGCTGTTCCACCTGGCCAGCAGGTCCGCGCTGGACATCGAGGTACTCGGCTACGAATCGCTGGTCGCCCTGCTCGACAGCAAGCTGATCACCGACGAGGGCGGCCTGTTCTCGCTGACCGCCGAGAAGCTCGCCACCAGCCCGTTCTTTGTCAACAAGCAGGGCGGCCTGACGGTGAACGCGGGCAAGCTGCTGCGTAACCTGGAGGACGCCCGGCACCGCCCGCTCTGGCGGATCCTGGTGGCGCTGTCGATCCGGCACGTCGGCCCGACCGCGGCCAGGGCGCTGGCGGCCGAGTTCGGCTCGCTGGATGCGATCGCGGCTGCCCCGGCCGACCGGCTGGCGGCGGTGGACGGGGTAGGGCCGACCATCGCCGCGTCGGTGATTGACTGGTTCGGCGTGGACTGGCACCAGGCGATCGTGGACAAGTGGCGGGCCGCCGGTGTTGACTTCGGGACGGCCCGGGAGCCGGCCGCCGGGGATGCGGCCGGCCTGCCACTGGCCGGGATCACGGTGGTGATCACCGGCACGCTGGCCGGCCTCACCCGGGACGAGGCCGCGGAGGCGGTGGTGGCGCAGGGCGGGAAGGCCGCGTCATCGGTGTCGAAGAAGACCAGCTTCGTGGTGGCCGGAGACAACCCGGGCTCGAAGTACGACCGGGCCCTCGCGCTAGGGGTGCCGGTGCTGGACGAGGCAGGTTTCGGTGTGCTGCTGGCCGACGGCCCGGGCGCAGCCCGCGCCCGGCAGCAGCCGGCTGCCGGTTAACCGGCCGGCCGCCACCGGGCCCACGACCTAGGATGGCAACCATGCCCATCGCCCGTGACGACGTCGCCCATCTGGCCCGGCTTTCCCGGCTGGCACTGGCCGATGAGGAGCTGGACCATCTCGCCGCCCAGCTCGACGTGATCATCTCGGCGGTGGCGCGGGTGCAGGAGGTCGCGGCCGAGGGTATCCCGCCGACCTCACACGCGGTGCCGCTAGTCAACGTGTTCCGCGAGGACACCGAGGTGCTGTGCCTGACTGCGGCGGAGGCGCTGGCAGCCGCACCCGCGGTGGAGCAGCAGCGGTTCCGGGTCCCGCGGATCCTGGCGGAGGACTGACCCGTGGCCGGCGAACTGACAATGATGACGGCGGCCGGGCTCGCGGCGGCGATGGCCGCGGGCGAGGTGTCGGCGCTGGAGGTGACCGACGCCCACCTGGCCAGGATCGGTGACGCCGACGACCGGGTGCGGGCCTTCCTGCACGTCGCCACAGAGCAGGCGCGCCAGGCCGCCCGGGCGGTGGACCAGCGGCGGGCGGCCGGTGAGCCGCTCGGCGCGCTGGCCGGGGTACCGCTGGCGCTGAAGGATGTGTTCACCACCACCGACATGCCGACCACCTGCGGGTCGGCCATCCTGGACGGCTGGCGCCCGCCGTACGACGCCACCATCACCCGGCGGCTGCGGGCGGGCGGGGTGGTGATCCTGGGCAAGACCAACATGGACGAGTTCGCGATGGGCTCCTCCACCGAGAACTCGGCGTTCGGCCCCAGCCACAACCCGTGGGACCTGAGCCGGGTACCCGGCGGATCCTCGGGCGGGTCGGCGGCAGCGGTGGCAGCCTTCGAGGCGCCGCTCGGGATCGGCACCGACACCGGCGGATCCATCCGCCAGCCCGCCGCCGTCTGCGGGGTGGTCGGGGTCAAGCCGACCTACGGCGGATCGTCCCGGTACGGGGTGGTCGCGTTCGCTTCCTCGCTGGACAGCCCGGGCCCGCTGGCCCGCACCGTGCTGGACGCCGCGCTGCTGCACGAGGTGATGTCGGGGCACGACCCGTGCGACGCCACCTCGGTGGACGCGCCGGTGCCGCCGGTGGTGGCCGCCGCCCGGCAAGCCGACGTGAGCGGGCTGCGGATCGGTGTTGTCCCGGAACTTTCCGGCGAAGGCTGCCAGCCGGGGGTGCTGGCCCGGTTCAGCGAGGCGGTGGAACTGCTCGAGTCGCTGGGGGCCAAGGTAGCCGAGGTCTCCTGCCCGCACTTCAGCTACGCGCTGCCTGCCTATTACCTGATCGCGCCTAGCGAGTGCTCGTCCAACCTGGCCAGGTTCGACGCGATGCGGTACGGGCTGCGGGTGGGTGATGACGGGACCGCCAGCGCGGAAGAGGTGATGTCGCTGACCCGGGCGCAGGGATTCGGCGCCGAGGTCAAGCGCCGGATCATGCTGGGCACCTACGCCCTGTCCAGCGGCTACTACGACGCCTACTACGGCAAGGCGCAGCAGGTCCGGACGCTCATCATCCGTGACTTCGAGGCCGCGTTCGAGCAGGTGGATGTGCTGGTGTCACCCACCACGCCGACCACCGCGTTCCCGCTCGGGGAGCGGGTGGACGACCCGCTCGCGATGTATGTCGCCGACCTGTGCACGATCCCTTCTGACCTGGCGGGCAACGCGGCGCTGTCAGTGCCGTGCGGGCTCGCCCCCGATGGGCTGCCGGTCGGTTTGCAGATCATGGCACCGGTGCTGGCCGACGACCGGATTTACCGGGTCGGCGCCGCGGTGGAGGCTGCCCTGGACAGCCGCCGCGGCCATCGGTTGCTCGATCAGGCGAAGGGGCTGAGCTAGGCCATGCCGACTGCCGCGCTGATGCCGTTCGCCGACGCCGTGACCCGCTATGAACCGTTGATCGGCCTGGAGACACACGTCGAGCTGGGCACCGTGACCAAGATGTTCTGCGGCTGCCCGGCCCGGTTCGGTGGTGACCCGAACACCCTGGTCTGCCCGGTATGCCTGGGCCTGCCCGGCTCGCTGCCGGTGCCCAACCGGGCCGCAATCGAGTACACGATCCGGATCGGGCTCGCGCTGAACTGCACCATCGCGGACTGGTGCCGGTTTGCCCGGAAGAACTACTTCTACCCGGACATGCCGAAAAACTTCCAGATCTCGCAATACGACGAGCCGCTCTGCACCGGCGGCTGGCTGGACATCTGGGTGGACGACCCAGCCGCGGACGGCGGCTCCCGGCCGGTGCGGGTCGGTATCGAGCGGGTCCACCTGGAGGAGGACACCGGAAAGTCGCTGCATGTCGGCGGCAGCACCGGCCGCATCCACGGCGCGGACTACTCGCTGGTGGACTACAACCGGGCCGGCATCCCACTGGTGGAGATCGTCACCAAGCCGGTCCCAGGCACCGGGGCCCTGGCCCCCGAGGTGGCCAGGGTCTACGTAACCGAGCTCCGCGATCTGCTCCGGGCGCTGGCAGTGTCCGACGTCCGGATGGAGGAGGGCTCGCTGCGCTGCGACGTCAACACCTCGCTCGCGCCGGATGCGGTGCAGTGGGGGACCAGGACCGAAACCAAGAACGTCAACTCGCTGCGTTCGGTGGAGCGGGCGGTGCGGTTCGAGATCCAGCGGCAGGCGGCCGTGCTTGACGCCGGGCACCGGGTCATCCTGGAGACCCGCCACTTCCACGAGGACACCGGTGAGACCACGGCGGGCCGGAGCAAGGAAGAGGCGCAGGACTACCGCTACTTTCCCGAGCCTGACCTGGTGCCGGTGGCGCCATCGCGGGAATGGGTGGCGCAGATCCGGGCGGCACTGCCGGAACTGCCCGCGGCCCGGCGCGCCCGGCTGACCGCCGAGTGGGGCCTGTCCCACCGCGAATTCTCGATGATCCACAACGCCGGTGGCGTGGACCTGGTCGAAGCCACAGTGGCGGCAGGCGCGGCCCCGGCCGACGCCCGCAAGTGGTGGCTGGGCGAACTGGCCCGCCGGGCCAACGAATCCGGTGCCGAGCTGGCCGCCCTGCCGATCACGCCCGCGCAGGTGGCCCGGGTGGCGGCGCTGGTGGCCGCGGGCACGCTCAACGACCAGCTGGCCCGCCAGGTGATCGACGCGGTGCTGGCCGGGGAGGGATCGCCGGACGACGTGGTGGCGGCCCGCGGCCTGGCGGTGGTCAGCGACGAAGGTGCCCTGCTGGCCGCTGTGGACGAGGCGATCGCCGCGAACCCGGATGTGGCCGCGAAGGTGCGCGGCGGCAAGACCGCCGCGGCTGGGGCCCTGGTAGGTGCGGTGATGAAGGCCACCCGCGGCCAGGCCGACGCGGCCCGGGTGCGGCAGCTCATCCTCGACCGCCTGGCACCGGGCTGACCCTGCCCACCTTGACCAAGGATTCCCGGGCGGTCGTTCACAGCGCCCGGGCCGCTCAAAAAGGGGCAAGCCGGGCACGAAACGGGCCCTAAGCCGTGATGGTCGCGGGTGGAGGTGGCTGATGTTGTTTTGGGTGCCGGTACCCGAGGTAGCAGACGCCCTGGCGGGGGTGCCGGGCGCCGAGGTGAGCGTGGTGGCGCCGGATGGCGGGCCGCTCCCGGCCGGCGCGGGTCAGGTGGAGTTCTACGTGCCGCCGTTCTTCCCCCGGCAGCCAGCGGTCGAGGTGGTCACGCGGCTGCCAGCTCTCCGGGTGGTGCAGACGCTGACCGCCGGCATTGACCGGTTCCTGCCGTACCTGCGGCCCGGGGTGACCCTGTGCAACGCCCGTGGCGTGCACGATGCCAGCACCGCCGAGTGGGTGGTCGCCGCCATCCTGGCCGCCGAGCGCGACCTGCCCTCCTTCGCGCGTGAGCAGGCGGGGCAGCGGTGGAGCTACCGGTTCACCGGCAACCTGGCCACCAAGACCGTGCTGATCGTGGGATACGGGTCGATCGGGGCGGCGGTGGAGCGGCGGCTGGCCGGGTTCGAGGTGGGAGTGCGCCGGGTGGCCAGGCGGCCGCGTGACGGCGTGGCCGGCCTCGGCGACCTGCCCGGCCTGCTACCGGAGGCGGACGTGGTGGTCGTCCTCGCCCCGGTCACCCCGGACACGATCGGGATGGTGGACGCGGCCTTCCTGGCCCGGATGAAGGACGGGGCGCTGCTGGTCAATGCGGCCCGGGGTGCGCTGCTGGTCACCGGCGCACTGGTTGCCGAACTGCGGGCCGGCCGGCTGCGGGCGGCGCTCGACGTGACCGACCCGGAGCCGCTGCCGCCCGGGCACCCGCTGTGGACCGCGCCCGGTGTGTTCATCACACCGCACGTGGCCGCCTCGACCGCCGTGTCGCAGGCGCGCGCGCTGGCCTTCGTGCGGGTGCAGGCCGAGCGTTATTGCGCCGGGCAGCCCCTGCAGAACGTGATCACCGGGCGCTACTGACCGGGCCGGCGGGGCGCACCGGCCCGCAATCGCGGCCTGCCTGGTTAGCTGCTCCCTTACTGCTCCGCACCTGCAATCGAAGTGTGACCTACGGCAATTACAGTGAGTCTCACCGTGACCTATGACGTTGCCTGGCCGATCCGACAGCGCTCTGGACCAGGCGGTGCACGGTCCATACTTGGGTTACCGCGGGCTACGGATCGGCTACTGAGCGGCGGGGCCAACGCCCACAAGGCAGGTCGCGCCAGCCAGCCCCGCGGGTCTTGCGCCAGATCCGGCGAGAGGAGAAATCGGTGCGCCCGGAATCTTCGGGTGGATCGCGATGAGCCTGGCTTCGCAGGCGGGGACAGCGGCCGGGACAGTGGCGGCGGCCGGGGCGGCGGTCAGTCTCTGGTGGGGCGCGGCCCGCTACACCGGGCCGTTGCGGCGTGCCTACCGCTGGTTCGCCATCGCTGCCGCGCTCTGGGGTGCGGGTGTGATCACCGCACAGCTGCTGGCCGCCCCCGCGGCGGATGCGGCGGTACCGCTGTCGTTCGGTGACCTGCCGTCGCTGCTGGCGGTCCCGGTGATGGCGGCTGGCATGGTCCGGCTTGCGGCCGCTGGCTCCCGGGCGGCCGCCGGCTCCCCGGCGGCGGCCGGATCCGGGGCTGCCGCGGATGAGCCCGGGGCCGCCGGGCATCGTCCCCTTGCCGATCCGGACCCGGGTGTGCAGGCGCGAGCGCCGGGTGCCCCGCGCCCGTTCGCCAGGCCGCCCCGCTGGATGCGCGGCCAGGGCGGCACCGGTACCAGCATCGCCGACGGCTACCTGCTCGCTTCCGCGCTGTTCATGATCGGCTGGGTGGCCATCTACCGGCTGGTGTTCCTGCGGGCCGGGCTGGGCCCGGCCACTTTCGCGGTGGAACTGGTCCACCCGCTCGCCGAGCTGGTCCTGCTCGGCGCCGGCCTGCCGCTCGCGGTGGCGGCCGGGCGCCGTGGGGTGCTGCCCTATCTGGCCGTGCTGCTCATCGCCGCCGGCGACTCGATGGCGGTCGGGGCGCGCATCCTGGGCCAGCCACCCGGGCTGGCGGGGCTGCTGGTGCAGGCGGCCGGGCTGGTACTGCTCGGGTGCGCGCCCTGGCTCGGGGAAGGCCGATGGGCTGGTGCGCTGCCCGGCCGCCTCATCCCGGGCGCCCAGCGGCCGGACGGATGGGGCCGGCCGGTACCCGCCGCGGCTGCCGTGGCCACTGCGGCGGCCGGGCTGGCGGCGGTGGTGCTGGTGGTCTGGGCGCTGGCGGGCGAGAGCGCCGACCGGCCGGTGCTGGGCGTGGTCGCTGGTGGCATGCTGGCGGTGCTGGCGCTGCGGCTGGCCGGGCTGCTGCGGCAGGCGAATTCGGCCGCGGGGGCCTGGCAGGAATCCCGCCAGCGGTTCCGTGACCTGGCCGACCGCACCAGCGACGTGGTCCTGCTCTGCGACCTGGGCGGCGTGATCAGGTACGCCAGCCGGGCCACGACCGGCTATGGCTACCAGCCGGACAGCCTGTCCGGCACATCCCTGTCTGGCCTGCTGCATCCGGAGGACAGGGCGGGTGCTACCAGGGCGGCCCGGCGCGTGGTGACGGACGCGGGCGACCGGGTCATCCGGTACTCCTGCCGGGTCCGCGCCGCGGACGGCACCTGGCGGCACGTCGAGTCCACGGTCTCGCGTTACGCCGAATCCGGCGGCCAGACCTACCTGCTGGTCACCGCGAGGGATGTGAGTGCGCAGGTGGCGCTGCGCCGCCAGGTCACCCACCTGACCTTCTATGACGGGCTGACCGGCCTGCCGAACCGGGCCTATGCCGAGCAGCGGGCGCGGGCCGAGACGGGGACGGCCCTGGCGCAGCCTGCCCTGCACGGTGTGATCCTGATCGATCTGGACCACTTCACCGCTATCAACGCGCAATACGGCCACAGCGCCGGGGATGTGCTGCTGGCCCAGGTCGCCCGGCGACTGCGGGCCGCGGTGCCGCCGCAGGACACGGTGGCGCGCTGGGGCGGGGACGAGTTCGCCGTCCTCATCGAGAGCAGCGGCAGCCCGGACGAGATGGTAGATATGGCCGGGCGGCTCGCCCGCGGTATCACCACCCCGGCATTCCGGGCCGCTGACCGGGACGTCAGCCTGACCGCCAGCCTCGGCGTCGCCTTCGCCGGCCACAGCCAGGCCGGCCAGGTGTGGCGGCGGGCCGACATGGCGATGTCGAAAGCGAAGGAACGGGGCGGCGGGGGGCGGGTCGAGATCTTCCAGGCACCGGCCGGCCAGGAGCCCACCGGTGACGGCGGTGCCCCGCCCGGCGGTCCGGGTGCGGCCGGGCCCGCTGGCAGCGACGCCGGCCCCACGGCTGGCAGCGAGGCCAAGACCAGCACGGCCAGCGGGGTACCGGGTGCGGCGAAGGCCGCCGCCTCCTGACCGCATCCTGGCATCTCACCTGCCGAGACAGAAATGCTCTCAAGTTGACGCGCCGGGCACGGTAGGCCACAGTGGGTACGTGCCTTGTGGCCGCGTTATCGTACTTCGCCGGCGCGTGGGTGGCTGACCAGCAGCCCACGCGCTCCCCTCGACTGCCCGCTGGGCACGAGGGGTTTTTTATTGCCAGCGCACCAGTGACAGCAGATGAGGAACCGTCCCGATGACTGACCAGAGCACGACGACAGCCGGCCCACCGGCCGGGCTGCCGGAGCCGGCGCGCCAGGGTCACGGGCCATCCCCGCGTGATCTTGCCGCCCGGGCGCCCGGCCGCCGCCAGGACCGGCCTGGCCGCACCGCCGCGCCCGCCGCCGCCCCCGCCGCCGTCACGCCGGCCACGGCGGCCACGGCGCAGGCCCGGCCGATGACCGGTGCGCAGGCCCTGGTCGCCGCGCTGGAGCGGCTCGGGGTGGATGTCGTTTTCGGCATCCCGGGCGGGGCGATCCTGCCCGCCTACGACCCGCTGTTCGACTCCCCCAGCGTGCGGCACATCCTGGTCCGGCACGAGCA